>Ga0302279_10000088_pt1 | contig 121167 bp, 88 predicted proteins | sample III_Bog_N3_3_FD_194541 | JGI IMG/M metagenome (GOLD analysis project Ga0302279, IMG submission 194541) | Peat permafrost microbial communities from Stordalen Mire near Abisko, Sweden - III_Bog_N3_3 | ecosystem: Environmental > Terrestrial > Soil > Wetlands > Peat | place: Sweden: Abisko... | reverse complement strand
CGGCCATCAGCTGGTGCATCGCTTCCGGCTCGTGACCCTCGACGAAGTGGGGCGTCCATCCGCAGCCCCGCAGGAATTGTTCCAGCTCTTCGTGCTCGATGCGCGCTAGGACGGTCGGGTTGCTGATCTTGTAGCCGTTGAGGTGAAGGATCGGCAGGACCGCCCCATCGGTCGCGGCGTCGAGGAACTTGTTGGACTGCCACGCGGTGGCGAGCGGTCCCGTCTCCGCTTCACCGTCGCCGATGACGCAGGCCACGAGCAGGCCCGGATTGTCGAACACGGCTCCGAAGGCGTGGCTGAGCGAGTATCCGAGCTCGCCGCCCTCGTGAATCGACCCGGGCGTCGTCGGCGCAACGTGGCTGGAGATGCCGCCGGGGAAGGAGAACTGCGTGAACAGCTTCTTCAGCCCGGCTTCGTCCTGGCTCACGTTCGGGTAGATCTCGCTGTAGGTCCCCTCCAGGTACGTATTGGCGACCAAGGCCGGACCGCCATGGCCGGGTCCCGCGATGTAGATCACGTTCAGGTCGTACTTCTTGATGACCCTGTTCAAGTGCACGTAGATGAAGTTCTGGCCGGGCGTCGTCCCCCAGTGGCCGACCACGAGCGGCTTCACGTGGGAGAGCTTGAGCGGCTCCTTCAGCAGCGGATTGTCGTAGAGATAGATCTGGCCCACCGAGAGATAATTGGTGGCGCGCCAGTAGGCATCCGTCTTGTAAAGGAGTTCCGCGGACAGCGATTCTGCGGTCATGGTTTCTTCTCCGCGTTGCATCCAACGCCCAGCACGAGAGATACGGACCTTGCGATCACCGGTGGCGCTCAGCAGTCAGCTCTTGGGTTGCGTTCATGGGCTAGGAACTCGCTCGTAGGTCACCGCTGCCAAAGGATGCGGTTGCACTCGAGTGGGACCGCGAGGCCGTCGCACTTCGCCGTGATACGGACCGTGTAGTCCGCCGCTGGACGGACTGCGGACACGGCCGTGCTGTAGACGAAACGACCGGAGCCACCGTCCGCCGAGCAAGCCCGCTTCATCTCTTGCCGCGCGGGCTCCTTGCCTGCGACTCCGTCGGCGTAGAGCTCAACCCGGACCGCCGCCGGGTCGAGGTCACCGAGAGAGACCGCAACGTCCAGTAGGTGCTGCCCGTCGTGAGTTTGCGCCCTTACCTCGCCAACACGCAGCGTGGCCCATTTCTCGCTCATCGCCTGCTTCCCGCGCACGATGTTGCGGCCTATGGCGGCCTTGTCGGCCGCGCGCCCGCGGTACGCAGCGGCGGCGGGGAGATAGTGCCCCTCCGTGTATTCACGCACCGTGCGGTTCGCCGAGAAGCGCGGCGTCAATTGCGCCATGCTCTCGCGCATGCGCTTGACCCACGCCCTAGGGATGCCGCTCGGGTCGCGGTCATAGAATTCCGGGATCACCTGTCGCTCGAGTAGCTCGTAGAGCGCATTGGCTTCGACGCCGTCCACGGCGGGATCGTCGCCATGCTCCTGGCCGTCGCCCAGAGCCCACCCCACCTCGGGGGAGTAGGCCTCGGCCCACCAGCCGTCCAACTCCGAGAGGTTGATGCCTCCGTTCACGAGCACCTTCATGCCGCTCGTTCCGCACGCCTCCCACGGTCGCCGAGGCGTGTTGATCCAGACATCGACCCCCTGGACCAGGTGCTCCGTCAAAACCATGTCGTAGTCGCTCAAGAAAATGACGTGAGGGCGCACCTCAGGTCGTCGGATGAACGTGATCCATGCGCGAATCAGCGCTTGCCCCGCGCCGTCCTCCGGATGGGCCTTGCCCGCAATGATCAGTTGGACCGGGCGCCCACGATCGGCCAGAAGACGCAGCAGTCTCTCGGGATCGCGCAGGAGCAGGTCCGGCCTCTTGTAGGTCGCGAAGCGGCGCGCGAAGCCGAGGGTCAACGCGTTCGGGTCGAAGAGGTGCTTCGCTGCCTCGACCGCCTCGGGCAGGGCCCCTGAGGCCGTCAGCTGCCGGGACAATCGGCCGCGGGCATAGGTGACGAGCAACTCGCGGGCGGAAGTACGGAGCTCCCACAAGCGCTCGTCGGGTACGCCGCGGATCCCCTCCGCCAATGTCTCCGTGGGCCCGCGCCAGCGGTCCTTTCTGCACGCTTTCGTCCACAGGTCGTCCGCGGCGGCCGAGTCCCACGTCGGCATGTGGACTCCGTTGGTCACGTGACCGATCGGAACCTCCTCTTCCGGCCACCTCGGAAACAGTGGTGCGAAGATGCGCCGGCTCACTTCACCGTGAAGGCGACTCACGCCGTTGACAGCCCCGCTCCCTCGGACGGCGAGGTAGGCCATGTTGAATGCCTCGGATGAGTCGTTCGGGTCGCAGCGCCCGAGGGCAAGCAGATCGCGGGTCGTGATGCCGAGCTTCTGCTCCGCGTAAGCGCCGAGGTATCGACGGACGAGGTCCGGCGCAAACCGGTCGAACCCTGCGGCCACTGCCGTGTGCGTCGTGAACACGTTTCCCGGCCGGGTGACGGCCATCGCGACGTCGAAGGGCTGCCCGGCTTCTTGCATGAGACCGAGGGCGCGCTCGAGTACGGCGAGCGCGGCATGTCCTTCGTTCAGATGGCAGACCTCCGGCTTCAGTCCCATCGCGGCAAGAAGCCGCCAGCCGCCGATCCCGAGGACGATCTCCTGCTGTAGACGCAGCTCTGGCCCGCCTCCGTAGAGCTCGCTCGTGATCGCGCGGTGGGCCGGAAGATTCGTGGCGTCGTTGCTGTCGAGCAGATACAGCTTCACCCTCCCGACCTGGACCTGCCAGGCGCGCAGCCACACTGCGTACCCAGGTAGAGCGACCTGGAACCGCAACCACTCCCCGTTCGAGAGGCGTAACGGTGTGATCGGCAACTGCCCCGGGTCGTTGTACGGGAAGAGAGCTTGTTGAGAGCCATCCTGGCCGATCACCTGACGGAAGTAGCCTTGCTGCCAAAGGATGCCGACGCCCACCACGGGAACGCCCAGGTCGCTGGTGGCTTTGAGCTGGTCGCCCGCGACGTTGCCGAGGCCCCCCGAGTAGATGGGTAAGGCCTCGCTCAACATGAATTCCATGCTGAAGTAGGCAGCACACGTCAGAGCGCTCTGCGGGTGGGCCTTCTGGAACCACGCTGGCGATTCCGCTTCGCGCCGCCTCTTCTGAATCATGTCGTCCACGAGCTTGCGAAACAGGGGGTCAGCCCACGCGCGCTGGATTTGATCCCGCGAGACCGTCTGCAGAACGACCCAGGGGTTCTGCGTGGTCTCCCAGAGAGTGGGATCGAGGCGCCGCCATACCTCGTCGGTCGCGTGATTCCACGACCAGCGCAAGTCCAGAGCCAGCAGCGCCAGCGAATCGAAACCTTCGTCTTGCCCGCGGGACACGTCACCCTTACTCATTTTTGCCCTTCGCCCTCGTCTCGGCTGTGGACTTCTGCGCGCTGGGTTCCGGCTGCCAGAGCCTTGGTGACGAGGTCCTGGGCCTCCTCCAGAACGCGGGCCAGATGGCTCGCTCCCCGGAAGCTCTCGGCATAAATCTTGTAAATCGCCTCGGTCCCGGAGGGGCGCGCCGCGAACCATGCGCTCTCGGCGACAACCTTCAATCCGCCGATGGGCGCACGGTTACCTGGGGCGCTCGTGAGGATTGTCTGGATCCGCTCGCCGGCCAGGTCCTTGGCCAAGACCTGCTCCGGCGAGAGCTTCGCCAGCAGCTCCTTCTGTGCGGGCGTGGCCTGTGCCTCGACGCGGTCGTAGACCGGCTCACCAAATTCCCGCGTGAGTTCACGGTAAAGCTCCCCCGGATCGCGATCCGTCCGCGCCGTGATCTCTGCTGCGAGCAGCGCGGGGACGATTCCGTCTTTGTCCGTCGTCCAGACGCTGCCATCCCGACGGACGAAGCACGCGCCGGCACTCTCTTCTCCGCCGAAGCAAAGGGAGCCATCGAGCAGGCCATCGACGAACCACTTGAAGCCAACGGGAACTTCGTAGAGCTGGCGCCCGAGCTTCGCGGCGACGCGATCGATGATCTGGCTGGTCACCACCGTCTTTCCGATCGCCGCTTCTTTGCGCCAATGAGGCCGGTTCTCGAGGAGGTACCGGATGGCGACGGCGAGATAGTGATTCGGCGCGAGCAACCCGGCGCTCTTGGTGACGATCCCGTGCCGGTCGTGGTCGGTATCGCAGGCGAACGCGATCTGGAAGCGGTCCTTCAGCGCGATGAGCCTCTGCATCGCGTAGGGCGAGGATGGATCCATGCGGATCTGTCCATCCCAGTCCCGAGTCATGAATCGGAACGTAGGGTCGACCGCCTCGTTCACGACCGTCAGGTTCAATCTGTAGCGCTCAGCGATGCGGCCCCAGTAGTGGACTCCGGCTCCTCCGAGCGGATCGACTCCCATGTGAATATTGGCGACGCGAATGGCCTCCATATCGATGACGTTGGCGAGATCCGCAATGTACTCGTCGCGATAGTCGTACCGATGCGTCGTGGCTGCGTGAAGGGCCCTCTCGAACGGGACTCTCTTCACGCCCGCGAGACCGTTCTGGAGGAACTCATTCGCCTTGGTCTCGATCCAGACCGTAACGCCCGACTCCGCCGGCCCACCGTTGGGAGGGTTGTACTTGAACCCGCCGTCGTGGGGCGGGTTGTGAGAAGGCGTGATGACGATCCCGTCCGCGAGCCCCGCCTTACGACCGCGATTGTAGGTTAGGATCGCGTGCGAGACGACCGGGGTTGGAGTGTACTCGTCCTCTTGCGCGAGCATGACCTCGACTTCGTTGGCTGCGAGCACCTCGAGCGCGGTCGTCAAGGCCGGCACCGAGAGTGCGTGCGTGTCCATACCGAGAAACAACGGCCCGTCGATCTGCCCCTGCTGGCGGTAGAGGCAAATGGCCTGGGTGATCGCCAAGATGTGCCATTCGTTGAACGTCCTTGCGAACGACGACCCTCGATGCCCCGAGGTGCCGAACGTCACCCGTTGTTCCGGCGAGTGGGCGTCCGGTCTCTCGGCATAATAGGCGGTGACGAGCCGGGGCACGTTCACCAAGCTCGATGCCTCGGCCGGCTTTCCTGCGCAGGGGTTCACCTTCATCTCTGCTGTTCCTCGTGTCCACCGACGTGATTTGCGGGGCCGCCTAACGCCGCATCAGCGAAACCAAGGCGGCCACCAGAAGAGCGCCGTGAGCACCCAGAGGAGGCCGATGAAGAACAGCATCCAGACGACGTCCCCACCCCACCCCCAGGATTCGTGTTTGAACGGGCCTGGGGCACCACTCGCGGCCAGGTGGTGGCTGCGGCGCCGTTGCACGTAGCTAGGGTAGGGCGGGCCCCAGCCGCGGTAGCCCCAACCGTAGCCGAGCGGAGGGATGAGAATGAAAGCCATGAAGATGATCCAGATCAACCACCATGAGCTCATCGTTAGGATCTCCTCATCCGCGACCGTCGCCCAGCTCGAGCGTCGACGGGAAAGGGCGCAGACGCTGCCGGACCGTCTGCAAGTTCGCAGCCGGCGGGAGGTCGTCGAAGAGACCGCGGATGTGCTGCCGACTTGCGGCCTGCGGCCGCGTGAGTCTTTTCCGCGCCCGATGACGACTGCTGGGGCTTCGAGCGCGCAGCGCGAATCGCTAGCTCATCCGACTGCGTGCGCAGCCGCTTCCGTTCGGCGAAGCAATTGCGTGAGCACAGATGCCCGCCGGCGTCGGCCCCCTTGCGCACGCTGTTTGCAGCGCCGGCCACAAGAGGAGATTCATCATGCCTGCTCATGAGACGCATGCGAATCACGCGCACAAGCACGGCGCCGGCTGCGGCCATCAAGCTGTGAAGCACGACGGGCACACTGACTACCTCCACGACGGTCATCTGCACCATGCGCAAGGCGATCGCGTGGAGGAGCACGCGGTCGCGGTCGGCGGGCCCAACCCGGCTCCTTGCACACCTGCCCATGCTTGCGGTGCCCACGATGCGACCCACCAACATGGCGACGGATGTGGGCACGAAGCCGTGCCGCACGGAGATCACGTCGACTACTTCGTCGGCGGGCACTTGCATCATGCGCACGGCGGCCACTGCGACGATCACGGCAAGCTCTCGGTCGGCTAAGGTCTCACAGCGCACGCTGCGCGCCGCCTCGGCCGCGCCCTTCTTCGCACCGGCTAGACGAGGCCAGTGCGACGCCGACCGGCGCACGAAGATGTCAGAGCTGGGTCCGCGACGCTGCCCTTCGTAGTCGTACTCCGGACTGTGGCGTTCTTGCCCGAGTGCGGCGCTTCCGTACCCGTGAAGCATCCGGGTTGCCTAGCCGGTCTTCGAAGGTGCGGGGTCGGTCGGTCGGCTCTTCAGCCGAGGGGCGCTCCTGCAGGGCGAGCTGCAGGGTCATGCCAACCACCGTCGCGCGCGACGAGAGCATTGGCCTCGGGCGGCCCCCAGGTCTTTGGTTCGTAGAAGAGGACGGGCTCATGCCCCTCGAGAAGCGAGTCGACCGCGCGCCACGACGCTTCGACAGCGGTCTCGGTCGCGAAGAGCGTCGGGTCGCCATCGATGGCGTCGCCGAGCAAGCGCTCGTAGGGGAGCATCTCCACGGAGACGTCGCTCGCCGCCAGGAGCTCGGCCGTCCGCCCGGCCATCTCTTCACCGGGCACTTTTGAGCGGACGCCGAGCACGGTGGCGACGTCCGGTCCGAGGCGGAAGCGGAGTTGATTGGCGTTTCGTGGGTCGAGTGCGGCCCGATCGAACACGGCCACGGGCGGAGGCTTCAGTCGGACCAGGACCTCGGTAGCGGTGACAGGTAGGCACTTACCGGCGCGGATGAAGAAGGGGACCCCCGCCCATCGCCAGCTGGCGATGGTGAGGCGGACCGCTACGAAGGTCTCGACCTGAGAGTCGGCAGAGACGCCCTGAACCTGTCGGTAGCCGTGGAACTGCCCGCGGACCATGCTCGCGCGATCCGCTGGCTCGACGGCTTCGAGGAGGCGCGTCCTCGCGTCGCGGAGCGCGGACGCGGCGCCGCTCTCGGGCGCCTCCATGGCCAGGCAGGCGACGATCTGGAGCGCGTGGTTCTGGACTACGTCGCGGATCGCACCCGTCTCCTCGTAGAGCGGCCCGCGCCCGTCGATGCCGAAGCTCTCGGCCATCGTGACCTGGATGCTCTGGACGAAGTTGCGATTCCAGATCGGCTCGAGGAACGAGTTGCCGAATCGAAAGTAGAGGAGGTTCTGGACGGGCTCCTTACCGAGATAGTGGTCGATGCGGAAGATCGCCTCCTCGGGGAAGACGGTTCGTAGCGAGGCGTTGAGCTTCGCGGCCGACGCGCGATCCCTCCCGAACGGCTTCCTCCGTCGATCATCACGCGCCACACGCCGTCCACGTCCTTCACCCAGACGGACTGGAACACGCCGGTCCGGAAACGCGGCTTCGCGTCCGGGCTCACCGCCTCGAGCCAGTAGGGGCCGCGCGAGAGCACCACGCGTGGATCGCCCGTCAGCACCACCGAGGTGGGATGCCACTCCAGGTGCGTCTTCTCGCCCTGGATGATGCCTCGCCACGCCTCCGCGATCGCCTCGCGCCCCCGCAGCGGCGGATCGTCGACGAAGACGGCCCCCGGGTGGACATGCTCCGCGAAGGTGTGCGCGTCGTGCTCGCGGACGGATCGCGCGAACTCGACCTCGCGGTCCCAGACGGCGCACTCGGTGGCGGAGGGCGCTACGGCAGGCGGGGGGGCGGCGCAGGCGACGGGCACGAGACCGAGGGCGATCGAGAGCGAAGCGAGCGGGAAGCGGACGGTCGGCAAGCGCATGTCGTCAGAACACCGGTGCACGGCGAGAGTTCGCGAAGAACGAACCGGCGTCCGCGTGAGCGGCGCATCGATGCCGGTGGCTTCGCGCCTGAGAAAGCGTTGCCTTCCCCGGCACTGAGAGCTTCTTGCACGACACCCGAACGACGGACGGGGCGCTTTGCGAGCGTGAGCCATTCACGCGTGGAGCGCGCGCCGGCTCGCTCCAGCTCGGGTAGTGCGGGGGCGACTCCGGGCGGCAGCGTGGCGTCCGGATGGACCCCATGGTGACCACGGGAACGGTTCGGTGCTTGCAGCGCTCTCGCCCAAAGGTCGCGCCTCCAGAAGGGGTGCCCCTCGTTCGCAACGCGCTTGCTCCGGTTGTGCAAAACGGGCTGCCGATCTCCGCCGTTCAGTCTGGAACCATACGAAGGACCGTGGCTCGGCGGCTGAGCCGACGAGGTCGTCGAGCCCCGTCGAATCCGAGCCGAACAACGCCGGCGGATCGAGGACGCAGCCGAGCCGCCTCTCCAAGAACGACTGACCCGCGAGGTTGAAGATGAATTACACGAAACATTTCCGAGTCACGCCTGGGCGTGCCCTGAAGCTCGAGAAGATCGACCCCGCATTCACGGATCGCCGGGAGTCTCACGAGGACGCGGCGGAAGAGCTCGAACGCGATCGCGCAAAGCTGCGATCACTCCAAGAGCTGCTCTACGCCGATGGCCGTTTCTCTCTCATCATCTGCTTGCAGGGGTTGGACGCGGGAGGCAAGGATGGGACGATCAACCACATCCTCGGCGCGATGAACCCGCAGGGATGCAACGTGGCGGGCTTCAAGGAACCTACCCGCGAAGAGCTCGCTCACGACTTCCTCTGGAGGATTCACCGGCAAACTCCTCCTCGCGGGAGGGTGACGATCTTCAACCGCTCCCACTACGAGGACGTCCTGATCGTGCGCGTTCACGAGCTCGTCCCGGAGGCGGTCTGGTCGCACCGCTACGAGCAGATCAACGCGTTCGAGAGCGCGCTCGTCGACGACAACACCCACATCCTCAAGTTCTTCCTCCACATCTCGAAGAAGGAACAGCTGCGTCGGTTCAAAGAGCGGCTCGACGAGCCGGCGAAGCGGTGGAAGATCAGCGAGTCGGACTACAAGGAACGACGGTTCTGGGGCGACTACGAGCGAGCCTACGAGGACGCCCTCTCCCGGTGCAGCACCAAGCATGCCCCCTGGTTCGTGATCCCGTCGGATCACAAGTGGTTCCGGAATCTCGCGATCGGGCGGATCGTCGTCGAGCACCTCGAGGGGCTCAAGATGAAGTTCCCGCGACCGTCGGTGGACATCGAGCAGATCCGGCGCGAGTACCACGCCGCGAGAAGGGGGTAGGCTCCCGGGATGGCCTGGTTCTTTCGCGGCCTGCGCCCGTTCACGCGAACCGGCGCGATCCGCGACACGCTCGCGGGGTTCAGTCTCGCCGCGATGAGCGTTCCACAGGCGCTCGGGTACGCGCGCATCGCTGGAGCGCCCGTCGTCACGGGCCTCTACACCATGCTCTTGCCGCTCGTCGTCTTCGCGACGTTCGGCTCCTCGCGCCAACTGGTCGTCGCGGCAGATTCGGCGACGGCGGCGATCCTCGCCAGCGGTCTCGCGGGAAGAGCGCCCCTGGGCGACCCGCACTACATGGCCCTCGCCGGAGTGGTCGCGCTGCTCACCGCTGCTGCGCTGCTCGTCGCTCGTCTATTCAGGCTGGGGTTTCTCGCCGATTTCCTCTCGCAGACGGTGCTCGTTGGCTTTCTCACCGGTGTCGGCTTCCAGGTTGGGCTCGCGATGCTCGGCGAGATGCTGGGCATCTCCGTCGACTCGACGCGGACGCTCGATCAGGTCGCGCAGATCGTCCATGGGCTTCCCAGGGCGCAGTGGGCCACGTCGTGCCTCGCCGGGTCGGTCGTGGCGACAGTCTTCCTCTTGGGGAGGTTCGCTCCTCGGCTGCCCGGGCCGCTCATCGCGGTCGTCGCAGCGACGGCGGCGAGCGCCGGGCTCGACTTCTCTGCGCACGGAATTGCGCTCATCCAGACAATCCCGGCGGGGCTCCCCTCCTTCGGCTTGCCGAAGGTGGCGTGGCGGGAGATCCCGCCCCTCCTGCCGCTCGTCGGCGGATGCCTCCTGACGATCCTTGCGCAGAGCGCGGCGACCGCGCGCGCGTACGCGGCGCGCCACCACGAGACGCTCGACGAAAATGCCGACCTCGTCGGCCTGTCCGCCGCCAACGCGGTCGCCGCGCTGAGCGGCACCTTCGTCGTGAATGGCAGCCCGACGCAGACAGCGATGGTCGATCGCGCCGGGGGTCGGAGCCAGGTCACTCACCTGACGACGGCCGCCGTCGTGACGCTCGTTCTCCTCTTTCTCACTCGCCCGCTGCGATTTCTACCGCAGTGCGTTCTCGGTGCAGTCGTGTTCACGATCGCCATCGGCCTGGTCGACGTGCGCGGCCTTCGCGCCATCCATCGCGAGAGCCCAGGGGAGTTTCGGCTGGCGGTGCTCACGGCGCTCGCCGTGATCGCCATCGGCGTCGAGCAAGGGGTCGTGGTGGCGATCGTGCTGTCGCTCCTCCGTCACGTTCGCCACAGCTATCTCGCGCACACGTCCGTCCTCGTCGAGAAGGACGGACAGTGGCAGCCGATACCGGCGGAGCCCGGGACGGTCAGCGGGCCCGGTCTCGTCGTCATTCAGTTCGGGGCGGATCTCTTCTACGCCAACGCGAACCGCTTCGCGGCGGATGTGCGCGGTCTCATCGACGGGGCGCCTTCGCCAGTGAAGTGGCTGGTCGTGGACGCCGGCGCGATTACGAGCATCGATTACTCCGCCGCACGAGTCGTCGAGGATCTGCAGCGGGACCTTCTCCATCGCAATGTCACGCTCGTCCTCGTCCACGCCGAGCCATCGCTGCTGAACGACCTTCGGCGCCATCGCTTGTACGACGTCGTTGGCGAGGGTCACGTCTTCGATACGTTGCGAGAAGCGCTCGCTGCGATGCAGCGGAGTCCTTGAGCGCGAGCGGCGGCTCCAAGTCTCAGGCGCCGAGAATCGCTCGTTCCTGTACGGAGTGCAGGTGGCTCGGTGACCACGGACGTCGCGCGCGCAAGCGCGTCGCGAACCGCGTCGAGACCGGGATGATGTTCATCAACAGCATCGACGGGACCGACGCCGAGCGTCCGCTCGGCGGGCTCGAGGACTCTGGCTACGCGCGCGCGAGCCGGTCCGTTGGCGTATCGGAAGAGACCCTCGTCGTATCCTTCGTCACCACCGTCGTATCACTTCACTCGGCGAGCAAGCCGGCGTGAGGTTCCGTCTCATCCTTGGATGGTTCGGGCGTCGTTTCGGTGACTCCAGTCGTATCGGTACGCCAGAGCGTCGACGTCGATGCCGACGACGTCGTGCGAATGGGCCCGCTGACCCGCCTGAATAGGACCGTCGTCCTATCGTGGTCGTTCGCACGCACCGCCGTGAACAAGTTTGGCGTATCGGTCGCGGCACCGAGAGAATCCATCGACGTGGAGCGCGTCTGCGAGGGGTGCCTCGTCTTATCGTTCTTGTCGCTCGTCTCATGCGTTTACGAGCTCGTCGTTCGCGTCTACGAGCTGGTAGTTCGCGTCTACGACTTCGTCTTATCCGACTCGTAGAGCGACGGCTTCGTTCCTGTCGCCGTCTCATCCGACGGGGAGCGACGCATGGACGATGAGACGACCGTCGTATCGTTCTTCGCGTCACGCAGTGAGCATGCGTTCGCCGACGCATCCGACCAGGGCGCAGGCATGCGCGTCGTGGCCGCCGTCTCATGGAGCTTCGAAGTACGCATCGCCGTCGCGTGTGTCGCCAACAAAGCGATGCCCCTGCGCGCCGTCTTCCACACAGCCGTGAGCTTCCCCCGCGACGTCTGCGTCTGCACCCCGCACGCGGGTGTTCATGGCGCCTTCTTGGTCGTCCAAACCCAGTCCCTTACGAATTGCACCCACTCCTTCAGGTCCATCGACCCCTTGAGCAGGTTGCATGTCCGGCAGAGCCCCTGGGCTTTCAATGGGTCGATGGGACCATGCTCCGAGAAATTGTCCGGGTGATCCAGGTGCATCTGGCGCGGCCCTGCCTCCTTCGTCATCTCTATGCCGCACCCGTTGCAGTCGCCCCCCTGCCGTTTGAAGATCGCGCCCTGATCTTTCACGGTCTTCGAGCGGGTCCACCGAGGTCCCACACATTGGTTATGTGCGAGCACTTCGTGCTCGCCGACGAAGTAGGCATGGTCACCCGTCACCTCGAGGTTGAAGACCTCGACGGGCGCACCAGCTTCCCGCCGCACGTCGAGCACGCGCGTAGTCCCACGCTTCGTCCGCAGCGCCTCGCCTTCGTGAAGTGTGCCCGCCTCGACCCACATAGCCCGATCGGCAGAGAAGAGCCGATGGTGCTGCGTCACTCCGAGCGGGTACGTCGCCCCCTCGGTGCGCACGGAGACGACTTGGTCGCTCAGGTGCCGTATGAGTCCGGTCACCGGGCAGCGGGTGCTCGGACCCACGTCGGGCCCGCGTACTACCTTCGTGACCGTCGCATCACCGTGGATGCCCCACTCGTCGAGGGAAAGCGGGATGTCGCGCCCGATCTCCACACGCTCCTCCGTCAGCCACGACGGCGGGCGCAGAAGCTCGATCTCGATGTCACCGTTCGATGCGCCAGCAGCCTGCATCTTCAGGTCGACCTCGCTCCATCCGCCGAGCGAGAGGGACGCGCAGGTGTCCGATTCGGGACCGGCCAAGTCGCCGAGTGCCACGCGCTCGATCTCCTTGGCGCCCGTCACCGTGTCCACCAGCGTTCCCGCGACGAAGCACGAGCAGGTACCCCCGCTGCAGGCGGCCGACGCCTCGCGACTCGCGGTCGAGGCGGCGGAAGACCCTTCCGCCACTTCGGAGCCGACGGCGGCCTCCGCCGAAACGAGTGGGGCGCTCGGAATGACCTCGGGGGCGAGCAGGACGAGCGCTGGCCCGACGACGGCGCTACCAACCCGTTGATCGTCGTTGTTGGGTTCCTTCCTGTACCCCTCCAGCGGGTCTCGCGGATCCGAATAGGCCAGCTCCGCCGTGACGTCGATGACGCTATTCCATAGGAACTTCACCGTCCCCTTGGCTATGTCTTTCCAGCTCGTATCCCCTCGAAGGGTGACAAATTCATACTGTATGTCGGATTTTCCGTTCGGAACGTAGCTCGCCTCCGTGGATCCATCAGGATTTGGGTGTGCATAAATCCTAACGTCGGTGGCGCTGGCGGGGATCTCGTCAGCTAAGCCGTGAAGGTCCGTGAGGCGCAGGCTCTGCCCATGGACATACGCATACAGATTCCAGTCCGCCTCTCCGGGCACGTGCAGGGCGAGGGGATCGGGACTCACCCACCGCTGCAGCCCCGGCGCGAAATACCTCTTCCCGAAGTACTGCAGCCCGACCTGGACGTCTTCTTCCTTCCCAGTGAAGCGGTAGTCCTCCCGGAAGCTGTTCCACCGTTGTGGCCGATAGTCGCTCTCCGTCCCTCCGAACGCCTGGTACGTCCCCTTCTCGACGAGCTCGCCCGTAGCCTGGTCGATCACGGTCGAGGTCGATCCGAGGTGATCCGCAAGCTCGAGGAAGAGGTGTGAAGCTCCGCTCGTCAGTGACGGCTCATCGGCCTCGGCCGTCGCGATCCGCCCGAGACGAGCCCCGTTGGAGAAGATGTACGCATCCTGCGTCGACGTCGTCCGATCGTAGTCGCCCGCCGTCGCGTCCCACGTCGTCTGGCGGATCTCGAGCGGGTCCAGCGGATACAGCGTGTACGCCACGGCGCCCGCGGCATTGGTGGCCGCCTTCATGGCGCGATCGTCCGTCGCGTCGTACGTGTACCGAAGGTCCGCGGCGGCGGTCGTCGTCGGCAGCGTGCTGGAGGCGGTGCCGGGGGAAGCCAGGTCCCACCGGCGCGCGCGGGCGAGCCGACCGACTTCGTCCCACGAGTAAGCGTAGAACTGTGAGCAGATCGAGCCGGCGGGGAGGCACGCGCCGGAACGCGCGACCGCCATGCTCGTCGTCTCACCCGCCGCGTCGTAGGCGACCGTCAGATTCCCCTGACTCGCAATGTTGGGCGCCGTGCCGACGTTCGTCGCCGACTGAAGCTGGTAGGGCCCGGCCGTCGCGGCACCGTTCGTGATGGTCCCGAGCGATCGATCGTAGAACCCTCCGGCGTCGTCTCCCGTCGAGGTCGTATTCCCCAACCAGTCGAAGGCGAACGCCTGCGAGGTCATCCGCGCCGCGAAGCTGACGTGTGGGCTCGGCGTCGCCCGCTGCGGGTCGGGGTCGAGCCCCTGGTCCTCGGCCGCGAAGGGAGAGGTCCATGGGTCGGTACCGCTCGCGTACCGGTAGTTGATCTGAACCAGCCGATACAGATCGTCGTACTGCATCGTACGCGTGACGGGCTTCGCGCCTGCCGGCCACTCGGCGGGGGAACGGTTGTCGTCGATCTCGATCGGGTTATCGACCTCGTCGTATTTGTACGAGAGATCCTCGAGCAGCAGCTGCAGTGTGCTCGGTGCCCCGCCGTACGTCGGGGCAGGTACGTAGGTTGCGGGGGGCGATGTCCAGAGCGCCGGCGGTCCGCGGTACGTCTGGACGCTGAGAATCTGCCGCCGTCCGGTATATGACATCGTCGTCGTCGTGCGCGCGACGTCGCCGTACACAATCTGCAGCGGTAGACGGTCGGCGTCGTGAGTCACGTTCGCGATCACGGCGCCGTGGTCGCTCTCGACGCTCTTCACCAGGCTTCGCACGGAGAACGCCGTGGTCACGGTGCTGGTCACGGTGGGCGTCGTCGCCCCCGAATCCACGGCCGCGGTTTGCTCGATGACGACGCGATCCGCGGCGTCGTACGAAGAGCTCTGGAGATACCACCGAGGCGCGAGGGTGCCGGTGGGTGTGACCAGCTGTCGCGCGATGCCGGTGGCGCGACCCCGCCCGTCGTACGCGTCCACCGTCTTGCCGGAACGATCGACGATCGACGCGAGTCGCCCTAGGAGCCACGGCGTGTTCGTCGTGAACCCCGGGATCCCCGGAGAAGTCGCGGGGTCCGGAGCATCGTATAGGTAGGAGACCTCGTAGCCGACCGTCCCGCTCACGGGCGTGTACGCCGCCTGGTCCGCCGTGCACGGCGAGTAGTCTTCACCGAGGATGCGCCCGCCCGTGTCGTACGAGTAGTTTGCACCGCAGCCTCGCGCATCGCTGGTTCCGACGAGCTCGCCGTTGTCGTCGTACGCGTAGCGCCACGACTTGATGGCCGCGGGGTTCGCCGCCGGGTTCGGGCTGAAGCCAACGCTCGTGTTGGGCTCCACGTTGACGAGCATTCGCCCCAACGTGTCGTACGTCATCCATCGCACGACTGACGCGCCGGTCGTCTGGTTCGTCCGCGTAATCACCGCAGTCTCGCCGGTCGAGAGGTAGGTCGTCGCGGTCTGGTACTGCTGGAGCGCGCCCCCTACGTGGTTGCGCTCGGTCAGGGCCACCTCGCGACCGTGGCCATCCTTCGTGCTCGTCGCAAAGGAGCCGGCATGGGATGCGCCGGCTTCGTCCGCCGCGTCCAGCGTGTCGACGGAGAGCGCGTGGTAGTGGTTCTCGAGCGAGAGCGTCCCGTCGAGCGCGTACGCCTTCGCGATTCGATCGAACGGGTCGTGTTGGACGCGCGCGTAGGATCCCGTCGGAACGAACGACGGCTGGAACACGCTTGCGTCCGCGGGATAGAAGAAGGCCAGGTAGGTGAAGTTCTTTCCCCCCTTCTGGTCGTAGGTCGTCAGGCCGGTCGCGACCCATGGCGCGGGGTCTCCCGCGGTCGGATCGGCCTGGCCGAAAGTCACCCGCGTGCGCCCCAACCCATCGACGTACGCCCACGACTCGCGGTAGCTCGCGACCGACGGACTCGCACCGTCTTGCTCCTCGGTGTGCACGATGGAATACGGCGTCGTCTGCGCGTCGCTGGGGAGCTCGTAGTCCACCGCGAGCGATGCGATGGTCCCAGGGAGGCCGGTCGTCGGATCCGGACGGAACATCTCGGCGAGCCGGCCGAAGCCGTCGTAGTTCACCGCCGTCTGCGACTTGTGTACGTCGGTCATGGTCTTGATCGCGCCGAGTCCCCGGTCGTAGGTGGCCGTCGCGACCAGCGGCGTAACGCCACACGTGCCGGTCGAAGCACCGACATCGACGGTGTTCGAGGTCGCAAGCGTGGCGTAGATCGAGTCGAACGCGGTCTGCGTGCAGCGCTGGTTCGGTGCCACGGAGGTGAGCGCGTTGCCGAACGGATCGTAGGTCTGCGTGAGCGCGACGATCCACCCCGTCTTCGAAGCCGTCGTCGGTGCCGGCGCCACGGCACCACCGCCCGCGTTGGAGCGGACGAGTGGCAACGTTCCCTGCAGATAACGATACGTCCAGAGGGGGCTGCCCGAGGTATCGAAGCCCTGTTGCTGCGTATTGCGCCCCTCGGTGTCCCGCGACCCGAGCGTCGTCGTCTCCGTATTGCGCCAGAGCCATCCCGTGCTTCCGACGCTCACCTCCGACGGCTGCGCGTACTGGGTGATGACATCGTCGGCAGGCGAGCACCCCTCGATGCACCCTTTGTCGATCGAGTGGTAGGTGTTCCCGAAGACGTCGACGTCGGTCCTGGTCTGCAGATGGACGCGCCCCGCCCCAGGCGTCGAGCTCGCGCTTCCGTGAAGGGTGAGCGTGCCGGCCTGCTGCGGTGCGACGGGACTCCCGAGCGTCAAGTACTCGGCGACCGAGAACGGCGGGGGCGTCAGCTCGAGCTCGACGTCCGAAGTCGTGACGGTCGAGACGGCTCCGTCTCCGGAGTAGACGTCGTACAGATACGTGTCGCTGGCCGACGCGTACGCGTGCCGCACTTCGCGCCCGTCGAGCCCGACATAGAGTCTTCGGAGGCGATAGGTGTCGTGCGTCGACGACTCGTAGCTCGCGTTGTCGTCGAACACCTGGATGGACTGTGGGAGCCCTTTCAACGCCTCCCGCGGATTGTCGCGCCACCGCCCCGAAAAGGAGCACGCCGACGGGAGTTCACCGAGCGGCTCGTCGTCCTCGCATGTGCCCAGGAGGAACTGCGACTGCGACGACGAGCTCGGGCTGTTCGAGTCTCCGACTTGCCTCGCGGTCGCCGTAGAGAAGCCGCGAAATTCCCGCTGCAGCCCGTCGTACACGGGGTTCGCGTACGTGTACTGCGTCACGTACTGCCCGGCCGCGCTCCCGGCGACGGGGAGGTTGTCGCGCACCGTCATCTGCGTCACGACGGTCATCGGCATCGGAGTCACGGAGGACCACGGGCTCCCGCCTGCCGCCGCTGCGACCATGAGCGAGGTCGAGGAGGCGTACGCGAGGTCGGTCGTCTTCCCGAGACCGTTGGCGACGTGCGTGAGGAGCCAAGGCCTCGCCCCTCCCGACAAGTCCATGAAGCGGTACGCGCCGGCGTCACCCCAGAGAATGTCGCGCGTGCCGGAGCCGTTCATGTCCACCGTGCGCACCCGGCTCTGGTAGGCGGGCGACGCCGGCGCGTTCTGGATGACGTGCGGACCGATCCAGCTGGTCCCGTCGACGTTCAACCAGACATTGACCTCCGTGAAGTTCACCTCCACCACGTCGTCGAGGCCGTCGCCGTTCACGTCGTCGATCCGGAGCGCGGATCCATTCGGGTCGGCGAACTCGGGGCTACTTGCCATCGGGACCGACTGGCTCTCCCCGAAGGACCCGCCCGGGCAGCCGCCCGCCGTGCCGGTGCCCCAGTAGCCGTTGCCCTGTCCTGGCCAGTAGTGAACGTTCCCCTGCTGCATGCGCACGATGTCGGGCAACCCGTCGCCGTTCATGTCGGCGAGCTTGATGGTGCCGTCGCTGAACGACACGGGGAGCCCGTCCCACGGAACGCAGCTCGCGATGGGTGCGTTCGAGATCGTTGCCGTCGTGGGGCCGGTCCAGCTCGCATACCCGAACTGGCCGTCGCCGCCCGGGAACCTATCGAGAGAGAAGAACGTGTCGATTTCCGTACCGGTGGAGACCACGACGTCGACGAGTCCGTCGCCGTTCACGTCCATCCGCTGCACGTTCATGCCGTTGCCGCTGAAGTTGATCTCCGGGCTCTGCGCCGCCGCCGTCGTGATGGCGCGCCCTGCCCAGATCCAACCGGACCCTTGCGCCTGCGGCGTGTAGACCGAGTAGGTCTTCGCCTGCGGCATGTTGATGAGGTCGATGACCCCGTCACCGTCGATGTCCCCCGAGGACACGTTCGTGTTGGAGAGCGAGATCGTGGTCGCGTCGTCCCCCAGCACGCCCTGCACCCCGACCGTCCCGGCCGTGAACGCATTCGCGCCGCCGCTCTTCCCGTTGAAGTAGACGCCATGACTGCCGCCGTAGAGCCACGGCATCGTGACCAGAACGTCCGGAAGCCCGTCCGCGTTGACGTCGAAGAGATCGGTGTATTCCTCATCGACCGAGTGCTGCGGGCTCGACCCCATCGTCGTCACGCGCTCGTCGAACCCTTCGAAGCCCGCGAGGTCGGCGGTGCCCGGCGATCCGTCGGAGTGGTACGGGGTGACGTGCGTGTACCCCAGCGTCATGGCGGGGAGCATCGGGCAGCCCGTCGTCGTCGGGAGATTGCCGTTGGCGTCCTCGCTCACCGGCTCGCCGGCCTCTCCGTCGGCCGGCGTTCCGCAGCGCCCCTCTACCTGGACGCTCGCGAGCATCGAGGCGTGGTAGGCGGGATCGTAGGCGAGGTGGTAGCGGCGCACGAGCTTGCGCGCAGATGCTCCCCCCTGGAAGGGAGCGCTCGTCACGTCGACCCCGACGAGCCGCAATCCCTGCTGCGTCTCCCAGCCACGCCGGTACGAGATCATGACGTCGGGCCGGGCTGCGTAGAGGAGCCGCGTGTGATGCGCGTACGCCGAGACGCCGGCCGATGCGGCGTTGGCCGCAGGCGGCGTGTCGTAGACGTCCGTGAGGTACGAGGTCCCGCCACTGACCTCGTAGACGAAGCGACTCACGTTGACCGGGAGCGGCGTCACGCCGGCGGTGGGATTCGCCGCCCCGTAGGCGTCATACTGGCGGGAGAGATTCCAGCGATAGATCTGGTTACTCGCGTTGGGATTGACCTCGACCGTCCCGATGGCCGAGGTGCCATCGAGCGGCGCCCCCAGCTCCATGCTGACGCCGTTCTTGTCCTGAACGCGCCACGTCTGGTGGTTGGGCGCCCAGAAGAAACGGAGAAAGCTCCCTTCGATGCGAGGACGGAAGTATTGCCAGCCGCTCGCCCACGCAGGCATCGCCTCCCCTTGCTGTGCGCCGACGCAGGAGGAGCCGGTGACCAGGCAAATCGGGACGAGCTCCTGCCCTCCGCTGAATACGAATCGATCCTGGGTCGGGGCCCACGCGCCTCCGCTCGCGGGATCCTGATATCGCGGGCTACCCCGATCCGTCTGCCTCGCGATGAACGGCGCTCCGATGTCCCATCCGACGCCGGCGACACCGTAGCCGCCGGACGTGGAATACGAGAGATCGAGCGAGGGATCGGCGTCCCCTCGTGCCCCGGGTGTCGCGATCGGGATGGAGAACGAGCCGGTCCCCGTCGAGAGCTGATTGGAGAAGGATTCTCCCATCCCGTCGATCTTTCCGGGTCCCTGCGGAAGGGAGAGGACCTGACTCGACACGCCCGTCGTCTCGACGCCGTTCGGGACGGATGCCGGAACGGGGGTCGGTGCGGTCGAGGGCGCCCCTTGCGGAGGGAGCACGTGCGACCAGACGGGGTCAGCCACCGACCTGGGCTCGCGCTCGATCTCCGACGCCGCGTTCGAGGGTCGCGCGGCTCCCGCGGTCGCGTCCCCCGCGGTGCCGGCGGGGGCGAGCGGCTCGCTCGGAGACTCCGTGGGTCGCACTTCGACCGTCTCGGGGGTCTCCGACTGGGCGCGCGCGGACCGCGGGAACATCCCCGCTACGAACGACACGAGGCAGACGAGCGCGACGACGCGGTCGGGCAGCGATCGTTTCATGAGTTCGCTCCCGACTAGCGACGCGGGCTCGGTTTGATGAACGGCCGTCGCGGCCCGCGCTTCAGCCTCTGCGGGTGACGCACGTCGTCGCTCGTCGTCTGGATTTGCGACCAGTACTCGTAGTCCAGGATCAGCTGGACGTCTTGGAGCGCGCTCCAGTTCAGATCCGGCGAATCCCAGATGCGGAGGTAATACGTCCCGTCGACCGGGCGCCCACCGAACTCGATGTGCTCGATTCCGGGTTGCGAGATGAGGTTCTGGTCGTTCGTGCTGAGCGGCATCGTGATGTACTGCTCGGCCGCGAGCGCCTTGCCGTTGTTGACGCTGGCTACGCCGAAGTCGAAGACGCGCGAGTTGCCGTCGTAGCCAACGATGCCGGCATTGCTGGCATCGTGCTGCAGGCTGTACTGCACGTAGCCCGAGCCGTAGCAGTCGGGGCTCGGATCGTTCGCGCAGCTGTGCACGTTCGTGCCCACCATGTTGAGCGCGGTCGTTACCTGTCGGTAGTTGTAATTGCCGTTGGCGAGCTTCGCGCTCAGCGGTGTCCCGTCGAGAGCCGACGTGTCGATGATGAACGGCACGGCCAAGTCGTAGTGGCAGGCGCCCGATGGGTCGCACGAGTGGGTGAATGCTGCGCGGAGGTCCGAGTCGGACATCGGGCAGTCCAAGCCAGCGACCATGGTCGTGCTCGTGGTACCCACGTAAGTCGACGGTTGGCCGCTCGTCGCTTGCTCGAGCTGTACGTTGGCGATGCCCACGCTCCCCGGCCCCTCCGACAGCGTGGATGCGCCGAACGCGACCGTGTACATCCCCGCGTTCGTGACGGTGAACGAGAGCGTGTGACGCGCGCTCCAGAGAGAAGGGCCCCCGCCGTCACCTACCGCCGGTGGCATGTACGGTGGCTGATCGAAGGCCACGACCGCGCTCCAAGACGGGTCGAGAACCTCGGCGATGTAGCTGGGAGGCGTTGCCGCTCCAGCCCACACGATGTTCCCGCTGGCGTTGCGGGCTTGATCCCACCACGACAGGACGTACGACCCCGCCGCGAGCGACACCTGCTGGGCAACCAGGTTGTTCGGCCACGAAGCCGTTCCAGACGCGCTCGCCGGCGCCGCCGCATCCTCCGCGGTGAGGACGCCGCCATCGAAGATCACCCCGCCCTCGGAGGCGGCGCTGGCGCCCGCGTCGGAGCTGGCTCCCGCGTCGGCAGTGACGCCAGCATCTGGCTTCTCGGGCACGTCGAGAAGCCAAGTGACCCCCAGTGCCGACGGGAGCAGCGCGCCAGCATCGACGCCCGCTCCGAGCGACTCGTCCCAGGGGCCGCCCTGCGGCGCTGGCAACGCCTCCCCGCTGACAACCGCCAGGCACTTCTGAGAAGCCTCGTCGCACGGCGTGATCTGCCAGCTCGCGCTCGAAAACTGGCTCAGGTCGCCGGAGTTGGTCAGTAGGTTTGGTGCTTGCGTCGTGCACTGAGCCGACGGACCCAGGAGGTCGTAGCGAAGCGAAAGGATCGCGGTGTCCTCCCCCTGATGCGACGGGTACTGAACGTTGTAATACGTCACGAAGTTCTGGAGCTTCGCCACGTAGTCTCCGACCCAAGCGTTCGCAAACTGACTGATCGCCTGTTGATCCGCCGTGCCGCCAACGCCCCCCCCATCGTCCCCTGCCTGCGTGGCGGTCGAGAGCGAGGAATAGTTGACCCCCTGCAAGCTGCAGATGTCGTCTGCCCAGCTGGCGGGAGCGTCCACGGGCCCCACTTGCTGCGTGAGCGCGCTCATCGGGACCCCGATCCGCTGCTCGATCGCGCGGCGCGCCATGTAGGCGAGCGCTTTGGCGTTTGTGAGAGCGGCCTGGTATCGCTGCAGCGTCGCACTCGACTGTCGGCGAAGCACCGTGTCGACCGGGATCGGAACTTCCTGGCCCGCGATGCTGACGAAGTCGCTGCCGGTACCGACAGCCAGCTGGTATGCGGCCTGGTTCTGCGATTGAACGATCGCTTGAGCGGAAGCGTCTACCTGAGCGACCGCGCCGCGGAGGCTGTCGATCTGTTTCTGGACGTCCGCCCACAATGGGCCCGTGGTCACGTTCAGCTGCGCGAGCGCCTGGTCGACCTGGTTGGACTCGACCTGAGACGCTGTGTTCTGAAGCGACGTGAGAACCCCCATCTCCTGATTCGCAGTCAAGATGGCGAACGCGAGTTGAACTGCCGCCGCAGGGATGACGGCCGTGGAGGCTCCGAAGTCGTCGACCGAGGCGCCCGCGGCGTTAGCGACGGTAACCATGAACTGCCCAATGGCCTGCGTCATCGCGCCTTGCGTTTGAATGGTGGACAAGGCCAGCTGACCGTCCGTCGTCTGCTCGTTCAAGCCAGCTGCCGTGATCGCACCGCCCGTGACTTGCAGCGCGCTGTTGATCGACCCGAGGTCGGAGGCGATCGCCGCCCAGGCTGCGGGGAAGGCCTGAAGCTGCTGCTCCATCGTGAGAATCGATTGGCCCTGGGTTCCTCCGAGGTTGCCGGAACCGACGGTCCCGCTCGCAAAGTCGGTGACCACCCGCGTCGGAATCGTCTGCGCGTAGACTTGTCCGACGCCTTTGGTGAGCGCCGTCTGCGCCAGCGCTAGCCACGCTTCGAGGACGGGCAGGTCCGTCAGATGCTGCACCTGCGGCGGCGTATTGAGAGACACCTTGCTCAAATCCACCGCCGAGTTGTTCGGCGTGCACGCGAGCGCGGCGGCTTGCAAGAGCAGCGTCGCCGCGCCGCAAGTGCCGTTCGGCGTGACACCGAGCCCCGCGAACGTGAAGGCTCGCTGACTCGGCGGCCAGCTCGTCGGCGACTGGATCGGCGACATCGCCCACCCCGGGTTATTGTTCAACGAGTAGGTGTACGGAGCGCCACCCCAAGCGTCGCCCCACCCTGGCCATGAGAACGGACCCGGCAGAGGGTTGAGTGTCTCGGGCTGAGGCCACACCGGCAGACTTCCGTTGAGCGGCGTCGCCGATGGGTCCCAGGTCACCGGGCCGCTGCTCACGCCGGCGGAGAGCGCGGGCACGGTCCGATCGAGCCCCTGCTTCACGGCCGCGACGGTGTACCACCACGGGTTGCCGGTCTGCGTGTCGCTGACGGTTCGCCCGCTCATCTCGGCGAAGTTCTTCGTGCACACGAGCCCCTCCATGTTGTTCGCTCTCGCGATCAGCGAAGACAGGGAGATCTGCACGGACTGGGGCGATGCGGGGCAAGGAGGCGAAGCGAAGGGCCCCGGGCACTGCGTGAACACCGCGGCGTCATTCGAGGCTGCGAAGTGCCCCATGATGGCCGTCCTCTGGGTGTACGGCGCCGAGTAGAGATCGCGGTACCAGTAGGGCACCTCGGAGTCGACGCTCGACTCGAAGCTGCCGAACAGAGAGCCCACGGGCGTGACCGTCCCAATCCTCTGAATGTCGCCGATCGACGTGTTCGGGTCCGAGCTGCTCAACCCTCCATTGCTGAGCGTGCCGAGGTACCACGCCACGCTGCTCGTGGGGAAATACGCCAGGCCGGCTGCGTTCGGGCCGTCCCAGTCGGTGAACACGCCCGGGAGTGGCTGATTGAACATATTCGGAGGGACGATTCCCGCCGACGCGTCAATCATCCAGAGAGCCTGCGTGACACGCCACTTGAGCATGTTGAGCTCGGCGCCGATCCCACCGCCGTCGCAGCCTCCTAGCCCGACGTTCGGATTCGCGCAGTCGCGAAAGACCGCGGACCACACGGGAGCCATGACCGCCGTGAGCCCGGTCGTGGCTGTGCAGTTCGATGCGAGAAGGCAGCCGGGCCAGTAGCTCTCGCTGTAGGTCGACATGATGATCTGGGAGCCGTAGGTCACCTGCCAGTTGTCGTTCATGTCGACGTCGAGCTGAAGCTGAGAGGCCGCGGCCATCAGCGCGTTGGCGCTGAGGGCCGGGTCCTCGGCGTCGACGAGGAACTGCTGCGCGTGGAAGCCCGTCCTGATGGACGGGGCGACGGTCTTCATTAGATCCGGGCACGAGCCAGGCGCGCCGAGAACCGGGACGCCACTCGACGTCACGGTCGCCGTTCCGCTCGAGGACGCGACCGTCGGGGTGATATTCAGGGCGCTGGCGGTCAAGGTCGTCTTCGTGCAAAGCGCGAGAGCGCTGGGTGCGGTCGTCCCGGTCGCGCTCGTGGACGGCGAGCAACCAGAGGGGAGATCGCCGGCCGGGCAGTTGAGCAGGAGCTTGATCGCGCACGTCTGGTTCGTCGTCGGAATGCCCTGCATCCCACCCAGGAAGACCACGTCCGTCGTCGGCTCGCTGATGCAAGCCGACGTCGTCTGATCGGCCGGGTCGGCGGTAACGGTTCCGTCGGTTCCGACGGTGGCGGTGCTCAGGGCAGCGAAGTCACCGCAGATGTTCGCGAGCTGCTCCTCTGCCGCCTGTTGGTTCTGCGAGATCTGCAGATCGTTGGCAATGAGCTGCTGTCCGAGCGTATCCGCGGTCTGCGCAGCCTGCTGGGCGAGCGAGAGGTACGCCTGCCATGAATCCTCGTACGTCTGGGTGCCGGAGACCAACTCGTTGTCGAGCGGCACGAACAGGTTTCGAGGCACGCCATCGACACAGTAGCCGGAGCTCTCGGCGGCGGACGGATCGCCGAGCGCCGGTGGCCGCGCACCAACCCACTTGCCGAGGTCGATGGCGTCATGAACGAGCTCGCGCTGCATCGGGGCATCGACGAAACCGACGGTGTAGGGGATCAGCCGCTCGATCAGGGTCGCTCCTATGACCGTGCCGCGCCATATTCCTCGGAGAGGGAGCGTTCCGAGGACGCGACCTTGCCCCATGGCGCTGGACGGGTCGTGCAGGCGAACCATGTAGATGTGTGACTCACTCGGATTCCCGCCGAAGACCTGGAGAGGCGCCGCGGACAGCGCGCCCGTGAGTGGGACGGTCAGCTCGAAGACGTTGTCGAGGACGCCAGTGGCGACATACGTGCTCGCCATGTCCGTGGCCGCGGTCGCGAGTTGCACGTACGTTTGCGCGAAATTGGCGGGGCAGTCCGCGCGCAGGCCGGCGGCGCACTCGGCCATCCACGGCGGGCCGTACACGAAACCGAATGCCGCTTCGACCGGCGCGAGGTTGGACGACGTCGTGCCGAAGTCGTGTGCGTAGGACATTCCGCCGACGCGCACCACCATCGACGAGGTCTTCATCGTCGCCAGCGTCGTGCCCGTTCCGACCGGCCACGCATGGACGATCGTGGCGCCGGCCCAGCTCCGGAGCTCCGCGATACCGCCCCTCGATACATTGATTGGATCGCTCAGAGCCGGCAGCGTCCCTGAAGCCGTCTGCAGGACGTTGAGACGCCTCTCGAGCGCCTGGCCGATGCTGAACGCGTCCTGAAACACCGACGTTGGGAGCGCTGCGACCGGCGGTTCTGCGAGCCCTCCGGTGGTCGTGTTTCCGCTCTCGCCAGCGACGAGCGACGCCGTGTCATCGGTCCCCCACTCGTCCCAGTAGCCTGTCGAATCGGAGCACTGCGACGCTTCGGTCATCCCGCCCGCGCGCGCCATCGGATCCGTGACGAGTCTGGACCGCGAGAGGCCCCCCTCGACGACGACTCCGGAGAGCGACGCGACCGACGACGCGATGAGCGGTGAGCCGCCGAGCGGCGCCGGCCAGCTGGCTGGATAGGTGGCGAGGAGCAGCCCCGCCGGCAGGGCACCGCTGGTCTCCAACGGGCTACCCGTGCATGCCGGCGTGCCTCCATCCGGCGCGCTTCCGGGAGCGGTCGTGTCTTGGGTGTTGGTCATGAGCCGCCAGGTGCGAAGTGCGCGCTGGAAGGCGAAGATCAGCTCGGCGTCGGCGACGTTGCTCGGACTGAGAACCTCCTGAAGCGCGGTCTCGGGAGGCGGGCTCGGCAGGTTGTTCTGCACCTGCTCCTGCAGCGCGAGCTGTGCGATGAGCGCCGATCGGAGGGGGGCGGCCGAGGCGACCGCGCCTCCGTCGGCGAGATCTGGAATCGCGCACGACGGGAGGACGATCCCAGACCGCTCGACGAGCTGTACGGCTGTCTGCTCCCCTGACGTTCGAATCGAGCGATCCATGTAGCGGGCGGAGTAGTCGGAGCCGAAGGCTCCCGGCAGTATGTCGATCTCCGGTTGGTTCTCGCACCGAGGGTCGGCGACCGTACCGAAGTCAGCCTGCTCTCCGACTTCCCACCGACCGACGAGGACGCGCGCGGCGTGCGAGATCGTGCCGTACAGTGCCGTCCCTCCGTCAGGTTGTCCCCACTCGGCCATATTTCCGGCGACGGGATCCAGCGCTTGCGCTGCCTGCTGCGAAGCCGCGGCCATGTCCGAGTAGACGTCACGACGGATCAGATCGTGGAGAAGGCGGCCCGCGCTTCGCAGGATCTGAGCGTTGATATCGACGGCCGTCGCAGCGATGGCCGGCGCGTTGTTGTCGCCATTCGCGTCACAAATCGGAGTCGCCGACGGGGGGAAGTAGGGCGTGAGGTACCCCGTCCCTCCGTCGGTCTCGCCGTAGGTTGCGCCGTTCTCGTCGCCAAATATCGGCGCTGTGAGGCTAGCCGGGATGCACCCCGTGGCAGGTGTGTTTGCCGGGTTGGCCAGCCAAGCGAACGCTTGCGTGCAGGTCGCGGGTTGGGTGAGAGTCGTGGACGACGGGAAAACGATGTCTGTATAGGCGTCGAGCGTCGGGATCATCGCGAGCGTGTGGATCGCGAGGTCGCGCACGATGAAGCGGTCGGAGTCCGCCTGCGGAGGGATGTCCCACTCCGCAACAGTCAGTCCACCGACGGGATCGGTTCCACCACCGTAGTTGTACGTGCCGGGCTGGGCGTCCAGTGCCGGCCAAACGACGGTTCCTACGGCGTCGGCGACGGCTCCGAGCTTGTCGGCCACGCAGACGAGGTTCTGCTCGGTGAGCAAGCGGCCGGAGCAGCTTTGCAATCCATTTGTCTCGTACAAATACCAAGCGCTGCCCGGATCCCAGTCCCAGTACCAGGGAGGGAGCCCGGCGACGTCGCCACCGCACTGCACGGCGGCGCGCCAGACGAGCGCCCACGCGGTCGACCATGGATCCATGATCGGCGCTTCGACACTGGGCGGAATGATCAAGGTGCCGGCGTCCTCGCCCGTCGCTACCCCCATGGGCACGGCAGTCGTCTGGGTCTTCCCGAGGTGAAGTTCGGTGCCCGGCCCGAAATCCAGCTGCTTCGACGTTCCGTCGGGGAGCTTCGCGAGCACGTGGATCGCGTGTGTGCTCTGCCCACCAAGCATCGTGTTCGTGGTCGGAGCCGGAGACGGCCCCGGTCCGCCGCTACCGCACGCGATCCCCACGGTCGCGAGGCCCACCAGCACCGCACCCAACGCGCAGTTGCGCACGTTCACGGTCCCGGTTCGTCGAACGATGCGAAGCTTCATCTTCATCTCCACGCTCATGGGTCCCCACGTTCATCCGTCACACGCACTCATCGCAGCATTGGCTGAGGCGCCACTTCCACGACCACATCCGGCCGCGCCTCGAGTCCACTCACACTCGCGCCGTAGTCTTCCCAAACCCCGACCAGCGCCCCGTTCGGCGCCAGCGTCGTCACGCCCAGCGCGGGGTTCCGTTGATCCCCCGCCCGGTGCGCCTCCCATCGGGGCAGCGGCAGCACGGACGTCCCGACGCTCGCGGCCGACGAGCTCGGGCTCGAGGCGAGCCACACCTCGTCGCCGAGCGGGTCTCCGGTCTGCGCGCCCGTCCACGCACCGAACAAGAGCTCTCCGCCTTGCACGACAGCGGCGGGCGAACCTTCCGGGAACCGACTGTCGCCGCCGTCGCCCTGCGCATCGAGCGTGCGCGGGCCCGCGCTGACGAGCGTTCCCGTACCGCTCAGATCGACGATGGCACCCTGGAGAACCGTCGTCGTCGTGTCGCCTGCGTCGTCCGTCGGGATCGTCACGCTGTACGCCACGAAGAGCGTTGTGGGCCCCACCTGGACGAGGGCCGGCCGCTCGCCGGCGATGCCGCCCCACGCGGGGCTGGTCGCGACTTCCGTGCTGCCCGACCTGACATGGACGGTCTCCTGACCGTTCTCCGACGCTCTCCACGCCGCCGCCCACGTGCCGTTGAACGGTGCCAAGCTCACGTCGAGCTCGTCGGCGCTCGTGCGGGCGAGGTAGGTCTCTGCGTTCGTCGGCTTCAGCGTCGCGTCGAACGTCGCCACCTCGATGTCCGTGTTGGCATTCGATCCGTCGACCCATGCGACGACGAGCGAGCCCCCGATCCACAGGGCGTCAGGCGCGCTCTCCGGCGACTCGGTCGAGGCGTTTGCGTGAGCCACCGCGCCGACGTTCCCGCTTCCGGTGTCGAGGATCGCCATCGCGACCCCTGGCCCCACGGCGCCCGCGCCGGTGTCACCCCAGAGCGCTACGTACTGCGTGGCCGAGATGGCGACGAGGACGGGGTCGGCGTTCGCAATGGCCGGTCCTGGCGTCCCGATGATCGGAAACGAAGCGACGCGCACCCCTCCCGGGTCGAAGGCCTCGGCGCGCAGCGTGTAGCTGCCCGACGCTGCCTGCTCGAGGAACGAGATGGCGAAGCCGCCAGCCCCTGCGGCGATCGGGTGTCTCCCCTGCCCCAGCGTGTGCGGCGGGTACTGGAACGGCTGCAGCGGACCGGCGTCCGTGGCGGAGAGGGTGCTCGAGGCGAGGAAGTCCTGCACCTGACAGGTGGTGCTGCAGGCGCCGGTGACGTCGACGTTCGCCGCGCCGTTGTCGCACTCCTCGGTCGCGGGGGCGCGCACGCCGTCGCCGCATACGTCGGGCGCGGAGTCGGCGGCGTCGAACGCGGCATCGACGCCCCCGTCGAGCCCCGGAGCGTCGAGCGGCGCGTCCGAGGCGGGCGCGTCTTCCGCGTCCTCGCCACCATCGTCGGAAGGAGCGGAGTCACGCGGCGCGATGGTCGCATCTGCATCCACGCCCGCATCGCCCGCGTCCACCAGCTGTGCATCCGGTTGCGCGTCGTCGCTCGTTGGTTGCGACGCATCGACACTCGGCTCGTTCGACAGCGCGGGGTCGTTCGCGTCGGAAGCGGGCGACGAGGCGTCCCTCGCGTCGTCCGCAGGCCCCGGCGAGCTGCACGCGGCGCCGAGAGCCGCTGCCACCAGAACGGATGACAGAACGTACGTTCTCGCGGCGCGCGAGCTCCCGACGCGTCGCGCGGAATACTCGGCTTGAGTCCGGGGTTGCCACATAGGAGCTCGCAGCGCGGTCCTGAGCAACAAGTGCGCCCCATCGAGGTTCGCGATGCGGCCCGCGCGAAATGCGACCAGCGGAGACTGACGGCTCGCGCCGCGATCCAGCCGCCGACACAGTTCGGATGTGTCGCGACACATCCGCCGCTACGCGTAGGTGTTGCACCTCGCGTCTCGCCTGCTCGACCCGGCGGTTCTTCTGCGAGCGATGCGGCGACGCAGATGTGAGGTCGGGGCGTTCGACCGAGGCGCACTTGTTGCTCACGGCGTCTCCCATGCAACTACGATTTCCGCGAGCGTCTTCGTTGCGGCGAGCGGCACTCCTCGTCACTGCCGCTGGAACCCTGGCTCTCGCCGCCGCCGGGTGTGCGAGCCCTTCGTCATCGACCGAATCGACGGACTCCAATGGAAGCGAGCTCACGGCGGCCACCGAGTCTCCGCGGCTGACGTTCGGCGCGACCGCCGCGCAGGCTCTCGAGGGGAAGACCTCGTCCTTCTCGCTCACGGCGACGCCGGACCTCGTGCTGCACGCGGAGCTCTCCAGCGCCGCATACGAGGGGAAGACGATGGTCCTGCGCGGGGTGGACCCGCAGGGGAGGCTCGCCTGGAGCTACCCGCATCTTCAGACGGGGAGGTCGTTCGACGCGGTCATCCCGGTCTTCGGCTCTCGCGCCGCACGCAGCCACGCGGCCGGCGTCTACAAGTTCCAGGTCACCGCGCCGGACGGCGCCCTCGCCGCCCAGGGCAAAGTGACGTTCACTTCGCCCCCGCCGGTCACGGCGGCCGTCCACGCTTCCCCCTCGGCGGGAGAGGCACGATGAGGCGCGCTCCCCGCTTCCTTCCTGCGTGCGCGTCCCTCGCCTGCGCGCTCTGCGGGGCGAGCGCAGAGGCGACGCCGAGCATCCAGGTCATCAACTCGATCCCGACCGGCACGTCCCCCCTCCTCCAGACGCCCGCCGGCTGGGCATCGACGGACTACTCGAACGTCCAGACGTACGACGGGGACGCGACCAAACCTTGGCTCATCGAGCTCCAGAACCAGCTCACGCCCGACGGAGGGACCGCGAGCCGAGTCGGCACGGTGGGCCTGGTGCCGACGAGCGAGATGACGGACCTCGAGTTCGCATCGACCGAGGCGCATCCGCTCGCCCAGTTCGTGGGGATGAGCGACAGCTACGTGTACCGCTTCGACGCAAAGACCGGCGCATGCGTGTGGAAGACGTTCATCGGACGCACGACGGCGACCACGATCAACTTCCCCGGGTGCACGGGCAGCGTGCCTGCGTCGGAGATTCAGTGCCCGAACGAGGTGGGCGGAACACTTGGATTCCTGAGCATGACGCCGAGCGCCGACGCATTGAGCTCGATGGCATCCGCCGACTGGACGGTCTTTGCGCCGACCGACTACGACGAGGTGTCCTCGGGGAGCGATCCGACGGCGTGCGGGACGACGACGGGCAATCGCCTGTACGCGTTGAACGCGGCCACGGGCGCCCCGTCCTGGGTTTTCAACAAGAACCCGAGCACGACTACCCCCTACGCGCTCGACGCGAGCCCCACGTACGCCGTCGCGGGAGTGGTCGGCGGCTCGGACGCCGACACGTACCCCGACGGATGCGCCAATAGCCCGAACCGACTCCAGGTGCTCTTCGGCACGATGGACCCCGGAACGGAGACGCCCGGATCGCAACCGACGCTGTTTGCCATCTCCACGGCGACCGGGACGGCGGGCACGCCCAACTGGTCAGCGTACGAAGGAGACTTGCAAGCTGCCTTCGCGCCCGCCTTCGGGCAGGCGACGACGTGCCAGCATCTGTACGCCACGACGGCCGCCGATGGGCTCTTCGAAACGATCGGCTACTCGCAGGCCGCGTGCGGCCAGGCCGCCGTCCCCTGCCAGATCTCGCCGCCGATGAGCCTCTTCGTCCTCACGCCGCAACAAGGCGACGTCTACATGCTGTGGGGGTCGAACGCGCTCTTCGGGAAGGTCGTCGTAAGCGACCAGAGCACGGTCTACGTCCTCAGCGACAACGGATCGTCCACTTCGCTGTATTGCTCTTCGCAGAAGCTCCAGGCGACGTTCCCGACCATGACGAGCGACGCCGTCGCGCTCCAACAGAGCGTGTGGTTCGGCGCCACCAAGACGGACGGCACCAATGCCCTGGTCGGGCTCGAGATCCCGCTCGTAGCGCCTGTGGCCCCCTACGACTGCGGCACCAGCTACGCGGCGACCACTCTCCCGGGGACGGTCGGTGAGATCGAGACGGACATCGACAACGCGACCGGGGCGCGCGTGATCTACGACGCGGTCGCCGGGGCCAGCGAGTCGAGCGTAATCGTCGCGAACTTCACGGAGTAGCCGGTTCCACATGGGATTCCGAGGCAGTGGCGCGTCGTGTCACTACTTTGGAGGACATGCGATCGAGGCACGGTCGCGATACTAGTCTCCTCGTCCACCGCAGTTCGCGCTGGGCGAGGAGGCTCCCATGAGTGCACTGGCGAACCAAAGGCCCCCCGTGGCCCGCCTCGCAGAGCACGTGAGCTGCCATGACTCGGGCGAGTGGCCGGGCACCGTCAGGGGCGTGGAGCAGCCACCCGAGGAGTCGCGAGTTGCCGCCAAACGAGCGCCGTCGGACGACTATCTCGTCGTCGCGCTGGAGTGCGGTCGTCCGCTCGCGGGCTCAGCGCGGTACGCGCTCCGGAACGTCGATCGCGTCGTCATCGGCCGTGGCGACGAGCGACGCGCGGAGCGGTTCGTCGACGGCGACCTGGCGACGCTCGACGCGCGCGTCCCTGGTCTGGCGCCACAGCATGCGCGCCTCGTGCGCGTCGGCAACGGATGGGCGATCGAAGACCTAGGGAGCGAGAGCGGGACGGTGGTCAATGGCGTGCGCGTCGATTGCGCCGTGCTCGCACCAGACGACATCGTGGAGCTTGGGCATACCCTCTTTCGGGTCCTCTCGGGCGTCGCGACACCCGAGGGGACGGCCGAAGATCTCGAGGCGGCGGCCGCAAGCGAGGGGGTGCTCGCGACGCTCGATCCCACGCTGACCCGGCGCATGGAAATGAGCGCGAAGCTCGCCACGTCCTCGGTGCCGCTCCTCCTGCTGGGCGAATCGGGCACGGGCAAGGAAGTCGCCGCCCGATGGCTCCACGGAAAGACCGGCCGCAACGGGCCCTTCGTCGCCGTGAATTGCGGCGCCATTCCCACGATGCTGGTGGAGAGCCAGCTGTTCGGGCACGTCAAGGGCGCGTTCTCCGGCGCGCTCCGCGACGAGCCGGGGCTGATTCGCGCGGCCGAGGGGGGGACGCTGTTCCTCGACGAGATCGGCGAGCTGCCGAAGACTTCGCAGGCGGCGCTGCTGCGCGTGCTGCAGGAGCGTGAAGTGGTGCCCGTCGGGGCGACGCGTCCGGTGCGAGTCGACTTCCGATTGCTGGCGGCCACGAATGCGCCGCTCGGCGAGATGGTCGAGCGCGGCGAGTTCCGGCGCGACCTGCTCGCGCGAATCGCGGGGATGACGGTCGTGCTGCCGTCGCTGCGCGAGCGAAGGTTCGACGTCGGCATGCTGGTCGCGACTCTGCTTCGGCGACTCGCCGGCGACCGCGCCGGCGCGATGACCTTCACGCCCGAAGCCGGTCGCGCGTTGCTCAGTTACGAATGGCCCTTCAACGTGCGCGAGCTCGAGCAGAGCCTCGCCACCTGCGTCGCGCTCAACGGAGCGGATGGCGTCGTCGAGCTCGACCATCTCGCCTCGACGATCGCGGCCTCGCTCCACCCGTCCGCGATCAGCGTGTCCGCGACCGACGGGCTCAGCGTCCGCGATCGCCAGCTCCAGCTCCAGCTGCTCGAGAAGCTCGCGGTGCACAGCGGAAACCTCACCGAGGTGGCCCATTCGATGGGGAAAGCCCGGACGCAGATCCAGCGCTGGTGCCGCCGCTTCGGCATCGACGCGAACGTGTATCGCCGCTGAGCGCCGCCGCGTTCCTCTCCCGCACGGGGGCAGCCGGCGCGTGTCACCCCTTGAGGTGACAAGACGGCGCGCGAGCGATTGCTACGGTGCTCGTCATGAAGATCAAGTCGAACGTCAAGGCCGGCCTCAACCCGCAACCCCTTCCCCCCAAGGCGCCGCCGCGCGAAATCATCGTCGGCATCTGAGATAGCGCATCGGAACCGTAGGCTCGGAGTCGCGGCTCCGCGCGCGAGAACGTTGTGGCGGTCATCGGCGGCGGCGCTTCTTGAAGCGCGGCCGCCGTACTCTCATCGCTGATGTCTATTGCAGCGCCTGCGTCACACGCGTCGGGACGTCCCTCCGGTGCTCCTTCCTCCGGAGGCTGGCACGGGAGCACCACCGACGATGGGGCCACCGACGAAGAGGGCGCGCCCGATGACGCTCGGATCCCCACAAGCGACGAAAGGGCCGCGACGCACCATCGGACGTCGCGGCCATTTCGCTGAGGGTCTCTCCGTTGCGGGGGATACGCTCCCCTGACATTCTTGGGTGTATCCGCGTCCGCGCGCCCATGAACCCGAAGTGAGGAGACACACCCGAGAGGAGCAACCCATGAGACCCTCTCCCTCGCCCACCCCGTCGTTTCGTTCGCGAATGCTCCACCTGGCCGCGTGCTCGCTGAGCGCCGGTGTCACCCATTTGGATGAATCGCCCTTTGCCGCACGCTTGCTAACCGTACGTCCCAAGGAGATTCATCATGAACAAGTCGACCCCGGTGAAGAAGCTCACGTCCTCGTCCGTCACGCCCGTTCGCGGTGGCGTCAAGAGCGGCCTGCGCGCCGGCATCACGGTGAACAAGGCCAAGACCGCCTACTCCGCCAACGGCAACTGATCGACCGCCTTCAGGCCTTCTCGAGCAACCCGAAATCGAGCAGCTTGCGGACCAGGTCGTCGTCGAGCGCGAGGCCGTGCTCGGCCTCGATGCGCGCGCAGGCCTCGGCGATCGGGCTCCCGTCGAAGCACGCGAGTGCCGGCAGCAGCTCGCTCGGTAGCTCGAGCGGGCCATCGCCTCGATCCGGAACGCGCCGAGCTTCGCGCGCTCCGGTAGGTCGCCGGTCAGGAGCGCCGCGAGCGCGTCACGCGCGACCCGCTCACGCACGGCGAGCGCGCTCCCGCCGACCGCGCGCAGGTCGTTCCAGCGCATCCTGCCTGCGATCTCCGCCGACGCCACGTAGAGCTCCTCTTCGCGCCCGAGCCACGTCCCCCAGGCTGCGCGATACGCTGCCTCGTCCACCCGTCCGTCGAGGTCGTCGAGCTTCAACGCGGGCGCCTCGTTCGAAGGGTTCGGGAAGAGGGCCTTCATCGCGGCCTCCCCGACGTCGAGCGTCACGATGCAGTGCCGGGCGATCGCCTTCTCCGCCTCGGTGAGCAGGCTCGCGAGCGACGTCCAGAACTCGGACGCCGTGTCGCCGCGCTCGTGCTTGCAGAACCAGGTCGTGCAGACGGCGTTGCGGTGCCTCCACACGGTGCACGCGCCGCTCTCCTGCGCGTAGTACGGACAGCGGAGCGACCGGGCATGCCCGAAGGTCCCCGAGGCGGGCTTGTAGAGGTGCGCGAAATGGCTCGGCGGCATCACGCCCAGCGGCGTCACGGCGATCCGCTTCGCGATTCGCTCGCGCACCCGTGCTCGCCCCTCGGCGATCGCCGGATCGGTGTCCGCGACGAGCCCTCCGACGAGGAAATTCGCGAGCGCGGGTTGGTACGTGCAGCACTTGGTCGTGGGATCGAAGTGCGCATCGGTCGCCGCTTCGCCGTGCGAAGGGAGCATGACGCACGCTTCGCACGTCGCGAGCGGCTCCCGCGGAATCGGGCCGAATGCCTCCGAGACCCACGCCGCGTGTGGCTGCCGACTTGAAGAGCCGCCCCTTGCCGCCGAGCTCGTCGTGCATCGCCTTCACGAGCGGGTATGGCTCCGGTTCGATTGGGGGCCGATTTGGACCGACACGAACGCGGGATGACGGGCCTCGCACGAAGCACGTACCTTGCGTCTGCAGTGAGCGACCAACGGGCGGAAGATGTTTCCCGCGAGGGGACGGGGTTCGTCGATGCCTTCCTCCGCCACGCCCGGACCGCATGCGCGGCGCTGGCGGCAGCTCATGTCGTAGCGTTCCTCGTCGTCGCCCTCGCTCGCATCCGCTACCCGTTCGACCTCGAATGGCTGGAGGGGGGGATACTGCAGCACAGCTACGAGATGCTCGCGGGGCGCCCCGTCTACCGCACCCCCTCGGCAGACTTCATCGCGTTCGGGTACCAGCCACTGTACATGGCCGTCGTAGCGGCGCTGGGCAGGTTCGTCGGCCTCTCGCTCCCTCTCGCGCGCGGCGTGAGCCTCGCGTCCACGCTCGTCGTCACGGCGCTCGTGGGACGCGCGGTGTGGCGCGAGACCGGCTCGGTGCGTCTCGCCTGGATGGCCGGCGCGACGTTCGTCGCGCTCTTCCGCGTGACCGGCTACTGGTTCGACCTCGCGCGCGTCGACTCTCTATTTCTGGCGCTCTTGCTCGCAGCGCTCTACTGCGCCCGTTACGTCGATCGCCCCTGGCGGGCATGTCTCGGGTCGGCGGTCCTGCTCATCCTCGCGTACAAGACCAAGCAACTCGCGCTGCCGTTCGCCGTGATCGTCCCGGCCACACTCTTCACCCGCGACCGACGCGCAGCATTGGCGTTCATTCCGACGATCGCCGTGCCGCTCCTGCTGGACGCTTGGTGGGGCCAGCGCACGACCGGTGGCTGGTACTCCTTCTACGTGAGCCGTATCCCGAGCGGCCAGCCCTTTCACGTCGTGCGGATCCCCGCGATGCTCTCGCAAATCGCGCGGGACGTCCCCTGGCTCGTGGTGCTCGCTGTACCTGGCTGCGCGCGCGCGCTGCGAATCGGATCGCTGTCTGCGCGCTTCCAGCAAACGTGGGCCCTCGCCGCGATCGTCGGCATCGTCGCGACCGTCGTCCCGTACGCGCGGCCGGGCGGCTTCGCCAACAACCTCATGACGACCTACGTCTTCGCGATCATCCCGGCATTCGTCGAGCTCCATCGAGCCGAGCAGACGTTCGCGCCAGGAGTGAAGGCGCTGCTCTGGGGGGCTCTCGGAGCGCAGCTCGTCCTACTCGGCTACGATCCGAGCAGTCAGATACCGAAGCCCGAGGATTACGCTGCGGGGGAGGAGCTCGTCGCGATGCTCCGCGCCACGCCCGGCCCAGTGCTCGTCCCGGATCGCCCGTGGATCGCGGTCCTCGCCGGAAAGCAACCCGGGTACCACTCGTCAGCGTTCTGGGAGATGAGCTACCAGGATCGGGATGATCTCATCCCGACCGACCTGCGCCAGCGCCTCGCCTCCGGCTACTACGAGCTCATCGTCGAGGGGGTGGACCCCGCTCGGGCGCAGCTGGCGCGGCGCTGGTTCGCCCCCGAGCTCGCGACCTACTACCGGTGCGATCGCCAATTGCGTCTGCCCGGCCGCGCGCTCTCTCCATTCACGGGGACTGACACGACTCCACGTGTCCTTTGCGTATACCGCGGCCGGTAGGTCGCCAGAGTCCTTCGACTCACGTTTCCAGGTCCGCGGACGGCTCCGTGGGCTCGGTCATCTCCGCCATGTGGCCCGGGGACGACGAGGTAGCGCGCCCGCGGTGAGGAACGTCGGTACGACGCGGAGATTGTCGACGAACTTCCCGGCGCCTCCACGTATTGACTGATCGGCATCGATTCGCATCGCCAGCGCGACGGAAGCGACACCTCGCGTTGCTCCGCCATCACCCCTCCAGGGTGATCGGAGAGTGGTCCTGGGGGGATCCATGCGCCCCGCGGCGTACAACAGGGCGGGACATGCCCCCGCTCACGCGCATTCTCTGGGTAGCCGCCCTCTGTGCAGTCTCGCGCGTCGCGTGGGCGAAGCATTTCGCGGAGCTCCATTACGAACGCTCCGGCGCTGCTGCGTCGTGCCCGGACGAGCTCGCGCTGCGAAACGCCGTCGCGGAACGCCTCGGGTACGATCCTTTCGATTCGCGCGCCGAAACGCGGACGTGGATCCTGGTTGCGATGCGTCGCGCCGCCGGCGCATGGGAGGCGTCCATCCGGGTCGAGAGGCGCGGAGCAGTGGGTGGCGAACGCTTGCTTGCCTCCACCGCGGCGTCTTGCGCGGAGCTTGGGTCCACGACGGCGCTCACGATCGCCCTTGCGCTCGACCCGCTCGCCGGGATTGCCCCGAGCGTCGTCCCCGTGTCCCCCTCGTCGCCGCCGCCCGCCATGCCCCCTCCACAAGGCACGCCGGACCGAGCGGAGGACCCGTTCTCCCCCAGGTCCAGCGACCGCGACGCCGTCGTCCGCGAGACACCGCGCCTTCCGCTCGACTGGCGCATCGGTGCGGGCGGTGCAGGCTACGTCGGCGCGCTCCCGGCGCCTGGGGCGGGGGTCGACTTCCTCGTGGGGATCGCCTCGCCACACGCGGGCCTCGATCTCGAAGGGGTCGTGGTGCTCCCCTCGGTGGCCAATACGGCGTCCGGCGCCGGGGTTCGCGCGTCGCTCACGCTGGGCACCCTCTCTCCATGTCTGCGCGAGCGATGGCTCCGCGTCTGCGCGCTCGCGTCGCTCGGCGTCCTCCGCGGCGAGGGGGTTGCGGTCGAACCATCCCACCAGGCGGCGGCCTTCTATGCGGCGGCCGGCGCTCGCGTCGGGGTCGAGGCGCCGCTCGGATCGCGCCTGGCGCTCGACACGCACCTGGACGGGCTCATCCCGGTCACGCAAACGACCCTCGGGCTCGGCACCGCCAACGTTTGGACCACCCCCTCGCTGAGCGGATCGCTCGGCATCAACCTGGTCGCGCGCTTTCCGTGACAGATCCGATGGCGTCACGGGAAACCCCCGAGGTGGTGGGCGTGGAACCGAGCGTGGCTGCCCGCTCGTTTCGCGAGCTCTTCGAAGGGGAGCTCTCGTACGTGTGGCACACGCTCCGCCGGCTCGGCGTGCGCGAGGCGGACCGGCTCGATCTGGCGCAGGAGGTCTTCGTCACCGTGCACGGACTGCAGAGCGACTTCGACCCGACGCGCCCAGTTCGCCCGTGGCTCTTCGGCATCGCGTACCGCATCGCGCTCCGCTACCGCGCCCTCGCGCGGCACGGGCGCGAGGTGATGGGCGACGAGGTCGATGCCGCCGACAAAGCCCCGCTCGCCGACGAGGCCCTGGCGCGTCGGCAGAGGGAGCAGCTCGTCGCGAGGGCGATCGGGCAGATCGAGATCGCCCGCCGCGCGGTCTTCCTGATGAGCGAGATCGACGGGTGCGCGATGCCGGAGATCGCGGAGACGCTCGGCATCCCGCTCAACACTGGGTACTCGCGCCTCCGCCTCGCCCGCGAGGACTTCGAGGCCGCCGTGCGGCGCCTGATGAAAGCAAGCCCGTCGTGAAGCCCCCGAACCTCAAGCCGCTGAACCCCGCCATGAGCGCCCTACTCGACTTCGAGCGGAGCGCGCCGGAGGTGCCGCGCGCGCTGCGTGACGAGGGGTGGGCACGGGTGTCGAGCGCGCTCACGGGGGGGGCGCTCGCCGGCGCCGCTCCCGTCGCGAAAGGCGTCGCCGCGAAGAATGTGATGGCTCGCGTGGTGGGCGCCGCGGCGATCGCCTTCGGGATCGGGGCCGTCCTGGGGGCGCTGCTTCACGCGCGGCTTACCGAGCCGCTCGTGGTCTACCGGGATCGCCCGGCCTCGTCCGCTGCGGAGGCAAGCGAGCCCCCCGTGGCTCCGGCGCCGGCAGCACCGTCCGCCTCGATACCCGCCGTGCCGTCGCTCGCGCTGGCCCCGGCGCCGCGCGCGTCGTCCCCTGCCGCTGGCTCGCGCGGGGACCTTCTCGCGCTCGAGCGCACGCTCCTCGATCGCGCCCGCAGCGCCCTCGCGGGCGGCAACACGTCGGGCGCGCGTGCGGCCCTCGCCGAGCACCAGCGGACGTTCCCTCGCGGCGCGCTCACCGAGGAGCGCGAGTTCCTCGCCATCGAGTGCGCGCTACGCGAAGGGCGCGCGACGGAGGCTCACGATCGCGCGGCGCGGTTCCGCGCGAGGTTCCCGTCGAGCGCGTTCGGTCCCGCGATCGACGAGTCGATGGGGGCGGCGAATCCCTGACGGATTCGCGCGGCCGTCCGGAAACACCCATCGAGAACATGATGCGCAAAACGACGATGACGATCGGGGCGATGACGCTGGCCGCACTCTCGGGCTGCGAGACGCGATTGGACCTCGGGACGCCGGCCGTGGGGCCCGATGGGGGCGAGGTCGCTCTTTTCGACGCGGGCCCGCTCGATGCGGCGACGGCGTCCACCGACGCTGCTGGCTCCCTTTCGGGCGACGCTTCGGTGCCGAGAGCGTGGACCTGGGCTTCACCAGAGCCGACGCCCTACCCGCCGCTCGCGGTGCACGGGCTCGCCGCCGACGACGTCTGGATTGCCGGCGAGCACGGCATGGTGGCTCACTGGGATGGCAAGAGCAGCGTTCAGATCATGCGCGTGGGAGACGCCGGCGAGAACCTCACGGCCATCTGGGAGGCGGCGCCGAACGACGTCTGGGCATCATGGGCGACGCCTTCAGGGCCGACGGGACCGACGACGTTGCTCCACTGGGATGGGGCGAGCTGGCAATCGAGCTTCGACGTGTGGCCGGCCTACTCCGCGGGTGCGTTCTGGGGCACGGGGCCAAGCGACGTGTGGACCATCGCGCATTTCGACGATCCCACGCCGGGCCGTATCTCCTATCCGCTCCATTGGGACGGAACCCAATGGCAGGCGTTCGGGGGATGCGCGTCGTGCGGCGCGACGAGTGATTCGACCCTCTCCTTCACGTCCCTGTGGGGTTCGGCGCCGAACGACGTCTGGGCCGTGGGCATCAGCGATCTGACCACGCCATTCATCGCGCACTTCGACGGGACGGCGTGGACGAGCTCGAAAGCTTCGACCGGTAGCGTGGACCCCTTCGCTGCGGGGCGCGAGTACCTGGCGATCTGGGGCAGCGCATCGAACGACGTCTGGGCCTACTTCCAGGGCACGCAGACGGTGGGAGCCGGCACGGTGCTCAGCTACACGGGGGACGCCGGCTTCGCCCACTGGAACGGCTCGGCGTGGAGCGCGGAGCTTCACCCCGGGGCATGCGAGGAGGTCACCTATCTGGAGTTACTCGTGCCGCCGTCGGGCAAGGCGATGTGGGGCACCGGCACCGACAGCATCTTCGCATCGGGCGTCGGCAACGGGTGCGAGTGGAACTGGAATGGAGCGGCGTGGACCCGGGTGACGGCGTCACTACCCGACGAAGAGGTGTCGACGGGCGTCGCGCTCGCGCCCTTTCTGGTCGGCTATCCGTTTCACGATCACTGGGGGATACCCGGAGGAGCCATGTACGCGATGGGAGTGACCTCTCCCGGCCTCGACACCGAGCTCGTGCAGCTCTTGGGGCCTGACCCGACCTCTGCGGCCGTCATCGATGCCCAGCAGGTCTTCCCCTTGGAATCGCGCATCACCTCCGTGGGATCCGACGGCACGGTGTGGTCGCTGATCGATCTCGACCCGAACGCCGATCAGTTCACGACGATGTCGACGACGACGCACGTCCAGTTCTGGAGCGGGAGCGGCTGGACGACCGTGGCCACTCCGGCCAGCTGGCTGGCCCCCACGTACCTGTCGGCGCGCTCGGCCAGCGACGTCTGGACCGTCTCCGATACCGGGGAGTCGCTACCCGCTGTGACCGGACACTTCGACGGTGCAACTTGGACCACCCTGCCCACGCCCCCGTTCGCGTCGGGAACGCTCGAGTCGTTCCAGCTCGTCGCCGGCCGGGGAAACGATGCGTTCGCGGTCGGCGCGGTCCCGTTCGAGGCCATCGGAGCGTTCGCGATCCAGCCGTTTCACTGGGACGGGTCGCAATGGACAGGGATTCCGATCCACAACGCCTGGATCGACACCGCTGCGCCGATTCGCGCCGATCTCACCTGGTTCGCAGGGATGGCGGAGAACGTGTCGGGCGGGATCGGCAGCATCGTCGTCGATCGCTGGGATGGAGCCCAGGCCACAGAGGTCTTCCGGCGCGATCCGGCCGGACAGAGCGTGCAGGTCACCGGGCTCTGGTCGAGCGGCGACGACGCGGTCTGGGTCAGCGGCTACCCGACCATCCACTACGACGGCACCGCCTGGCAGGAGATCGACATGACGACCAATGGGGTCTGGGGTACGGGCCCGGACGACGTCTGGCTCATCGAGGCTCCGGGCACGGTCGCGCACTGGGACGGGAGCGCGGTGACGGCGGTGAAGCAGACGGATCTCTCGCTGACGAGCATCTCCGGAAGCGATACCGAGGTCTGGGTGTCCGGCGAGCGGGGGGCGACGCTGCGCCTGAGCGCGACACCGAGCGCGGTGCCTCGGTGAGGCTCGCGCGCAGAGCGCGCCCGTCGCCACTCCCGTTCGTCGGGGTGAACCGGTCCGACGAGCACGCCCGTCACCTCACCACGAGGCCGGACGAGTACGCGGGACTCCCAGCGAACGTCGTCGTTGCCCCCAGCGTGCCGTCTGCGGCGATGGGCCAGCTGGTGATCGATTCACCTGCACCGTTGCGCGTGTAGAGGAACGCACTGTCCGGGCTGGCCGCGATGTCGGTCGGGCCCGTTCCGGTCGTTGCTGCGGGGGTGCTGGTGTTCCCGACGAGGGTGAGGTCTCCCGTCGCCGGCGCGATCGCATAGGCGGAGATCGTCGCGTTGTGAGCATTCAGGGCGTACGCCGTCGTGTTCACGATCGTCACCCAGCACGCCGCCAGCTGACCGTCGGCGACGAACGCGGAGTCGGTGGTGACCCCGCCGGTCGCCGAGATCGAGTAGGAGCTCGCGCCCGTGGTCGCCGTCGCCTGGCTCACCACGATCAAGCCGTCGCCCGAGATTCCGAACCCGTACGGGGCCATGCCGCTCCCCGCGGAGGTGAAGGTCCCGTGCGCGGCAGCTCCATCGGTCACGACGAACGTGTCGATGTTGTCCGCCCCCTTCTCCGTGACGACGAGGACCGCGCCGTTTTGGACGAACGCGATCTGCTCTGCCCCGGGCTGCGCTGCGCTCAAGGGCTGCGTCGAGCTCGCGATGGGAACGAGTCCTCCTGCGTCCACGGTGAAGCCCGTGATGTTCGCGGGGACCGTCGCGCTGCCGGCGTTGAGCACGTAGAGCGTCGTACCGGAGAGCGTGAGGCTGATGGGCGAAGTGCCGCCGGAGGGGACGTTGGAGAGGAGCGAGATCGTGCCGTCGAGGTGGAGCGCGAGCTCGGAGATCGTGCTGTCTCCCGCGTTGACGGCGAAGAAGTGGCTGCTCGCGGCGTCGAAGACGAGAGCGCCCTGGCTGCCGAGGCCTGCGCCGGTGCCGGCGCCCCCCGTCGGGAACTCGCCGAACGGGGTTAGCGCGCCCGTGGTCGAGGAGCGCGCGTACTCGATGATGCCGTTCGCGGTCGCGTCGTTCGAGAGGATGTAGACACCGGTCGGGGCCGAGGTTCCTGCGTCGGGCACGGGTGCTGCGGGCCCGGTCGCCCCCGGCGCTCCAGCCGCTCCTTGCGGCCCCGCCGGACCTTCCGCTCCGGCCGGGCCCTCCGCGCCGGCGGCTCCTTGTGCGCCGCCGGGCCCTTGAGCGCCCGTCGCTCCCACGGACCCAGGCTCCCCCGTAGCGCCCGTGCTGCCACTGCAACCCGTGAGCACGGTGAGGACGGATGCAACATACAATGTTCGACGAATCATGGAGCGTCTCCTTGGCAAGCGGGGGCCGCGCCCGAGCCCGCGTGGAATGGCGGGCGGGTGTCGAGACGCGCAGACTCCGCCGTCACCGCCGAGAGCAGGTGCATCGGGCGCGCGCTTCGATACCCGGCTTACGCGAGGGCACGCGGATGGTTTCGGTGGACGGGCGTTTTCTTCCGCTCGAGCTCACGCGCTGCCACGTCGCGAGCGAGACAGACACCGCACGGGTGCCTCCACCACGGGTAGTCTTCTCGCCGGATGAAGGACTGGATCCCCGAAGGCTGGCACAGCGTGACGCCCAGGCTCGTCGCCGACGATCCCGCCGCGCTGGTCGAGTTCCTGCGGCGAGCGTTCGAAGCGGTCGGCGCCTTCCACCAGGACCGACCGTCCGAGATGACGCTCGGCGATTCGATCGTGATGATCAGCGGCTGCGGACCACGCGACTCCACGCGCGCGTTCTCTATCTGTACGTTCCAGATGTCGACGCGACGTTCGCTCGCGCGGTCGAGGCGGGCGCCGTGAAGCGGGAAGCGCCGCAGGACACGCCGTACGGGGACCGGCGCGCGATGGTCGAGGACCCCGGCGGCAACGTCTGGCAGATCGCCACGCGCAAGCGGCGGTGAGGGGGTGTCCGCGCCTCCTCTCGGTGGCTTCTCCCGTCACGCCCGACTATTCGGCGCTCGTTGCGCGGTGGGAGTGGCCGCCGTGGCTCGAGCTGACCGGCTTCAACGCGTCGAACATGGAGGGGCTCGACGAGATCGTTCGGTCCGGCGAGCCCGCGACGATCCCGCTGCGCGAATGCCGGCCGTTCGAGACGCAGCCGTTCGTGCGCTGCCGGATCTCGTTCGAATACGACGGCGGACCGTGCCCGATCTACGAAGAGTTCACCTTCAATCAGCAGGGGCAGACGACGTTCATCGAGGCATGGTCGGACCAGCCCGGGTCGTTGCCGATGGCCGACGCGGGCGACCCGTGGGGCGAAGGGGCCGACGTTCATCGACTGTCGACGAAGCTACCCGGCCTCGGTGATCCGGACGGACTCATCGATCTGGACGCGGGGTACATGGCGGCAGCCGCCGCGGGGGACCCGGACATCGCGGCTTTCGTCTATGCCGCAGGCGACTTCTGGGGCGCGTGGAGCGCCGCGGAGCTCGACGCCGGCTCGACACTCTTGAAGCGGGGATGCGGCTGGTAGGAGCCCCGCCGGGTTCTCGGGACGTCCCGGCGCTCGCGCGACCGGCTCACTGCTTGGTGACCGACCCGTTCGATGCGGCGTCAGAGGCATCCGGCGCTTCCCACCCCGCCACGTACTCCGCGAGGCACCCCCCCAGCGCCTCGATCGACACCGGCTTCGACAGCACCCCATCGAACCCCGCGTCGCGAAACCGCGCTGGGTCGTGCGCGGCCGCGTCGCCCGAGACGCACACGATCGGGACACGGACGCCGCTCGCGCGCAGCGACCGGCAGACGTCGAACCCCGTCTCGCCGCCGAGCTGGAGGTCGAGGAGGACGAGATCGAACGGGGCGCCGGCGGAGGCCGCGCCTGCGATCTGCTTCGCCGCGCAGCTGGAGTCGTCGCACGGAAAGCTCGTGCACCCGAGCTGCTCGAGCACGCCGCCCATCAGCATGCGAATCAGAGGATCGTCGTCGATGAGGAGGACGTGCGTCACGATGCGGCTCTCGGCCAGGATACCGTGAAGCGCGACCCGCGACCGATCTCGCTTTCGACCGCCACGCTCCCGCCGTCCTCCTCGGCGAGCGCGCGCACGGAGGCGAGGCCGAGCCCAGTTCCATTCTCCTCCTTCGTCGTGAAGAACGGCTCGAAGAGCTGGGCACGGACCTCTGGAAGAATGCCGGCGCCGGTGTCCTCGACCTCGAGCTTCGCATCGCCTCCACCGCTCACGCGAATCGTGACGCGACCTCCGTTCGGAGTCGCGTCGCGCGCGTTCGACACGAGGTTCAGCAAGATGTGATCGATGCGGCCGCGCGCGGAGCGGACGACGACCGGCGCGGGAGCCAGGGCGAGGTCGAGCGCGACGCCGCGGCCGAGCAGCGCGCGCAGGAGACCCGAGAGGTCCTGGACCACGGCGGTGAGGTCGACGGGCGCTGCCGGCTCCTCCTTGCGCTGGCGTCCCAGGCCGAGGAGCCGCTTCGTCATGGTCGCCGCTTGCCGCGACGACAGGCTGATCGCCTCGACGAGATCCGGCGTGATGGCCTCGCCGCGCGCGAGGCGCCCGCGCATCAGATCCGAGCTGGCCATGAGGACGGCGAGCTGGTTGTTCATGTCGTGCACGACTCCGGCGCCGAGCGTCGCGGTGAGGTTCATCCTCTCCGTGCGCATCATCGCCGAGCGCATCCGTTCGAGCTCCCGTCCGCGCTCGAGCGACTCGGCGAGGGAATCCCAGAGCGCGCAGCCGAACTGGTCGAGCACGATGACGAGGAAGAGGAACGCGACGGCCGCCTCTCCCCCCACGCCGAGGCTCGGAACGCTCGGAGTGCGCCCGCCGAACATGGCGGCGTCGCGCAGCGAGCCGATCATGATCCCGCCCGTGATCACCGCGAGCGACGCCCAGAGCTCGCGCCTCCCCAGGAGGAGCGCCACGATCGCGAGATTCGGCGCGAACACGATGATCGTGTAGGCCGAGTACCGCATCCCCTCGAAGCAGGGGGGCACCGCGAACAGCGCCGTGCAGCTCCAGGTCAGGATCCGGACCCCGAGCCTCTGTCGCCCGGACCTCGCCATGCGCCAGGCCGCGAGCGCCGCGCCGAACAGGAGCATGTTCACGACGGTGGGTATCAGGTACGCGGCCCGCCGCGACGGCCCGATTTGGACGACACGCAGGATCTCGGCGAGCGTGAGGAGCGCGAGACAGAGCGCACAGACGATCTGCACGAGCATGGCGCGGCGTCGCTGGAGCGGATCGTCGCCCGGCGCCCCCCTCAACCACCACGCCACGACGCGATTCATTCGCGGAGGATACACCGGGCCGAGAGGGCGGGCGCCGCGCCACCTGGTGCGTCTTTCGACATGCAGCGGGTCCCGGAAGACGCACGCTCCGTCCTGCCGCTCGCGCTGTTCGTCGTGCGAATCGTCGAGAAGAGCTGAGCCATGAGACCCCGACGACGGCTCGCCGATTGACGCGCCGCGGGTCCTCTCGGCGAACCCCTACGGCGGTGCCGGCCCGCTTCCCGGGGTCGTCTCCTTGGTGAGCGCGTTGATGACGTCGTCGGTGCCGATCATGCCTACGAGCGACCCCTTCTCGTCGACGACAGGAAGCGCGTGGAGGTCGTACCTCGCCATGCGGCGCGCGGCGTCGTTCTGCGTGTCGTGCGGCGAGACGCTCACGACCCTGCGTTCGTAGACATCCGAGAGGTGACGCGCGGGGTCGGCGAAGGCGAGCATGCGAATGGAGACCTTGCCCGTGATGCGTTTCTCGTCGTTGGTGACGTACACGTCGTCGGCGGCCTCGTGCGTCTGTTCGCCGTGCGCGCGGCTCGATTCGCTAAACGCCGACTAAAAGTCGCGCGTCGCACCGCCCCCGTTTTTCGCGCGTCTTTAGCAGCGCGTACCCATGGTCTGCTCGGCAACGCGGCGACGTGGCGCAGGTGCGTCGCGCGGCAAGTTCGCGATCAGAGACTCAGGTACATCCCGGTGTACGAGGGCACGGAACGCCCCTCGTGAAAGGGAACCCGGCAAGAGAGGTGCGGGACGTCCCATTCGTCGCGCAGCTGGTAGCCGAGCCCCGCGAGGTCCCCGAGCAAAGATGCCCGGTTGAAGACGTGCTGGGGGAGGAACGTAACCCCGCCGTTCTGGAGCGTCACGAAGCTGGGCCCGTCGTAGATGGGGAGTTTGTTGAGGAGAAGGTGGCGCGGGCGCCGTCGTAACGCCCCGAGGATGCCGCCGAGGGAAGGCGCTTCGATGTACTGCAGGGCACCCGCGCTGACGAGACAGTCGCTCCCCTCGGCGTCCTCGAGGCGCCTCGTGAAGCGCAGCGACGTGGCGCTCCGCTCGCGAGCGATGGACTCGCCGCGCGCGATCAGCGTCGCCACCTCACACACCGTCCATGTGAGGCCAGGGGGGAACGGGAGGTACCGCTGGTAGGAGTAATAGTGAACGCCGACGTTGCCCCCGATGTCGAAGATCGAAGCGTCCTTCTTCAGCGACGGCCCGAGCCAATGCAGGACGGGGTAGTCGTAGTAGAAGATGCGTTCGATCCGGTCGACGTGGTGCTCCGAATATCCGGGCGCGTCCGGTCCCGTCGGGGCCTCGCCGGCAACCGACGCACGCGCCTCATCGAACGTACGGAAGACCCCGCGGGAGAATCCGTAGCCACACCTCGAAAGAAAGACGCGCTCGTAGCGCTTGGCCTGCAAGCGCTGAACTCCCGGCATCTTCCGGAGCGCGCCCCGAAGCGTGCTCCCATACTTGGCGCTCGCCATGGTTCTCCTTCTGCCGACTTCTGGACAAGAGGGGGGAGGCTCAACCGTAACAGGTTCCTTTCGCGCACAACGCCCGCGGAGTGGGGCGTAGCTTCTTGGCTACGGCCTTGGGCTCACATCACCCCACGGGGATGGTCCGACAGCGGCCCCGTCGCCGCGTCTCATCCCAGCCGCAACGCGATTTCCGCCTGAGGTGACTCGCCCCCCGGCCTAAGCTTCGTCATGCGCTTCACGACGACCCTCGCGGCCTCCCTCGCGCTCCTCGCGATCACGACGACCGCCGCCGCCACGGTCACGGAGCCGAACGGTCTCGCGGTGCCGATCGACTCGAGCCCCGAGGTCCAGCTCTACACGCTGTTCACGGAACGAGGCGAGAGCATCAACTGGCAGACCGACGCGCACACGACGCCGAACGCCTTCTCGCCGCTCTGCGGATTCACGGCGACCTACGTGCTGAACCAAGCCGGCTCGCACTTCGGGCTCGCTTGGTACAACGACACAGGCGTCACGCCGGCGGCGAGCGATCTGCACCAGCTCGTCGCCGCGAACTCTCCGGTCGGGACCTCGTTCACCGGCACCGTCATCCGAAGCGATCCATCCTATACGGGGGGCCTCGTCGGCTTCGCGCTCATCGGCGGCGAGACGCACTACACCAACCCCGCGTACGACACGCTCTGCTCGGGATGCACTCCGCCGGCACCGTGGATCACGGCGCTCATGTACGCGTCCACCGTGACGCCGAGCGCCTATTACATCTGCTTCGAAGACGGCTCGACCAGCGCGACGACGTGGAACAACGACGGCGACTTCAACGACGACGTCTACTTCGTCACGGGCATCAGCTGCCTGGGGGGCGGCCAACCGTGCGACACGGGGAAGCCCGGCATCTGTGCGGCGGGACTGACGCAATGTTCGGCGACCGGCACGACGTGCACGGAGCTCAATCCGCCGGCGGCGAGCGAGACGTGCAACGGGCTCGATGACAACTGCAACGGGACGACGGACGAAGGCGCCCCCTGCCCGACCGGCTACGTCTGCGACAAGGGAACGTGCGTCGCGGCCTGCCTCGGCGGCGAGTTTCAGTGCAGCGGCGGGCTCGTTTGCTCGAGCGATGGGTACTGCGTCGAACCCGACTGCGCGAGCGTGACGTGCCCCTCGGGCACGGTCTGTGTTTCCGGGCTGTGCAAGGCTCCGTGCGATGGCGTGACGTGTCCCTATCCGGAAGTCTGCCGCGTCGGTACGTGCTTGGACCCGTGCGCGGGAGTCACGTGTGACACCGGGCAAGTCTGCAGCTCCGGCATCTGCATCGCGAGCTGCGCATGCCAGCCATGCGCGACCGGGAACGTGTGCGACGCGACGAGCGGCCAGTGCATCGAGGCGGCGTGCCAGGGGGTCACCTGCCCGGCGGGGAGTCATTGCGCGAGCGGCACGTGTGCCGACAACTGCGCCGGTGCGGTCTGCCCGACGGGGCAAGCCTGCCAAGGCGGCGTCTGCGTGGCTTCGACCGCGGGAGTCGACGCCGGCGGCGGCGGTCCTGGATTGACCCTGCCGACAGGCGACGGCGGTGGCGGTACCGGGCTCGGAGGCTCCGGGGATGACGGCGGCGCTGGCGCGAACGGCGCGAGCGGCACATCGGGCTCGTCGTCCTCGAAGGGTGCGTGCGGCTGCGCGACGGTCGGAGCGCGCACGGAGTATCGCGGGGCGCTCTGGATGCTCGCGCTCGGATTGGCGATAGCGCGCCGTAGACGCGCGCGCTGATCGCCACCGGCGGCCACGAGCTCGGAGAGGCCTGGCGTACGCCGCGAGCGCGACGACCCCCGGGTAGAGGAGGAAGTCGAATCCGACGAGCGCGCCTGCCCACCTCCGGAACCAGCGACCCCATCCTTCCCCCCGCGAGCACGCCGCGCGCACCCCCGAGCGACTTCACCCGGTGTTGTGCGAACGCCCGGGCGGATCCGGCTGCGGGTTGAGGCCCGCCTTTACGCCCGACTTCACGATCAGCTTCACGCCCTTCTTCGTCTTCATTCGAGTGACCTCCGCTGGGCGCTCTTGCAACCGTCGCACCGCCGCTGACGCCGCGGGATTCGCCGCGGATTCGGCACGCGCACGCCAGGATTGTGCAGAGAGCGCACGTCGCGCGTGCACTTGAAGGTCCGCGGATGCACTTCTTCGTCGATCCCGGCGTTGGCACCCGTCAGGAGCAGATATCTTCCATGCGCCCGCCATGAAGCCCGGCGACATGTTCGACCGCTACATGATCTTGCGCCACATCGGCCGCGGAGGGATGGGCGATGTCTATCGTGCGCAGGACACGCGGCTCCACCGGAACGTGGCGCTCAAGATCCTCCGGCTCGACTGGGTCGACGAAGAGCGTTCGCGGGCGGACACCGTGGAGCGGATGTTCCGCGAGGCTCGTGCGGCGGCGGCGCTCGAGCACCCGAACGTCGTCGTCATCCACGACGTCGGCGAGGTGACCCCACCGGGGGCGAGCGGGCCCAGCTACTTCATCGCGATGGAGTACATCGACGGAGCCGTGCTCCGTTCGTTCGTCGGGAAGAGCGACGTCTCGCTCGAAGAGCGAGTCCGGTGGCTCATCGACACGGGGCGCGCGCTCGGCTTCGCACACGAACGGGGGATCATCCACCGCGACGTGAAGCCCGACAACATCATCCTGCGCGCCGACGGCGTCGTGAAGGTGCTCGACTTCGGGATCGCCCGCCGGTCGCGGACGGACCAGCCGCTCGGTGGCGCGCAGCTGCCGACGCTCACCGAGAAGGGCACGGCTCTCGGCACGCCACGCTACATGGCGCCGGAGCAGATGCTGAACGAGGAGCTCGACGGGCGCGCCGATCAGTACTCGTGGGGGCTCACCGCGTACGAGCTCCTCGCCGGAGTCTCGCCGTGGTCGGGGACGACCGACTCGCTTCAGCTCGTCGCCCAGGTACTCACGCGCGCGCCCGACCCGCTGCGCTCGCGCGCGCCCGAGATCCCGGCGACGATCGCGAACGTCATCGATCGTGCGCTGTCGCGCGACCGCTCGGAGCGCTTCCCGTCGATGGCCGCCGCGGTCGAAGCGCTCAGCGGCGACGCGCCCGGGCCCCCCGTCACGGCGAAAGTACCAGCGCCCCCACCGCCGGTGGCTCCCTCGGTCGACGACAACACTCTGCAGGGTCAGCACTCGACGCAGCGGCGCTTCGTGGTGAAGTCCCGGTCACGCTGGGGGATCGTCGCGCTCGCCGCGCTCGGCGCGGGTGCGCTCGTCACGGGTCTGGCGCTTCGCGGCCGTTCCCCGATCGCTCCCCCGGTCTCGACGCCGTCGACACCGGTTGATCCGAACGCTTGCACGAGCAACGCGCAGTGCACCGAGCGGTTCCACGCGGCCGCCGTCTGTCGAAAAGCGAGCGGAGCCTGCGCCCCCCTCGGCTCCGACGACTGCCACGTCGTCGCCGATCCGGGCGCGCTCACGAACGAGTCCACGATCTGGATCGGCTCGATGCTCCCGCTCACCGGCCCCGACGCGCAGGCCTTCGGGACGCGCGAGTTCAATGCCATCGATCTCGCGCGCAAGGACTTCTCGCACATGCTCGCGGGCGCGACGTCGCGCGCGCATGGGACTCGTCCACTCGCGCTCCTCGCGTGCGACGACGCGGTCGATCCGTCGCGCGCGCTCCACCACCTGGTGGACGACGTCGGGGTGCCCGCGGTCATCGGCTTCCGCACGAGCGACGAGGCGATCGAAGCCGCGACCTCGACGCTCATCCCCAAGGGGGTCCTCGGCATCGTCGCGTTGAACACGAGCCCGATGATTTCGAGCCTGCCGCAGACCCCGGGCAAACCGCGGATGATCTGGCGCACGACCTACTCGGCCGCCGAGATGGCGCTCCCCATCGCCCAGATCGTCCCGCAGCTCCTCGAGACCGAGCTCCGGCCAAAGCTCGGGGGGCAACCCCTCCGCGTCGCGCTCGTACGTCAGGACGACGCGGCCGGGCTCGGGTTCGCCGACGCGCTGTTCCGTAACCTGCGCTTCAACGATCGCTCCGCGCTCGAGAACGAGTCGAGCTACCGCGAGTTCGTGGGCCCGCTCGGCGTCGGGGGGGATCCGGCCGAGCACGCCAAGCTCGCCGCGAAGCTGCTCGCGTTCGCGCCGCACGTCGTCGTCTACTTCGGCTCCAGCGAAGCCATGGTCGACATCATCGAGCCGATGGAGCGCGGGTGGCGTGACGCCACGTTTCGCCCGCACTACGTGAAGACTTCGCCGTTCGGACGGCCGGCGCACGCGTTCATCGGCACGAGCGCGGAGCGACGTCGGCGCTTCCTGTCACTCACCACCGTGTCGACGACCGCCGCCAACGCTCGCTTCGTCGCGCGCTACAACGAGGCGTTCTCCGACACGGTCACGCGCACGTTCTCGCCGAACTCGTCGTACGACGCCTTCTACGTGATCGCCTATGCGGCGTACGCGCTGGGCGACGCGCCCGTCACGGGCGCGAGCCTCGCGAGCGTGATCCCGCGCCTCACGCCACCTGGCACACCGATCGACGTCGGGCCCACCGAGATCTTCGACGCCATCAACAAGCTCGCCGGCGGCGGTCGCGTGGACTTGAACGGTGCGACCGGTCCCCTCGACTTCGACCCCGCCACTGGCGACGCGGTCGTCGACCTCGCCGTGCTCTGCGTCGACGTCGACCCCCACGGGGCGGCAACGGGCAACCGTGAGTCGGGCCTGATCTACGACGCGACCTCGCGCGCGCTCCGCGGCACGATGCGCTGCCCTTGAAGGCCGGTGCGAGTAGGTCGGGCCACCACAACCTCTCACCTCCGCTTGCACCAACTGTTCGAACGGTTTGTACAACGCGACGCATTACGATTGAACAATTCGTGCAAGCAGCGTCCGGGGCAGCGTTGCAACCTCGCGATTGCTTGCGCGGACACCCATGGAACGCTCTTCGCTATGCATCGCTCACATGATCCACTCTGAACGGTTCGTGCACGCTCTCCGGGCCGTCGCAGGGGCGAGCCTTCTCCTCCTCGCCGGGTGCGCCGCCGACGCCACGGTCGACTCGAAGACGACGACGGAGAGTCCCAGCGGCGCCGCGCCGGGCGTGCAGTCGAAGGCTCCCCGGACGGACGCGATCAAGGTCGCCGAGAAGAGCTGCTCCCCTCTGACCTGCTGCTTCCCCGCCGGGGGCGGCTGGGACGACGACCCGTTCGAAGACTCCCTGCGAGGGCTCGGCTGCAGTACGCCGGCGAACTACACCGAGGCCACCGGGACCGGTAACTGGTGGCTCTATACGCGCTGCCCACCGAGCAGGGAGCTGGAGAAGCTGGTGTGCGACTACTCGCACGTCGCCCCGTACGACGCGCGATTCATCGACAGTCTGTGCCTGGAGCTGGCCGCCATCGGCAGCGGAAAGCCCGATTCGGTGTTCGTGGAGTTCGACCCCACGTGCGAGACGTGCATCGTCAGCGGCCAGTGATTTGACGTGCGCCCGCGTCGTTGCGACGCTCACATAACAGAATGGTCGAAGCGACGGGGCACCTCTCGCTCCTCATCGTCACCGACACCACGACGTCGACGGTCTCCCTCCCCGCGAGAGGCGAGATCGTCGTCGGACGCGGCGCCGAGGCGGACGTGCGCGTCGACGATCCTCAGCTCTCTCGACGGCACGCGGTCCTCCTCCTCGGCAACGCGACGATGCTGCGAGACCTCGGGAGCCTGAACGGGACCAGCCTCGGAGGCCGGCGGCTACGCAAGCACGAAGAGGTGCCTCTCGCCCTGGGCGATACGATCGCCATCGGCGGCTCGGTGCTGACGCTCCAGTCGATGGCGACGAGCGCGCGACCGCGACGCGTGTGGGCTCACGGATACTTCGAGGCGCGCCTCGAGGAGGAGTGCGCGCGGGCCGACCGTGCCGACGTCAGCTTCGCCATCATGCGGGTCCGGATCATCGGCGGCGGGACGACGGAGGCCTTGGCGAACGTGCTCGCCTCGTGCCTCCGCCCGTCGGACATCGTCGCCGAATACGCCCCTCACGAGCTCGAGGTGCTGCTCGTCGAGACGTCCTCGGCGGACGCCGAGATGATCGGGCGGCGCATCGAAGATCGCTTCAACGAAGGCGGGCTCCCGGTACACATCGGGATCGCGGCCTGGAAGCGCGACGGCCGGACCCCCGAGGCGCTGATCGCGCACGCGGCGACGGTCGACGAAGCCGAGAGCCCGGTGGATTCCTTCGCCACCGAGCCCCTCCGCCTGGGCGCGATGCGCCGGCTCCAGCCGCTCATCGAGCGCGTGGCCGCGGGCGTGATCAACGTCCTCATCGTGGGTGAGACCGGCGTAGGCAAAGAGGTCATCGCGCGCACGATCCACGACCAATCGCCTCGGGCGAAGGCGCGCCTCGTGGCCATCAACTGCGCGGCCCTGTCGGAATCGCTGCTCGAGAGCGAGCTGTTCGGCCACGAGCGCGGGGCGTTCACGGGCGCCGTGCAGGCGAAGACGGGGCTGCTCGAGGCGGCCGGAGGGGGCACGGTCTTCCTCGACGAGGCTGGCGAGATGCCGCTCGCGTTCCAGGCGAAGCTCCTGCGCGTGCTCGATCAGCGCGAGGTGTTCCGGGTGGGCTCGACCACGCCGAGACCGATCGACGTGCGCTTCATCGCTGCGACGAACCGCGATCTGGTCGGAGAGATCGCGCGAGGTCGCTTTCGGCAGGACCTGTTCTTCCGCCTCAATGGAATCACCCTGGCGATTCCACCGCTGCGAGAGCGCGTCGAAGAGATCGTGCCGCTGGCGCGCCTCTTCGTGGCGAAGGCGTCGCGGCAAGCGGCGCGCGTACTCGCGCCGCGGCTTTCCGAGGAAGCGCTCTCGCTCCTCAGGTCGTACGCGTGGCCGGGGAACGTCCGCGAGCTCCGGAACGTGATCGACCGTGCCGTGCTCCTCTGCACGGGTGACGAGATCCGCGCCGAGCACCTTCCCGGCGAAAAGATGGTGCCGCTGCTGCCGGCGCGCCCGTCTCGGCTCCCCGCCCCAAGCGAGGACGAGCTCGAGCACGCGGACATGCCCACGTCCCGCATCGTCCTACCCGAGGGCACATCCAGCCCCTCCGCGGCGAACCTGGAGCGCGACCGAGTCCTCGCTGCGCTCGACGAGTGCGCCGGTAATCAGACGCACGCGGCGCGGCTCCTGGGCATCTCGCGCGGCACCCTCATCGCGCGCATCCAGCAGTACGACATCCGACGACCGCGAAAACGCTGAGACCGACCGCGAAGAGCTACCGGTGAACGCGCGACCGCTACTTCACGTCGCGCATCGAGATCCGCGCCTCGACGACCTCGGGGACGCTCCGGAGGGCATCGATCGCGAGGTTCACCTCCGATCGATTGACCCACGCGAACGCTTCGAGGTCGCCGGCGCGCCAGAGCGCGTTCCAGTACTCCTTCTTGGCCGCCCCGAGGATCACGACCTTGTACGCGACGAGGCGCTCTCCAAGGGCGGCGAGATCGAAGGGCGAGACGCGCACCAGGATCCGCAGGGGGACGCGCGGGCGGGTGGTGTTAACGACGTTGACCATGGGTGCTCACTCCACCGGGGTTGCAGGCGGAAGTCTGACGTAAATGCGAGAACGATGCCATCGCGGCATGAGCTCAAGCGGCGATGACCTTCATCCGCGGTCACCCCGCCCCGCCTTGCCTCGCCCCGCAGCTACGGTGCGTCGAGCCGCTGACCGCGCTTCATGTGCGTGACGGCGACGCTCGGGGGCGACGTGCTCGGGTCTCGTGTCGTGATGACGGTCTCCGCGTCGCTCGCGGCCTTCGAAGCGATGCCCGCGAGACGAACGGTCAGCGTCGTCGTCTCCTTTCCGGCGACCGCGATCGTCGCGCCAGGCGGGCTCTCCGGGTCCTGAATCGGCTGCTCGGGAGCTTGCTCGGCGAGCTCCACGTGCACGGTCGCCGTCGCGGGCGTACGTGCCTTCAGCGAGTACGTCTTCGAGAGCGCGCCGCGCGGCATTCCCGGAGGAGTCTCGCCGGTCATCGTCCACTGCGCCCCTTCGCCCACCGCCTCCTCGGGCACGGGGACGAAGAACAGCCCGAAGGCCTCTTCGAGCAACGACAGGATGGTCGACGCGGCGTTCTGCGCCTCCGGATCGCCCGAGAAGTTCACCTCTTCGATGATCCCCCGCTTCGACACGAGGAGCGTCGCACCGATCGACGCGAGGGTCTTCGACAGCTCGCCCATTTCGGCCGCGACGTCCGCAGGAACCCCCTTGGTGCCGGGCGGGATCTCCGCCTTCGTGACCCGCGCCTCGAAGAGCGTGCGATCGGGCGACGGCCTGTCGCTCGCGACCACGGAGAGCGTGAGGCGCAGCGGCGGCATGTCCCCGCCGCCACCGCGCGCCCCCTCTTGCTTCACCGACGTGGTGAACCCCATGACGACCGTCTGCACCTTGCCGAGCGCGAAGTCGTAGCCGAGGACCTTTCGCGGCTCCGCGCCCGCGTCCTGTAGCGCGAGGGTCGGCTCCACGTTCTCGCCCGCGGGCTCGCCGTTGCCGAGAGCGGGAGCATCGCCGGGTCCGGTGTCTGCTTTGAGGGCCGAGGCCAGAAGGTCGTCGGGGCCCGCGAATAGATCAGCGCGCGATGAGCTCGCTGCGCTCGTCGCCGGGGCGGTCGCTGTCATGGGCGCACTCTTCGACTGGCACCCACCGAGCCATGGCGAGGTAGCGAACGTGAGGGCGGACAGAGCAAGCCATGCGGACGCGGACGCCATCGGCCGAAGCATGCGCTTCTCTCGCTTGGCGCATCGAAAGAAGCAAGTGGATCGGACGCGTTCGAACGGTCGCAGGAACCCCTCTAGAGAAGTGACGCGCGAAGCGGGCGCCACCAGCTCAGTCTCCGCCGTCGTCGTCATTCGAGAACAGGATCGGATACTCCACCGTCACCGCACCACCGCCCTTCGGCGGCGGGAACGTGACGCCGAGGAACGACTCCCGTAGGCACTCGATGACGTCGGGATCGCGGAGCGTGCTCTTGTTGAGCACGTCGACCGACTCGACGATCCCGCCGACACTCTTGTCGCCGACGATGACGAACCAGAGCACGATCTCCCCGGCGAGCTTCGGGTTGGTCGCGAGCGCGTCCCCGTAGCACTTGTTCGCGACGGGAAAGAACTGCCCGCGAACGCTGTCGCGGATGTACTCGGGCTCGATGCCGGGATTCGTCTCGGTGTCGCCGGGGATCTCGGTGCCGGTCCACATCGGTCCGTGCTCCGGCAACACGTACGTGTCTCTGGCCGGACGACTCGCGGGCGGCGGCGCTTGGCCGAAAGCCTTGTAGATGAGCTCACGCATGGCGTCCCGCTTCGCCGGATCGATCGACGGCGCGGGGGGCGGCGCGGCCGCGGCCGCCGGGAGCGGGGGGGCCAGCGCCTGCATCGGTGCCTCCGGGTCATCCACTTCGCCGGCGTCGGGCGTCGCGCTCGAGCGCCGCGGTTCGTCGCGCGTACGGAAGGCGAGCCAGGCACCCGCCAGGACGACGACGGCGACGAGGGCGAGAGAGGTCTGCTTCGAGGTCACGTGGCGAGAGCGTAGCGGCCTTCGCACGCCGTCGCCCGGCGGCGCGTGTGCCCCAGACGGATGACACGGCAGCGAGCCGCGCGAAAAGTCGCGGAAAAATGGGTCGGTCGGGTGTAGGTCGCGCTGCGACCAGAATGAGTCCCGTGCTTTGCGCGCATGCACCGCGCGAATCATCGTTGTCGATTCGACATGGCGGCCGCTTCTTCTCTCCGCACTTCCTCGAGCCCTGGATCAGGCCGCTCGCCCACGTCGGGAACGGTCGAGTGTCCGCGCGCGGGTGAGTACGACCTGCTTCGTCGCATCGGCAGCGGCGCGATGGGGGAGGTTTGGATCGGCAAGCATCGGGTGACCGGAGGCATCTCGGCGGTGAAGATCCTTCACCCCGATGTCGCCGCTCGCGAGCGCGCGCAACGCTTCTTCGCCCGCGAGCGGAGGGCCATCGCGCGGCTCGCGCATCCGCACATCGTCGCGCTGCACGATCTGGGCGACGGGTACATCGCCACCGCATACATCGACGGCGCCGATCTCTCGCGGCGGATGCAGACGCCCATCCTGCCGCGGGCGGCCGTGAGGTACACGCTGCAGATCGCGTCGGCGCTCGAGCACGCGCATGCCTGCGGCGTCGTGCATCGCGACGTGAAGCCGAGCAACATCCTCGTCGACCGGCGCGGCAACGCGTACCTCACCGACTTCGGGCTCGCCGCGCTCGTCGACGAGGACGCTTCGCAGGAGCGTGCAGGGACCCCCGCGTTCATGCCGCCCGAGCAAGCGCGCGGCTACGCCGGGCCCGCGGCCGATCAGTTCGCGCTGGCGCGGACGCTCGCGACGGTGCTCGCCGGCGTATCGGTCTCGGGCGAAGGAGATCCGCTGGCGATGTTGGAGGCGACTCCACGCGCGCTCGTCGAGGTGCTCCGTCGCGCAACGTCGCCCGAGCCCGCCGCGCGCTTCTCGTCGATGGTCACGTTCGCAGAGGCGCTGGCGGCGGTCGATCTCGGCGACGCCGAAGTGCCGATGCTCCTCGCCCCCGAGAACCGCGTGCGCGCTCCGTTCGCGTGGGCGACGGGCGCGTACGCGACGAGCGCGATCACCCACGAGATCCGGCGGGCCGACTATCGCCTGAGCGACCTCGCGCGTTCCGGGCTCGTCGACGCCGACGCCAGCGCGGCGCTCGGCGCGAGCAGCGGGTACGAGGAGCTGGCGTGGTCGGTCTACGCACACGAGGGGCGCCTCGGTCCGGTCGCCAGCGACGGCGCACTCGCGCGCGCCAGCGATCTGGTCGTCATCCTCCACGGGTTTCTGGGCTGCCGACGTGACTGGCACGAAGCCGCCGTCGCCATGTGCCGCGACAACGCGCAGGCCGTCGTGCTCGTCCCCGATCTGTTCGGTGCCGGAGACTCACGCCTCCTTCCGAAGAAGAGCGCAGCGAAGGGGACGACGCTCGACGGGACGATGGCGTCGGTCCTTCAGTGGCTCGACCTCCTCCACGTGCGCGATCTGCCGACGGTGATCCTGGGCCACTCGTTCTGCGGCGCGGCGCTCCTTGGCGCCAGCGACGACCAGCTCGGCGAGCGGGTGACACGAATCGCCGTCACTCCCGGCCTTCCGGCCACGATGAGCGCCTCGGCCGTCGCCATGACGAGGACCATGAGCGCGCTCGCGCGCGTGCCCGCGTTACGTCCGGTCATGGCGAGGTTCCTGCGCCACACGCCCGACTTCGCACTGCTCGACGACGAGACGTGCCATCGCTTCGAGCACGAGTTCCTTCGCGCGCCGTCGTGGCTCCTCGCGCAGGCGGCGGAGGAGCAGTTGAGGTCCACGCTCGCCCCTGCCGCGTCGCTCCGGCGATGCGCTGTGCTCGTGAGCGAAGACGATTACTTCTATCCGGCGCGGTTGCTCGAGCCGTACCTCACGGCGCACGGGATCCCGCGCGAGTTCATTCAACGGCTCGTCGAGTGCGGGCACTACCCGCAGCTCGAGAACCGAGAGCATCCCGAAGCGAAGGCGCACAACGTGGAGCAGATCACGCGGTGCGTGGACGCGATGCTCACCGCGTCACGCGAAGGGGCGCCGCTCAGCACGATGATGGCGAGCACGGTGCTCGGCGGCGTGACCGCGGAGTCGCTCGACCGTCGCGCTGTCTAGACGGCTCCGCACAGCGCCCCTCCCGCGCGCCCGCAGCTCCATGTGCTCAGTTCAGTGACTTACATCGTTCCGCCGAGCGCCCGTGCGTCGCCGCCGCGATCCCTCGAGCGATGGTCGAAATGAGAAACGCCCCCTCTCGACCAAGCGAGAGAGGGCGTTCGCGTCCGTCCGCGCGCTTGCTCTACGCCGAGCGAGCCTTGCGTCGCCGCGCCACGAGGGCCAGGCCGAGCACCAGCCCACCGAGAGCTCCGGCGCCCGACCCCGAAGAGCCGTCGCCCGCCGTCGTGCAGCTGCACCCCGACGAAGAAGAGGACCCGTTGGACTCGTTGCCTCCGTCACCGTTCGGCACCACGACGCCGGAGTCGACGGTCGGGCCGGAGTCCTCGCCAGCGTCAACGACGGGCGGGGGGCATGCGAGCGCGAAGCCCGCGTCGCCCGCCCACGGGGGAGCTCCCGCATCGGCCGCCGAGCCGACGGTCACCTCCGCGAACGTCTCCGCACCGGCGCTGTCGATCGCCGAGATGAGCACGTACCCGTTCTGGCCCGTCCCTGCCGTGAAGGCGCCAGTCGTCTCGTCGATGTTCGACCCGTTCTGACCACCGTCGTCGGAAGTGGCCGTGGTGTCCTGATCGACGTACCATTTCACCGGCGCCACGCCACCGACGGCGGTGAAGGCGATCGTCCCGCCGAGCGTCGTCGTCGGCGCCGACGGAGACGGGCAGAAGCTCAAGGCCCCGAACGTCAGGTGCAGCTTGGAAGAGACCGACGGAAGGTGAGTCGCGTCGCCGCCGTATTCGGCGACGATGTCGACTCCCTTGCCCGAGTTGACCATCCCGGGCGGGACGGCGAACGCCGGCGAAGGAGAGACGCTTGCGCCCGTCGATGCACCGCCATCGATGCCGGCGGTTCCGAGCGTCCACGTGAGATCAGGTTCGCCGTTCGCGAGGTACGACTGGAACGTGAAGGTGACGTTGCCATCGAGCGGCTTCGTGTTCGTCGTACCGGTGACGTCGACAGTCGCCGTGAGCGGCACCGCGGTCCCTTCGGAGAGAGGGCCCGTGACCGGAGCGAGCGTCGTCGTCGTGGGCGTGAGGCCGGCTATCGCCGTGACGAACTTCGTCGCGTCCACGGACCCGAGGCCCGAGGCGCAGTCGTATCCGGCGGCGGCCGGGTAGCCGTAGACCGCCGTACCGGTCGCGGGGCACCCAGGGTCCGTTCCGGGCGTGCACTTCACCTCGTTGTTCCCCGACGTGACGTCGTGGAAGACCGACGAGGGGAGCGAGTAGAGCAGCGGGTTGATGCTGCCGAGCCGCCCACCGACGGCCTGACTCGCGAGCGCGACGATGCCGGCGAACGACGGCGTCGAGGCCGAGGTCCCGCCGATCGGGATGATCAGCTGGATCTCCTGGTTGGAGAGGCCGATGGTGTTCGTGCAGTCACCGCTCGGCTGGCCGTTCTGCAGGGGACCCAGCGTCAGGTCGATCGTGCACTCGAGGAAGTACGGGAACTGGGTCGAACCCGAGGCCGCCGTGAAGGCGACGTCCGGAACCTGGCGCATGGCCGAGGCGGTGATGCCGGTGACGGGAAGCGTACCGACGCCTTCGCACGCGGGCGCTGCCGTCAGGGTCTGGTACGAGGGGCGCGCGAAGAGGACGCTGATGCCCCCTCCGCCGCCAGCGACGCCGAACTGGGAGTTCGGGTCGTCGCTCTCCAGCCACACCTGCTCCCCGCCGGGGTAGCCCGCAGCGACGTTCGTGAGCGAGCCAGAGGTGCCCGTGAAGGACAGACCGCCCGGCATCGCGAACCCGGTGCCGCCGACGGAGGTGATGCCCGGGTATGCCGCCGGGATGTTCACGTAGAGCCCGCTGACCCCCTGGTTGATGCAGCTGGTCGCGGCCTGGTCACCCGACGCGGCGACGTACGTGATGCCGAGGAGGCTCGCCGCCGAGCCGTACGTCTGGACGAGGTCGGCGTCGCTCGGCGGAATTTGCGCCTCGCAGCCGCCCCAGCTCTCGCTGAGGACGGCGCCGATGTTCTCTTCGATCGCATAGAAGCTCGCGTCGTCCACGTTCTGGTCGTTCAAGCCGACGACGACGTAGTTGAGGGTCGCGGCGGGCGCGATCGAGCCGGCCCACTCCGTGTCGAGGACCGCTTCGATCGCGGAGCCCCCCTGGTTGCCGCCGGGGCCGGTGTTCGGGACCACGGTCGTCGTGATCGCCGGGCGGCCCGTGATTCCGTACGCCGTCCAGAATGCATCGAGGTCTGCCTCGGCGACCTCGGAGGTACCGACGATGGCGATCGTGACGCCGGTGCCGGTGATCTTGTTGCCACCGATGCCCGTCGTGTAGAGCGGGTTCAGGTCGTAGATCGAGCGCCAGTCCGGCGGCGCGATCCCCTCGGTGAGCGTCGGGGCCTTGCCGGCGCCGGCGTCCACCTGGCAGAGGAGGCCGAGGTTGCCCGTGGGGCACAGGCTGTCGGGGCTCATGCCGCGCTTGATCGCGCGCGTTTGCGCGACGGGCTTCGGATAGAAATCGTGCGTATTGTGGATGCCGAGGACGATGTCCGCGAGGCTCGCCGGGACGGACGGCGCCTGGGCCATCGCATAGTGCGTCTCGTTGCCGACCTTGTACTGGTGCATCTCGCTGTGGAACGCGGCTTCGAGCTGCTGGACGGTGCCGCCGAACGTCACTCGAGCACCGAGGCGCGAGCGGTTCGCGTACACGTCGAGGCCCTGCGACGTCAGCCACGCCTCCGCGCGCGCGATGTCGGCGACCTTCGCGCCGAAGCGGGTCGCGTACTGCTCGGGCGTGAGGAACTGCCTGTACTGCGAAGACTTCGGGTTGCTCACGGCCTCGACGAGCGCGTCACGCTCGGCGGTCTGCGCGGGCGACAGCTTGAAGGCGAGCGAGAGGTTCTCGATGCGCTTATCGGGGCTCAGGCGCCCGATATCGAACTCGGAGCGTGCGAGCGGGTGCGCGCCGCGCGGGATGGCGACGTAGCCAGCCTGCGACGTCACCGCGGCGACTGGCGCCGGGGTGGGGCTGATGGGCGCGCCGGGCCGCTTGGCGCCAAGCGCGAACGCCCCAAGCGCCGCGAGCGTCCCGTACTGGACGAGCTGCGAGTAGAACCCGGAATTCATTCGACGACGCAGGGACATGAGCAACCTCCTCGAAACGACCGGCGCACTGTATGCGCGAACTCGCCGGTTGGGCAGAGCTAGTGTCCCAATTCTTGTCCCACGTCTTGCGCAATGCCCCCTACGGGGTGGCGGAAGCCGCGGGTCCCCGCCTACCGCGCTCCCGGCCCGCTTGCCGCGCTCCCTGACCGCGCGGGCCGCTGCAAGGAGCACCGTCGCGGCCGCTCACGCAGCGTGGACCCCTCGCGCCCGAGCCCCTGCCGCGCTCGCGAGAGCCTCGGCAAGCTCCCCCGCCGTCGGCCGCTCACCGGCCTCCTGATCGAGCGCGCGCATGATCAGCGCGGCCACGCTAGCCGGAAGGGCGGGCACGACCTCACCTATCGGGCGTGGGTGCCGCGACACGGCTTGAACCATGATCTCGGCCACGGTCCCCTCGAACGGAAGGCGCCCGGCCAGGGCGCGGTACAGGATCAACCCAACGCTGTACACGTCCGCGCTCGCGTCGCTCTCGTGACCCAGGAGGCGCTCCGGCGCCATGTAGTACGGCGTGCCCAGCAGGTCGCCTGTCGACGTGATCTGCCCGTTCACCCTGGCACCATCGAGGATCTTGGCGATCCCGAAGTCGAGCACCTTGACGGTCTCCCTCCCCTCGTCGCGGTGCACGAAGATGTTCTCGGGCTTCACATCGCGGTGGATGACCTTCGCGTCGTGCGCCGCGGCGAGCCCCAGGCACACCTGCTCCATGATCGACGCGATGCGAGGGAGCGGGAGTTGCTGGTTGTGCTCGAGCTCCTTCTCCAGCGTGTTCCCATTCAGAAGCTCCATCGCGATGTACGGGATGCCGTCGTCGGAGATCCCCGCGTCGAGCACCTCGACGATGTTGGGATGGCGCATGCGGCCGCTCGCCATGCCTTCGTACCGGAACCGCTCGAGCGACGCCCCGGAGTCGTTGCCGGCCTGCGGACGAAAGATCTTCACTGCGACCGACCGCCCGATGCCCACATGCGTCCCGCGGAACACGATCGAGAAGCCGCCCGTCCCTATGCGCGAGTCGAGGAGGTACTTGCCCGCGAGCACCTTGCCGGGGAGCGCGCCACCGAGCGCCGCGAAGATGCGGTCGGCGCGGCGACTCATCTCCTCGAGCTCCACGTTCTTGCGCGCGAGCTCGGCGTTGTTCGTATTGAGCAGCTTCACCTTCCCGTCGAGCTCGAGGTTGAGGACGATGAATTCCTTCCGCGACTTTCCGTACTGTGCGACCTGCACGAACGAGTAGAGGAGCCAGATGCAGATCGCGACGGCAACGACGCCCGCCAGATCGCGCGGCCAGAGAAGCGGCGCCAGCGCGAACGCCCCCATCGCCGGCGTCGCGTACGCGAGAAACACCTCCGGCCGCGCACCGAGGCTCACGGTCGCGCCGCCCGCGATACCTGCGATGCACGTCATCCAGATGCCGAGGGCGAGAGGGCCGAGCTCCCGATACAGAAGGAGATCGAGCCAGCCGATCGCGAGACCGTTCGCGAGCGCGCCCACGAACATCAGTCTGTAGCGCAGCGCGGGCGAGAGGCGCTCGGGGCTTCGCGAGACCGCGATCGCCGCGATCCACCTCGCGAACGCCACGACGAGCACGCTTCCGTAGGCGAGTCGCGTCTGCTCGCTCGCGACTGCAGCATCGCGAACGATCGGCCAGGCGATCGCGACCACGGCGATGAACGCGGGAATCGATTGCCGCGCGCGACGCCAAAGCTCGTCGAGGAGCTGCGCGCCGATGTCCTTCGAGGTCGGCGGCTGAACGATGGTGCGCGTCTCGCTGACGACCGGCGGAACAACGGAAGTCGCCACGTTTCCAGCCTGACACACGGATGAGAACGCCGCGATGTGGGTCTCCGCGCACGAGGTGCCACCACGCCCGTTCCGTCCGCGCGGACGTCGTGTAAAGGGAGTGCCCGATGCATCACAAGGGATCCTGCCTCTGCGGAGCTGTGCGCTTCGAGGTCTCCGGAGCTCTGCCCCCACCCGATGCCTGCCATTGCTCGCAGTGCCGCAAGCAATCGGGCCACGTCTTCGCGTCCACCGACATCCCCCGCACCGCCTTGACGGTCCATGGCGCCGACGACGTCGCGTGGTACCGCTCTTCGGAGAAGGTACGACGAGGCTTCTGCTCCACTTGCGGCTCGTCCCTCTTCTGGGACCCGATCGAGAAGGACTGGATCGGCGTCGCCATGGGCGCTTTCGACGTCCCAACGGGCACGCGCCTCAGAATTCATATCCACGTGGCCGACAAGGGCGACTACTACGAGATTGTCGACGGCTTGCCGCAGAACCAGCACTAGGAAGAGATCACCCCGTCTCGCCCATCCGCGCGCCCTCCGCCGGCGAGCCGGTCTCCGCGAGGTGCTTCTCCTCCATCTCGCGGAGCTTGATGATCACCTGCCGCGCGAGGTCGCGGGCGCCACGCAACCCGGTGTGAGAAGACATCGGCTCGATGACCTCCACGCGCAGGTGCAGGACGTCGCCCTTCGCGGGCGAGTCGCTGAAGGTGTCCTGCTTCTCGCCGCGCATGTACGCGCAGACGACCTGAGGTCGCGCGAGCGCACCGAGTATTCGTCCGACCCCGTACGTCACGCTCTCGAGCTCGACGCGGCCGGTCCGACTGCGCCCCCCTTCGGGGAAGATCATGGCCACGTCCCCGCGCGCCACCAGGTAGGTGATCTTGTCGAGCACCGACTTGTGGTGTGCCGCGTCACCAGCGCGGTCGATCGGGATGCACTTGCCAAGATAGACGAGCGAGCGCCAGAAGAGACTCCGGGTGAAGTTCTCCACCGCAGGCACGTTCCAGGCGAAGAGGCGAAAATCGGCGAGATAGTCGAGCGTCGAGCCGAAAGCGTGGAGAAGGAAGGCCGAGTCGTACTTCGTCAGGTGGTTCGCGCAGATGATCGTGGGCCGTCCGGTGGCGACCGCTCGCTGGTAGACGCGCCGCGCCTCGTCCAGCCCCTCGATCCGGTGGCCCCGGACGCGCCGCATCACGAAGACGGCCCCCGGTCCGACGAGGGCGAACGCCAGGTGACCCAGAAAAGTCTGCGCGGCGAGAGACCGTCGGTCCGCCGCCGTGATTTCGGCTAATTCCTGCGCTTCTGTTGGGTCAGCCGTGCGCGCGGAGGACGGGTTGGGCATGCGGTCGGGAAGGTAGCGCCGTCGGTGCGGCGCGTCGAACCCTGGCGGGGCGCGTCGCACCCCACCCGAAATATGAGCGTCTCGTGGCAGAAGCCTGACCGAAAGCGGAGTACCCGTACGCCGCATGCCGGTCGAACCGATCGCAGTCGTCTTCCCAGGACAAGGCTCGCAACGCCCAGGAATGGGCCGCGACTTCTTCGAACGCTACTCCGTCGCGCGCGATGCCTTCGCCGAGGCGAACGACGCGCTTGGGCTCGACCTCGGAGCGATCTGCTTCGGAGAAGACCCGCGCCTCGATCGGACCGAGTTCACGCAGCCCGCGATCCTGGTGACCGAGATCGCGATGCTGCGAGTGCTTCGCGAGGAGGCAGGGCTGACGCCAGCGTGCTTCGGCGGCCATAGCCTCGGCGAGTACACGGCGCTGTGCGCCGCGGGGGTGATGCCGCTCGACGTGGCCGTCCGCCTCGTCCGCCAGCGCGGCGCGCTGATGCAGGCGGCCGTTCCCGAGGGCGAGGGGGCGATGATCGCCGTGATGGCGCCGGGGATCGCCGCACGCGACCTCGCCGCCGACTTCGCGGGGATCGACGTCGATGTCGCGAACCGCAATTCGCCCGACCAGATCGTTCTGTCCGGGCATAAGGACGCCATCGAGCTCGCGATCGCGCGCGTTCCGGAGCGGCTCGTGGGCATCGAGCACGAGGTGGCCCGGCTGAACGTGAGCGCGCCGTTCCACTCGCGAGCGATGCACGCCATCGATGCGGAGCTGCGCGACGGCCTCACCCGCGCCTCGTCGCAGCTCGTACCCGAGCGCGCCTCCGTCGTCACTTCGAACCTGACCGGCGCGTTCCACGGCACGACGCTCGCGCCGCTCGTCGATGCTCTGGTCGGGCAGGCCGGCGGCACCGTCGACTGGATCGCGAACATGCAGGCCCTCTCGGGCGTCGCCACGACGATCTACGAAGTCGGCCCGCACCGCCCGCTCCGCGGCTTCTTCCGCGCCATCGGCCGAGACGTGGTCTCCATCACATCGGCCAGAAGCATCGAGAAGGGACTCTGCGCATGACCATCCGGTTCGCGCGGTCGCAGTGGGCACTGATCCTCGGCGGGTCGAGCGGCTTCGGCCTCGCCACGGCGGAGAAGCTCGCTAAGCACGGGATGAGCGTGGCGATCGTCCACAGAGACCGTCGCGGTTCCATGCCGGCCATCGAGGCCGCGTTCGAGCGGATTCGCGCCCTCGGCGCCGGCTTCGCCTCTTTCAACCTCGACGCACTCTCCGCAGAGGGGCAGAGGACCGCGCTGGACGGCCTGAAGGCCGCGCTGGGCGAGCGCGATCGCGTCCGCGTCCTCGTGCACTCGATCGCCTTCGGTAACCTGAAGCCGCTCGCTCGTTGGCAGAGCGCGGGACACGAAGCGCGTGCGCGCGTACGCCTCGCCGAACGGCTCGGCATTCCGGCGGACGTGCTCGCGTCGGCAATCCGCGATGCGCTCACCGACGGCGACGATGCGGACCCGCTCGCAGCTCTCACCGATCCCGCGGAAGGCTCGGAGGACGTTCTCGAGGACGAGGACTTCGACCGCACCGTCCGCGCCATGGGCACGAGCCTCGCGACCTGGGCGCAGGCCCTCCATACGCAGGGTCTCTTCGCCGCCGACGCGCGGGTGCTCGGACTCACGAGCGAAGGCAACGAGGTCGCATGGCGAGGCTACGCGGCCGTCTCCGCCGCGAAGGCGGCGCTCGAGTCGGTGTCGCGCGCGATCGCCGTCGAGCTGGCGCCCTACGGTATCCGCTCGAACATCCTGCAGCCGGGCGTGACCGATACGCCGGCGCTGCGCCTCATTCCGGGCAGCGCCCGCATGAAGGCGTCGGCGCGGCTGCGCAACCCGCTCGGCCGCCTCACCACGCCCGCGGACGTCGCCGACGTGATCTGCCTCCTCTGCACCGACGAGGCGCGCTGGGTGAACGGCGCGCTGCTGCGGGTCGATGGCGGCGAGCACGTCGCGGGTGGGCCGTGACGCCGCTGTACGTGCACGGCGTGGGTCACTTCCACCCCGAGAACGTGATCGACAACCGGTTCCTTCAGGATCTCGACATCGGCACGAATGACGCCTGGATTCTGGAGCGGGTCGGCATCCGCGAGCGGCGCACCGTCCTGCCGCTCGACTACATCAAGAAGACGCGCAACGCCGACATCCGCGCCGCGTACGAGGCAGCCCTCTACTCCAACGTCGAGACGGGCAAGCGCGCCGCGCTCCACGCGCTGGCGCGCGCGGGGCTGACCCCGAAGGACGTCGGGATGGTCGTCTCCGGGGGCTGCACGAACGACGCCGCGATCCCCGCCGAGGCATGCCGGATCGCCGCGGCGCTGAACATCGAGGCGCCGGCGTTCGATCTCTCGTCCGCATGCTCGAGCTTCGGAGCGCAGTTCCACGTGCTCGGGTCGATGGCAGGCTTGCCACCGTACGTGCTCGTCGTTAACCCGGAGAATACGACGCGGGTCGTCGATTACTCCGACCGCGCGACGGCCGTGCTCTGGGGCGACGGCACCAGCGCGGCAGTAGTCTCCTCACAGGTTCCCGCGCGCGCGCGTGTCGTGAAGACGACTCTCGCCTCGTCTCCCGAGGGTTGTGACGCGGTCACCATCCCCCGCTTCGGTCACTTCACGCAGGACGGCAGCGCGGTCCAGCGCTTCGCGATCAAGGCGACGCTCGCCGCCGTGCAGGCCCTCTTGCCCGCTGCACGCGCGCGCGCCCTCGAGACCCGGGGGGCGATTCGCTTCATCGGCCACCAGGCAAACCTCCTCATGCTCGACGCGGTCGCCCGGCGCATCGAGGTCGATACCCACTGGCACAACGTCGAGAGCTTCGGAAACACGGGCGCCGCCGGCGCGCCCACGGTCCTGTCGCAGCGCTGGGACGAGCTCGCGGAAGGCGACGTCGTCGTCCTCGCCGTCGTCGGGTCGGGGCTGACGTGGGCCAGCGTACAGATCGAGATCGGAGGCTAGATGCGCTACGCAGAGTTTCTCGAACGCGATCGCTTCTCGAAGGAGGAGATCTTCGCGCTCTCTCAGGGCAACCTCGTGGAGGATCCTCCTGCCGAGTTCGTCCGACTTCCGGCGCCGCCCATGCTCATGATCGATCGCGTCGTCTCGCTCGAGCGCTCCGGCTCCCGCGGGCGGATCGTCGGCGAGCAGGACATCCACCTGACCGACTGGTTCTTCCAGTGCCACTTCCGCGGCGACCCCGTGCAGCCGGGATGCCTCGGCGTGGACGCCGTCTGGCAGCTGATCGGCCTGTACTGCGCCGCTGCCGGAGCCGCTGGCTCTGGACGCGCCCTAGGGTGCAAGGAGGTCGAGTTCTCCGGTCAGATACGCCCCTACAACCGCGTCGTCCGCTACGAGGTCGACATCCGGCGCTTCTCCATGCTCCCGGAGTCGGGCTCGTCCGTCGCCATCGGTACGGCCCGCGTGCTGGTGGACGGCGAGCCGATCTACGTCGTGCGCGACGCGAAGGTCGGGACGTTCCGCGGCATCGCATACACCGACTACCCCGCCCCCTCGGCCAACAGCGTGGGCGGGATCACCGATCGGAGCGCGTCGTGACGCTGACCGCTGAAGAAGTCCTCGCGATCATCCCGCAGAAGCCGCCGTTCCGCTTCCTCGATCGGCTCCTCGTGCTCGAGGAGACGCGCGCCGTGGGCGAGTACACGTTTCGCCCGGACGAGTGGTTCTACGCCGGCCACTTCCCGGGCGATCCGGTGACGCCGGGCGTGATTCTGCTCGAAGCGATGTGCCAGACCGGCCTCGTGGCGCTCGGTATCTACCTGCTCGGGCTGGAAGTCCCCAGGGACGAAGTGGCGCGAACGGTGACGCTCTTCACCGACTCGCGCGTCGAGTTCGAGCGCGTCGTCCGACCCGGAGAGACGGTGCGCGTCGAGGCCGACCGGGTCTTCTGGCGCAGGCGGAAGCTGCAGTCGAGCGTACGTCTCACGCTCGCAGATGGGACGCCGGTGGCGGCGGGGACCGTATCGGGAATGGGGGTGATCCGTGAGCGAGCGTGACAGGCGCGTAGTGGTGACGGGGCTCGGTGTCGTGGCGCCCAACGCACACGGCGCCGCGTCGTTCGCCGGGGCTCTGCGCGAAGGCAAGAGCGGCATCCGCTTCCAGCCGCACCTCGCGGAAGCAGGCTTCGCGTGCTGCGTGGGCGGCATCCCGGAGGGGATCGAGGCGCTCGAGGCGAGCTATCTCTCCGACGAAGAGCGCATGGCGATGAACCGGAACATGGTCTACGCCGCGATCGCAGCGCTCGACGCCTGGAGCGACGCTGGGCTCACGCGCTCGTCCGCCGAGGGCGGCGATGTCGACTGGGGGGCCGGCGCGATCGTCGGGACGGGCATCGGCGGCATCGACACGGTCGTCGAGAAGCTCGCCCCCAAGGTGGATGCCGGGAAGGTCGGGCGCCTCGGGAGCACGATGGTCGAGCAGATCATGTCGAGCGGGAACAGCGCTCGCATCGCCGGCCTGCTCGGCCTCGGCAACCAGGTGACGACGAACTCGAGCGCGTGCAACACCGGTACGGAAGCGGTCGTAGACGCGTTCCTACGCATCCGCGAAGGGCGCGCCGAGCGCATGCTCGCCGGCGGCTCAGAAGGGTCGTCGAAGTACATCTGGGCAGGCTTCGACGCGATGAAGGTCCTCGAGCGCCGGCACAACGATCGTCCGACGGAGGCGTCGCGGCCGATGAGCGCCACCGCCGGAGGTTTCGTCCCTGGATCGGGCGCAGGGCTGCTCGTGCTCGAGAGCCTCGCGAGCGCGGAGGCGCGGGGGGCGCGCATCTACGCCGAGGTGCTCGGCGGGTACACGAACTGCGGTGGTCACCGCATGGGCGGGAGCATGACCGCGCCGAACCCTAGCGGCGTGCGTCGATGCATTCAGGGCGCCGTCGCGATGGCGGGGATCGCCCCGGAGGCAATCGACGCCATCAACGGGCACCTCACGGCAACGTTTGCCGATCCTCACGAGATCGCGAGCTGGTCGGCGGCGCTCGGCCTTCCGCCGGCGAAGATGCCCCTCCTCCATTCGACCAAGTCACTCATCGGCCACGCGCTCGGCGCCGCCGGCGGCCTCGAGTGCGTCGCGTCCGTACTCGAAATTTTTCATGGTTTCGTGCACGGGTCGCTCAACTGCGAGGACCTGCACCCCGACCTCACCGCCTACGCTGATCGGATCGTGCATCGAACCGTCGAGCGCCCCGACCTCCAGGTCGTCGCGAAGGCGAGCTTCGGCTTCGGTGATGTGAACGGCTGCGTGATCTTCCGGAAATTTCAGAGCTGAAGGACGACAAGGAGAAAACGACATGGAGCAGCAGCAGGTATTCGACAAGGTCATCGCGATCCTGAAACCGTTCGTGAAGGCCCCCGAGGCTCTCGCGACCGTCAGCATGGGGTCGTTCATCGTGAAGGACCTGAAGGTCAACTCGGCGCGCCTCGTCGACGTCGTGCTCGAGATCGAGGACACGTTCGGCATCGCGGTCGCGGACGCGGACGCGGACAAGGTAAAGACCGTCGGTGACGCCGTGAACCTGATCGTGAAGAGCAAGTCGTAGAGGCCTGTGGCGCTCCGGCTCGCGGGCAACGACGTCGTCGATCTCGGCGATCCCGCGAACGCCGGAGCGCACGAGCGCGGTCGCTTCGTCGAGCGCGGGTGTGGTGATCGGGAGCGCGCCGCGCTTGCCGCGTCGAGCGATCCTGCGGGGCTCCTCTGGAGCTTCTTCGCCGCCAAGGAAGCGGCGTTCAAGGTCGCCTGCAAGCTCGGGTCGCGCCCCGTCTTTGCGCACCGGCGCTTCCTCGTCGAGCCGTCGCTCACATCGGTCCAGCACGACGGACGTACGCTCCGCCTATCGATCGAGCGTCAGGGCGAACGGATCCACGCCGTCGCGTGGACGTGCGGCGAGCCTCCGCTCGCGATCGCGGCATCGGTGAGCGAGTCGGACGACCTCGGCCGGGCCGCGCGCCGCCTCCTCGTGACGTCGCTCGCGCGGTCCTTCCGTTGCTCCGCGGCGATGCTCGCGGTGGTGCGCAACGTCGAACCCGAAGCCTGGGATGACCTCGGCCCGCCGCGCCTGTTGCGGTACGGCAAGCCGCTCGACGTCGACGTGAGCCTGTCGCACGACGGGCGTTTCGTCGCGTTCGCGGCGTGTCTGCCTGGTGCGCCTCCATATCCGAAGCGCACCGTTGCCCCGAGCGCCCGCCCTCACGAAGCGCACTGAGAAGCTTCAGGGCGCGGTCACGTCATTGGAATCCAGGGTGACCGCGGCGATCCTCGCGAGCGCGCGACCATCCAGAGTCGCGCCCGTGTCCAGGCTGATCGATTGATTGGCCATGATGGTTCCCTTGAACGTCGAATTCGTTCCGAGGGTCGCGGAGCTACCAACCTGCCAGAACACGTTCGAAGCCGTGGCGCCTCCCTCCAGGATGACCTGACGTCCCACGGTCGTGACCAGTGTGCTCGCCATTTGGAAGATGAAGATGGCGTCGGGGTTCCCCTTGGCATCGAGGGTGAGGTTGCCCGAAGAGATCTCCAGTGAGCTCGTCGACTTGTAGAGCCCCGGAGAGAGCGTGAGCCCGCCGAGGTTCCCGGCGAGACTCACGGGACACAGCGTGCGACCGGCCGCATCGTCGTACGCCACGGTCAAGTCCGCTTCGGCCTGCGCGGAGGTCGGATCGGCACGGTACTGCGTCCCCATCACCTTTCCCGGCAAGAAGCCCGTGACGGCCGTACCCGGGCTCACGCCGAGATCCCCGATCACCATCGTCGGCCCCGTGTTGGTCACGGTGGACCCAGCCAGCACGGCGAACAGACCGGCGCTGCGCAGGTTCACGGTCGGCAGCGGGCAGGCGCTCTTCTCTTGCACAGCGAGATCGCTCTGCGAGCCGGAGGAGGTCGTCGGGGACTCACCGCCGCACGCCGCGATCGAGGCCAGGAGTGAAGAGAGGATGACAACTCCTACGGTTTTCGTGAATCGACGGCATCGCACTCTTCGTGCCGAGGAGCTTTTCGGCGCGAATCACCGAGCAAGCAGGATCGGGGCACACGCGTGCGTCACGACTGAGGCGCAAGCGCGTGTGAGCCCGCGAGGCGTTCCTGCGTGACCCGCGTGTGCGACGGGGCTCCCGTCGTAGAAGCGCGGGAAAGTCGTGCTGGCCCTGAATTCGCACAGCTCTGCGGCATGGTTCAATCCTTTGGCCTTCGTCGCCTCGCAGCCGGACTCGTCGCTCTTCCTCTTGCCGCGCTGCTCGCAGCTGCGTGCGGGGGTTCAGGGTCCGTCGATTCGCTCGGTGCCTCCGGGTCCGATGGCGCGGCGCCCGGTCCCGAGGGAAGCGAGGCCGACGGTGCGTTGCCCGATGGGTACGAACCCGACGGCCCAACACTCGACGCAGGCCTGTCTGGTGCCACTGACGCCACGCTGTCCGACGGCGGATCGCTCGATGCGAACGCGCCCGGTGCCGACGCTGGACGCTCGGACGCAGATGCTGATCTGGAACGAGACGCGGACGCAGAAGCCGGAGGGGACGCGGCTCTCGACGCGGAGCGAGATGCGGACGAAAAGCTCGACGCCGCGACGCACGATGCCGAGGCCGACGCGGATGCAGACCTCGACGCGGAAGAAGCCGGCTTCGACGCAGAGGCGGGCTTCGACGCGCAAGCGGACGCCGGAGGAGACATTCTGGGCTCGGCGAGCAACTTCGCCGTCCTGGCCGGCTCGACGGTCACCATTGCGCCTGTGCCCCCCGCGACCGAGACGTTCATCGTCGGGGACGTGGGGACGAGCCCGAACGCAACCGCCATAGGTGTCTTCTCCGCCGGGCAACCGAATGGAACGATCCACGCGGGCGACGCGGTTTCACTGCAAGCCGAGAAGGACCTCACGACCGCGTACAACGATCTCTTCGCGATGCCGTGCGGCACCGTCCTCAGCGGCCTGGATCTGGGCTCAATGCCTCTGCCTCTGGCTCCCGGCGTCTATTGCTTCAGCACGTCGGCCGCTCTCACGGGCACTCTCACGCTCGACGCGCAAAACGATCCCAATCCGGTTTGGGTGTTCCAAGTCGGCAGCACGCTGACGACCGCCGCGACCAACGGGCACGTCACCGTGATCAATGGGACATCCTCGTCCGGGTGCCACGTCTACTGGGCAGTGGGCAGCTCGGCCACGCTCAATACCGGAGCCGCGTTCCTCGGAAACGTCATCGCGTTGGCCAGCGTCACCATGACCAAGGGCGCCACCCTGTTCCCGGGTCGAGCTCTCGCGCGAACGGGAGCCGTGACGCTCGAGGGGAACACGATCAACCAGGCGGGCTGCGAATGAATCGCGTCGCCCTCGACAACCAAGGACGGCTCGTCACGCTCGTTCGTGCCAGAGCATAACGTGGAGGAGCCCCATCTTGATCCTCGCGCCGCAGGACCGCAGTCGCACGCTCGCCGAGCAGCTTAGCCGGGCGTTCACGCTCTTGGGCTGGCTCGTCGCCGCCGGGCTCATCGTGACGACCCTGGCCTACGCCGTCGGTCGAGCGTGGCTCACGCCCGAGTTCGACAGGAGCCGCGCCGCAATCAAGGCCGCGGACGCCGCCTACACCGCGATGCTCGACGAGGAGACTGGGCTCCGCGGGTACTTGCTCACCCACGATGCCCGCGATCTCGAGCCGTATACACGCGGGGAGGTCAGCCTCGCGGAAGCCAACCTGGCTCTGGCCGAATCCGCCGGTTCCGTCCCCGAGCTCGCCGTGACAATGCTGGGCACGCGTCTGGCTGAAGAGAGATGGCGCGAACAGTGGGCAGCCGCGGCGGCTGACACGCGGCCCGACGCCGTCGCCCCGTCGTTCCTCGCCGGCAGAGCGCTTTTCGACACCTACCGAGGGGAACAGGCGGCATTCGCCAGCGCCCTCGTTCTGCACCGCGAGGCTCTCTCTCGCCGGGAGCAGGGACTGATCCAGGCCCGTCTCGCGCTCGATCTCACTGTGTTCATCGCGGTGCTCTTGCTCGCGCTGCGCCAACACCGCGCACTGCACGACGTCATCGTCCTCCCCATCGCCGCGCTTCTGCGCCACATTCGGCGCGTTCGCGACGGATCACTGGAAACGACGGACGATCACCCGGGCGCACGCGAGCTCGCCGAGCTCGCGGATGGCCTCAACGAAATGGTGCTCGCGCTCGCCGCAGCGAGAGAGTCGAGCGCGTCCCGTGACGAGACGCTCCGCAACCATTCGGTCCAGTTGCACCAGATCCTCGACGCGAGTCGAGAGTTCTCCGAGAGCCTCAACCTCGATTACGTCGTGGGGGCCGTGCGGGAGAGCACCGCGGCCGTCGGCGGCTACGAGCGCGTCATCGTTTGGCTCATGGATGACCAGCAGAAGCGACTCGTGGACAGTGCCGAGAGCGCAGCGGCTCCGTCGAGGGACACACCGGTTGGGATGGGGCAGGGACTCGCCGGGCGCGCAGCCAAGTCGGGACGCATCACGTTCGAGGGGCCGGCCGGTCACGTGCGATTCGGAGACGGCGAGCTGGGGCCGGCGCGCGCGATCGCGATACCGCTCATCGTTGGGGCGCGCGTCGTGGGCGTGCTCGAGGCGCGCCACGGTGAAGCGAAGGTCGCCACGAGGGAGGTGATCGAGGTCCTCGAGATGCTCGCGACGCACGCGGCCACCGCAATCGAATCGGCGCGTCTTCACGAGGTCATCGAGGAGCGGAGCCAGGTGGACGCTCTCACGCGGCTCTTCAACCGGCGCCGACTCGAGACGGACCTCGACGTCGAATGCAAACGCTGCGTGCGCTACGGACGCCCGCTGACCTTCGTGATGCTGGACGTGGACCACTTCAAGCTCTTCAACGACGCTCACGGTCACCCTCAGGGGGACACGGCGCTGCAGGAGGTGGCGGAGATCATCACGGGGTGCGTGCGCACCACGGACACGGCGTACCGCTATGGGGGCGAGGAGTTCTGCATCCTCCTGCGGGAGACGGCCGCCTCGGAGGGGATGCACTTCGCGGAGCGCGTGCGCCTGCGAATCGAGCAGCGCTTCGCGTCGGGCGCTTCGGCTGGCATCACGGCATCCTTCGGCGTGGCAGATTTCTCTCTGGATACTCCGAGCCCACGCGCGCTGGTGGAGGAAGCAGACGCTGCGATGTACGAGTCGAAGCATGCGGGGAGGAACCGCGTTGCGCTTCGGACGAGGCCTCCGTCCGTCGTCCCTCCGGGTATTGGGTGAGCTCAGGCAAGCCCTTCGCACCTTGTGCGGGGCGTCGTCGGCGCGAACGACCTCTGGTGGAACACGAACTGCCCCCGCGCAGGGGACTACGGCGAGTCCGGTAGCTCCTCCAACGTCATCGGCGTAGCGAACTTCGCTGTGAACGTCACAGTCGTCCCCTTCCCCGGCGCACTCTCCACGGCCAGCGCCCCCCCCATGAGCTGCGCGAGCAGCGCCGAGATGCTCAGCCCCAGCCCGTGGCCTCCGTACGTTCGCGACGCGGAGTCGTCCCCTTGTACGAACGGCTGAAGGATCTGCCGCTGCACCGCCTCGGGGATCCCGATCCCCGAGTCCACCACCGCGACGCGAAGGACGACGGCCGCCTCCGCGCGCGACGCGACGCTCGCCCAGACCTCGATGGTGCCCCCGGCGGGAGTGAACTTGATCGCGTTGCCGGCGAGGTGGCCGAGCACCTGGCCGAGCTTCCGCGCGTCGCCGATGAGCACGGGGGGAACCTCCGGGTGCACGTTCACGGTCATCGCGATCCCCTTCCCCTTCGCCGCAGCGACGAGCGGCTGCGCCGTTGCCGCGATCATCCCCTTCGTCGCGAACGCTCCGGCCTCGAGCGACGCCCGCTGATCCTCCAGGCTCGCGAGCTCGAGAATGCTCTCGATCCGCACGAGCAGCGCTTCGGCCGACCGCCGGCTCGTGACGAGGTAGTCGTGCTGCTCTCGGGACAGCTCCCCCTCGAGCGCGAGCTCGGTGAACCCGATCACGAGCGCCAATGGCGTCCGGAGCTCATGGCTCATCTTCTGTAGGAACACGGTCTTGGCGCTGCTTGCTGCCTGCTCGGCGACCCGCGCCCGGTTCAACTCGGCGATCAGGCTCCGCAAGCACTCGTTGTCGAGCGCCAGGCGCCTCGCGCGGGCGAGACCGTGAAGGCGAATGGCCCCCCGGAGGGAGCTCACGAGGGTGTCTATCTCGACGGGCTTGGTGAGGTACCTGGTCACACCGTGCTCGACCGCCTCCACCGCGGTCTCGAGATGCGGGTCGCCCGTCATGAGAACGACTGGGACGTCGTCACCCGCCACGCGCAGACGCTGCACGAGATCGATGCCGCTTAGCCCCGGCATCCCGATGTCGCTGAGAACGGCGTCGTACGTCTTGTCGCGCAGCTGCGCTAGCGCGGCCTCCCCGTCCGCGGCCGTCTCGACCGAGAACCCTCGCCGGGCGAGGACGCGCGCGTACGCCAGCCGAAGCGCCTCCTGGTCGTCGACCACGAGGACACGAGCGACTCCGGGGCCCGTGCTCTCCGGGCCGTCGCTTGTCGTTTCGCTCATCATCGCTCGCTAGCCCTTTCGTTCACTCGGTCTCTCGCTCGAGCCCTACGCCGCACTCTCGCGCGACGACCCGGCCGGCCCCCCGACGGCCCCCCGGCTGGCGCGGTAACAGAGCGCGCTCAGCGATTGCACTTCCGACGCCACACGCGCCCGGTCGCCGCCGGCGAAGGCCGCCTCCACGCTCCTCGCCTGCTCGGTGATGGACGGAAACCCATACCCGCCCGCCGCCCCTTTGAGCTGGTGCACCAAGCGCTTCATCGTCGGCGCGTCGTCGTCCGCGAGGGCCGCCAGGAGCGCGTCGGCCCGCGCACGCGCGGCGCGGGCGAACCCCTCCACCATGTCGGCGACGTCCGGATCATCGGCAAGCTCGCTCACGAGCGGAGCATCCGCCGTACGAACGACCTGCGAGGCCGCCAGAAGCGTGTCGCAGCACTCGACCGAGGCGCGCGCGTAGCGCGCCACCGTGGCGAGGAGCTTGGGCCGATCGATCGGCTTGGTGAGGTAGTCGTTGCACCCCGCCCCGAGGCACTGCGCGCGGTCCCCTTCCATCGCATGCGCCGTGAGCGCGACGATGGGGCCCTTGTACCCATTCTTCCGGAGCGCGCTGGTCGCCGCATAGCCGTCCATCTCCGGCATCTGCATGTCCATGAGGATGACGTCGAACGGCTCCCCCGACCGCTCGGCCGCGAGCGCGAGGTCGAGCGCGATCCGCCCATTTTCGGCGATCTGCACCTGCGCGCCAGCGCGTCGCAGGTGCGTGGCGACGAGGATCTGGTTGTCGCGCCCGTCCTCCGCGAGGAGCACGCGCGTCGTCAGTATGGTCGGCGCGGACGCAGGAGCGAGCCCCGCATTCCCCGCGTCGAGCGCCACCCCAGCCTCGCGGAGATTCGTCAGCATCTGCACTCCCGCCAGCGATCCGGTCTCCACGCTCAGCGTGAACGAGCTCCCACGGCCGGCGAGACTCTCGACGCGGATGTCGCCACCGAGCAGCCTCGCGAGCCGGAGCGCGATGGAGAGCCCGAGACCGGTGCCGCCGAACTTGCGCGCCGTAGAGGGCTCGGCCTGTTCGTAGGCCCCAAAGAGCTTGTCGATCTGCTCCCGGGTGAGCCCGATCCCCGTGTCAGCGACCTCGAACACGAGCCGCGGCGAGGGGGATTCGGACGGCTCGCAGCGGACGACGATGCGCACGCTCCCGGTCGCGGTGAATTTGATCGCGTTGCCGACGAGGTTGAGCAGGATCTGGCGTAGTCGGGTCGGGTCACTCGTGATCGTCTCGGGCACCGCCGTCGCGAACTCGACGGCGAACGCGAGCGACTTTTCCGTCGCCCGCACGCGCATCAACGACGCCACGTCCACGACGATCTGCGACGGCGAGCATGCCACCCGCTCCACGGTGAGCTTCCCGGCCTCGATCTTCGAGAGGTCGAGAAGCCCGTTGAGCAGGCGCAACAGATGCTCACTGCTCCTCCGGATCGTCATCACGTACTCCAGCCGGTCGCTAGGCTTGAGCGATGCGTCGAGCAGGAGGTCGGTGTACCCCTGGATCGCGGTCATTGGCGTGCGGATCTCGTGGCTGATGCCCGCGAGAAACTCGCTCTTCACGCGGCTCGCTTCAAGGGCCGCGAGGCACTCGGCCTCGGTGTGACGCTTCGCTTCGAGCTCCGCCTGTTGCGCTGCCGTGACGCGCATCTCGCGCAGCCCCTGCACGCAGAGAAACGTGAGGAACCCCGCCTCGAACGCCACCCAGAAGCCGTGCTCCACGGTGCGCCAGACGCTCGCGTACGCGACGCCGTAGACCGACTGAGGGAGGTAGAGCCCGCGCAGGACGTGGTCGACACCGACGACGAGCGACGCTGTCAAGAGGACGCGCCAGTCGCGGTAGGCCGCCAGGAACGAGAGCGCGCCGAAGATGAAAAAGTGAGTCTCGATCCGCCCGCCGGTCACGTGAATGAGTAGGACGCCGAGGAGCATCTGCGCGGTGGCGACGGCGTGGCGCGTGCTGGCGGCGCCGGGGCGCACGCGCGCGAGCACGTGGGCAGGGAGGGCAATGAGCGCGCCGAGCGTTGCGGCCACCACGAGTAGATCCGGCATGCCCAGCCACCGCCCGGCGGCAGGCGGCGTGAGGATCCACGCGACGAGCATCACCCCGCACCACTCGACGAGCAGCAGCCAGGCGAACGCACGGTCGACCTGCTGGCGCAGCCGCATGTGGTGCGCCTCGAAGACGTCCGCGCCGCGCATGGAGATGACGTCGGGGGCTGCCGGTGATGGCATCGTGGGGCGGATGGAACCGACCGCGCTCATGGGGCGCCTCCGTCGGAAGTGAAGCGGACGCAGGCGACAACGGCCCACGGCCCGACGGCGACGAGCTTCGGATGGAGACGGCCCCTCATGGCGCGTTGCAACGGACGGCCGCAGGCGATCTTGAGGTGCCACTCCGCTTCTGTCCGGCACACGGTTGTTTTTGTGCGAAGCGTGAGTGCCCAACGACTACCGACGCGGTCGCGACGCGAGGGAGGTCGCCGCACCGCCGCCATGCCACATCGCGGTCCAAAGTGGGCGTTCGGGTGAATCGGCGTATGTGCCGCTACGTCCAATCGTCGTCTTGAACGGAGGTCTCTTCATGCGACGACGTCTTTCTTTTCTCGGCATGTGCTTCTTGATCGGGTGTACGGCGTCCACCGGCGCGCCCTCGACTGACTGCGCGATGAGCATGCCGGTGAGCGGCGTCATCACGACGACCCTCACCGGGGCCGGCTGCGGGTCCTCGACGGGGGGCGACACGATGCTCAACTTCATGAGCGGCGACTTCCTTGGAGGCGGCGAGATCACGACTGCGAACATCGACCTCGGTAGCGCGCTCGCAGGGGGACAAACCGGAACGTTCGCATCCAGCGACGTCGAGATCACCGAGAGCGGAGCCGACGCCGGAGACGTGTCGTGGCAGACCCCCGCAAGCGCGTGCACGGTGACGATCACGAGCAACGTGTCTTCACCCGATCCGAGCGGCGTCTTCAAGAACCGCTACGTCATCGACGGCAACGGGACCTGCTCACAGCCAGCGGTCGCGCCTGCCACGCAGACCCAAGGTGGGTCGATCAGCATCAGCCCGTTCACGTTCCACGGCTTCATCGACCCAGCCAGCTGATCGGAGAGGGAGGTGGGGCCCCGGCGGCCTCGCGTCAGGCGCTCGGGCCGAGCGACGCCGCGGGCCAGGCACGAACGGGCAAGACCCTCGCCTTGAGCATCGCGATCACGCTCTCGTCGCTCCGCACTTCGCCGTCGAGACGGACGAAGCGCCGAGCGAGCACGCTCCACCGGCCGGTCCAAAGGAGGACTGAAACCATGAAGAAGTCGACGCCGGAAAACACGATCGCCTGCTCTCGAACGTAGGTTTCGAGGCTCTCTTCGAAGTCGCGTGGAAGCTCGGTCCAGTGCCGGTTCGCCCGGAGGTGATGGCCGATGTGGTAGCCATCGTTGAAGCAACGCGCATTGTACGCGGCGTTGATGCACGTGATCGAGTTCGAGAGGCCGCTGTTGCGCGCCGCCCCGATGTTGATGAACGCGTGCTGGCCCCAGTTGCCGACCATCATCATGAAGCGGCAGAGCACGGCTGGGATCAGAAACGCGATCACTCCGAAGCGCAGGTCGAGGGTCATCGCGGCCGCGATCACCAGGAGGTGTACGCTCTCCCCCGCCACGAGCCGCCGGGCCATCTTGTACCTGCGCGCACGCACGAGGTACGCGGTGACCTCGAAGATACCAAGGATCAGGAAGCGAGAGAAGTAGACGAGGAAGTGCAGAAAGCTGTCCCGTCGGTAGCTGATCGTCGAGGACAGGTCTCTCGACATGTTGTCTTCGGCGTGGTGCATGCCGAGATGATGCTCGCGGTAACCGGTGGGGATGCCGAAGAAGAACGACATGGCGTAGGGATGCGCGCGTCCGAGCAGCTTCGGAGACCTGATGAAAGGTCGGTGCATCGTGTTGTGAAGCATCAGAATCACCGGCGGCACCAGGAAGCCCCACAGCGCGAGGTAGGCCGCCATTGCGCCGAGCTTTGCGGCCCCCGGAACGCGCGGGTCGTGGGTGCGCAGCACGAAGAAGAGGCTCGTCATCAGGATCGTCATCACGACGATCATGCGCAGAGTGAGCCGAACGAAGATCTCGTCGCGCGGCTCGAAGAGCGCTCTTCGACAGAAGCGTGAGATCGGCCCGTCCCCGGAGAAGGGAGCAGTCCTTGGGTCGCAGATCTCGAGAGGCACGCTCATCGGCACGATCTGGTACCTAGTATCTCGACGCGCCACAACGACGGCGTCGCGCTCCCTCGCGCCTTGCTATCGACGCAATGACAATTGTCATGCGGCCGTCAATTCAAGACGGGCGCAGGTGAGGAGCACGGAGTCCGGGGAGGGCGCGCCCTCTCCCGTCCGAGCTCACTGCCGGTGCGCCTCGCGCACGGACGAGTGCACGCCGCGGTAGGTAACGTGGAGGTGCTTGCCCGTGAAGGGAATCCCGGCCTGCATGTCGAGGTCGCATCCGGAGAGGGTGAACGCGAGCGCGATCGTGATCAGCGGGCGCAGGAGGCGGGCGACGACGAAGCTCATGGTCCTTATCTTCATAGGATTCCGACCGCGGAACGCACGTCCACCGAAAGGGTGACACCAGGGCGTCTGGCTCTCGCACGACGAGGACGATCTCTCGGAGAGCCGGATGCACTCGGGTCGTCGGAGACTCCGGAACATCGGCCCATGCGACGCCCACTCTCTCACGACGCCAGCACGCGCGATGGCGCCGCACCGTCTGACTCGCGACGAGTCAGGAGAGGGCGTCCGCTGCGAGCGGGGGGCGCATACGAGGCGAGATTGTCACGTGCGATTCGCGTCTTCGGGTGGCGCGTCCCGAGGGCGCGCTCGAAGATCGCGACGGCGCGCTTCTGGAGTCGGCGCGCCGTCGCACCGTGCCCGCGGTCCGCTTCGAGAGCTGCGAGGTTGTTCGAAGTCATCGCCACGTCCGGGTGCTCCCGTCCGAGCAGGCGCGTCTTCAACGCGAGTGAACGAGCATAGAGGCGTGCGGCCTCCGCACGGCCTCCGCGGGCGGCGACGAGCGCAGCGAGATTGTTCGCAGTGATTGCCACGTCGTAGCGCGCGTTCGCGCGCACGAAGATGGGGAGCGCGCGTCGATCGCGATCAAAATCGCGACGCCCGCGGCGTCCTAGGACGCGGCGGGCGCCACTTGCGTGCAGCATTCGTTGAACGAGCGAGCTACTCGCCCCACTGCCCCAGCGAGCCGTAGACCCAGGCCATGTAGGAAGGCTCGGACGCCGTCGGAGCCACCCATGCCCCGGCGGCGCTCTTCGTCCAGAGGGGCATCGAGAGTTCGCCCGATTCGTACGCGCCCCAGCACACCAGGTTTGGCTCTTGTTCGAACGCGGACGCGGGGAGCAACGCGCAGGAGTGGTTTGCGCCGACGGCGAACGTCGGGAGCAGCCCGGACGGGTTGTCGTACAATTGTGACGTAATCACGGTCTGCGGCGCGTAGAGCGGAGTCGTACTCGTCGAGCCAATGCCGAGCTGCCCGTCCTGGTTCGCCCCGAAGCAGGTCAGCACCGCCGTGTTCGGGCCGGACACCCCGCCGGCGCAGGAATGATTCACGCCCAAAGTCAGGGACGGCGCCTGACTGATCTCCGGCCTCGTCAGCATCGGTGCCATCTCGTCGACGCTGAGCGGGACGCCTTCGGCGACGAGCCCCGCCTGCCCCTGATCATTGGCCCCCCAGCAGAACCAACCGTTCAGGCCGCCGAACAGAGCGCCCACCGCCTGGGCGCAGAACGTCCCGGCCCCACCACCGACGAGGGGGGGGTTCCCGGCGGATGCATAGGTCGCGAACGTCGTGAGCGCGCCGAACGCATCGGTCGGCGAAGCCACCTGCTGAGGGATCCCTGCGTACGACGTCGTGCCTCCTGTCGCGCCGCCGCCACCGTTGCCGAGCGAGCCTCGCTCGTTGTCGCCCCAGCACCAGGCGAACCCCTTGTTGTCGAGGGCGCAGCTCGCTTTGCCGCCGGCGGCGATGGCGACGATGAGTCGCGTGCCGATGTTGAGCGGGACCTTGAAGGGAGTAACCCGCCCGGCGCTGCTGGTGAGGTCACCGAGCTGCTGCTTGTCGTTGTTGCCCCAGCAGTAGACCGCAGCACCTCCGGTCGCGAGAGCGCAGGCGTGGTCCTCACCGTGCGCGATCTGGCTGATCGTCGTCCCCGATGGGAAGGCGATCGGCGTCGGGGTCTTTTCGACGACCGGCGACGGGAGCGTCGCGATCGTTCCCCAGCACCGGACTGACCCGTCGTTCATGCGCGCGCAGGCGTCCTCGTCGCCGGCGGCGATGGCCGTCACCGCGTTCCCTTGCACCCACAGGGTCGTGACCGCGATGCTCGAGCTCGTCGTGGTTCCGTTCCCGAGTTCGTAGTCCGAGTTGAGCCCCCACGAATAGACCGCGGCGCGCGTGTCGCTCGCCTCGGCGAACGGAGCGACCCCCAGTGCGTAGGTCGTATGCGCGCCGAGCGCGATCGCGGTGATGTTCGGTGCCCCGATGGGGGGCCAGGATGCCGCAGGCACTTCATCTTGGCAGGAGGTCGACACGGGGGCGAGAAGCCACTCGCACGACGTAGATGGGCTCATCACGCAGACATTGTATGGATCGCCGGTACCTGGCTCATGCCACACTTCGATTTGCGCCTGATACCCGAGCTGACCCGGCGGGCAGTCCGGCACTGTGTAAGCTCTCCCGGGCGAACCGATCGCCGGAGGCTTCGGCGTCGGCAGGGACCCAGTGTCGTCGGCCGAGATCCCCTCCGCGGAGTGGTCGACGGCCTCGCCGACGGGGGCGGCACCGCTGCACGCGGTCGCCGCTCCGAGAGAGAGGAGGGCCAGGAACAGAGAGCCGTGGGAAACGTTGGGGCGCATTGCAATCTCCTCGTTCAGACCTTGTCGGTGCCAGCGGGGTCTTCCTTGAGACCCTCTTTGAAATGCTTGATGCCCTGTCCGAAACCCTTGCCGATGTCGGCGATGCGGCCGGCGCCGAAGAGGAGCATGGCAATGAGAGCGATGATGAGTAACTCGGGGATTCCAACGGGGCCCATGGTCTTTTCCTTTTCTTCGTGATGTTTTGGTGTCGGAAGGCGACTCGCCTCCACTCAGTAAGGGAGTGGCATGACGTCCGAGAAGACGACGCGCGAGGTCGAGTTCGGATTTATGATAATGATCCCGACGGACCCTGTGGTCTCATAAGGACGGAACTGGCCTGTCGGATAGTTCGTCACGGCCTGGCTGCCGGGAAACTTTGCCTCGGCGTCTGTATCGAACAGCTCGAGCTCCGTGAGGAGGAGCTGATGTTTCGCCCCCGCCTTGAGCCCCGCCGGCACGGGTACCGTCCCCGTGAACGTCAGTAGCGTGCTCGCATTGCCGCCGCTCTGGGCGCTATTGAGGACGAGCTGAGATCCCACCGGCACCCAGTCGAACTCGCCGGGATTGGCGACCGTCGCTTCGAGCACCTGCGCCACGACCACGCGGCCCGACGAGTAGTTCGTCTGCCCCGGCGCCCAGCTCTCGTTGGCGAACACCAGCCCCTTGACGGTCACGTTCACGGTGTTGTTCGTGTTCGTCACGTAGGCTGCCGTTCGGTCCGGCGTGAGCTTCACCATGTCGGCGCGCACGACCGTCGAGAGGCGAAGGTCGGTGGTCGCACTGAAGATCGAGTTCGGCTGGAAGCGCGCGAGCGCGAGCCTGACGAACGGGGCCTCGAGCAGCTCGTTGGCGAGCTCGATATCGAAGTACCAGAGGTTGCGCGTAGCATCGAACGCGGTCGGCGCGAACGGGTAGACGTTGACCGAGCCCACCCCCTCGGCGAGAGGAATGGAGGCCGCCACGACGCCCGAATACCCCTGGACGAGCGACCCGCTGAACGGTGCCGCCGACGCGCCCTGCGGGAATCGAATGGGATCGACGCCCCACTGGGACACGTAGTCGTTGAGCGTGGCGGACGTCGTGCTACCGGCGACCAGCACGCCGAGGTACTCGGTGTCGCCCGTCGTGAACCAAGGACGGTCCACGAAGACGCGCAGTCCACCCCCAAGGCGCGTGTTCGTCGTGCTCCCCGTCGGTCCCGAAGAGCTCCACTGGTATGTCGGCACGACATAGAGGACGTTCGGAGGTGCAGGGCGCGCGGTCGACGGGATGCGGATCGGTGGGGGGACGTTCGCCGCGACAGTGGTGTTCTCGAGGTTGGAGTTCGTGAAATTCGCCGAGTTCGTCTGCAGCCCCGCCGGAAAGTACTCACGGAACCGGCTGGTGGCGACAGCCTGATAGGTCACGTTGCGCGTCTTGGTGTCGCCGAACTCGTGATGGAGCGCGGGCGTCGCAGGGATCGTGATCGCCGCGTCAGTCGTGCCCATGGTCCAGGTCTGCACGCGCCCCGTCTTCTGGACGTCGCGCATGCCGCTCCCGTTGGGCGCGACTTGCACGCCCGTCGTGAGCTCGGTATCGACCATCTCCGTCCAGGTGGCGATGAGATCGAGGTGGCTGCTGGTCGCGCCGTCGGCGACGATGCTGCCCCTCAGCGCCACGTTCGTCTGACCGGGCGCTCGCACCGCTGCGGTCAGCGTGGGGGGCCCGGGCGGCACCGGTTGCTGGACGGCGTGCACCAGAGTGATCGGGCGACCTGGCGCGTAGGTAGGGATCTGCCCTGACGCCGTTCCCAGATCCGAGCTCGCCATCTTGGTCGGGTCGACCAGGGTCGAGGAGGACTGCAGCACAAGCTGCTGTCCGGCGGGGAGGGACACGACGATGGGCGCGTTGCTCGCGGGAGCGGGGTCCAGACCGGTGATCGTGAACGTCGCTCCGGTCCCCTCCTGGAGCACGAGCTGCGGCAGGTCGAGCTCGGGCCAGGCGCAGCCGGGTCTCGGTGCCCACGTACGCACCATCGGCGATCCGTAGCTGGTGGCGCCGGCGGAGTTGACGGTGACCTGCTGAAGGCTCACGCCCGCCGCGTTCGGGTCGGGGAGGTAAGGAATGTAAACGACGGGGAGAGCCGCCGTCGGAGCGAGGACCGTGTACTGCCCCGGAGACAGCGGATTCCCACGCGTCGTAGGCGCCGGTAGGTTCTGGGCGGACGCCGGGGTGACGGTCGTGACGGGGTTGGTCCGGATCGTATTCGCCGACGTGTCCCATACGGCTGGCGTGCTGAAAGAGCCGCTCTCTTTTTGTGAGAGCGCGTAGAGCGCGTTCTTCGCGGCGACGAACGTCGGGTCCACGTACCCGACGCCGGCCACGGGCATGTCGGCCTTCATCGCGGCCGACATCTCGTTGAAGTAGGTGTCGAATCGTCCGTGCGCTTCCGACGCCGCCCACGCGCCCTTCGGCGGCGCGAGCCAGCGCACGTTGGTCGCCGCGTACGGGTTCATCGGGACCGCCGGTGGGCTCGTGGCGGCGTAGCTCGCGGCATAGACGGCCGCGTTCATCGGTGTCGTGCCGTACGGATTGCTGCGAATGACGAGACGCTCGACGTGCTCCCCTTCGGTGAGGGCGCTCTTGAGCACGAGCACCGGGTTGGAGACAGGCTCGTACCGCAGGTACTGCTTGGCGGTGCTGCAGACGACCGCGTTGGGCACTGACATGTCGTTTCCGGCCAGGTCGGTCATCCGCGCGCGGAAGGAGTACCAATTCCCGAACCGCAGCCGTGGGAGCTTGGCCGCCCTCGGCCGGACGGTGATCTCGACACTCGGATAGAGCCCTGCGGGCGTGTTGATCGGCTGGTTCGGCACCTCGTCCTGAACCTTGGGGTCCGTGTCCGCCGTAGCGGTGATCGCGCGCCCCGGTCGCGGCGCGGCGAGGCTCCAACCGTCCCAACCGAATATTGCCTCGTGCACGTCGAGTTCGTCGCTCGCGTTCAGCGGAGACGTCGCCGCCGTCGCCTTGATGTACCCCTCGTCACTGAGAAGCAGCGAGCTTCCCAGCGTCGGAAAGTACACACGGCTATCGCGTAAGCAGAGCGACTGAAAGGAAGCCGCCGTCGGCATGGTTGTACCATTGGGAAGGACGGCAACGTCCACGCGGTAGCCGCGGACGAGATCCTGAGCTCTGAGCTGAGCGGCGCCCTGATTGCCGGTGGGGCCGGTGAAGTAGGCCGTGCTGAGCTGCTGCTGAAAGTTGAACGTGTTCTCCAGATTGAGCTCGCGCGTGTTCTGGGTGATCGTGAAGCCCGCCGTGCGGAGCGCGGGAAGAGGCGCTGCCGTATCGCTCGCAGCCGCGGTCGTGGCGCTGCCGTTCGACGCCATCTCCAGCTTCACCGGGCTCCCCTCGGTGTCCTCGGTCATCACCGAGAACTGCGACGTGTTGAGCGGGAGCATGCCGCTCGTCATCGTGACGAGCCCTTGGGTCGTGGGATACTGAGTGGCGGCGAAGGAGCTCGTCGTGATGTCGCAGGCCGTGAACGGCTGCGCGGCGTATGTGTTCGCCGTGGCTGTCCATGTTTTCGGGAGATTCAACGCGACGTTGAACTGGGTCGCCGTAGAGAGGAGCGCCGAGGAGACGCTCGTCGGCGGCACGACGAGAAGATCGATCACGAGCCCGAGTTTTCGAAGGAGCTCGGGCTGCCCGCCGAGGTGAGCGATCAGCGTGTTGAAGTCGTTGGGATTCGTCGTTCCGTCGATCGGCGACACACCCACCGTTTCGGCGTGAACGTGCCCGTTGACGGCGGCTCCGCGGGCATTCGCTCGATGACCGCCGCGATCGTAGAAGAGCGCGTGGCGCACGAGCTCGTAGCCGAGCCCGAGCGATCCCATCTCCGCCGTGTACGCCTCGGCCAGCGCACGGTGGGTCGATCCGCGCGACACGCGCTTGAGTGCCTTGGCGACACGCGGCAGCGCGTAACGCGCCTTGGCCTGCTCGTTCAGGAGCGTGGTGTAGGGGTCGCCGCCGGTCGTCTTGATCTTTCCGGTGGCCGACTGGCTGGCGACGACGTGCCTGTGCGCCTCCCGGAACGCATTGGCGATGGTGCTCGCCCCGTACGAATGGATCGTGAAGTCGGGCGCGACCGGGTTTGGTGCCACGACCGGAGTCGTGGCAGGGAAGATCGCCGCCCAGAGCGTGGCCGCGTCGACATTCAGATAACTGGCGCCCAGATAGTCTTCCGCGAGGGTCACGCTCATCGCGGGGTACTCGGTCGTACTGAAGTCGACGTTCCAGCCACCGGCAGCCGTGATCGCGCGCACCTGCGCCGGCCAGTTCTGGAACACCGTACCGTTGATCGTGTCCGTGGCGGCCGTAGCTGAGATCCGCGGCGTGACGAAGAGCGACACCTTGAGTGTCAGCGGGCTGGCGACGGCCCCCGTCGACGTCGTCACGACGCCGTTCGGCAGGCATGTCCACAATACGGTCGTGCTGGTAATCATCGATCTCTCCCAAACGAATTGACGACGCGGTTAGGGCTCACACGTAGGCCATGCAGTATTCGAGGAGGGGGTCCCACGTCGCATTGGCGACCTTGCTCGCCGCGATGAGCTCACCGCCCGTCGTGGGGTCGATCATCGGATCGACCGTGGGGGTGCCCTGCCCCATCAACTGCACGAACGTCGGGTCGCCGTTCGAACCCGCGAACGTGCGCGAGAAGGACGGCTTGGCGTGCAGGGAGAAGAAGAGGATGGTGACGTCGATCTGGATGTAGCCGGACGCCGTGCACTTCCCCGTGTCGGGGTCGTAGGTAATCTGCAGGTACAGCTCGATCGAGATGGTGATGAGCCCAGCTACGTCGAGCTCTCCGCGGAGGCGCAGGTAGCCGCCGATCAGCCAGCCCGTCTGCTCCGTCTCTCCCGTCACCGGATCGGTCGGCTCGGAGATCGTCGCGTTGTAGACGAGGAAGATCCCGACGTCGATGCTCACGCTGCCCGAGACGATGTCGAGAAGGCTAATGGCCAGTTGCGCCGCGACCTCGATGCCGAGCTGGACGCGGGTCAGGCCCGACATGTCCATCTTCATCCCGAAGAATCCACCGCCGCCGAGCATCGCGACCGTAACGAGGAACGGATTGTCGATCGTGCAGAAGTCGAACTCGAACGTGATGCCGCTCGCGCCGGTGCTGACGAATGGCATCGTGAGCGTCGCCGAGAGGGCGATGTTCTCGATGCTGAACATGCCGACCGCGATGTCGGGGACGGCCAGGTTGAAGCCGGCAGAGATCCCGCTCGCCGTCACGTCGATGAAGGGGGGATCGCTGAAGGCGTCCAGCGGAAGCAGGTTCTTTAGCGTCTCGACGAACTTGAGATCGCCGCCGAAGTAGATGTTGCTGAAGACGACGTCGACGTCGGGCTTCTGCCCGGCCAGCGACTGGAACTGCATGTGGTCGAAGACGAGCGTGACGTCGGCGCCCGAGATCGCGTTCTGGATGCCGTTGGTGATCGGCGTGAAGTACTGGCAGAGGGCCGTCCCGGCGGTCCCGGCGGCCCCGGCCCCCGTGGGGAGCGTCCCGCCGAAGGCGATGGCGAATTGGTCGAGACGGCAGGTGATGTTCGCCCCCGCGGGCTGTCCGTTGACGGCAGACGAGTTCACCAGGATGTCGAGGCTCAGCGCCTGGGGCGACGACGGGATGAACGCCACCATGTTTCCGCACTCGAGCCCCGAGATCACGGGGCGCCATGTGAACTCCACGGAGATGTTCGTGGGGAGATCGAGCCCCTGGGTGAGGGTGTTCAGATCCGAGAGGAGCGCGCCCGCCGCCGAGAGAAACGACTGCACGGTGCTCACCGCATTCGCGAGGGCGTTCGAGATCGCAGCCAGGTAAGTCGCCGCCGCCGCGGCAGCCTTGCCGACCGCAGACGTCTGCGTACCGCTGGCCTTGAGGGCCGCGATCGACGCGACGACGGCGCTCGCGTCAGTGAGGAGCGTGCCAAGGTCTCCGTTCGTACCGCTGGTTCCGAGCAGCGCAGACCACGACTGATTCGCGACGTCGTTCGCGGCCGTGCTCGCTGCGACGACGAGGTTCTGGAACGTCGTGACATATCCCTGAAGCGTGGTCTGGGCCGACGTCGCCGCGACCGACGCGGCGAGATAGGCGGCCGCTTCAGCCTGCGTGAGCGGCGTGCCACCCCCGTTGATCGCGATACCCGCGTCGTCCTTGTCCCCGCCGCTCGCGAGGGTCGCGAACGCCGCCGCGTCGCCTGCGGCCTGGGTCACGAGCGCTTGTACTTGCGCGGACGCCGTCTCGACGGTCTGGTACAGCGCCGTCGCCCTCTGGAGGAACGCTTCCGCGTTCGAGATCTCCTGGCTGACGATCTTCGGCAGCAGAGCCGTGGGTTGAATGATCGATGTGAGCGGGACGAAGCCGAAAAGCTTCGGGTCGAACCCCTGGAAGAAGTCGGAGCTGAAGGTGCTCGAGAAGAGCGCTTTCGATCCTCCCATCGGGCCCGTGGCGCGAGAGAGAGCGGTGATTCCCATGTCGGGCGTGACCAGCGCTCCCGACGTCGATGCGTCACCCGAGAACACCAGCGACGGTGGGTTTGCTTGCCCAGCGACGAGCGTGAAGAAGACTTCGTTCGGGTTGCTCGTGGGGTCGAACCCCTGGAGCTTGTAGACGGTCGTGTCGTAGTTCACGATCGCGGTCGAGTTGGGCGTGCCCGTGCCCGTCGCCGTCGAGGTCGTGAGGTGGCGAACCGCGTCGATCGAGATCGTGATCGCGGACGCCGAGGGGACCACTGGAACCGTGCTCCCGACCGAGGGGGGGCTCACCACGATCGAGAACTGCGCGGTCTCGAAGGACGTGCTGTCCGTGTTGCTCGATGTGCTCGGGCTCGACGGACTGGGCGGAGATGCGTAGGCGATTCGCTGCCCCTCGAACTGGAAAGGAGCGGAGCCCAGGCCCGCCCCGTTCCAGAGGGCTGTCGCCGCGGATAGAGAGGCCGTCGCTGCGGAAGCCACGTTGGTGCCTGGAACGAAGACGAGCGGCGTCTCGAACTTGATCGCGCGCCCCTTGTGGTCGGTACCGATGACGCCGATCGAAGGGTTGAACCCCGTCGGGTCCGTGACCCAACCGGACACCGTTCCCTGTGTGTTGATGCACGGGATCTTGGTCTGCGTGAGCTCGACGGCGACGAACGGGAAGGTGTTGAAGTCCGACTGGTTCGCCAGCCCCTGATAGGACACGAGCGATTGCCCCACGACCAGATAGCTCTGGTTGTAGACCGTACCCACGTTGCCGTTGGACGGGTTGTCGCACCGCTTGTTGATGTTCACGACCGCAGCGGGGTGCCCGAACGGGAGCAGGTATCCCAGCGTGACGGTCTCGACGAACTCGTCGCGCCCCAGAGTAATGCGCTGGACGTACGCCTGCAGCCACCCATCGAGGGACGATGGGAACGCAGCGGCCGTGTCCAAGGTTCCGCCGAGGGGAGTGAGCGTCAGCCTGCCCACCGAGAGCGGAGGGAGATAGTTCCCCGCCATGTTGCCTGTGTCGTAGACGAGGTGATCTCGCACGGGCGGGGTCAGGACGCCGTTGGCCACCGGATCTACGAGCGTCGGAGCGAGGGACGGGGCCGTGGTCGAGGTGGGCGCGTAGATGTCGTAGTCGCGCGTCCACAGCGCGCGGACCGTGAGCCCACCGAGGCTGGGGTCGGCGAGCCCCGTCGCGGGGTTCCGCGGTGCCATGCGTGCGTTCCAGAGCTCGGTGCGCCCCTCCGGCGACGTGACGGGAGTGGTTGCGTACGACCAAGCCATCGTCTCGTTCGGCGAGATGAGGAGACGATGGGGGAGCTCGATGCTCGTCTGTCCGTTGGTGGGCGCGACCGGAGCCGTGCCGTGGTGGGTCGTACGAATGATGATGTTCGGGTCGGCGCCCTTGAGCCGGCTGAGAACGCGCTTCGCGGCCGCCGGCTCCACCTTCGCGATGACGCGATCGATCTTCGCCTGCGCGAAGCTCGTGCGCTCAAGCGGTTGCAAGCCTCCGAGGTACGTGGTCGTCCCCGCGTTCGACATCGCGTTGCCGGCGACCGTCAGCGCGCACTGCGAACAGAGCTGGAGGACCCCCTGCAGATCGTACGGCACGAGCGGGATGCCGCCGGCGTCCGCCGCCGTGCCGTACGTCGCCGGCACCTGGAACACGAGGCGGCTCGTGCCGGACGCGTACTGATTGAAAGGGAGCGCTTCGGTCGCGTTCTGGAGGACGGCATCCTCGATCACGTGCTGCGGCGGAAAAGTGATGGCGATGTACGCGTTCCCGGCCGTGGTCCCCGACGCTAGATTGAGGTTGTGGTTCGCGTCGGACACGAGGCCTGAGAACTGGAACCCGAGTGACAGGCCGTCGTTCTTGCGGGTGACCCAGATCATCGGCACCGAGGTGAAGTCGACGTCTTCCGCGACCGTCCCGACCGCGGCGCTCGGAGCGCCGAGGTTCGAGCACGAGGACAGGGCCTCGGGGAGGGCCGCCGTCGCGAACACCGCCGAGAGATATTTGAGAAACCCGCGACGCGGAACGTGGCCGAGCAGCGGTTCCGCCGGCGTCGCGTCATCGGTGCGTTCGTGCTTGGCAGACATCGTTGGGCTCCGTCGAAGTGCACTCTCGTGCCGGCGTTCGTGCGTGCTTCGTTTGCACGCACACGGACCCATAAGCAGGACGTATGCCCCCCTGCGATCGCGGCTATTTTCTGCGCGGAAGCGCGCACGCGCTCAGCGCCGTGTTGGCTTTCCCAACGCTCGCAACGGCCACGCGTTGGGTTTCACCACGTCGCCTCGAGCGACGTGGATTCCGAGGCTAGACGCACACCCTCACGGTCTGAACGAACGCTGGCTCACGCGGTCGCGCCCTTCGGCCTTCGCTTCGTAAAGCGCGGCGTCGGCGCATGCGATCAGCTCGTCGGCCGTGGCGCGTCCGTCGTACTCGGCGGCGCCGACGCTGACCGTGACGAAGAGGCGCCCCATTTCCGTCACCAGCTCCGCGGATGCGAGCTGCATGCGCATGCGATCGGCCACGCCGACGGCCATGTGCAGCGGCGTCTCGGGCATGAGGATGACGAACTCCTCGCCGCCAAACCGTCCGATCGCGTCGGTGGCGCGAAGACGCGACGCTAGGGTGCGTGCGGCGAGGACGAGCGCGGCGTCGCCGGTCGGGTGCCCGTGATCGTCGTTGATGCGCTTGAAGTGGTCGAGATCGAGCATCAGAAGGGAGAGTGGGTGACCGTAGCGGTGCGCGCGCTCGATCTCGATCTCGAGCCGCGCGAAGAGCGCTCTTCGATTGAGCACGCCGGTGAGGGGATCGCGGGTGGCCTGCTCGCGTAGCTCGGCGACGAGGCGCGCGCGCTCGATCGCGCCTGCGATCTGCGCCGCCGCCGTGGGGAGGATCGCCGCGCCACGCGTCGCCTCGCCGTCGAAGACGACGTGGAGCGCCCCCAGGTCCCGACCTCCCGCGTGCAACCGCACTTTGAGCGCGCCGGGCAGTGGCGGCGGGTCGAAGCCGCGACCGGGGGATGAGAGCATCACCTCGCGCGCGCCGAGCGCCTCGCGCAGGATCGGCTCGGCGCGGGCGACGAGCGCGTCGATCGAGGCGTCGGGCGCGTCGAGAAACGAGAGTCGATGCAGAAGCTCGAGCTCGTGGACGCGCGCCTGGATCTCCGCCTCCGCCTGCCTCCGCGCCGTGATGTCCTGCTTGATCGCGATGAAGTGCGTGATGACGCGCTCCTCGTCGAGCACGGGCGCGATCGTCTGCTCCTCGACGTACAGCGAGCCGTCCTTCTTCTTGTTCGTCGTCTCGCCGTGCCAGACCTCGCCGCGCAGGATCGTGCCCCACATCGCCTGGTAGAACGCTTCGTCGTGTTTGCCCGAGCGGAGGAGCCGCGCCTGCTGGCCAAGAATCTCGTGCACCGCATAGCCGGTCATCGTGCAGAAAGCGTCGTTCACCCATGTGAAGCGACCGTCGAGGTCCGTGACGGCGATCCCGTTCGCCGCCGCCTGAATCGCGACGCTGCGGAGGCGCCCCTCCTCAGCGACGTGACGCGCATCGGTAGTGTCGCGCACGACGACGATCGTGAACCGCTCACCGCCGCGCTCGAGTGGACTGAGCGAGATGTCCACCGGCACCGAGCCACCGTCACGCCTCAGAGCGGTCAGCTGGCGCCGTGCGCCCATGGCGCGAGGGCTCGGCGCTGCGGCGTAGCGCGCGCGCAGTCCGGCGTGTGCGGCGCGCTTCGCCTCGGGTACGAAGGCTTCGACGGAGAGCCCTACCATCTCGCCGGAGCTGGACGCGCCGAAGAGCGCGGCAGCCTGCGTGTTCGCGTACCGAACGAAGCCTCGCAGATCGACGAGCAGCAGCGCGTCGGGGAGTGCGTCGAGGACGGAAGGGTCCAGCAAGAGCGTGATTCTCACGATCCCGCACGGGCTCTGTCAATGAGTGGACGGCGCTCGGCGAACGTCTCGAAGCGTCGTCCACCGCGTGCATTTCTGCAGCCGTGGGAATCGAGGCCTTCTCGCGCGGACGCGGCCCGCGATCCAAGGGCTGTGGCGCCGCGACCCGCGCTGAGGCCCCGACGTCTCGTCGCTCGACATGCGCGCGGGCCTCGGGCACTTTCCGTACGATGCCTGACGCGCTCGTTCTCGCCCCCACGCCGGACCCGCGGGTCTTTCTCGCCAGCGATGGCAGACGCCTCTCGGCTCCCGACGACTGGGTGTGCGTTCCGCCAGGCGACGCGATGCTCACGCGCCGGCTGAAGCAAGCAGGGCCCTCGTGGGCGGTCATCGAAAAACGGGGGCGGAAGACATTCTCGAAGGGACTCTGGGTTCCGCGCGTGAACCTCGACGCCGTCAAAGCCGGCATCGTCGCCGAGCGAGCGACCGACGCGTACGCGAAGAAGCGACGAGCTTCCGTGGCGCGACGTGAAGACGTCCAAGCAACGTACGTCGTGACGTTCGAGTCCGAGGTCGCGCGATTCCTCGGCTTCGCACCGCGCTGGCGCGACCTCGAGCAGGCCGTGGCGAATCGTGTGGCCGCCCACGCGACCCCGGTCGGCAGCGGGACGGTCGCAAGGACCAAGCGGATCCCGGTCGCGGAGCGCGCCGAGGCGGCCGTCATCGCGTGGATGCGGCACCAGACGACCGCCTACGATCGCCTCGTCATCCCGCGCATCAAAGGGAAGCGCCGCGAGGTGCGACGCGAGCTCGCGCAGATCTCACGAGCGGTGCTCGACCTGCACCGTCGCGATGCGCCCCACTTGCCCCGGAGCTGCCCGCTCTGCGTCGCTGTTCCGACGCCGTCCTCGCAGGCGCACGAGGCCGTCGAAACCCGCGCTCGATGAGCGCCGCGGTCGGGCGTGACGCGACGGGTCCCGGGTTCTTCCTCGATCGCGCTCGCCTCCGAGCGCTCGCCTCCGAGCATCGAGCGCGCTACCGCGTCGCGCGCCCCTACGCTCACGCCGTCTTCGACGGGTTCCTCGGCGACGAGATTGCCGGGCCTCTCGCCTCGCGATTCCCCCGCCCCGATCACCCCGGATGGAAGCGCCGCGACTACCGGGAGCAAGCGGCCCGGCTCGGACAGCTTCAGCGCACGGGTTTCGAAGGCGCCGATGGCGGGCTCCGGCATTTGCTCGGCGAGCTGTCGGCGATGGCGTTCCTCGACTTCCTCGGCGAGCTCACGGCGGTGGACGGCCTGATCGCCGATCCACACTTTCGCGGCGCAGGGCCGTCCCTCACGCTGCCGGGCGGGCACCTCGCGCTGCACGCGGACTTCAATCGCGATCGGGCGCGGCATCTCGAGCGGAAAGTCACCGTCCTCTACTACCTCGCCGAAGACTGGTCGCCCGCCTGGGGAGGGGCCCTCGAGCTGTGGGACCAGGAGCGCACGCGCTGTGAAGCGAGCTATCTCCCACTCCCCGACCGTCTCGTCGTGATGGCCCACGGCGACACCTACTGGCACGGCCACCCGGATCCACTCGCGTGTCCCGAAGGGCGGTTCCGTGCGTCCGTTGCGGCGTACTACTACGTCGCCGCGCCCCCCTCGTCCGGAGAGGACGACGCGCATGGCGCAATATGGGCGACGAGGTCGACGTAAGTCCCTCGGCCCCGCGCAGGAGCCACGGCGAGGGGTTGACGTCGCCCGCGATCGACGCGAGCCGGGAACCTCGAGCAGGCCGGAAGGTGCCCAGCGCTCGCAGAGCATCCCAAGCGTTCGATGGTGGACGTCGAAGCGGTCTAGCGACGCGACGAAGCCAGGGTCCCCACCACCGCGCCGCCCACGATGAGCGTTCCCGCCAGCGCCGTCAGTCGCGTGAGCGTCCCCCCGGCGACGACCGTGAGCAGCAACGTCGAGAGTAGCGGCGTGAGGTACGAGAGGGCGCCGATCGTGCGTGGGTCGCCGCGTGTCATGGCGAAATTCCAGAGAAAGAAGGCCGCGCCCATCGGGCCGAGACCGAGCACCACGAGCCACGCGATCTCACCGGCCGCCGGTCGGTAAGGGGGTTCGAGGAGGGCGTGCACGAAGAGCGAGAGCCCACCTGAGACGGCGCAGAAGAGGCCGACGGCGGCATCAGGAAAGGAGGGAACGCGCTTGCAGAGGAGCGAGTACGTGGCCCACAGGAATGCGGCCAACACGGCGAGGAGATCACCGGACAAGCTTGCGTGATCGAGCGCCAGCTGGCCGTGTGTGACGATGAGCGCGGCGCCGGAGAGGCCCGCGAGGGTACCGACCACGTGGCCGGCGCGGAGGTGCATCCCCGGGATCAGGAGCGGGGTGAAGGCGACGATGAACGTCGGCCAGAGGTAGTTGAGCAGGTTGGCTTCGACCGCTGGCGCGAGGCGGAAGGCGAAGAAGAGCGCGGCGTGGTAGCCGGCGAGACCGTAGACGCCGAGCGCCAGCGTGCGCGCCGGGACACGCCACTGCCGGATGCGCGGCACGCTCACCAGCGAGCCGACGAGGAGCGCCGAGCCGGCGAGCAGAAACGGGGGCCACCGCGAGAGCCCCCGCACGATGCTCGCCAGACTCCCCCAGAGCACGATGGCGCCAAGGGCGGCGAGCACGGCGCGACGGGCGGCGCGGTGTGGCATTCCGCCTTCGTAGGAGGAATGCCGCCCGCGGGCCAGAGGGGCGGCGGTGCACGAACGCTTCAGGCGTTCGCGCTACTCGTCGTCGGACGTCGTTTCCGTGATCACGACGTAGTCGACGATGACCCCTTCCTCGGGCGCGGGGGACCGTTGCGGCTGACTCGGCGTCGAGGGCCTTCTCGGGCTCTTCTTCACGGCTGCCTTCTTCGGAGCCACGGGCGCGCTCTTCTTCGCCACCTTCTTCGGCGCACTGGTCTTCTTCGCCGCCTTCTTCGCGGCCTTGGGTGCGCTCTTCTTCGGCGCCGCCTTCTTCGGAGCCTTGGTCGCGCTCTTCTTCGGCGCCGCCTTCTTCGGGGCCTTGGTCGCGCTCTTCTTCGACGTCTTCTTCGCTGCCTTCTTCGCCGCCATGACAACCTCCAATCTCGTGTGCGCACAGAGTGAACGAGAACGACCCCGATCGAGAGCAAGATCGTCGCGAGGCCGTCCTTTCGTCGCGAGTATGCACCCCGCCGCGCGGGACGAGCGCGCCCAAACGCTCGCAAGGGGTGTTCCACGAAGGTTGACGGACTTCCCCCGCGAAAGCTCCACCGGGCCGCGCACCCCGTGCCGCGCCGCGCGTTACTTGCGCGCGCTTGGTCCACTCGGTTCCGGCGGCGGCTCGAGTCAGCTCAGTCGCAGCACAGCACTTGGCAGCTCTCCGAGACATTCGGGGGGGTTCCGCGCAACGGTGAGGTGAGCGGAAGGAGTCCGCACGTCCTCGTGGCTCGGAAGAGCGCGCGATCGCGTCGGGGACAAGGTCCCGAGCCTCCGCTGAGAGAGCATCTACGGGGGTTTCACAATGCGACTCGTCCCGACTCGCTTGCGAGGGCACCGCCTCGGCGGCGAGGTCATCCACTTGGGCGACATGCGCTTCGTCGCGGGCTCCGTCGTGAGAAGCGCGCGAGCCGCACACGGCGCCTCACCTGTCGTCAGCGGCGTCGCCCGGCGCGTCGAGCCCCGCGTCACCCGCGTCCGTCGCCGCATCCTCTCCCGCGTCGTCGGACGGTGCAGGGCACGGGGCCGCGCTCGCGACCGGGGCGCTCGTCAGCGTCGCTGTGACGTAAGGCACTGACTGCCCATCGCATCCGCACGCGGTCTCGGCGGCGCCGTCCGCCGTCGAGGGGGGCGCCGGGATCACGCACGTGCCGGTCGTGGAGCACCCGTCGAACGCGGAAAAGGCGCAGGCGTAGAGCCCCGGTGCATCACCGTCTCCCGTGGAGGCCGGGTTGCAATCGAGGTTCGTCTGGCACCCCGCCGCGACGACAGAAGAGTCCTCGATGCTGGCGTCGAGCACGAGGCCGCCATCGCTCTCGTCTTCGCACGCCCCGCCGAGCGGCGTCGCGACGCACGTGCCCGTGCCGTTCGCCCCTGCGACGCATGCCACCGAAACGCACGCGGGCGACTGGAGACACGGGTTCGACAGCGTCGAATCGCACGGTGCCCCTAGCCCCTGGTTCGGAGAGATGCCGCCACCGTCCGTCCCATCTCCGGCGTCGCGAGACGCATCCGCGGACGTCACGCCGCTCTTCGACGAGCACGCAGGAACGAGCGACCCGAGGGACGTCGCCGCGAGGACCAGGATGGCGAAGCAGACGCGATGCATGGCGGCCGTCAGTGGCGAACGGTGAAGAGGTAGCGCTTCGTGGACGGCGACCCGCTGACCCCGACGGTGAGCCCACCGGCCGTGACCGAGTCGCTCGCCGTGACCACGGCGATCGAGAAGACGTGCGTTGCCGGCTCGTTCCAGAAACAGGCCTGGCACGTCATGAGATCCGCCGGACTCGACGCCTGCGCGATCGCCCCGGCGCCGTGCACGACGGTGGTTCCAGGATCGAACGGCGTGCTCGGAGCCAACTGTGAGAGCGTCGTCCCGTCCTGGAGGACCACGCTCGTCTGCCCCCCCGCGAAGAGCTGCACCTCCAAGAAGTCCGCTCGGTCCTGCATCGACACGACGCCCCCGTCGCTCGACGGGAACACGGTCTCCACGTCGGCGCTGAGCATCGGAATGATCCCGCCCACCTTGGCGAACACCGGCACGACGTCGAGCGGCGCCTGAGCCGTCACGTAACCCCCACCTGTGACCCGAGCACCGGTCCAGTAGTCGTAGTACTGCGCGTCCGGGAGAAAGACCGGGCGCGACGTGAGTCCCCGCGTCACGACCGGGGCGACGAGCAGCGAGTCGCCGTAGAAGTACTCGTCCTGCATCTGGTAGACGCGCGGGTCCGTGGGGTTCGTCAGATAGAGGTGTCGCATCACGGGGGCCCCGGTAGCCTGCGCCTCCTCTACCGCGAGGCGGACGTAAGGGAGCATCCGCGTCTTGATGATCGCGTACTTCCGGTAGACGTCGATGGACTCCTGGTCATCCCAGATCTGCCAGCGCTCCGACACCGGCCCCGTCCCGGCTCCGTTGTTCTCGTCGTGCATGTCGGCCGAGAACGCCCCGACCTCGGTCCAGCGCAGGTAGACCTCTTTGTCGGGAGGCGGGTTGTACAGGTAGTGGTAGCCGCTGATGTCCGAGCCCCAGAGCGGAATGCCGCTCATGCCCGCGTTGAGGGCGCCACACAGCGCGGCGGGGAGCCCTTGGGCGAGGTCGAAGTCCGTCGCCTGGTCGCCGGCCCAGACCATCGGCACCATGCCCCCCGTCCCCGAGTAGCCCGAGCGCGCGAAGAAGAGGAAGTCGCCGGGACGCTGGACTTGCAGGAGATCGAGCGCGGCCTGCTGGTAGAGGACGGGATACTCGTTGTGCATCTCCATGCCGGTCTTGCCATTGAAGAGGACGGCGTCCTGCGGGACGTACTCGGCGAAGTCGTACATCCAGCCGTCCCATCCATCGTCCAGTGCCTGCTGCAGGAAGGTCTGGTACCAGGCGACGGCCGCCGGATTGGTGAAGTCGACCATGCCCGCGGCATAGGGGGGATCGAGGACCACGTACGGCGTGACTCCGTCGGACTCGTTCACGAGATAGCCGTTCGCGGCGGCGTCGTCGAAGACGGGGTGCCACGTGTTGGAAACGAACGGGCAGAAGTAGGCGACGGCCTTGAAGCCCTGCGCGTGAATGTTGGCCGTGATGGCGGCCATCGCGGCGTGGTCCGAGCCGTCTCCGTTCGGGAAATAGTGAACGGCGGTGTCGATCGCGCTGGTCGGGATGTGCGACGCGCGAAGCATCGCCATCTCGGTGCTTCCGACGTCGCCACGCCGGCGCGGAGCGAGCACCCAGTCGGCCACCGCGGGGGGACGTCCGGTGACGGCTGTGAGCGACGCGACGAGCTTCATCGGATCGGGATCGACGAAGAACGAGAGGTCCAGCGTCCCCGTCGTCGACTCGACCCGCCAGGCGTCCGAGCGCTCCTCTCCGAGGTGGAAGTTCGAACGCCACGTCGAATTCAGGAGCAGCCCGAACCCGCGAGGGTTCAAGAACCAGGGGATCGGCACGTGGGTCATGCCGGGACCATTCGGTGAGGGGTTCGACGGACCGATCGGCGTCTGCTCCCCGTGACCGAAGCCGTCTTCCTCGACCCAGTTGTAGAGGAGCTGCGCGCGGTGATCGCCGTAGACGTAGCGTTCGCCGAATCCCATGAAGTGATCGTCGGCGTGCATCTGGAGCCCCAGCGACACGCGATTCACGGGAGCCGGATCATTCGCCAACGAGTCCACCGTGGCGACCATGTGCACGCCGCTGTCCTGCGCTTCGAACGTCAGGGTCAGGCTCGGATGAGAAGGGTCGTTCGTCGCCAGCACGACGCTGAGACCCGCCGCGCTCGAGTCGACCGAAGAGACGCGCGTAGCCGACTTCCACGGATCGTTTTCGCCGAGGAAGTAGGCCCAGCCGTACGTGAGCGTGGGGCCACTGAGGTCAGTGTCGTGCGTGAGGGCGAGTGGGGCGTATGCGACGAGTGGGTCGCCCGCATCGAGGCCTCCCTCGGCCGACGCCGTCTCCACGAGCACGCGGCCCGTCGCGTCGGCGATCGACAGCGAAAACGGATCGCGGCCAACCGAGACGCGGACGCCGTTCGAGGCCGTCCAAACCACATCTCCGGCCGCTGCATCCGGTGTTGACTCCGGCACGCCGCCGCCCGACACGGCTCCCCCCCCCTTGCCGCACCCGAACGCGGCAATGCACGCCGCTACCCCCCATGCACTCCGCCCGCCCATTGACAGGTGCATACTATGTTTCCAGAACGGTGCGAACGGCGCCGGGCGAGCTCTGGCAATGCGCTCACCCTGCCGGCTCGATGTGCGCACGTGCACGGGAACACGGCCCCGGAGCACCGTGACGCGCCGCCGTTGCGCTCGACGCTCCGCTTTCGCGCCGTTCGCGCCCCCCGCGTCCAGCGTATGCGGGGCTCTTTTGCCAACGTTTCCGAGCAGAGAGCGGGTCGGGTCCGAGTCTTCGCCCACCAGCGATTCGGCGGCTCGCTCTTCGTCGCGTAGAATGAATCCGTGCGAGATGTGTCCGGTGAGCTGCTCGCTGCGCTACCGACGCCGTGCGAGCCGATGAGCGCCATCAGGAGCACGCTCGTGATCTCGTCACTCGCGTCCGTGTCCGAAGCGGGATACCGGGACGCTTACTTCGCCGCGCTACCCGAGAAGCACCATGAAACCGTGCGCTCGGCGGTCGCAGCAACGTGGCTCCCTGCGGATCTCGCGGTCGCACACTACGGCGCGTGCTCGTCGCTCGGTCTCTCGCACGACGCCGTCGCGCGCATCGGTCGCAGCGTCGGCGACAAAGTGAGTGGGACGCTCGTCGGAACCGCAGCGCGCATCTCGAGGGAGATGGGCGTCACGCCGCTCGAGGTCATCCCGCAGTTTCAGCGCTTCTGGGGGCGAGCCTTCCAGGGGGGAGGTTGCTGCGCCTTCAAGATTGGGCCGAAGGAGGTAAGCCTCGAAGCGCACAAAGCGGTGGTGTTCGACTACCCGTACTTCCGCAGCGCCATCTGCGGCCTCCTCATGGGGGTGCTGGAGCCGTTCTGCACGCGTGTCTACGTGAGCGAGCGCCCCGGACAGCGCCCGCCGGCCGGATGCCTCTTCAAGATTCAGTGGGTGTGAGAACCCCGGCCGCCTTCGGCGCGCTGGCTGGCACGCGGCCCCTCGGAGCCGCTCCTCAGTAGTACTGCGGCACGTAGAACTGCTCGGTTTTCGGCGGCCGGACGTAGCTGCCTGCGGGCTTCCGCGGCGTGAGCTCGACGGCCTCCGGCGGCAAGTCTTCGTACGGGACCTTGACCAGAATGTGCCGCATGCAGTTGAGGCGAGCTCGCCCCTTGTGATCGGATTCGACCGTGAACCACGGCGCCTCCGGGATGTTCGTGTGGAGGAGCATCTGGTCCTTGGCCTTCGAGTACTCCACCCACTTGTCGCGTGATTGAAGGTCCATCGGACTGAGCTTCCAGCGCTTCATCGGGTCGTCGAGGCGCGCGCGGAAGCGCCGCTCCTGCTCGTCATCGCTGACCGAGAACCAGTACTTCAGCAGCACGATCCCGGAGCGGACGAGCATGGCCTCGAACTCCGGGCACGCCCGCATGAACTCGGTGTACTCGGCGTCGCTGCAGAAGCCCATCACCCGCTCGACTCCGGCGCGGTTGTACCAGCTGCGATCGAAGATCACGATCTCGCCCGCGCTCGGCAGGTGGGCGACGTACCGCTGGAAGTACCACTGCGTCTTCTCGTGGTCGGACGGTGTACCCAAGGCGACGACCCTGCAGCCGCGAGGATTCAGCCCTTCGGTGAGGCGCTTGATCATCCCCCCCTTCCCCGCAGCGTCGCGCCCTTCGAAGATGAGCACGACCTTGAGCCCCTTGTGCTTGACCCAATACTGGAGCTTCACGAGCTCGATCTGAAGCCGTTTGAGCTCCTTTCCGAGCGCCCGCTTCGACACCGTCGAAGGCTTTCCGGCGTCCCGCTTGCCAGGTTCGTCGCGCGCCTCGGCTCGCCGGCGTTCCTTCTTCTCGCGCTTCTTCTCCTTGGGCTTCTTCTCGTCTTGCGCAGGCTTGGGGGCCGTCGTGATTCCGTTCGTCTTTGCCGCGTCGACCATGGTCGTTCACCCCCTGCTGCGTCGGTCGCTGACAAGAAAAACCCCTCGGATCGTTGGACCCGAGGGGTCGGCCATGATGGCCCGAGGCGGCCGCCACGATACGGCCGTGCGCACTTCGTGATTTGCACTCTCTTCCACTTCACCGCGCGCGCGATTCGCGTCGCCGGTGCATGACACGCAAGCGTGCATGGCGCATTCCATTCAGACGCCCCGAAGATCACCGCTGGGTTGAGCGGCGCGAGCGCCACGGGCTGCAAGCGATTCGCGAGGGTGCAGAGGCTGCGCGCTCGGTGCACGCCTCATCGACGCCGCGTCCACGGGCTCACACGGCCGCGGCGTTCATGCCGGCCTCGACGGCGTGCACTTCGCCGATGTACTTCCGCACGACGGACCCGTCCGACGGGTCGAGCGCTGCGCGTCCGACCTGCCGCGTGCGGAAGCGTGGACGGATCGCGCCCAGAAGATACCGAGCCCTCGCACAGCCTCGATTCAGAACAGGTTCCCCTGCGTGCCCGCGATCCGCTCGAAGCTCGTGCCGAGGAACGGCAGGACCACGTCGCAGACCGGCGCGAGCTGTTTGGCGAGGTAGTGGGCGTGGTCGATCGGCGATCGCCGGTCCGAGGTCGGCTCGGGCCCGCGTGTCGTCACCACGTACTCGACCTCGTTCGCGACTTCGCCGTCGCCCTCACCAGCGCCATCGCGCATCCGGGCAGCGCGGACATGCGGCGGAGCCCCTTCGCTCACGTACTCGGTGAGCTTCTGACGAAGGCGCTTTCGGTACACGAGCTCCTCGTCGAGCTTCCCGCTCGCGAGATCGCGGGCGACGTCGCGCAGCCACGCCTCGAACGGCTCGTCGACGAAGACCCGTCGCAAAAGCTCGCGCTGCACCCGCCGCGCGACCGGGGTCCAGTCCGTGCGTACGGCCTCGAGCCCCCGCACGACGAGGGAGAGCTCGCCGCGCTTTCGCACCAGGCCCGCGTAGCGCTTCTTCGAGCCCCGATCCGTCCCGCGCGTCGTCGGCATGAGGAAGCGCAGATAGTGCGACTCGAAGCGGAGCTCGAGGTGACTCTCGACGTCGAAGGCGCGGCGAATCTCCGCGGCGAGCGTCTGCGTCAGTTCGCCCGCGAGCGCCTGCCCGCGCTCGCGCACGTCGCTCTCGCCCGGCGCTCCTTCGATGTGAACGAAGAGCGAGTCGGTGTCTCCGTACAGAACCGCGAGCCCACGCTCGACGAAGAAGATGCGCGCGCGCTCGATGACCGCGTGCCCGCGTCGCGTGATGGAGGTCGCGAGGCGCGCGTCGAAGAAGCGGCATCCGGGGGTCCCGAGCACGCCGTAGAACGAGTTCATGACGATCTTGATCGCGCGCGAGAGCGCCTCGTTCTTGGCAGCCATCGCCTGCGAACGGGCGTCATGGAGCGCTTCGATGATCGAAGGCAAGATGGCCCCCTCCCGCGCGAACGTCGCGCCGTCCTCGCCCGGCAGCGGGTTCTCGCCGGGCTGCAGGAGACCGAGCGGATCGATGCGGAACGTTCGAATGATGCTCGGATACAGGCTCCGAAAGTCGAACGAGAGGACGTCGCGGTAGAGTCCCGGCACGGAGTCGAGCACGTGCCCGCCGGGGCTGGCGACGACGTGAACGTCGCGGGCGACGTCCGGCGCAACGAAGCCTCTTCTGTGAAGGCGAGGCAAGTAGAGGTGGTCGAACGCCGCGACCGAGCCCCCCTGTCGGTCCATGGGCAATCCGGTCAACCGTGCGCGCTCCATGGCAAAGCCCACGAGATCGGCCCTAGCGAAGATGTCGAGCACGAGCCTGCAGTCTTCGAGGTTATAGGCCGCGAGAGCGTCCACGTCCTCGGCGTGCATGCGGCGGATCTCGGCGACCGGGTCGACGTCTTTCGCGATCTTCTTTCCGCGTCCGAGGAGCTCGTGGGCGACGTGCTCGAGCGTGAACCGATCGAAGCGGTGTGTCGCCGATTTGAGCGTCGCGATGCCGTCGAGCACGACGCGACCCGGGACGCGTGCGATCGAGGGTTGCCGGGAGGAGGACCCCTCCAGCACGCGCGCGCCCTCGCCGGCCCGCCCGATCGCGAGCGGGACGCGGTGCTCGCGGCAGCGCGCCTCGAGGACCGCGAGATCGAAGTCGACCACGTTCCACCCCGCGATGACGTCGGGGTCGATCGTGCGAATCGCGTCGCAGAGCGCCACGAGGAGCGCTCTTTCATCGGGAACGAACGTGATGACGCCGTGGTCCGTCCCGGCGCCACGGACGAACACTCGCTCCACGTCACGCGTAGCGATGGCTACCGAGAGGAGCGGCCCGTCGAATCCGTCGGTCTCGATGTCGAGCGAGAGAATCGAGAGCGTGGGGCGGAAGTCTCCCCTCTTGATCGACGGGTTCTCGAAGTGGAGGACGCCGCGACGCATCTCCGCTCTGCCGTGCAGCTGAATCGACGACGTCACGAAACGCTCCATGAGGAAGCGCTCCTGAGGCTTCACGTCGGACTCGCACGTGACGCCGTACGACGCTCGGATCCGATCGCGCTCCTCGACGAGCGCGCGCTGCGAGCGGAAGTAGAGCGCGTCGACCGGCTCCCCGTGCAGCGTGGCGAGCGGCCGCGGCGTGCGCCGATGCGCTCTCGCGGGAGCGCCGCGGGGCACGAACATCACCGCCTCCTGTCCGGAGAATCGCGCGCGCACCGGGCTCTCGGCACCGCGCGCCCACAGCACGATCTCCACCCCCGAGTCCGCGTCCCGCCACTCGCGCGACAGCAAGAACGCGTCGACGGTCTGCTCTTGCGGCGGCGACGTCACGCGGTCGGTGACGATACCACGCGGGAATCACCCCCCATGGTGCACGAGCCGCGGGAAGCGCCTCGCAGGAGCACATACGGCCGAATACGCGATCGACTCCGCCCACGCGCTTCGTCGGGACGCGTGCCTACGCGACGAGCGAGTAGCGACCCGAGGGGCGCTCGACGTGAATCACGTCCTCGATCGTCCAGTCGGCACCTTCGATGACAATGCTCTTCGCGTCGACCTCGAACGCTCGCTCGCGTGCGTGGTCGATCGCGCGCTCCTTCGTACACAACCAATCGATCAGCGGCCGCGCGACTCCGTTCACGCGCACCTCCCAGCGGAGGTTTCGGCGAACGACGTGGACTTCGACGGCATGTGGCATCTGGCTCTCCCCGCGGGCATCGTCGCCCGCAGGAGAAAGCGTAGAAAGCCGGCCCTAAACCGCCGCTAAAAAATGCGGACTCACGACCGCGCGCGTCGCTCCCGTTTTACGCGAGCGTTTAGCGGCGGATGTCTACGGTCTGGTCCGCACCGCGCAAGGGCACACAAGACCGCGGTGCGAATGGAGATGGGTTCATGTTCTCGCTCGGCACCAACGGAGCCACGCTCCGGTCGGTTTGCGAGGCGGTCAGCACCGGCTCGCTTTCTCCCCACGTCGCAGCCGCGCACGCGCTGATCGCGGGCGGCTCGGTCAACCAGGCCATCGATCTCGTCGCTGCAGCTCCCCCCGGTGGTGAGGCTCAGTCCGCGATCATCTCGGCGCTCAACCAGCATCGCACCAAGTGCGACGGCATGGCCGCGTTCTACCGGGCGCGTGGACCGCTTCCGCCGTCTGGGCTCGAAGAGGAGACCGTGCTCGCGACGGGTCGCTTCTTCGATGATGCGCTCCGCATTTCACCGCATGCGAGCGTCGCTCTGTACTCGCTCGGGAACGCCGCCCTGCTTCAGCGTGCGACCGACGAGGTCGTGGACTACATGCGTAGCCGCCATCTCCTCGGTCCGCGCAAGCGGACGTTGGAGCTCGGCTGCGGAGCGGGGCGGATGCAGTTCGCTCTCGCCCCGCACGTCATGGAAGCCGCAGGGGCCGATGTCTCCGCCGCGATGATCGCCGCCGCGCAGAAGCGCCGCGGGCCGTTGACCGGCGTTCGATTCTTTCATGCGCCCGCGCACCGCCTCGCGGCCGTGCGGGACGGTCAGTACGACGTCGTGTTTGCCGTCGATTCTTTCCCGTACATCGTGAACGCCGGCCCCACGATGGTCGCCTCCACGTTCGCGGAGATGCGCCGCGTGCTGTCCCCCAACGGGCAGGTGTTCATCTTCAACTTCTCGTACCGAGGCGAGGAGAACCGCGACATGGCCGACGTCGCCGACTATGCGCGCGGGGTCGGACTGGAGCTCGCTTCGTTCACGGCCCACGCCTTCCGGCAGTGGGACGGAAGCGTCTTCCAGCTGCAGCTGGTCAAGCCGTCGTGAGCGCGTCGTGAGCCATGGGGGCGGGCGCGTCAGTAGCGCGCCCGCCTCCTTCGCCTGCGAGCTCGTTCGCGCCGCTTCAGCGCGGCTTGGCCGGGGCTCCGTACGTGACGCCTGCGATGGGCTCCGCCAGGGTGGCCCGGTACAGGGCGTCCAGCGCGTCCTCGCACACGAGCATCGCCTTGCGCTTCCCGTTGAGCGAGATGGACAGCGAGCGGACGTTCGTGTTCTCGCGAGAGAGCGCGAGGATCTGTGTCTTCTGCGCGCTGAACTCCGCGTAGCGCGCCGTGGCCGTCGCGAGGTCGGGATCCTTGGCGAGCTTCGGGAGCGCGGCGAGTCCGTCCAGACTCGTGTGAACCTGGACGTCTTCCGAAGCCATCGACGCCTCCAGAGCATCCATCTTCGCGTCGTTTTCTTCCGCGATGTGCGGGGGGAGCAACGTCTGGATGCGCAAGGCGCTCGTCTCTGCGCCAAAGGCGAGGAGCATCAGCGCCTTGGCCCCGGGCGAATCGGCGTTGGCCGCCACCAGGTGCGTGAGCGCGGCGTTCATCTCCTTGATCGCGTTGGCGGCCGGACCAAAGGCCAAGGCGTACGCTTTGACGTTGGTGTTCTTGACCGCCAGGGCCAGGAGATCGTCGTCGATGCGCCGGAGCTGGGCGAAGGCCGCGGTGAAATCGGCCAGTGACGCCTTCTCCCCCGCGGTTCCGCTCGTCGTCATGAGCCCTTCGAGCTCGCGCCGTTCCTGCTCCACTTTCTCGGAGGCCGCACGCGCCTGGTCGGCGAAGGTCTGCGACTCTTGGTCGCCCGTCGCGAGGACCGCGCTCTTCTCCGCCTCGGAGGCCGAGGCGAGGTCCAGCTGCATGCGCGCCACCAGATCCACGCGCCGAGCCTTCAGCGCGAGCTGCTGCGCGGAGTCCTGGTTTTCGTGAAAATGAAGGACCACGAAGAGACCGAGCAAGAGCACGACAGCCCCGGCCGCCATCCGCAGCACGTCGCCAGTCTTCATGCCGCTTCTCTAGTTCGCTTCGGCTCGCCTTGCTACTGGGCGACTTTGCTCAGCACGTCCGTGAACGCGAACGTCGCCGCATCCACCGTGCTGCACGAGTTGTAGTCCGCGCCGCTGGGGCACACCTGGTCCCGATCGATCGACCAGAAGGACACGAGGCCCAGGTCGTTGGCCGTGGCGAAGGCCGCGAGCGTCTTGGCGTCGTCGAGGGAGAAGACCTCCGAGTCGTCGTTCTTTCCGATCATCGGGATGACGCCGAGCATTCGCCACGCCTGCGCGGTCGTGAGCCCGGGGATGAGCGTGAGGAGCTGCCCGTTTGCCGCCGTGAGCGAGCCGATCGCCACGGGCGCCAGCGGCTGCCCACCATACGAATCGCCGTAATCCATCGTCATCAGGTTCACGTGCGAGATCGTCACGCCGGCCGCGAGCGCGTGGCTGACCACCGAGAGCCCCTGCGACGTGAGCGCACCGGGGGACGGGTTCGCGGCGAGCGTGAACGCGACCTTGATGCCTCGAGCGTCCTGCGCGAGCTTGAGCGCCTGCCCGCGCATCTCGTTCACCGCGTCGGTGAGGACCGCGTCCTGCTCGATGTCGAAATCGAGGTCGGTGATGCCGGTCGCGTCGACGAACGCTTCGAGGGCACTCGCGAACGAAGCGGCGTCGCTGCATTTGCTCTCGACGTAATCACCATCGGCGCCGCCGAACGACGCCTTCACGTGCCCCCCGGCGGCGAGGAACGCCTTCACGTCGGATGCGTTCTGCTCGATGTCCTGCGTCGTGTCGCACCCTCCGTTCGAGAGGACGAACGCGATCGTGACCTCGTTCAGGCCGCTCTTCGCCTGGAGGTCGGCGAGCCCACTGACGGCATAGCCGCTCCCTCCCCAGATCCAGGTCGGGAAGTACGGCGCGTAGTCGACCTTCGACGAGCTTCCGCCGGCGTCGACCTGGCCCGCGTTGCTCCCTCCGTCGTTCGACGTCGGCGTGCCCGGTGACGGGCGAGGTGCGCTCGCCTCGGCCGCGGGTTCGAGGACGGAGCCCGCGTCATCGGGGGTCGCATTCTCCGGGCCCCCCGCGTCGACGCTCGGCGCCGGCGCGCCGGAAGAGAGCGCTGGATCGCCGGCGGGTGCCGACGAGCACGCCCCGAGCGTGAGGGCGAGCGGAAGAGAGAGCAGGGACAAGAGCGAGAGCGGCATGGGGCGAATCATGTGAGCGCGGTGCCTCCGCCCTCCCCCCTATCAAGGAGCGTACCGGCCGCTCGACCTACGATCCCCATGTGAGCTTCGCCAGAACCGCGGGCAAACGCGGCGAACGCGGAGTGGGTGACGGAAGTCCCATGACGCCGGGGTGTGTGACGCCCGAAACAGGGGTGTTTCGATCGACGCGCCAATCTCGTACCGTCGAGCGGTTTCCAGGGGACTCCATCGGGAGGGTGCGCGTGTCGAGAATCGGAGGAGGAACCGAACCGTCGCGGGCGGGCGCTGGCGCGAATGTGCTGTCGCAGCTCGAGCGGGCGACGCCCGAACAGCCCATCGCGCTCGGGCGGTACGACGTCGTCGGTCGCCTCGGCCGCGGCGGCATGGGCACCGTCTACGAAGCGGTCGATCGCGAGCGCAAGACGCACGTTGCGCTGAAGACGCTGCTCGTCGGCGACGCGACGGCAGGCGTCCAGATCAAGCGAGAGTTCCGAACGGTGTCCGACATCGCGCACCCGAACCTCGCGCCGGTCTACGAGCTGGCGTGTGAAGAGGGGCTCTGGTTCTTCGCCATGGAGCGCATCCAGGGCCTCGACCTCCGGCGATGGGCGCGCGGCGCGAGGACCGAGCCGAAGTCCAGCGCGGGGACCGTGGAAGCGCCGTCCCGGCGGGTCGAGCTCCCCACGCGGCCGGAGCTGCCGGGGCCGGAGGATCACGTGGAGCTCGCCCCGCGCTCCGATGCGAACCAGAAGCTCGTCTCGCTCCCGCTGCGCTCGATGGGAGAGATGCGCGAAGCGTTCGCCCAGCTCGTCAGCGGACTCTCGGCGCTGCACGACGCCGGACTCTGGCACGGCGACGTCAAGCCGGGGAACGTCCTCATTCGCAGCGACGGACGCGTCGTCGTCGTGGACTTCGGGCTGGCGCGCCCGGTCAGCGAAGGGAGGCGACCGCGGGCTCCGACCAGCGGCACCCCCACGTACATGTCCCCCGAGCAGCTCGTCGGTGGTGACGTCGGCCCCGCGTCCGACTGGTACGCGCTCGGGACGATGCTCTACGAGCTGCTCACCGGGCGATTGCCCTTCGGTGGCGGTGGAGAGACGAGCTACGTCGAGCTGTACGTCATGAAGACGCTCCAGACGCCGATGTCGCCGCGTGAGCTCTTGCCCGACGTCCCCGCCGACCTGAGCGACCTGTGCATGCGGCTGCTCCGGTCCGACCCTGCGCGGCGGCCGACGCGCCACGAGCTGGCCGCCACCTTCGCCGGTCACGAAGTGCCGGAGCACGCGAGCACGGAACGCGGAGCGCGATCGGTGTTCGTCGGGCGAGAGCGCGAGCTCAACGTGCTCGGACGCGCCTACGAGCGTGCGCGCTCGGGGCGGTGTGTCGTGGCGCACGTCCACGGCACGTCGGGCATCGGGAAGAGCGCCACGATGCGGAGCTTCGTCGCCGGCGTTCGCGCGGTCGATAGCGCGATCGTCCTCGAGGGGCGTTGCTACGAGCGCGAGAGCCTCCCCTACAAGGCCTTCGACGGGATCGTCGACGATCTCGTGGGGGAGCTGCTGGAGATGGGCGCCGCGGGGGCCGCGATCGGCCCGCTCCTGCCGCCGTGGATAGGCGAGCTCGCACAAGCGTTTCCCGCGCTCGCGGGGGTCCCGGCGATCGCGGCGCGCGCGGGGCTGCTCGCGGCGCTCGACGCGAAGGAGCTGCGTCGCCGGGCGTGGGCTGCGCTCGGCGAGCTGTTGGTGGCGATCGGACGCGAGCGACCGGTGGTCCTCTGGATCGACGACTGGCAGTGGGCCGACGCCGACAGCGCGGCCTTGCTCGCGTCGCTCGTGAGAGACGCGCGCGCGGCGGCGCTCCTGATCATCGCGAGCTACCGCTCGGCGGAGGCCGCGAAGAACGAGGCGGTCGTCGGCTATTTCGAGACGACCCGTCGGCTCGGCGCGACCGACGATCTCGTGGACGTGCCGGTCGGCGCGCTGTCGCGTGCGGAGGCCGAGCGGCTCGCGTGGTCTGCGCTCGAAGGGCTCACGAATGGATCGCCGAGCCTGGCGCGCGCACGGAACCTCGCCGACGAAGCGGGGGGCGTTCCGTTCTTCATCGAGGAGCTCGCGCGTTTCGTCGCGGCGAGAGGAGAGTCGGCTCTGGATGGGAAGGCGTCGCTGGAGGACGCCATCGCGGCCCGCCTTCGGGCGTTGCCGCCGCAGCAGCGGGCGATCGTCGAGGTCGTCTCGGTGGCCGACAGCCCCGTCGCACAGTCGATCGTCTTCGAGGCGGCCGGGCTCGAGGCGGACGCGCTTCCGAGCCTGCTGGCGCTGCGGAGCGCGTCGATGGTGAGCTGGACGGGACCCGGCGTCGACGACCTCGTCTCGACGTACCATGACCGGATCCGCGAGGCGGTCGTCGCGGCGCTCGCCCCCGAGGCCAAGCGATCTCGCCATCTGGCGCTCGGTCGCGCGCTGGCGTCACGACACCCCCTCGGCTCGTCGGGCCCGTGGGTGTTCGATGCGGTCCGGCACCTGGGAGCGGCCGCGACGTCGCTCTCCGATCCACGGGAGCGGCTCGCGACGGCGAGGCTTCAGTTGCAAGCGGCGCGAGCGGCACGAAAGGCGGCCGCGTTCCCGCTCGCGTTCGCGTGCTTCGAGGGGGGCATCGCGCTGCTCGAAGCGGACGCGTGGAAGACCGAGTACGACCTCGCCCTCGCGCTCCACACGGGCGCCGCCGAGACGGCCTACCTGAGCGCGAGCTGGGCCGCCCTCGACGCGCGCGTGGCGGACGTGAAGGCGCACGGGCGCACGCCGATGGACCAGCTGGTCGCTTGGGAGGTGCAGATCGACGCGCTCGCCGGACGGCACGAGTACATCGCGGCCGTCGATACCGGGATGCAGGTGCTCGAGCTGCTGGGCGTGCGTCTCCCGCGAGACCCGCGCGAAGAGGAGATCGGCGCGGCCTTCAAGCACGCCCTCGAGAGCCTGACGCGTGTCGGGCCCGCGGGCCTCGCGGCGATGCCTGACGTCACCGATCCCCAGGTGGCAGCAGCGATGCGCGTGCAGATCCGCGTGAGCCCTGCGGCGTACTTCGGCAAGCCGATGCTGCTCCCCGTGATCGCCGCCAACCTGGTCTCCACCTCGGTCGAGCGCGGACTGTCGACCGCGACCCCGTACGCCCTGGCGCTGTTCGGGATCGTGCTCAACACGGTCGGGATGTTCCCGGTCTCGCACGCGTGGGGGCAGCTCGCGGTTCGCCTCATCGACCGCTGGGAGGATCGCAGCCTCGAGGCGGCGACACGCCACGTCGTGTTCAACCTCGTCTGTCCCTGGATGGTGCCTCTATCGACGGTCCTCGAACCGCTGCGCGAAGTGTTCGACATCGGAAGGCGGACCGGGGACCTCGAGTACGCGTCGTACGCAGCGCACGGGTACACGCACAACGCGATGTACGCGGGGCGTCCGCTCGCGCCTTTGCTCGCGGAAGCGCTCGCGCTGGGTGAGCAGATGCGCGCGCTCGGCCAGGTGAACGCCGTGCACGTCCACGCGCCGTTCGAACAGGTGCTGAAGTGCTGGACGGGCGCGGCCCGCGACCCTTCGTGCTTGAACGACGCGAGCTTCGACGAGCAGGCGCTCCTCGCAGCGGCTGCGGCGGAGGGGTCGCGCAGTGGCATCTGCGTGCTGCGGCTGGCCATGGGCCTCGTGCGGTTCCACTTCGGACGGGCGCGAGCGGCGTCGGAGTGCCTCGAGATCGCGCGGGCGCACCTCGATGCGGCGCCGTCGGTCTGGCACATCCCGATCCTCCACCAGCTCGCGGCGCTCGCCGCGTGCGCCGCGTGGGGGGAGATGAGCGAAGAGGAGCGAGCGGCGATGCGCCCGAAGATCGAGGCGAGCCTGCAGGCGCTTCGCGCGCTCGCCGGCCACGCGCCGATCAACTTCGCGCACCGCGTGAGCCTGGTGGAGGGGGAGCTCCGGCGGATCGACGGCGACACGAGCGGCGCGCTGTCCCGCTTTGCGAATGCCGTCGAGCAAGCGCGCGAGGGGGCGTGGGTGAGCGACGTCGCGCTCGCGCACGAGCTGGCCGCGCGGTGTCGGACGAGCGCGGCGGAGGCGCGAGCGTCGTTCGAGTCGGCGCGCGACGCCTATGCGAGCTGGGGGGCGACGGCGAAGGCCGCACAGCTCGCGGCGACGCTCATGAGCGAGCCCCCTGCGGAGTGAGCCCATCGCGTAAGCGGAGGGCGACAACGCTCGACCCGGAGAGCGTCGCGCCGCACGCAGTCCGCGCCGCTCTTCGGTCGGATTCCGTCGATGCCGGTCCGGTCTGCGTCACGCGAGCACTCGGAGTGCGTGGCGGATCAGAGGAGTCAGTGGTTCGTCGAACGTCGGCTCCGTCCAGCAAGCACCCGGACCAAACCACCCTCCGTCCTCCGACCACGCACCCTCCGTCCTCCGACCACGGACCCTCCGTCCCAAGAGACGCACCCTCCGTCCTCCGACCACGGACCCTCCGTCCTAAAGGACGCACCCTCCGTCCTCCGACCACGGACCCCCCGTCCTAGAGGACGCACCCTCCGTCCTCTGACCACGCAGCCGTGTATCGGGGGCACGGCGACGCCATCCTTCGAGACAACGCTCCGAGCCGACGCGATGCAGCGGCTCGCTCGGCCGACCTGCGGCCTTGCGGAGTGACGCGCGTGCGACGAGCCGCGACACCGCGCACGTACGCGGAGTCCGTCGCCGAGCTCCGACGAGACAGAGCCAACGTGCCGCCGTGACGCGCGCTCGAGCCTTCGACTCGCAGCGCGACGTCTCGTCTCGAGCGAACGGCGAGCGAACGGCGAGCGAACGGCCGAACGAGCGGAAGCTTACATCCACTCGAAATCACCAACATTTTCGCTTCGCGTCGGCTGTTCGCTCGCTGTTCGTTCGGCCGTTCGCTCAGGTTCGTTCGCGCCGTGGGATTTCTCTCTCATGAAGGTACCCGAGACCGATCGCTTCCACCCGACGAGGACGCCATGACCGAGACGACGAAGACCACGAAGACCGCCCCCAACGCCTCTACCAACTACGAGAACGCCATGACCAAGCCCGCCAAGACGACGAAGACCACGAAGACCGCCCCCAACGCCTCTACCAACCACGAGAACGCCATGACCAAGCCCGCCAAGACGACGAAGACCACGAAGACTGCCCCCAACGCCTCTACCAACCACGAGAACGCCATGACCAAGCCCGCCAAGACGACGAAGACCACGAGCACCGCTTCCACCACGACCGAGGACACCATGGCCAAGCACGCCGAGAGTCCGATCACGTCAGTGAAGACCACCCGCACGGCTGTCGCTCCCTCCACGGAGCAAACGCCATCCGCCACGAGCCCGTCGCCGACCCCCGCGATCTTCCAGAAGGGCCCCCCTGCGAACGCGCTCATTCCCGCGCCCCCGACGGGGTTCGTTCCGTCGAGCGACTCGATCTTCATCGGCGTCCTGCCGAGGCTCGTCGAGCTCGGGGCGCTTCCCGGTGCGGTCGAGGATCTTCGGAGCTTCCTCGACTACACGAGCGTGCTCGGCACCACCGCGCCTTCGATCGCAGAGGCCATCGCGGCGTTCGACCTCGGTGAGCAATGGTCGAGCATGCGCAAGGCCAGCTCGGCGTGGGACGCCTACGCCGAGATGCAGGAGGGGATCGCCTGGTCCACGATCCGTCCGATCATGAACAAGCTGCGAGCCGCCTTCGAGCTCGCCGTCGGTCACGATCCGTCGCTGGCGACGAAGTACGCGAACCTGAATACGCTCCTCACCGCGAAGCGGTCGATTGCGAAGAAGGGGGCCGCGACGAAGGCGCTCAACAAGCTGGCCGTCGCCAAGGGAGAGGCGCCGATCCACGGAAAGGCGGGGAAACGGCGCAAGAAGGCCGCGGACAAGGCGATCGTGGCAGCAGCGGGAGCGACGTCCGCCGCGGCGGCGACGCCCTCGGTGACGGTTGCGCCTCCTGTGGCCGCTCCGCCGGCCGCGACGGCGGCGCTCCCGTCGTCCCCGGCGAACGGTGCGGCGCACTGAGGTAGTCGAAGCGGCGTCGAGCCACCGCGAAGGCCCGCTCCCCGGTTCGCAGCTGGGTGAGCGGGCTTTCGTCTTCGGGGGGCGACGGTGCGTTTTGGCGTGAGTTGTATGCCGAGCGCATCGGCGTCCCTCGGGTGACGCCTCCGCGACGCAGGGGACGCTCAGTCCTGAACGTTGCCGATCTTCTTCGGCGGCGGCGGCAGCGCGACGGGCGGCGGCGGCGGCGGCGGCGGCGGCGGACAAGCGACGTTGCTCGTGATCGTCGGGTAGACGCAGGCCGAGGCCGCGTCGCCGGGGTTCGTCTTGGCGCACACCTGGTACGTCGCACCGCCCGCGTTGTCGTTCATCGTGACCGTACCGCCGGCCGTCGTCCCCTGCACGGTCACCATCGGCGACAGCGGCCACTCGGAGTTCGGGAGGCGGTAGAGCGTGAAGGAGTCGGGCGTGTTCTGGCAGGTGATCGTGTAGGCGTCGCAGTTGACCGTCTCGGTGCAGTTGATCGGAGTGTCGGGCGGGAGATCGGCGAGCGTGAGGTTCATGGTCACGTTCTGGAACGACTGCATGCACACGTTGTTGTCGTTGGCATAAGACGTAGGACCGCCGTACGCGGGATTCTGGTTGATGAACCCGTCGTTGTCGGATTCGAACCCCGCATAGATCGTCGTTAGCGGGACACCAAAGTTGACCGTGAGCAAGCTCCCCTTCGTGGTCCCCGAAATCGTGCGCGGGTACACCGGAGCCGTACCGCCGTAGTCGAGACCAACATTCCCCTCGGGGAATCCGACGAGAGGCGCCCAGAGCGAGCCGTCTTCGTTCTGGGGCCACGGCTCCTGGCCCAGCTCCTTGACGCCACTGAAGCAGTTCGAACCCTGCTCGCCCATCAGGCTCGCCGCCAGCGTCGCGTTGGTCACGCCACGCGCGTAGACCGCCGGAGGGATGGCGAAGATGAGCTCCTGACGCCAGACCTGGACGAAGCTCTCACCGCCGCCCGAGTAGTGGACGTAGCCAACTTGAACCTGCTGGGCGCCTGGGGTCGAGCTTTCGAGGTTCCACGTGCTCCCCTGCGGGTAGTTGCCGTAGGTACTGCCGTTCCCCGAGTGCTCGTATCCCTCGAAGTACTCGCCGCTGGTTGCCGTCAGCGACTCGACCGACGGGCACGCCACGTTCCCCGTGTAATGCGTGTTCACCTGGCCGCTCGCGAGCGTCGCGCCGTTGGACTCGAAGGCATACGTGTACGCCGTGCAGTTGCTGAGACGCACGAACAACGAGGTCGACGTCTGGTTCGTGAGCGTCGTGGAGCCGGCCGGTCCCGTGAGCACGACGGTCAGGTCGGTCACGCCCGTGGACGCGGTGGTGAACGTGAGCGTCGTGTCGGTCGCGACGATGCTCTGCACCGTCACGCTCGCCGCGGTCTCCGCGTGAGGACCGATGACGGAAAGCGCGCTCGTGGAGGACGAGGTGGGCTCACCTTGCGTCGCGTCGGCGGCGCAGGCGGCGAGGAGGGACAGGGACAGGACCGGGAGAACGCGGTTGAACATGCGCCGGTTAGTGCACTGCGCTCGAGGTACGCGCATGTCACCCGAAAGGACTACACGCCGCGCTCGCGCAGCGGGTCGGGCGAAAAATGCGGCGTTCGCTTGTGGTTCCTCGCGCTTTTCGGAGTGGGGCGTCGCGCGTAGCCCGTTCGGGTGACAAGCGAGCCGCTGGGCGTGTGCTAGCCAGCAGTGTTCGCCGAGAGCGTTACACGCGGCGTAAGGAGTGCCCCATGAACGAGACGAAGATCGCGAAGAAGCCGCTGAAGAAGCTCCAGTTGACCAAGGAGACCGTCGTGGCCGTGCGCGTCGCGAGCGGCGTGAGGGCGGGCAACGGCGGCTCGCTAGGGAAGAGCAGCGGCGGCCTGTCGAAGTGATGTGAAAACGCAGCGTAAGGAGTCCCCCATGAACGACACTAAGATCGCGAAGAAGCCGCTGAAGAAGCTGAGCTTGACCAAGGGGACCGTCGTCGCCGTGCGTGTCGCGAGCGGCGTAAAGGCCGGCCAGAGCGGCTCGCTTGCGAGGAGTGGCGGCCTGTCGGTGTGAAGCAGAAACGCAGCCTAAGGAGTCCCCCATGAACGACACGAAGATCGAGAAGCCCGTGAAGAAGCTGAACTTGATCAACGGCGGCGCTCCCGGCGTCCCCGGCGAACGGTGCGGCGCACTGAGGTAGTCGAAGCGGCGTCGAGCCACCGCGAAGGCCCGCTCCCCGGTTCGCAGCTGGGTGAGCGGGCTTTCGTCTTCGGGGGGCGACGGTGCGTTTTGGCGTGAATATGGGTGCCGCGCGCGCGCAGGCGGGCGCCAGCTCTGGCGCCAAGGGACCGCCGAAGTTCGTGCGGGCGCCGAGCGGTTGAGCACGCGCTGCACAACGGTTGTGCACGGGATGCGCGTCCCGTTGTGCACGGATGACGCTAGCCGCCCGAGCACTCGTGCAAACCCCTGAAATTGCACAAGCGATTGCACAGCCGTAGATGGCGCGGGACGTGCTAAAGATGGGCTCGCGGGAAGCCTTGGTTCCCCAGGAGAAACACGACGATGAGCGACATGAAGCCGATCAAGACCCTTCGCCTGAATCGCGAAACCGTGAAGAGGTTGGGCGTCCGCAGCAACGTGCGAACCGGTGCGGCCTACAACAGCGATGGCGGCAATAGCGCGGCCGGCAAGGCAAGCCCGCCACGCATGGACACCGCAGCTTGTGGCGTCGCTGATACGTTCGCCTGCAATGTCCTCGGCGGCGGCATCAACATCGGCGGCTGACGATCCGGACCGAACGCGGTCGCAGCGTTCCTTAACTGCTCTGTCCGTCGTCGCGACTACTCGCACCGGAGCGCGCGCATTCGTTCGCGCGCTCGCGACGCAGTGACGGAGCGGGCTCGTCCCCACCTTCGAACGACGGACCGATAGGCTTCGCACGCGCCACTCGTGTCCGACAGTTCCTCGTCGGCAAGGCCGAGTTCGAAGCTCGCCATGGTGACCTCGATAGGCGAATCGAGCACCATGCAGGAGCGACTTGCGAGCGCGAGGTGCGGTAGGGCTTCACGCGCCCGGCCCGCCAACCGATACGCATGACCGATCGGAAGCTCGAAGTCGGGTGTTCTAAACAGGGGATCGGGGAGCGGAAGATAGTCGGGCAGCACCCGCAGCGCCTCTTGCGCATCGCTAGCGTCCACCGCGGTTGACGCGTAAGCCTCGGTCCAGGCAAACCCGAGAGTCGTGCCGTAAACGGCGCCGCGAGCACGTTGGGCTGCTCGCTTCGCATCGATCCACCGAGCGCGACGCTCGACGAACTCGCCGCGAGATAACGCCCCGAGGCGATAGAGCTCGCCGACAAAGAACATGGCCTTGCCGTCATCGGGTTCCAAGGTCCAGGTTCCGCGGCGGCGAAGGTGGTCCTTCAACTTCGAGATCGCCTCGTCCTTCTTTCCTTCCTCCTCGAGGACCTGGATCCAGAGCGTCATGCCGGCGTAGTGAACAACCTCGTCCTGGTTGCTGGCGACGGCGTCGTTCCAGAGTCGTAGCTCACGCTCGGCGTCTGCGAAGTCTCCGATATACGTGGCGAGGAATGCCAAGCTCTGCGTTCTCGTGACCTGAGCTTCCTCCCTCGTCGTGTGCTGCACCTCGAGATCAAGAGCGAGCCGCGCGCTTTCGGCTGACTCTCCGGTCGCGAGCAGAAGCGAGGCAAGTTTGTCGTAGTCCTCTCCGTCGGCCCTGTTCCCTGAGATCATGCGTCGGATGTTCGCGATGGCATCGCTGCATTGACCCTGGTTTCCCTCGAGTTGCGTCAGGGGCGAGTAGCAAGAGGTTGCGAGTGGAGACGCACGGATGCAGCGCTCAAAAGCCCCACGCGCGCCCACCTCATCCCCGAGACGCACGAGCACCAGCGCCGACTCTCGGACGGGCATCGCGCTGTCCGGCGCGAGTGTGCTCGCGTACGCGCAGGTTTCTTTCGCGGCGTCTTCAGCGAGATAATTCTGCGCTCGACAGAGCTGCAGCGCGAAGTCAGCGTCATTGGGAGCTGCCTCCAATGCATGCACGAGCCGTCGCTCGGTCTCTGCAGCATCCTCGGGCACGCTCGCGCGCGGCGTGTACGCATCGAGCAGCACGCGATCGTGGGCCCCCAGGCGCGCGCGCCGCTCGATCGCTTCGCGCAGGTGCACCCGCTCCTCCTCCTCCAGTCGCACGCTCACGATCCCCCGTCGCAACTGCGCCGCCGGAAAATCCTTGTCGATCTCCAACGCCCGATCGAAATCTTTCGTCGCCCCCTCCCGGTCGGCATCTAGAAACGCGCGTACCCCCGCGCGATACGCCGCGACCGCCTCGGGGTTCTTCGACATCCCCGGCTCTTCGACCGGCACCGCCGCCGCAGCCGCAGCCGCCGCGGCCTGCTTCGCCTTCACCCGATTCCGCCACGTCGCCACCCCCGTCGCGACGCTCGCCGCCAACGCCACCGCGATCGCCACCCTCCCCACCACGACCAGCCGGCGCACTTGCTGCCGCTCGCGCACGCCCGTCGCGTCGCCACCCCCCACCCCCACGCCCGGCGCGGTCGTCGCCGAGGCCCCCGCGCGGAGCATCGGGATCTCGACCGACTCCTGGCCCACGGGCGCTGCGCGAATCTGCTGCTCGATCTCCGCCTTCGTCGCGGCGCGGTCGGCGGCAAAGAGCGCCTCCATCGTGGCCGCCAGCTCCTTCGCCCCCGCCGGCTCTCCGCTCGACGCGAGCCACGCCTCGAGCGCCCGCTGCATCTCGGCCGCGGTCGCGTAGCGCTCCGCCTGATCGCGCGCGAGGGCGCGCATGCAGATCGCCTCCAGCGCCGCGGGGATGTCCGGTCGCACGCTCCGCGGCGAGGGGATCTCCTCGCTCCGGAGCTTGAGGAAGATCTGAAAGTCGTCGAGGTCCCCCCAGAGCCGCGCGCCGGCGAGCGACTCCCAGAGGATCACGCCGATGGCGAACAGGTCGACGCGCCGGTCGAGCGACTGCCGCGCCACCTGCTCGGGCGCCATGTACGTGACCTTCCCCTTGAGGAAGCCCGTCTTCGTCTCGCTGCTCGAGCCGGCCGCCCGCGCGATCCCGAAGTCGAGCAGCTTCACGTCGCCGTCGTAGGTGACGAAGATGTTGTGGGGGGAGACGTCGCGGTGGACGATCGCCAGATCGGTGCCGTCGTGATCCTTGAGCTCGTGGGCGTAGTGCAGCCCGGCGAGCGTCTGCGCGAGCACGTGGACGGCGATGGGGATCGAGAGCCCTTGCGCACGCGATGCGCGCTTGGTCAGGGCCGCGAGCGACTGCCCTTCCAGGTACTCCATCTCGAGGAAGTAGTGCTTGCCGTCGTACCCGACCTCGTTGGTCTGCACGACGTTCGGGTGGTGCAGGTGCGACGAGATGCGCCCCTCCTGAAGGAACATCTGGACGGCCTCGGGCTCGTCGCCGAGGTCGGCGCGTAGGCGCTTGACCACCTTCAGCTTGGCGAAGCCCCCCGGCCCCTCCGCGAGCGCCAGGTAGACGACGCCCATCCCTCCGCGACCGAGCTCGATGAGGAAGCGAACTCGCCGATTTGTACTGACCGCGTTCACTGCTTGTCGTCCGGAGCCACGTGCGGGCGCCGACTAGACTACTTCATCGCACGCCGTCCGCG
>Ga0302279_10000087_pt1 | contig 121539 bp, 98 predicted proteins | sample III_Bog_N3_3_FD_194541 | JGI IMG/M metagenome (GOLD analysis project Ga0302279, IMG submission 194541) | Peat permafrost microbial communities from Stordalen Mire near Abisko, Sweden - III_Bog_N3_3 | ecosystem: Environmental > Terrestrial > Soil > Wetlands > Peat | place: Sweden: Abisko... | reverse complement strand
TCGAGCGTGATCCGTCTCTCTCTCGAGGGTGATCCCTCTCTCTCTCGAGGGTGATCCCTCTCTCTCTCGAGCGTGATCCCTCTCTCTCGAGGGTGATCCCTCTCTCTCTCGAGGGTGATCCCTCTACCTCTCGAGGGTGATCCCTCTACCTCTCGAGCGTGATCCCTCTCTCTCTCGAGGGTGATCCTTCTCTCTCTCGAGGGTGATCCTTCTCTCTCTCGAGGGTGATCCTTCTCTCTCTCGAGGGTGAGCTCGCCATCTCTCCACAGCCGCGCTCGCGTGACTCTGGCGCACCTCGCCTTGCTCCGCGTCCTTCGTCGGGGTACCCCACGGCTCCACCACTTGCCTCGGAGTCGGACCATGAAGCTCGACGGAAACACCATTCTCATCACCGGCGGCGCCAGCGGCATCGGCCTCGCGCTCGCCACCGAGCTCCAGAAGCGCGGGAGCACCGTCATCGTCACCGGGCGTGACCAGGCGAAGCTCGACAAGGCGAAGGCGCAGGTCCCGGGGCTCCACGTCATCCAGAGCGACGTCGCGCGCGTCGCCGACATCGACGCGCTCTACACCAAGGTGATGGCCGAGTTCCCCAAGCTCAACGTCCTCATCAACAACGCCGGCGTCATGCGGACGATCAACCTGAACAAGCACGACGGGTCGCTCGAGGACCTGACGAGCGAGATCGACATCAACCTCTCGGGCCCCATCCGCATGGTCCGGAAGTTCCTCCCGCACCTGACGAAGATGGACACGGCCGCGATCGTCAACGTCTCGAGCGGGCTCGCGTTCGTCCCCCTGCCGATCAACCCCGTCTACTGCGCCACGAAGGCGGGGCTGCACTCGTTCACGCTCTCGCTGCGCGTGCAGCTGAAGAAGACCCGCGTGAAGGTCTTCGAGATCGCTCCTCCCGCGACGGCGACCGAGCTCCTCGGAGACCTGAGCTCGCCCGATCTGAAGGGGGTCGCCGTGATGAAGGTGGACGACATGATCGCCGCCTGCATCGACGGTCTCGCGAGCGATCGCTTCGAGATCCGGCCAGGCCAGGCCAACCAGCTGCGCTTCATGAACCGCGTCGCTCCGGACTTCATCTTTGCCCAGCTGAGCAAGACGGTCGACCGCATGCTCGCCGACTGAGCGCTACCCGTGGGCGACCCGGTTCCGCTCCGCGAGGTCCGACTCCTCGCGCGAGATCCGGTGGTCGTGGTCCTTGTCGACGACGTTCATCACGAGCGTGACCGTCAGCGGCGACGCGGGCTCTCCGAGGAGGCGTTCGATCCCCTCGGCGAGCTCGGACTCGCTCACATGCTCGTCCTTGTTGGTGTCGAGCGCGTCGAACGCCCCGAGCTTGTGCCACAGGGCGAGCGCGAGCGCCTCGAGGAGGACCTCCTTCAGCTCCCGGCTGGTCGTCGCCGCCGGGATCCGCTCCGGGTGCTCCCGCGCGAACGCGATGAGCGGCGCGATATGATCCATCCCCGTGAAGAACGCGCGGACGGTCGCGACCTTGTAGTCGCGCGCGAGGTCGAGCGGCTCTCCGTGGAGCTTCGTGACCTCGGCTGCGTTCGAGCCGCTCGCCGGTTGCAGCGTGACCTGGTCGTCGACCTGCAAGAAGCCGCCGCTCTCCACCGGCGCGAGCGACCGTGACGCGGCGATGGCGTCACGAATGACGAGGCCGGGGATCTCGACGACGACCATCTCGTTGTCGAACGGAAGCTCGGCCTTGATGTCGCCGAACGCGAGGTGCGCGGTGTAGTCGCGGTTCCCGCGGATGCCACCACCGTTGATGAGGCACACCTCGGCGCGGAGCGCGTCGCGCACGCGCGAGCAGACCATCGTCCCCATGGTCACCTGGCGCGCTCGTGCCCCGACCGACGACAGCTCTTCGCCAGGAGCGAGGGGCACCAGGACCGCCCCCTCGAGCTCCTCCACTCGCTTCATGAGCCCGTCGACGAGGCTGCGGACGGCCGTGTCTTCCGGATACTCCGCGACGGGCACGACATGCACCGCGACGGTCGGAACCTCCGTCTTCGTCGTGTCGCGCGAGGCGCTTTTTGCAGCCCATTCGACGTCGACGATGGCCGCGCGAACCGCGTCGCTCCCGACCTTCACGAGCCAGGTGCCGAGGTCGCGCTCGACGTGGACGTCGTGCTCGTGGCCTCCGAGGATCAGCGGGAACGGAGCCGATGACGAGTCACTGATCAGCGCGCGGTCATCGCCGAGCTCCTGGTGAGTGATGGGAATGACGACGTCGCACCTCTCTTCGGCACGAAGCCGCGCCGCCTCGCGAAGCACGCTCTCGTTGGCAGGGTCGAGCGGCGAGCCGCCGAAAGGAGGGCGTCGGTAGATTGCAGGATCGGTCATCACGACTCCGACGAGCCCTACACGCACGGTACGGCCGCCGGGCATTCCCACCTCGAGGACCTGAAACGGAGAGAGCGCCGCGTCGAAGCCGCGGAGGTTGGTGCTGAGCCAGGTGCCCCGGAACTCGCGGATGCGCTTGTGGAGCGCCGCCATGGGGATGTCATCCTCGTGGTTGCCGAAGATGACGTGGGTGATGCCGACGGCGTTGAGGCACTCGACCATCCCCTTCCCCTGGTCGAGCGACGAAAGCATGCTCGGCGCGACGAAGTCCCCGGCGAGCACCGCGATGAACGCGTCGGCCGGATCTGTCTCCTTGCAATGGCGGATCAGCGTCGCGAGACGGGGGAGGTTCTCGAGCGAGTAGACGTCGTTGACCGAGACGACGCGGAGGAGCGGACCGCGCACGGCGGCCGGGGACGAAGGCATAAGTCAGCTACGGTAGTACGTCGTCAGGCTCGGATCGACGGCTCCTCGGTGTCGCCCCATGCCTTGGCCCATGCCTTGGATGGTGACCTGCCTGCGAGGAAAGGGCAGGATCGCGCGATGACCTCCCTCGACGCGCGGCTCGGGCTCGTGATCGTCGCCGCCACCGTGGCCTGTAGCAGCCCGTCGGCGCCCGCCGCGCCGACGTCCGCCCCCGGCGCACCGCATCTGTCCCTCTGGAGCTACAGCGGGGCGACCGGGCCCGCGCACTGGGGCGACCTCGACGACTCGTTCGCGCTGTGCGGTCGCGGTGCGATGCAGTCCCCCATCGATCTGCCGCTTCTCCGCGAGAGCGCACGGCCTTTCGCCTTGCCCCACTGGGACCCGGTGCCGCTCACCTCGATCCTGAACACGGGTCATACGGTGCAGGTGGACGACCCGGCGCCGTCGTCGCTCGTCCTCGACGGCGTCACGTACTCGTTATTGCAGTTTCACTTCCACGTCCCCGCAGACCACACGATCGAGGGCCGCACGTTCGATGCGGAGCTGCATCTGGTTCACCGCTCTCCGGACGGCCAGCTCTTGGCCGTCGCGCTCTTCTTCGACAAGGGCGCCGAAAATGCCGTCTTGCGTCCCCTGTTCGACGCGATCCCGGCGGAAGCAGGAGGTCGCCGTTCGGTTCCCGAGGCGACGATCGATCTAGGGGCGCTCTTGCCGCGCGCGCCTCGCTTTCTGTCGTATCAGGGCTCGCTCACCGCACCGCCCTGCACGGAGGGGGTCCGGTGGTTGATTGCGGTGCCCGACCCGGCGCCTCTCGAGATCGCGGAGGCAGATCTCATCAAGCTTCGCGCGGCCGTGCATGCACCGACCAGCAGGCCGCAGCAGCCACGGAACGGTCGTGCCGTGGAGCTCCGGGCGCCCTGACCTCCGCCCAACGCCTTCGCGCGAAGCTCAGAGCGTGTGCGAGCGGGACTTCGCCGAGCTGGAGGGCGCTGCCACCGGAGAGGTCGCGCCAGGCAGGTGAATGTTTTGCCCCTGCGTGAGGGGCGTGCCGATGTTCGCCCCGTTCGCCTCGAGCAAGGCGCGGGTCGACACGTTGTGGTCGCGGGCGACCTTCCACCACTCGTCGCCCGGCTGGACCTTGTAGATGAGCTCCTGCGCCTCACCCTTTATGTCGACGTGGCCGAGGTCTTTCCCGTTGCTGAAATCCGGGAGGAACGTCTCGCCAGCCTTCACGCGATCCCATCCGAGGCCGAGCGCGAGGAAGATCCCGACGACGGCGAGGAAGGTCAACGGCTTCCTGACGCTCTCGTCCACCTCCGGATCGTGACGAACAATCGTGGGGATGGCAAGGCTCGTGTCGCGCCCGGTCGGCTTGCGCTCGCGCCCGACGACGACGATCATCCGCCGATGAACGTCGCGGAGGTTGCCCGGAACGGGGTTCTCGCTGCTCTCTTGCTCGCCGCTGGTTGCGACAACGCTGCTCCAGGCACGACGGCGGGCTCGACGTCAGCGACCGCGACGCCGTCCGTCGCTGCTTCTGCCGCTCGCGCCTCGGCCTCGTCTGCAGCAGCTCCACCCTCGGCGGCACCGTCCGCCGCACCATCATTCTCGAGCGAGGAGGCCACTCGACGCCTCGCAGCGCACTACGCGCGGTACACGGACGGATCGAGCTTCGAGTTCTATCGCTCCGACTGGGCGCCGCGGGTCGAGAAGTACCTGAGCCTGCAGGACGTCCCCGTGGACGATCTCATTCGCGAGGCGCGAACCTTCTACGCGCCGAAGAAGCACATCAAGCTCGCGCTCGTCCCGGGCAGCGTGACCGTACGCGGGGACAAGGACCGCACCGTCGTGACGTACGCCGTTCACATGGAGTGGAGTCGCCCGCCGCCCGCAGCGAACAGCGCCTGCGGTTACCTCGACGACTCGATGAACCTCAAGCCACACTCGATGATCCAGCGCGCCGTCGACGTGAACGCGGAGCTCACGCTCGACAAGGCCGGACATTTCGTCGCGTACGTCGAGCGCGGCATCGTCCCGGTTCGCTACAAGGTCACGAGCTCGGGCGACCCGCTCGTCGCGTTCCCCACCCTCCCGACGCAGCCGGCGCGGAACGTGGACGCACCGAAGGGCGCCGCACACGCCCCCACCGGGACGGTCGTCGTGGACGAAGGCGAGACCTTCACGTGCGGCGTCGGGTCCGAGGCCGACACCGTCCGGAGGGTCCGCATGGACGGGAAAGAGGCCTGGCTCGTCGCGAGCTGGAGCGCGAACACAGGCCGCAGCTGGGTCGGCGACACGAACCTCACGCTCGTCGCTCCCGACGCCGGTCGGTAGCCGAGCTACTTACCAGCCGAGCGCGCGCGGAAGCGCCCGCGGGTAGCTCCAGGCCCTCTTGACCGGCTTCAGTCGCATGAGCCGCACGGGGCTCTTCGAGCTGTTCTCCGGCCATACGAGGAGCCATGCGTCGTCGTTCGCCAGCGAGACCTCGTGGATGCTCTCGTGGGGAGCGAGCGTCGGCAGCACGACCGCGCGCCAGGAGCTCGCGGCATCGCCGGGTGCGTCTCTGTCGCGTTCGAAGAGCGAGAGCGCCTCGCCTGAATAGCTGAAGATGCGATCGCGCCCTTGCGAAGTGCGGTCATACGCCGCGATGCGGGTGACGCCGGACGGGACAGCGAGCGGCGACCACTTCTTGCCATCGAACCGCTGGAGAATGGGCTGTTCTCCCTCTTCGCGCGTACGCGTCACCGACCCGAAGACCACCGCGTCGTCGCGAGTCGCCGCCCACAGGGTGGCCGCGACGTGCGAGTCTTCACCGTCGGTGAGATCCGTGAGGACATCGACACGGTCGCTCGCCTCGTCGCGTGGCCCGCTCAGCTGCCGCTCGACGACGAGCCGCTTCTCCGCGCGTGCGACGATGAAGAGCGCGTCGTCCACGTGTGCCAGGCTCCGCACAGGGGGCAGCTCGGGATGGGAGAGGGGACGTGCGTCGACGACGCGGGTCCCCGTGGGGCGAAGGTGCCCGGTGCCTGCGAGGACGAACCCGAGCGCGTACTCCGCCAGGCCCTGGTCCGCGTCGTGGGCGGCGGAGGGTGCGATGAGGAGCGCGCCGCCCCAGCTCGTCACGCGCTCATCCGCGGCGAATGCATGCTCGGTCCATGTCGCGAACGGAGCCCACGCGCCGCCGTCGAAGCGGTAGGCCCGCTTCTGCGCCGTACCGACACCCGTCGTGACGAGCCAGGCCGCGCGCGGCCACGAGCCGAAGGCGACCTCGAACGCCCCCTCGATCCGGTTCGCCTTGCCTGCAGCGATACGCGCCTCGAGGTCGTCGTCGCTCACGACTCCGTCTTCGGTCGAGATCAGCGGCGCCTCGCTCACACCGCACACCAGAGTGCGGCCGTGAAGGGGGCAAAGATGAAGGAGGTTGGCGAGCTCCCCGTCCTCGCGATCCAGATAGCTGAAGACGGCGTCGTGAAAGGGCGACGGATCGTCGGGCGCGACGACCGCAGCTGCAGGGTCCAGGCGCGGAGCGGCGAACACTCGACCTTCCGCGGCGGCCACGGGCTCGCGCGAGGGAGGGTCACCGAGCTGGTACACGTGGCGGACGGGACGGAGCCTCAGCAGGCGTTCGTCGCCGTGTGACCCCTGGATGCGAACCCACGCGTCGCCCTCCGTCAGCCAGTGACCGTCAATCGACTCGCCCTCACCGACCGCCGGAAGCGCGAGGGTCTGCCAGCCGGAGCCTGGGTGCTGCTCCCAGCATGAGAGCTCCTTGCCTCGAAACGCGAATACTCGCTGCGTTCCATCCGGAGACCTGTCGAAGTTGACGATGAAGTCCACACCAGGCGGAGCCTCGATCGGCGTCCAGCGCTCGCCGTCGAATTGACTGAGCACCGGGCTCTCGTCCTTCCTGAGGCTACCGCCGAATGCGACGACGTCTCGCTCGCCGTTCGTCCAGAGGTGAGCTCGCGCAAATCGCGGCGCAAGCTCGAACAGATCGGACGTCGTCGCGCCCGCACGCCATCGCTCGACCATCAAGCGGCTCGGTCTCTCGGGCTGCGCCGTCACGAACAGGGAGTCAGCGACGGCTGCCGCAGAGTCCACTTCGGGTGGCGCTTGCCAGGCGGCGTCCGGGTCCGGAGATCTGATGAGGCGACTCTTCGGGAGGGGCTTCTCTCGGCCATCCGATCCGAAGAACGCGAGCCGCTCCGTTCTAGTCACCTCCGTCCCGGGGCCCTGCAGGACGTCCATCACGACGCCACCCTGCCACGACGTGAAGGGCGCCGATCTCCCTGCCCAGGCCGTCACTTTTTCCCAGCGGTCTTCGAGCCTCCGATAGAGCGTGCGCGGCTCATCCTCGGCGCTGCGCTCGAAAGTCACGAGCCACGCATGGTCCGGCCAGTGCCCTTCGACCTCGGAGATCTCGCCGACGACCGCGCCGAAGGCCGTGTCCGCCTCGACTCCCTCGGCTGCCGACACGAGTGGAGCGCCCGCTCCGACGATGATGGTTCGACCGCGGAGGCGGGCCGGGTGTGGGTTCGACCCTGCTGGCGCGTGCGTCACGGCGACGTGGAATGCCGAGTAGACGCCGGTCGCGGGCGGGGCGCTCACACCCGAGGTCACCACGACGTCTCCGGAAGGCACCGCGCGAGCGGCGAGCCCACCGCTCTCGCCGCGCGTCACGCACCCCGAGAGGAGGAGCAGAAGCGCCAGGGCTCGTGCTCGCCTTCGCGCGCTCACGACTTCACCTTTGCGCGAAAGATGCCGGTCAACGCGTGCTCGCCGTACGGGACATCGCTTATCGTCATCCGCGGCGGATTCGTGTCTCTGCACGTGCACCACAGCTTCGACTCGGAGTCATAAAGGAGGACGTCTCGACGCACGCCGCCGTGTGGGTCTCCCGTCGCGCCCGCGCCGAACGACGAATCGACCTCGAAGACATGCACGCTGCTCTTGAGCGGACCCAGCCCCGCGCCACGCAGGAACACGGCGGCGCCGACCCAGCGGTCCGCGAGGTTCTCCAGGGTCTCGCTCATCGGTGCGCGAGAGCGCACCAAGACGTTGTGCCCGGGGTCGTCCTTCTCCCCGGTGCCCGCGAGGACCATCACGTCACCGGCGCCCGCGGCCGTGGCGAGCACGCGCGTGAAGTGAGCGTTCCGAGGCAGACCCGTGAAGTTCTCCATCGCTGGGTCCCGCAAACCGAGCTTGGCGGGGTCGCCACACACGGCGGAGACCGCCTGGTGGACGTACCCGGCGCAATCGAGGCCGATGCCGAACCGCCACTGGAGATCGTGGATCCTGTCGGCGAGGGGGGCCAGCGACCCGTTCGGAAGCTGCCCGTCGTCGATGAGCGCCTGGGTGAGCTTCACGAGCGATCTCGCACCGCCGCGGCCGGTCTGGAGATCGTGCAGCTCGGAGCTGAGCCCGACACGCGCGGCCACGCGGGCGAGGGTATCGCTCCCGGCCCTCATGCTCGCTTCGTTGTGCCCTCCGTTCATCCGGAACTGCGCGCCCGAGTAGACCGTCGCTCCGTCCACGGTGTACGGGCCGCTCGCCGCGGCCTTGAGCTGATCGAGCTTCGCACCCACGGGATCCATGCGTGCGACGACGGCCTTCAGGTCGAGCGCCGGGACGGGCATTCGCTCCACCGCGCTGTCGTAGGCGATGTCGGCGTCGGCCCGGGACGAGCTGGCGCTCGAAGGGAGAGCGGGCTTCGACGGGGATGGGGACTCGGATGCGCCGGTGACGCGGCTCCACAGATCACGCACCGGGCTGAAGAGAGGATTGACGTTGCTCATGACCTCCCATCGACAGGACCGGTCGCCGGTTGCGCGAGATCGACACGACGCCTCCCGACCGTGCGTGAAGCCCGGCGCAGGGGGTGTCGGCGTTCCTTCCGTGAGAATTCAAGGCTCGCGTGGTGTATGGACAGCGCCTGATGCCCGTTTCGTCCCGCCTCGAGTGGCTCCCCTTCCTCGTGGAGGAGCGCCTCTCGCGGCTGCTCGGTGCCCGCACGCTCGAAATCGCCCTCGGGAGCGACCTGCTTTACGTCACCGCGCCGCGCGTCTGGGACAACACCGTCCAGGCCACGCTCGGGAGGAACCCCGCCAACGTGCCCGACGGGCTGCGCCCCGACGTCATCAGCGTCGCCATCGAGCTCACGCCTGCCCACAACGCGATCTTCGGCGTCTGCTCGCGCTGCATGCAGTCGTTCGGCCCCTGTCCGCACACGGCCGTCCTGGCCGTCGACCTGGCTTCTTCCGCGGAGCTGCGCGACGCGCTGCTGCAGGGGTCGGACACCCGGGCTCTGGCGGCGAGAGCCCCAAAAGGCCGCCTGCGCGCTCACCTCGAGGTGACGTTCGAGACCGCGCTCGATGACTGGCTTCGCCCCACCTCGAAGGGGCGCGCCATCGAGATCGCCGCGAGCGTGGAGAGCGTCGACGGCTTCGTCCGCTATGGCTACGGCAGTCGCCTCGATCCGACCTCGAGCCACACGCTCTCGGTGACCACGCGGCTCCGCGGCGAGCGAAAGCTGTGCGCGCCGAGGGACCTCAGCCCACGGACCCAGCTTCACGCGCGCGACCGGCACGCGATCGAGCACGCGAAGGACCTCGGCGGCGGGAAGAAAGCCCTCCTCGCGGTCGGCGTCGACGCGTCGCTCACGCTCGAAGCCATGCGCGTCCACGGCGGCGTCTTCGCAGCGGGCTTCAAGCGACGCCTCGAGTTCCGCACCGAGCGCGTGCGCCCGGTCGTCGTCCTCACGAGCGCGCAGGCGACCGAGGTCTCGCGCGAGCGTGACGCCGAGCACGCCTTCGACCAGCTCTCCGCGACGTGGGTCGGCGACGCAGGCACCACGCTGGCGTTCGAAGGATCGTTCTTCTTTCCGGGCCCTTTCCCCTACGTGTGGGCACCACCCGGCCTGCTGTTTCCCGTGGCCCCGGGCGTCGATCTCGAGCTCGCGACACAGCTCGCCGCTCGCTCGGTTCTCCGCGTGCCTCCGGGGAAGCTCGGCGCGGTCGGGGCGCGCCTCCTCCGGGCGACGCACGGGCGCGGCATCGTCATGCCTGCTCGCGAGGCCTTCGGTCTCCCGACGCTCGATATGCCTCGCTTCGTGCTGCGGATCGTCGGCGAGCCCCTCGACTTCGAGGGCGAGCTCGCCGCCGTGTATCGCGCGAGAGAGATCATCCTCGCGGGGAAGACGCGCGACCTCGCGCCGGCCGACGAGACGCGCGACCGTGAGTCCGAGGAGCGTGCGATCGTCGCGCTCGAGCGCGCGGGCCTGCTCGCGCGGAGCGTCGGGACGCCCGAGGACCCCGCAGGGGACGCCGGGCTCGGCGTGCTCAGGCTGCAAGACGAAGAAGCCGTGAGCTTCTGGCAGCGCGGGCTGCTCGGCCTGCGCGACGAGACCGATCCGCCGCTCGAGGTCGTCCTCTCCGAGACGCTCGCGCGCGTACGCGTCGGCGCGCCGCTCGAGAGCCGTGTTCGTGTCAGTCTGGAGGGGAACTGGCTCGACACTCGCCTCGAGTTCTCGTCCGGGGAGCTCGGGGTGGAGCTCGGCGCGGTCCGCGAGGCGCTCGGGAAGAAGCGTCGCTGGGTGCGTCTGTCCGACGGGTCGCTGAGCCGCATCTCCGCGTCGATCGAGGCGCTGACGGAGGAGTCTGCGCTCGTGATGAACGGGCAGGGTCACGCGCTCTTGCCGGCCCACCAGCTCGGGCGCATCGATCGGTGGCTCGAAGAGAACGACGGACGTGTCGACGAGCACGTCGAGGCGCTGCGGAGCCGGCTACGGGCGCTCGCCGTCTCCGCCGAGCCCGTAATGCCAGAGGGTCTCAACGCGACGCTGCGCGGGTATCAGCGGCGAGGGCTCGCGTGGCTCCAGTTCCTCCAGGCGCTCGGCGCGGGGGGGATCCTCGCGGACGACATGGGGCTCGGCAAGACGATCACGACCCTCGCCTTTCTGCTGCAGCGCAAGGAGAGCGAAGGCGCCGCGCCGTCACTCGTCGTCTGCCCCACGTCGGTCGCGGGCAACTGGGTCCGCGAAGCAGAGCGGTTCACCCCCGACCTGCGCGTCGTGCTGCTCCACGGGACGTCGCGCACCCGCGAGCACGCCCGAGTCGCCGACGCAGACATCGTCGTGACGACCTACGCGCTGCTCCGTCGTGACCTCGAAAAGCTCTCGTCGCAGCCATTCCGCGTGGTCGTGCTCGACGAGGCGCAGAACATCAAGAACGCCGACGCGGCGACCACGCGCGCCGCCGGTCGCCTGCAGGCAGGCATGCGGCTCGCTCTCTCGGGCACGCCGATGGAGAATCGCCTCGCCGAGCTCTGGTCGCTGGCGTCCTTCGCGAACCCTGGCATCCTCGGCACGCTGCGCGCGTTCGAGACGAGGTTCGAGCGGCCGATCGTCGCGGACGGAAAGAGCCCGCTAACCACCGAGCTACGCGCGCTCGTTCGACCGTTCCTGCTCCGGCGAACCAAGGACGAAGTGCTGGGCGAGCTTCCGCCGAAGACCGAGATCGATCGCTTCGTGACCCTCCGCGTCGGCGACAAGCGGATGTACGACGCGCTCGCGCACGCTCTCCGCGCGAGCGTCGCGCAGGATCTGGAAAAGAGAGGCGCGCAGAGCTCGCTCAGCGTCTTCACCGCGCTCACCCGGCTCCGGCAGATGGCGTGCGACCCGAGACTCGTCGATCCGAAGAGCCCACCGGCCGCGAGCGCAAAGCGGGAAGCGTTCCTCGAGCTCGTCCGCGAGCTGGTGCTCGAGGGGCGCCGTGCCCTCGTGTTCTCGCAGTTCGTGCAGCTGCTGACGCTGTGGCGGATCGACCTCGACGCCGAGAAGATCGCGTACGAGTACCTCGACGGGAGCACGGTGAAGCGCGATGAGGTCGTCCGGCGCTTCCAGGAGGGGACGGCCCCGCTGTTCCTCGTCTCGCTCAAGGCGGGAGGGGCGGGGCTGAATCTCACGGCCGCCGACACCGTCATCCACTGCGACCCCTGGTGGAATCCCGCCGTCGAGGACCAGGCGACCGACCGCACGCACCGGATCGGCCAGGACAAGCCCGTGACGGTCGTGAGGCTCGTCGCGCGGGGGACGATCGAGGAGAAGATCCTGTCCCTGAAGGCGAAGAAGCGCGAGCTGACGCAGGCCGTGATCGGCGACGACGCGGCGGCGCTCGCCGGGCTCACGCAGGCGGACGTCGCCCGGCTGCTCGGCGACGCCGACGTCGATGATGCCGACGAGACCGTATCGACGGATTCACCCGGCGCGCCTTCGCCGCGCGACAAGCTCGCGACCGCCAAGGCCGTCGCCTCGCCCGAGTACTACACGCTCGTCGACGACGTGAAGCGGTGGCTCGTGACGACGCGGCGCCTCGAGAGCGATCTCGCCGTCCTCGTGGATCTTCCTCCTGCGTACGTCGCGCGGCTCGTCCGTGGGGAGCCGTTCCCTTGCTCGCGCGCGGTGGCGACACGAATTCGCGCACGGCTCGAGAGCTGGTAGGCCTCGGGAGCATCACGGAACCTGCGACGTCGAACGTCGATGTGGTTTAGTATTCGCGCGCTCCGATGATGAACACCGACGCACCCTCCGGCGAGCTCCGCTTCCGCTGCGCCGTCCCCGTGACTCTCCGTCGCCGTGGGACGGACCTGAGTCTGCTCACGAGCGAGGTCAGCTTCCGCGACGCGTTCGTCCGAACGAACGACCCGCCGCCGATGAACTCACTGGTTCGCCTTGTCTTCACGCTGCCTCCGGACGACGCCAAGTGCACGCTTTCGGCGCACGTGACTGGCGTGGTCGGGGCGGACGGAGACGCCGAGCACTATCCCGGCTTCGTCGCCCGGTTCGTCGGCCTCGACGGCGCGGCAAAGGATCGATGGGAAGCGCTCGTGCAGTCCCTCCGAGGCGAGGAGCTGGGTGCGAAGGACACGACCGTCGTGTTTGCTCCCATGAGCTACCTCCAGCTCTTCCAGGCCCAGGGCCCGGCCGCCGGCGACCTCTGGCTTCAGCCAGCTTCGGTCGATGAGCTGGAGCAGATCGTGAACGAGCAGGTCCCCACGGGCACAGTGTTCGTCCCCACCACGATACCGGTCACACCGGGCGCCAACGTCATCATCCAGTTGCTGCACCCCGTGACGCAGGTCGTCTTCGCGCTCGAAGGCGTCGTCCGCCGTCGAGGGGCCGACATCCCGGAGGGGTGGGCGGTCGTCGGGATCACGCCCCTCACCCGCGAGCGCACGCTGGCGCTGACGGAGATGGCGGAGTCGGTCGTGGTCATCGAGGACTACGACGTCGAGCTCTATGACGAACCGGTGTTCAGCCAGCGCTGAGAGCACGAGGGCACACATGCACCATCTTGGTCTGCCGGCGGTTGGTATCTCGGGCTGGGTCGTCTGCGGCATCCTCGGCGCGTGGATCGCGACGTCGAAGGGGCGGGGCGGGTGCTTCTGGTTCGCGGTCTGCTGGTGCCTCGGGCCGATCGGGCTCGTCCTCGCTGCCGTGCTGCCGTCGCGCCTCGGTGAGTGATCACGCGCGAGCGCCGAGGTGTCGATGAGTCGCATCTACCTGGCGCGCCACGGTGAGACGGACTGGAACGCGCGCGGAAAGCTGCAAGGGCACACGGACATCGCCCTCAACGAGGGGGGTCGGCAGCAAGCTCGTGACCTCGCGACGCGGCTCGCGGGCGAGCACATCGTGTCCGTGACGACGAGCGACCTCTCTCGCGCGCGGGAGACCGGCGCGATCGTCGCAACCGCGCTGTCGCTGGAGGCGCCCGTCGTCCTCACCGAGCTGCGCGAGCGATGCTTCGGCGTCTTCGAGGGCCTCACCCGAGAAGAGTGTGCTGCTCACCATCCCGACGCGTGGCGAGCCTGGCTCGAGCAAACCGCTCCTCCGGAAGGCGCAGAGCCAGTGGAGCTCGCCGTCGCGCGCCTCACGTCCGCGCTCACCCGCGTCGCAGCCGCGGCCACCGGTGGCGTCGACTCACCCGTGCTGGTGGTCTCCCATGGCGGGCTCATGCGTCTCTGGCTGCAGAGGGTTCTCGGCACCACGATCCCGCTCATCGGCAACGGCACCGTCTATGTGATCGACCAGGCCGACGGTGGCTTCCGTGCGGCGAAGTGGGGAGCGTGACTCCCGGGGCGCACAAGGGCGCGCCTCGAGGCTGTCCCGTCGGACGACAATTTCGCAGTGGTGCCGTAAAAACCGAATCTTTTCGCAAAGATTCGTCCGTATCTGGCGTCACTACGCTTGTTCGGCGCGCGTCCGAGAGTAAGCATCATCACATCGCAGCTGAGGTGGAGGATCCCATGCGCCGTCGTTCGTCTTCCGGAGTCGCTGTTGCCGTTGTCCTCGCAGCCAGTATCAGCTTCGTGCTGGCAGCCATGCCGGCGTGTAGCGGCAGCGTCCCAAGCAATTTCGGCAATCCCGACGGCGGGACCGGATCGAGCACAGGCACGAGCTACAGCTTCGGCACCGGGAAGGGCACCGGAGGGATGACCACCGGGCCAATCCTGACGGGCGGCACCGGAACGGCGACCTCGACGGTCACAAAGACAGGCTCGACGACGGGCTGCCCGGCTGGCCTCACGTGCGACGTCACGTGCACCGGCGGCAAGACGACGACGATCACCGGCAAGGTGTACGACCCCGCGGGGAAGGATCCTCTTCAGGGTGTCACGGTCTTCGTGCCTGCCGAGCCGATCACCGCGCTGCCGAGAGGAGGCCCCGCCGGCTTCGCGACGCCTTCCGATGCGTGCGCGTGCGGTGCGCTCTACCCGAGCGGGGCCGTGACGGCGACGACGACCGCGATCGATGGGAGCTTCACGCTCGCCAACGCGCCGGTCGGTACGAGCGTGCCCCTCGTCATCCAGGTCGGCAAGTGGCGCCACGTCGTCAACATCAACGTCACCGCCTGCGAGGACAACGCGCAGACCGGCACGACGCTCAAGCTGCCGTCGACGGTGGCAGCTGGCGACACGAACGACAGCATGCCCGACATCGCGGTGTCGACCGGCTCGGCGGACACGCTCGAGTGCCTTCTTCTCCGGATCGGCGTCTCGTCGGCGGAGTACGTGCCGGGCAGCTCGATGGCTGGCCACGTCCACGTCTTCTCGGGCGGGGACGCCTCGACCGGCGGTGGCCACCACGGCGGAGGCGGTGGCGGCGGCGTCGGGTCACCCGAGGCCGTTTCGATGGCGGGCGCTCCGTCGAGCTACGACGCGACGAATGGGCTCTGGGCGACGCAGGCGCAGATGATGAAGTACGACGTCGTCCTGCTCTCGTGCGAGGGCGGCGAGACGTACAACGCCAATCCGCAGGCCCTCGAGGGCTACCTCGACGCCGGCGGCCGAGCGTTCGCCTCCCACTTCCACTACTCGTGGTTCAGCGGCCCGCTCTCGTCGAAGGGCACCAACACGTACACGGTGCCGTCGGACTGGAGCAACCTCGCGTCGTGGTCGGCCGATCAGACTGGCGGAGGCGGCTTGAGCAACGGCGACGTCGGTGGCGTGATTGACACGACGCTCAACGGCAGCACGAAGCCATTCCAGAAAGGGCTCACCCTCTCGACCTGGCTCGACGAGAACGGCGCGCTCGGCGGCGTCACCGGCGTCTCCGCGGTCGAGTTGCCGATCTACACGCCTCGTTACAATGCGCTGGTCGGCCCGTCCAACACCCCGTCGCAGCCGTGGATCACGGCCGATTCGTCCGCGCAGGAGTCGAGCAACACGCTCTACTTCTCCTTCGACACACCCGTGAACGCACCGACACCGCCGGGCGCCACGGCACCCGCGTACTGCGGCCGCGCGGTGTTCAGCGACCTCCACGTCTCGGGCAACCCGTCGACGAAGGACAACACCGCGCTCCCGCCGCCGATGAGCTGCGACGACGTCAACCTCTCCCCGCAAGAGAAGGCGCTCGAGTTCATGCTCTTCGATCTCTCGTCGTGCGTCGTCCCGGACACGGTGACGGTCTCCGACGACGCCGGGCTTCCGCCGCCGCCGCCGATGGCGAAGTAGTACCGCCCTCTCGCCCTCAGCAGCCTCGCGGAGACGATTCGCGAGGCTGACTCACTGCCAATGCCGACCACGCTGGTGGTATCGAGGCTTCGAGAGCCTCCCCTCGTCGAGCGCTACAGCTCCTCGACGACCACCTTCGATCGATCGGCGGCTCGCTCCGCCGCTTCCACCGACAGAATGTCGGCGTGGCCGCGAAGATCACTCCTTCGTAGCCCGACGGTCGCGAGCAGCGCGCGCGACGGGGTGAAGCCGAGGTCGTCGGCATGGACGAACAGACGCCCGAGGTGCTCGGCGTAGGCACGAGCGAGCGAGCGAAACGGGATGTGGTCGAACGGCCTGGCTCTTCTCCGGCTTGCGGCCGACGACGCCATCAGGCTCGCGGTGAGGCCGTGATAGATGCGATTCAGCCTCCGGTGAGCTCCAGGCTCGGCGCGCGGGAGCACGCGGCGAAGAAAGTGGACGTTCAACGGGACGTGGAAAGACTCGTCCCGTGTGAGGATCGTCAGCATCTGCCGTATGGCCGGGCGCGGCTTCGCGCTCCGGAGCGCCATGCGATAAGTCGTTGCGCCGATGGTTTCGAACATCAGGTTCGTCAGGACAATCGTCTCGTGCCGCTTCGCGCGGGCGTAGAGGTTGAAGAAGGTGGTGGTCGTAGGGCCCATCGGCCGGACCTCGCCGCCGAGGTAGGCCAGGAATTGCGTCAGGAGGTCCTGGTGCCAGCCCTCTTCGTCCCCGTAGAGTCGCAGCGTCTCTGCCAGCTCGGGATCCCAGGTCGCGACCTCACCGGCGATCTCGTGCGCCTGGCGCAGGCCGGATTGCTCGGCACGAAAGGCTGCGTTGAAGAACGCGATTGCGGCGACCTTCTCCTCCGGGCGATCCCAGACGATCGGCACGGAGAGGTCGAGCTTTTCGTCGTTCATGCGCTCGCGGCGCTGTCGGAGGAGGCGTAGCCAGAAGCTCGTCGGACGGTCGGGAGTGGTCATGGCGAGAGCAGCCACTCTACCGCGAGGGCGACCCGTTCTAGAAGGCGGTCGTGGGCCAGGCCGGCCCCCCTTTCACCCACGACCTGACGCCCCTGCGCTCGTCGATGCGGCGGAGACGCAGGTCCCGCTCGGTCCCCGTCCGGGCGCATCTCACCTCCCGTTCCACACCGCGGACCGTGCGAAGGTGCCTCCCGAGGAAGGGTCAGTCCGCGCCGACTGAAGGACGGTCGGGACCAAGGGACGGTGACTTCGCGCAGAGCTTGCGGGGGTCGCCGCGGACCAAGGCCCGGTCGTGAGCGACCTTGCGCAAGTCTCGGCCGAGGAAGGGTCAGTCTTCGCGTGCCGTGCGAACGTTCCCGTCCGACCAAGCCTCGGTCTGGGCGGACCTTCGCGACGTCGTCGTGGAGCAAGGGTCAGTCCGAGCCGACTGTGCGGAGGTCCCGCGCGACCCAGGGCTTCCTCCGAGGCGACCTTGCGAAGGTCCCCACCGACGAAGCCGCCGTCCGTGCCGACCGTCGCAAGGTCGAAGCCGACCAAGTGTCGCTCGGTCGGACTGCACGAGGGTCGCCGGCCGAGGACTGTTGAGTCGCGGCGGACCTCGGGAAGCTCGCCGCCGACGAACGCTCACTCCGGGCGGACCCTGCGACAGTATCGCCGAGCGAGCCTCGGTCCGCGCGGAGGGTGGAGCGGTCGTTGCCGAGGACCGCTCACTCCGCGTCGATCTCCCGATACTCTCCGCGGAGGATGGCCGAGTCCTCGGCGACTCTTGCGCGGTCGCCGCCGAGGACGGCTCGCCCGGCGCAAACGTCTCGAAGGTCTCCGACGAGGACGGCTCTCCACGAGCGAAGGTCGGGAAGGTGCCCGCCGACAAAGGCTCACTCCGGGCGGACCCTGGCGAGGTTGCCATCGAGGACGGCTTCCTCCAAGAGGACCTCGCGAAGGCTGCGGCGGACGAACGCTTGGTCGTGGCGAACGGCGGCGTGGTCCCGTCGAAGGGTCGTTCGGTCGCGAGCGAGATCGGCGAGGTCTCGCCGGACGAGCGCTCGGTCGTGCGGAGCGTCGATAAGGTCCGCAAGCGCGGGGCATCCGCAGGCGGGACGCTCGCAAGGTCATGCGCGAGGAGGGCCGGGTTCCGTTGCTTCCCGGGAAGGTTCCGTCGAACCTTGCAGCCGTTGCGCCGGACCCGCGTCGCTCACTGCGCGGCGGCGAGCTCCCTGTTGATGACCGTCTGCAGCTCGGAGTACGGCACCGCGCCGACGACAGGGATCCCGTTCACGAAGAACGTCGGCGTCCCGTCCACGCCGACGCTCGCGCCGAGCGCGAGATCCGCCGCCACCGCCGGCTGGAAGGTATGGTTGTCGAGCGCGGCGTCGAACTCGGACATGTTCAGTCCGAGCGTCGACGCGTAGGCGTCGAGGTCGGACCGCCCGAGCGCGCTCTGGTTCGCGTACAGCGCGTCGTGGTACGGCCAGAAGTGGCCCTGCGCGTTCGCCGCGAGCGCAGCTTCTGCCGCGAGCTCTGCATAGGGGTGGATCGCGTTGAGAGGGAACTCTTCGAACACGAACCGGATGCGACCGGAGTAGTCGCTGAGCATCTGCGTGACGATGGGCTCCTCCTCGCCGCAGTACGGGCACTCGAAGTCGCCGAACTCGATGACCACGACCTTCGCGGACGCCGGCCCCTGTGAGGGTGCGCCGCTTGCATCGACGGCGACCGCGTCCGGGAGTGCCGCGTCTGCGCTGACTGTCGGAGCGCTGCCCGAAGAGCCTGCACCCGAGGTCGAGGAGCACCCCGCGAGCAGGAGCGCGGCGAGCACATGAGATCTCGATGAAACATGAAAGCGCATCGACGAACGGTTGTAGCCGAGTTTCCGGCGGCGAGCCTCGTTCGAAGCGCGGGCGAGCGGATCGGCAGCGCCGCTCACGCGGGCGGAGGTGCGCTTCGCCTCATCAAGGTCGCCATCATCGCCAGCAGAATCGCGACGGCGCCCACGAGCACAGCCCAGAACACTGGCATCCCCGGTGCCGCCGGCGGCACCGCTGCCGTGGTCGCCACTTCCGGGCCGAGGGTAAGCTCCTCGGCGACGGCGCCGGCAAGGCGAGGGGCGAGGAGCGCGAGGTCGTACCGCGGCGGCGAGGCCTGTGCATTGCCGTACAGCAGGGTCAGCTCGCCGTCCGCCGTGCGGAAGAAGCGCAGGCGTGGGCCCGAGAGCTCCAGTCGTGCGCCGCCGAGCGTGATCGGCTCGTTGTCGCCCTCCTCGACGCGCAGGTAGACGGTGCTCAGGCCCCGGGACGACCAGGGAAGCGTCAGCGGCGGCGCCGGCGTCTCGAGGCTCGAATGAGTCCAGTCGCGAGACTCGAGCGTCTGGACCTCGGGATCACGAGGAGACGCCGTCGCGCTGCGTGGAGCGAGCAGCGTGACTCGCCGCTGAAAGACGCGCGTGCTCGTCGACAGGACGAGGCGACCCGCCGGCAGCGACGCGAACGGGAGGTCGATGCGGTAGAGGCTCGTGCGAGGCTCGAGGCGCGGGCCAGACGGGACGTCTTTGGTGACCCGCGCGACGGTGAGCTCGACGAGCAAGGGCTCGTCGCCGCGCTCCAGGAGGTACGGCACCTGGTGCCCGCTGGCGTCACGGATTCTTAGATCCGCGAGCGTGGTGATGCTGGCGTGCGCGAGGGCCGCGACGTCGAGCGAGACCGCTGCGAGGCTCGTCGTCGATCGTGGACCAGGGAGGATGCTCCGCGAATAGCCGAAGCCTACGGCGTCTAGCGGCGCTCCGACGAGCGCAAGAGAGGGGGCGGGCTCGGGCGGCGGCGGGGGACTGCTCGGCTTCGGCGCGCCCCAGCTCGCGAGCGCGGGCTTCACCTTCTCCAGACCGCTCCGTGCCGCCTCGAGATCGTAGTGCGGTGCGGTGAGCTTCGCGTTGCCGTAGTGCGCGGACAGCGGCGTCGTCGCCTTCGGTTCGAGGTAGATCCAGGGCTGCGGCGCAAAGACGGCCGTCACCTCCACGAGCTCGAGCGGCGGATTGTCGCCGTCGTCGACCGTCACCTCCAGCTCCGCGCCACGCGGGGGCGTGACCGGGACGCGAACGTCGGAGGCCGTGACGCCGTCGCGCGTACTGCGGCGCAGCATGGCGTGCCCGATCTCCACGGGTACGACCTCCTCTGCGCGAAGTTGCAGCTCGGTGATCCTTGCCGCACGGAGGAGGTGCGCGCCGCGGCAGCCGAGGTCGAGCCCGATCAGGGGCAGCCCGGCGGCGGGGAGGGTCACTCGAAACCGGCTCTCGCCGACGCGCGACGGACGACGGTCGAACGGAACGGGCGAGCGGAGCGAATCGGGCGCGGCGGTCGTCGTCACCTCGTGGGCAAGCGCGTGATCGGGGAGGCGAATCGGAGAGGTCGCGCGGTTGTCCCACGTCACTCGGACGAAGCGTTCGAGCCCGTCGGGCAGCGGAATGTCGAGGCTGACGAGCTGCTCGTCGGGGAGATCGAACACGGTCGCCTTGGGGACGAGGACCGTATAGTGCGCCCGATCGCCCGAGCCTTCGACGCGCGCCTGCTTGAGCAGTGGCCTCGCGAGGCCCGTCAATCGAAGTCGGTCGATGCGGACGACGCGCCCGAGATCCACCTCGAAGCCGCTGTCGATGACCGTCGCGGGGATGCTCGCGATCGAGCCGTCGACCCAACGGTCCGCGGGCGCGTGACTCGGATCGACGAGAATGTACGGCATGTCGCCGCCACCCTCCGCGGTGAACCGAAGATCACGGAGCCCGCCACCCTGCTCGGCGCCGGCGAGCAGCGCGACGTCGACGTTGACGCGCGTCGGCCCTGGCGCGGACGGCGTGAGCGTTCGCTCGAAGCGGAACGAGCCGCGTCCCGGCTGGCCCGCGGAGTCTGCGCCGGCTCCTCTGGACGCGAGCGCGAACGTCGTGAGGAGCGCGAGCGCGACACCTCGACATAGAGACGGCTGGACGCGAGTCATGGCGCCTTCTTCTTGGTGTGCTTCGGGTCGGGCGGCAGCACGAACCGCTGGAGAACGACGGCGACGAGCGCGAGGGACAGGGCGAGCCCGACGAAGGAGCCTACCCGGTACAGCCCGCCGAGACGCCAGAGATCATGCAAGAAGGCCTTTGCCACGGTCACGACGAGAAGGAGGAGCGCCGCCAGACGCGCCGCACGACTCTTGCGGACGATACCGACCGCGAGGAGCACGATCGCGAAGACGGCCCAGCCGAGCGTGTAGGTGAGGTCCTGCGCGATGTCCGACGAGAAGTTGAACGTGATCTCGCTGCCGGACGACCAGTAGTCCGCGATCTCTATGTTCACGAGGAGGAAGAGGAGCAGCGTGGCGCCTGCTCGCATGAGCGACGAGACACGCGGGAGGGCGGGCAGCTTGTCGAACCGATCGTCGGCGCCCGCGAGCAGCGAGCTCGCCACGAGCAGCGCGATGGCCGAGACGAGGTAGGCGTAGAGGTACCAGTTCAGGATCGGGTGCGCGCCGCGCGGGTGGTACGAGAGGACTGCGCGGTTGAGCGAGAGCCGCAGGACTACGGCCAGCGAGAGCGCGGCGCTCGTCCCGAGGAGCCCCTTGTGGACGATCCGGAGGTAGAGCCACGCCAGGGCGGCAGCCTCGAGACCCCAGCCGATGGTGATCCACTGCTTGTCGAGCTGGAGCGGGATCGCGACGGTCACGAAGGCGAGCGCCGCACCGGCCACGAGGGCGAGCCGCCCACGGTCTCTTGCGTGGTCGCCGTCCGCGTCGACGGTCGGCAACGAAGCTCCGCGCGCGATGTGCAGGACGTGCATGAGCGAGCCGACGAGCAGGATGGCCTGCACGACGGGGAGGATGCCGATGACCGACTCGAACCCGCCGGTGACCATCGCGCGGTGCCCGAAGACGAAGAAGATGCCTGACGCGAGCACCGCCGCGACATGCGGCGAGCGAGAGCGGAGCCCCCGGACGCCGAGCCAGATCGGGTTCGCGAGCCAGACCGCGTAGGGCACTGCTGCCAGGACGAGGATCATCCGCCAAGGCCGAGGATGGGTAGGCGGCGCGGACGCGATCCACGCGGCCATACCGAGAAAGTATGGCGCGAGTGCGACGGTCACGAGCCAGTACCACTGTGTCTCGGCAGCGAGCCACGCGAGAGCGACGAGCGGGATCGCCCCGGCCGCGACGAGCCATGGCACCGCAGGCGCTCCGTCCCCATAGGCTCCCGCAACGGCGCCGACGCACTGGGCACCGACGAGCGCGACGGCTGCAGCGGCGGGGAACAGCGCGCCGGTCACCCCGCGGCGCCGCGCGAGCGCCAGCGCGCCCAGGGCCATCGCTGCGATTCCGAGCGTGGCCAGGATCCCCACCTCCGACCAAGCGAGCGCGAGCCCCGGAGCGGGGATGTCGTGCGTCGTGCACACCCAAACGAAGATCACCACCTGCGAGGCGGCGACGGTGGAGACGTGCAGCTCGCCTCGCCGCGCGTAGAGCGCCGCCACGAGGATGGCGAGGTCGAGGACGAAGAGGACGCCCAGGAGCGGCCAGGGCGGGGCCGCGAGCGCGGGCTGAGTCGCGACGAAGAGAAGAAAGAGGTGGCCTACGAGCCCGAGGTAGACCGCCTTGCGTCCTCCCGTGTCGCCCGCGCCAGAGCCGCCCGCGGAGTCTGCCCAGAGATTGCCGCCGATCAGCAGCACCGCAAAGCCGCCGACGATCGCCAGGGCTGGCAGGAGGAGCGACGCGACCATGGCGCTCGCCCACCAGACGGCGATGACGACCCAGGACAGCATCATCCCGAGGGCTGCGAGCCACGACACGGGGCCAGGCCTGCGATCGAAGAAGAGGCCGAGATTCAGGATGGCGAGGAGGATGGCCATTCCCCAGAGCGCGAGGTGGGCGACGGGGCCACCTGCCAGGAAAAGGAGCAGCGCGAGGCTCGCGAGGAGCAGCGATGGGGGGCCCCAACCCGGATCGAGCTTCCGCCCGAAGCGATGCGCGAGCAGCGGCACGCCGAGGTGGAATAGCCCGAACGCCCCGTACAGCAGGAGAGCTGCATGGAGGTTCGCGGGGCCGAGGTGCTTCGCAGACCACACTGCCTCGGCAACCACCGCGAAGAACGCCGCGACGAAGTACAGCGGCCCCGCCTCTTCGAGCAGCGCGACCGTCGCGATCAGCGCGAGCAGGAGGAACATCACGGCGAAGAGGACGACTGGGGACGCCGTGGCCGGCTCCAGGTACGCCAGGGCGGGGATCGTGAAGAGAAGCAGCGGCGCTGCGACGCGCGCGTCCCCCAGCTCTATGGGCGGACGCGCTGGCGAGTCGGAGGACGTCAACTGCAGCGCCGCGCGCGCATCGAGGCGTGGCGCCAGCCATCGTGCGCCGACCGGAGCGAGGAGGAAGAACGTGACGAACAGCGAGACGAAGCCGAGCACCCCCGGCCATGCGTACGAGCCGTATCCGACCGGCAGCCACCCGGCGAACACGAGGACCGTGGCGAACGCCGCCGCGCCGTGGAGGAGACGGTTTCGCGTCGCGACAGCGATGGTCGCGAGCGCGAGATCGAGAAGGAACAGGTACGCGAAGAGCAGGACGTAGTGATCCGCGAAGGCCGGGACCCATGCGAAGCAGAGCGCGAAGAGGAGCGGCAGGAGCGCGCTCGCCGTCGCCGTGTGCTCGAAGCTCGGAGCGGGGCGCGCGTCGTCCCGGGGCGGCACCAGCCGGCTCATGGCGACGAGGACCGGAAACGCGAGGAAGACTACGACGGCGATCGGCAGCTCGGCAGGCCTGTCGAGAACGAACCGGACGAGCCAACCCCACTGATAAACCGCCGTGAAGGCGACGCTCAGCGCGATCAGCACCGTCCACCCGCGGCGACGCCCCACCCACGCGAGGCCGACGTTGAGGATGATGAGATACGAGAAGAGACCGATCGGGCGGTCCTCACCCGTCGAGAGCAGGATCGGCGTGGCGAAGCCGCCGACGAGGCCGAGCAGCGCGATGAAGACGGAGTCGTGGCGGATGGCGAGCAGCACCGCGACGGTCGTGACGAGGACCATCAGCGCGAACGTCGCGGGCTGTGGCAGCAGGTGCCAGAGCGCGTCCGCCGCGAAGAACGTCGCGAACAGGATCGCGATCCCCGCTGCGCCGAGCGCGTCGGCGGTGACATTCCACTTGCTGCGACCGCGCGTCTCACTGACGACGAGGAGCGCGACGCCGCTCAGGATGCCGATCGCCAGGCGGATCGGCGGGCCGAGGAGCCCTTGCTCGATCGAATACCGAAGGAACAGAACGGCACCCAGGACGAGCGCGATCCCGGAGATCCACGAGAAGAGACGGACGCCGACGAGGCTCTCCCAGTCGAGCCCGCGACGGCCACCGGCGGACGACGGAGGCGGCGAGGGCGACGCATCGGCCGGCGGCTCGTGCGACACGGGGGGCTCGGTTGCGGCGGGCGGTGCCGGCGCAGGCGGCTCGAGTGCTGGGGGAGACTCCGCGGAAGGCACGCCGTCCGGTGGCGATGGGATCGGCTCGGCGGCCGGCAGGTTGGCGGGCGTCGGCGCTTCGGTGACGGGCACGGAGGGAGCGGGAGGCGCCGCGCCGGGTGCCTCCGCAGGCGACACAGCTGTAGGTGCGATGGCCGTGGCTTCCGCGCTCGTCGCTGGCGGCACCGCCGGAAGACCCTGAGCGGGTGGAGCCGCCGCGGCTTCGGGAGCGGGCGCTGCGGGCGATGGCGCGCTCGCGTGCCGCGCCGCGACCGGCTCGAGTGTCCCCGTTGCCTCCGTGGCCGGGGCGGCAGCGATCGTAGGAGCGGCCATCATCGCTCGTGCGCGCGCCAGCTCCGCTTCGTCGGCCTCGACGCGCACCCTCAGCGCCTCGATGCGCTGGTACAGAACGGTCCCCGCGGCCGTGTGACGCTGGTTCTCGGCGGCGAGCTGCGCGACCCGTGCCTCGAGCCTCTTCACACGGTTCCGCGACGCGATGGCGACGATGAGCCACACGACGGCGAAGACGGAGAAAGCGAACGTCAGGTCGGCGCTGTCCACAGTGGTGCCCCCGATCCCCGTTTCACCGCTGCGCAACGTGTCATCCGCGTGCGCACGCGGTCAAGGCACGAACCGTGCTCGTGACCGGTTGATCCGGCCCAGTTTCGGCTACCATGCCCTGATGCCGGCTGTCGACGCAGGAGGAGTCCCCGTACGTCCGGGTGACACCATCGCCGATCGCTATCTCGTGACGAGCGTCGTCGCCTCCGGTGGCATGGGGTTCGTCGTCGCAGCCCGCGACCGGCACCTGCAGCGGACGGTCGCAGTGAAGCTGCTCCGCGAGGGCATGTCCGCGCGTGACGGAGTGCTCGCGCGCTTCGAGCGCGAGGGGCGAGTGATCGCGGCCCTGACAGGCGAGCACATCGCGAAGGTGTTCGACTTCGGGCGACTCCCGTCGGGCGAGCCCTTCATCGTCATGGAACTGCTCGAAGGCGAGACGCTCGGGGAGCGCGTGCGGCGTGTCGGCCGGCTTCCGGTGAAGGAAGCCGTGACGTTCGTGCTTCAGACCTGCGAAGGGCTCGCGGAGGCCCACGCCGCGGGCATCGTCCACAGAGATCTGAAGCCTGACAACCTGTTCGTCTGCAAGCGGATGGACGACAGCGAGTCGATCAAGATCATCGATTTCGGAATCTCGAAGGCTCGCGAGGGGCTGGACCAGGTCACGGTGGGTACCGAGATGATCGGGACACCCGCGTACATGTCCCCCGAGCAGCTCGAGGCGCCCGCGAGCGTCGACGAGCGCGCCGACGTGTGGTCGCTCGGCGCCGTCCTCTACAAGCTGCTCTCTGGGAAGCTCCCCTTCGCCGTCGAGGGGGTGATGCAGATCGTCTCGGCGATCGTGCAGACCGAGCCCGCGCCGCTGGCGTCACAGGGCGTGACTCTTCCCGACGGCCTGGCCGAGGTGGTCGATCACGCGTTGCGGAAGGACAGGCGTTCGCGCTTCGCGACCGTGGTCGACTTCGCCGCAGCGTTGATGCCTTACGCGGGGCACGTCGACGCCAGCGCGGGAGCGGCGCAGATCAGCCGCCTCGAGCGCATCACGCGCAACCGTTCTGCCCCTTCGCTCACGCGTCTGCGGGTGCACCCCGACGAAACCCCGACCGCCGCCGAGCCCGTGTCTCTGCGTGATGCGGCGCAGGCGCGCAGCGAGCCGCAGGTGGGCGCGCCCCCCGCGAGCGTGACGCTCGCCGGGGCACCAATCAGCTCGCGGCGGAACGTGCTCGCGTACGGCGTCGCCGCAACGGCCGCCCTCGGTGCGGCGTTCCTCGCGGGGGGGCGACGCGCCCCGGACCCCGACGCGACGACGCGGAAGTCCAGCCCTGTCCCTTCGGCTCCAGAGCCGGCCGGGCCGGTCGCGAGCGCCGCGAGCGCACCTATCCGTATCGGCGTCCTGCACTCTCTGACAGGGACGATGGCCTCGAGCGAGTCGTCGCTCGTCGACGCAATCCTGCTCGCGCTCGCGCGGGTCAACGGCGCAGGGGGCCTGCTCGGGCGCAAGGTCGAGGCCGTCGTCCGCGACGGTCGCTCGCAGGCGGACACGTTCGTCCTTGAGGCTCGCCGTCTCCTCGACGAGGACCAGGTGCCCGCGGTCTTCGGTTGCTGGACGTCGACGTCGCGTCGCGCGGTCCGCCCGCTGTTCGAGGCGCAAGGTAAACCCCTCCTCTACTCGGTGCAGTATGAAGGCATCGAAGCGTCGCCCGCCGTCATCTACCTCGGCGCGGCGCCCAACCAGCAGCTCATCCCCGCGGTCCGCTGGGCCTTCGCGTTCCTCGCCCGCAAGCGGTTCTTCCTCGTCGGGTCGGACTACGTCTTCCCGCGCGTGGCGGTCGAGATTCTGAAGGACCAGCTCTCCCTCCTCGGCGCAACCGTCGCGGGGGAAGCCTTCTTGCCGCTCGGCGCGATGAACGTCTCCGCCGTCGTGCAGCAGATCAAGAAGAGCGGCGCGACGATGATCCTGAACACGATCAACGGCGACACGAACCTCGCGTTCATCCGCGAGCTTCGAGCCGCGGGGATCACCTCCGAGGAGATGCCGATGCTGAGCTTCTCGCTCGACCGCACGGGCTACCGGGAGCTCGACCCGAAGCTCGTCGCGGGCGATTACCTCGCGTGGAACTACTTCGAGGCGTTCGACTCCCCCGCGAATCGCGAGTTCCTTTCAGCCTTGCACGAGCGCTTCGGCCCGAGGCCGGCGACGGATCCGATGGCCACGAGCTATTCGGCGGTGCTCCTCTGGGCGGAGGCGGTGCGACGCGCGGGCTCGCTCGAGCTCGCGGCGATCCGCGGGGTGCTCGACAAGGTCACGGTCGAGACGCCGCTCGGCCTGCTGCGGGTCACTCCGAGCAACGGCCACGCCGTGAAGACCGTCGCGATCGGCCAGATTGGTGCGGACGGAAGCATCCAGGTGGCCTGGAGCGCCCCGAAGCCGGTCGAAGCCACACCGTACCCCGAGACCCGCACGCGCGAGGAGTGGGACAGGCTCCTCGTGAAGCTCCAGCACGAGTGGGGCGGCAAGTGGCAGGCGCCAGCAGCGCTGTAGACTGGAGCGCCGTCACCCTCACGAGGTGCGGCAGGCGCCTGCACTCGGACGACGCGCGCTTGTGGTGACCTCGCTAGCGTCGGTCGCTGCTCGCCAGAGGGTCGAGCCCTGCGATTCGCTGCAGGAGGATGTGCTCCGCGGCATCGAAGCGGACGACGGACGCTCGCAGCACGTCGACGTAGCGACGGAGCGCCGGGCGGTTGATGGCAAGGCGGGTCCGCAGCGTGGCGAGATCGCCGACCACGGCCGCCGGCAGCAGCGTCTTGGTGAGGGTGAAGAGCTCGAGCGCGACCTCGATCCACTGCGGATCTCCCGTCGCGGCGGCAATCTTGACGGCGTACCGAGCGACGAAGGTGCTCGTCTCGGCCGAGACGGAGCCCCCGTCTCGGACGGTTCGGAGGATGTTGCGCAGGTACGGCCCCACCAGCTCCGCCGCGCGATCATTTTGACCGAGCGCGAACGCCTTGTCGGCGAGCGCGCCGAGGAGCTCGAACGCGTCGACGCGCCCGGTCGTCTCTACCTGTGCTCGCCCGGGCCCGGCCTCGAGCGGCGAGCCGTTGCTCGACGTGATGCGAAGAGCGGGATCGATCGGCATGCGCGCAAGCGGATCCGGCGTTTGCCGCGGTAGCGGATCGGGCGTCAGCCGAGGCGACGGCGGCGATGAATCGGCCGTCATGCGCGGCGAACCGTGCGACGGGGTCAATGCTGCAGGCGGGCGCGGGCTGCGCTCGCTGCTGGGCCGCGAGGACGCGAGCGCGAGGGTCGCGGGGAGCGGTGCGGCGGGTGTCGCGACACGCGTGCCCGAGGCGCGAGCGTCGACGAAGGACAGCTCCTGTTCCCCGACGAGCAGCTTGTCGCCCGCCGCCACGAGGCGCGGCGCGTCCACACGCTCGCCGTTCACCCAGGTGCCGTTGATGCTCGCCAGGTCCGCGACGGTGGTGCCGCGCTGGTCCGTGGTGACGCGTACGTGGTGGCGCGACGCAAGCGGGTCATCGACGGGGATGTCACAGTCGGGATCGCGCCCGATGACCACCACGCCATGACCGAGGAGGACATCGCCGCCCGGGTAGACGAGACGGAAGCGCGGGGGGGCAACCCTCGACGTCACCGAAACGGCCGGCATCGCCTGGACGGTCTTGCGCTGGTTATCCCCCATTTCCAGCAGCGCTATAGTATTCGCGTGCTGGCGTCAAGCCTACCCTGTCCTACCCGAAAGACCGATGGTCGGCTGGGTCCGAGGAGCGGCCGTGCTCCCCGCGATTCTCACGGGGCGTCGTCGGCGACGAACCCCTTCCAGCGCCGCATGTAGCCGGCAAAGGTCGCATTGAGGCCGCGCTCGCGGAGCTCGTCGATCGTCAGCGGCGGGCGGCGCGGAAGCCAGAGCTCGTCAGCGACACCCGTGGCCCAGCGCGGGTTCGCGATCGCCGCGCGACCGATCGCCACCGCGGTCGCTCCCCTGCGCAGGAGCGCTTCGGCGTCATCGCGTGTCCAGACCGCGCCCGCGACGATGAGCGCGACGTCGTCCGGCAGCGCCGCGCGAAAGAGCGGGATCGCGTGCTCCTCGGGACGCTTCTGCGTGTTCGCCTGCGCATCCCAGAGAGAGATGTGAATGAAGTCGGCCCCGTCGTCCGTCAACCACCGCGCGACCTGCAGCGATTCGTCGAGATCGAGCCCACGTGCGTAACCGAAATCCTCCGGAGACAGACGTACCCCCACGGCGAAGCTCGCTGGAACCGCGCTCCTCACCGCCCGCAGCGTCTCGCGAAGAAGGCGCGCGCGCCCGTCGAGCGAGCCACCCCACTCGTCGTCGCGCGCGTTCATCGTGCTGCTGAGGAACTGGCAGAGCAGGTACCCGTGCGCCCCGTGGAGCTCGACGCCCGCGAACCCGGCGGCGTGAGCGCGGACCGCTGCGTCGCGGAACTGATCCTTCACCCTCGCGATGTCCGCGAGCGTCGCCTCGCGCGCATACGGCTCGGTGTCCGAGCGAGCGGTCGCCGTCCACGGCGTCTCGCCGATCAGCGCTGCGGGCGCGCGGAGGCCGCCGTGGAACAGCTGGACGATCCCCAGCGCCCCCGCGTCGCGAATCGTCGACGCGAGCCGCGTGAGCCCGGGGACGAGCCGGTCGTCGAAGACCCCCAGCTCGCCCGCCCATCCCTGGCCGTCGCGCGCGACGTGGGCCGCGCACGTCTCGACGACGCCGAACCCTCCCCTCGCGCGCATCGCCAGCCACTCGAGCTCGTCGTCCGAGACGGACCCATCGTCGTGGCTCTGCTGGTTCGTCAGCGGCGCCAGCCACGTGCGGTTCCGCACCACGGCCCCAGAGCGGAGCGTGAAGGGCTCGAGGAGCAACGCGCTACACGCCGGCGAGGCGGTCGACGAGCGCGACGTAGGACTCCATCGCCTTGTCCTTGGTTGCGCCCTTCTGACCCTGCCACGCGTCGTACTTCGCGCGCCCCTTGAGATCGAGCATGCCCGGGCGTTTCCCGTCGACGTCGCCGACCGTCGCCTGCTTGTAGAGCGCGTAGAGCTCGAGGAGCTGGTCGGTGCTCGGCGCCGACTTCAGTGCCTTCACTCGCTTCTGGGCATCCTCGAACTTCTCGGGCAACGTCATGGGGAACCTCCGGGCGCGCGAGTGTACCCCGCTACTGGCCGAGCGCCTCGACCTTGTGCCACGTGTCCATCTTCGGCGCCGCGCGTCCCGGGTAGATGCACCAGCCCGAGTGGCGAACTCCCATGTTCATCGTCAAGCAGCAGGCGCGCGCGAGGTCGGGCGAAGGGAAGCGGATGGCCTTGTACTCCTCCTCGTAGTCGATGGTGAGATCGACGCTCAGCTCCGAGCCCGGGCAGGCGTCGACCGTTCCGGAGGCCTCCTTCGTCTCCACGTGCGCGCCCCTCGCGGTGAGGTCTGCCGCGAGCTCGCTCGGCGAGAGCTTGTGCGTGCAGGCCGAGGCGGCGAGCGAGGCGAGCACAAGAACGCGTGCGAGCCTCATCGGTCGATGTTCCGGCCGACGATCGAGCCCGTCAATGGAGGAGCGCGCCGTCACTCGGACGTCTCGGACGGACACTTCGCCGGAGCGCTCCCCTTCATCGTGACGACCTCCCCCTCGGTCGCGGGCACCGGCGGAGGCGTTCCTCCATCGATGGCGACGCGCCACGCGCCGTCCGTGTCCTTCACCCAGACCGACTGGAAGGTGCCCTTCAGGAATCGCGTGGCGCCGGGCTTCACGATCTCGATCCAGTACGGGCCGCGCGAGAGGACGACGCGCGGGTCTCCGGTCGGGATGACCTCCGTCGGGTACCAGGAGAGGCGCAGATCTTCCCCGCGGAGGATCGCGCTCCACGACGACGTCACGGCAGCGCGGCCGCGGAGGAGCGCGTCGCCGGTGACGAAGACGGCACCTTGCTGGACGTGGTCCGCAAACGCCGCCGCATCGTGCTCTCGCACCGCGCGCGCGAAGTCGACCTCGCGAGCCCAGACCTCGCACTTCGCGATCGAGGGCGACGACGCGGGGGAGGCTGCCGGCCTCGTCGCGCACGCGGCGCACGCGACGACGCCGAGCAGGCCAAGCCTCCTTGCGAGGCTCGCGAGCCGCCCCGGTCGCACGATCAGCACTTCACTCGCTTCATCTCGGGATCGTAGAGCGGCTTCTGCGAGGCGATCGCCGGGTACAGCTTGCCCGCGATCTCGACCTCCCAGCGGCCGCGGTCGAGGTACGCCTGATCGACCGGCTCGCCCGCCTCGATCATCGCGAGACCGACGGCTCCGCCCACGGTGAAGCCGTAGGACGCCGCCCGGATGTACCCGACCGCCTTCCCGTCGCGACGCACCACCTCGGCGTGGAACATCAGCGGCTCGGGGTCCTTCACGAGGATCTGCACGATCTTTCGCTTGAGCGGCCCCGCCGCCTTCTTCGCGACGACCGCGTCGCGTCCGATGAAGCCGCCTGGCTTCTTCAGGTCGACCGCGAAGCCGAGGCCCGCCTCGAGCACCGAGTCGGTGTTGTCGATGTCGTGACCGTAGTCGCGGTACCCCTTTTCCATCCGCAGGCTCGCGAGCGCCTTCAGCCCCGCGTGGCGCAGCCCCACGCTCTCCCCTGCGACGGTCAGTCGGTCATAGACGTGCGTCGCCTGCTCGGTCGGGACGTACAGCTCGTAGCCGAGCTCGCCCAGGTAAGTGATGCGGACGCAGAGGGCGCGGGCGAAGCCGATGTCGATCTCGCGGGCCGCCCGGAAGGGGAACGCCTCGTTCGAGAGGTCGGCCGTCGTGAGCGACTGCAAGAGCTCGCGCGAGCGCGGACCCTGCACGTTGATCTGCGCGTAGCCCGAGGTCACGTCGGTCACCCAGGCGTGGGCGTCGTCCGGCGTGTGCCGCCGCATCCAGGTGAGCACGTGGCGGTGCGCCGTGTCCGAGGCGACGACCCAGAAGCTGTCGTCCGCCAGCTTGGTCACTGTGAGATCGGCCTCGAGCGTGCCGCCTTCGTTCAGCCACTGCGTGTACGTGATGAGCCCCTCGGGGCCGTCGACGTTGTTCGCGGAGATGTGGTTCAGCATCTTCCCCGCGTCGCGCCCCTGCACGACGAACTTCGCCATGAAGGACATGTCCATCAGGATCACCCCCTCGCGCGTCGCGTCGTGCTCCGCCTTCCAGTACGGAAACCACGCCTGCCTCCCCCACGACAGGCTGTCGACGTTCGGCTCCACGCCCGCGGGCGCGTACCAGTCGGCCCCCTCCCAGCCGCTGACGTCGCGGAAGTAGGCCCCCTGCCGCGCGAGGCGATCGTGGAGCGCCGACTTCTTCGCGCCGCGCGCGGTGAGCATCGACCGCGTCGGGTAGTGGCACTGGTAGACCATCCCGAGCGACTCGACGGTGCGCGTGCGGCGGTACTCGGGGTTCGCCTGGTACGTGTGGAGGCGGTCGATGTTGAAGCCGGTGACGTCGACGTCGGGCCGGCCGTTGATGATCCAGTGCGCCATCACTCGGCCGAGCCCTCCGCCCGTCAGGATGCCGATCGAGTTCAGCCCGGCCGCGACGAAGTAGTTCTTCAGCTCGGGGGACTCGCCCACGATGGGCGCGAGGTCGGGGGTGAAGCTCTCGGGGCCGCAGAAGAACTTGCGGACGCCGGTCTCGAGCGAGATCGGCACGCGCTTCATCGCGCGCTCGACGTACGGCCCCATGCGCTCCCAGTCGGGCGTGATCTCCCCGAACGAGAAGTCCTCGGGGACTCCGGACACCTTCCACGGGGCGCAGATGGGCTCGAACAGGCCGATCATCAGCCCGCCCCCCTCCTCGCGGTAATAGCCGTGCGACCCGGGGTCCTCGAGGACGGGCCACGTGCCGGAGATCTCCGGGATCCTGTCGGTGATGAGGTAGTAGTGCTCGGCCGACTGGAGCGGGATGTTCACGCCCGCCTTCGCGCCGAGCTGGCGCGCCCACATGCCCGCGCAGTTGACGACGTACTCGGCCTCGATGTCGCCGTGCGCGGTCCTGACGCCGGTGACGACGCCGCGCTTGTGGAGCAGCCCGGTGACGGCGACCTCCTCGTAGATCGCCGCGCCCTGCATGCGCGCCCCCTTCGCCATCGCCATCGTCGCGTCGACCGGGTTCACGCGACCGTCCTCCTTCACGTAGAAGCCCGCGAGCAGATCGTCGGTCTTCGCGAGCGGAAAGAGCGCCTTGATCTCGGACGGCGAGATCTCGTGCACGTCGACGCCGCAGTAGCGATTGAAGGCCGACACCCGCCGGTACTCCTCGAGGCGGTCGCGGTCGGCGGCGACCTCGATGAACCCTACGGGCAAGAACCCGCTCGACAGCTCGGTCTCGGCCTCGAGGCGCGCGTAGAGGTCGCGCGTGTACTTGCGCATCTCGGTCGAGGTCTCGGACGTCGACCCGAACGTGACCATCAGGCCGGCGGCGTGCCAGGTCGTCCCCGACGTGAGGCGGTCGCGCTCGAGCAGGACCACGTCCTTCCAGCCCATGTGAGCCAGGTGATACGCGACGGAGCAGCCGATGATGCCGCCTCCGATGACGACGACACGGGTTCGCTTCGGGAGGACCGGTTCGGACATGGCCGCGCACGATAGCGGAAACTCACGGTCGATCTTCGTGGCGGGTGGCCGTCTGGACGACCACGTCGTCCGATTTTTCGTGGTGGGTGGCCGTCTGGACGACCATGTCGTCCATTTTTTCGTGGTGGGTGGCCGTCTGGACGACCATGTCGTCCATTTTTTCGTGGTGGGTGCCCGTCTGGACGACCATGTCGTCCATTTTTTCGTGGTGGGTGCCCGTCTGGACGACCATGTCGTCCATTTTTTCGTGGTGGGTGCCCGTCTGGACGACCATGTCGTCCATTTTTTCGTGGTGGGTGCCCGTCTGGACGACCATGTCGTCCGAATTTCACGGGTCGGCGCTTCGTCTTCGCGACGCGATGACGGCGCCCGTCCACCGGTGTACGACGCTCGGCATGGAGTTTCGAAACCTCGGAAACAGCGGCCTGAAGGTCCCCGTGCTCTGCCTCGGCGCCATGACGTTCGGCGAAGCCGACGACACCTCGTTCATGCACAAGGTCGGCTGCGACGAGAAGACGTCGTTCGACATCATGAGCCGCGCGCTCGAGCGGGGCGTCGGCTTCATCGACACCGCCGACGTCTACGGTCAGGACGGGCTCTCCGAGCGCATCGTCGGAGCGTGGATGGCAGACACGAAGAACCGTGATCGCGTGGTCCTCGCCACCAAGTTTCGCTTTCGCATGGGCGAAGGCCCGAACTCGACGGGCGCGTCTCGCTACCGCATCGTGCGCACGGTCGAGGAGAGCCTGCGCCGCCTCCGGACCGACCGCATCGACCTCTATCAAATTCACATGCAGGACATCGACACGCCCGAGGAGGAGACCTTGAGGGCGCTCGACGATCTCGTGAGGGCCGGCAAGGTGCTCTACCTCGGCGCGAGCAACTACGCCGCGTATCGCCTCACCGACAGCCACTGGCTCTCGAAGACGGAGCACCTGCACCGGTTCGTCGCCCTGCAGATGCAGTACAGCCTGATGGTGCGCGACCTCGAGCGCGAGCACGTCCCCCTGTGCACGAAGTTCGGGCTCGGCATCCTCCCCTGGTCGCCGCTCGCGGCGGGCTTCCTGTCGGGGAAGTACGCGAAGAACCAGCCGCCCCCCGCAGGCGTTCGACTCGAGAAGTGGAAGGAGCGCTTCGCGGGCTTCGACAGCGAGCGCGGCTGGCGGACGCTCGATGCCGTGAAGGCCATCGCCGCCGAGCGAGAGACGACGGCGTCCGCCATATCCCTGGCGTGGCTCCTCGCGAAGCCGGCCGTAACCTCCGTGATCTTCGGCGCACGCTCCGTACGGCAGCTCGACGACAACCTCGCCGCCGCAGACGTCAAGCTCACCGAAGCGGACGTGAAGCGGCTCGACGACGCGAGCGCGTTCGAGCTCGGCTACCCCTACAACTTCATGGGGAACATCCAGAAGCGCTGGTGACCCGGCTCCGTCTGCGCGGGCAGCTCAGTCGAGCCGGCGAAGAAAGCTCCGCACAGCCTGCGCGACGGCGTCGCCGGCCTCGAGCAGCAGCGCATGGCCGGTCCCCGGGATCTGGATCCACTCCGCGCCCGGGATCGATCGGCGGAGCTGCTCGAGATCGGCCGAGGGCGCCATGACGTCGTGCTCGGGCGCGATGACGAGCACGGGCACCGACACCGTCGGTAGGACGTCGGACGCGTGCGAATCGAACAGCGCGCGGAGCGTCGACCAGTAGGCCCCCCAGTCCATCGCTCCCACCGTGCGGAAGAAGTGCTCGATCTCGTCGCGAGGCGCGTCTGGCCCGAGCGCTCCGAGCGCGCGACCAAGCGGATAGAGGAGTCGAGACTTCGACAGGTAGCGTGTGACGGGGGAGAGGCGAGGCACGACGGGAGAAGCGGCGAAGAGCGCGCCCTGCAGCGCCGCTCGGACGCCAGGGAGCTGGAACAGAGCGCTCGCGCCGTACGGGTGGTCCGCGCCGCCCGCGATGAGCACCATCGCGCGAACGAGCTCGGGCCGCCGTCGATACAGCTCGAGGAGGACCGTCACCCCCATCGAGAAGCCGACGTGCACGACCGGAGTCGGGGCGTGATCCCGGCCGTCGACTCGCTCACCCAGCGCCGCGAGCGTCACCCGGGCGAGGTCGTCGGCCTGCGTCGCCATCGAGTAATCGCCCCCGCGCGAGACCTCGCTGTCCCCGTGCCCGCGGTAGTCCCAGCGAACGACGCGGTGCTCCGGCGCGAGCGCCGCGACGAGGCCGCTCCAGAAGTTGGGGGTCGTGCCGAGCCCCGTGGTGAGGATGATGGGCGGCCGCGCATCGACCGCACCGCCGGCGCCGAGCGCAGGGAAGTCATGCCACCCGACCGCCGTTCCGTCGCGCGAGAGGACGTGGTGGAGCGTGGACTTCAAGACTCGTTCCGCGGCCGCCGTCTGCGACGGACCCCACCGCCGTCGCCGGTTCCGTCGCCGGTGCCGGTGCCTGTACCGGTCCCATCGCCCGTGCCCGTGCCTGTGCCGGTTCCATCGCCTGTGCCGGTGCCCGTACCGTCGCCGGTCCCGGTCCCCGTGCCATCGCCGGTCCCGGTACCGGTGCCATCGCCCGTGCCGGTCCCGGTACCATCGCCGGTCCCCGTACCGTCGCCCGTCCCCGTCCCGGTACCATCGCCGGTTCCCGTGCCGACGGGAGATGTGCCCGTGCCGTCACCGGTCGACGTGCCCGTACCCGTCGACGTGCCCGTGCCGTCACCGGTCGACGTCCCCGTACCGTCGCCGGTCGAGGTGCCCGTGCCGTCACCGGTCGACGTGCCCGTGCCGTCACCGGTCGACGTGCCCGTACCATCGCCAGTGCCGGTGCCGCCCGTACCCACGCCCGTGCTCGTGCCCGTGCTCGTGCCCGTTCCGAATCCCGTTCCGCCGGTGCCCGCCCCCGTTCCGCCTTCTCGCCTCGCTCCCCCATCGTTGCGCCGGATGATCCAGCCACCCTCTTCGGGTCCGGCGTCGTAGCCACCGCCCGGGCCTCCGCCGTCCTGTCCTCCGTCAGGCAGGCCGCCGTCCGCCTCGCCGACCGCGCTGTCGCTCTGACCCGTGCACGCAGCCACGAGCAAGCCCAGGCCGACCGCGGCGAGCCCGACGAAATCGCGTCGACCCCCGGCCGCTCCTGGCGCGGCGCGCGAGACACGCGTTCGAGGGAGCTCCGGCGGCTTCGACAGTGGCGTGTCCGAGATCTCGACCGACGAGACCGGATCGCCGCACGCGTTCGCGTCGTTGATGGCGTCGAGGAGCGCGACGAGATCCGCGTCCGCGAGCCGGAGGCCGCCGAAGGTCGGTCGAAGGCGCCCGCTCGAATCGGGGGGGCCTCCGTGCACGAGGAACCGGAGCCGCCCCGCCCGCAGAGCGTCGACGGCGTTCCCCCCGGTCGGCGCCAGCACGAGCGCCCCCAGCCCTGCACCGCGTGACGGCGGCAGCGCGCCTGCGATCATGTACGTGCCGCTCGGCATGTCGCCGAACGGACGCCGCCAGTCTCGGTCGGGGTTGCCGTGGGCTGCGGCCACCGCGGCGCTCGCGGTGGCAAGCACGGCGATCGGCGGAAGCCTCTGGCGCCCGTCCGATCCGAGGAGCACAGCGCGCCCGACCGCGACACGTCCCTCGGGGAGGACGACCACGAGCTTCGACATCCTAGACCCCTCCCGCCGCGACGACGCTCATCGAGCGATGATTGTCGCAGCTCGGGCCCCGGTGTCCATCGTGGTGTTGCGAGGGCACGCACGAGGGCGAGCTTGCGGCCCACGCCTGAGCCCACGCGCAACGAGTGCTTGACGTGATGTCGTACAGCTCGTTTCCTCTCACGCGTCGGCAGGGCTCGCCGGCGTGTCGCTCAGTCTCTTCTGTCGAGAGCGGTTCCGTACTGGCTTGGGAGGGTCTCGAATGCTTCGGATCGGCATCACCAGCGCGCTCGCTCTCGCGCTTCTCGTTGGAGCGGAGCACCGGGCTCTTGCCCAGACGTCGTCGCCCTGCAGCGCGGTCCGTGACCACCTGCACGATACCGTCATCGTCTTCCGGCCGCCGTCGGCGTTCACGATCTGCCGCAACGGCGTCGAGGAGGACGGCGTGGTCACTGGCCGCCGCGTCTACCTCGAGCTCGAGCCGACGCCCGCGTCCCGCATGTTCGACTTCCGCGTGCACGGGCAGTCTGGGGAATGGGCGCCGATGGGGCTGGCGGTCTGGGAGGAGCTGACCTCGAAGATCGCGAGCAAGCTGCGCGACCTGGATCACTCGGGCGAATCGATCTCGGACCTCGTGATTCCGCTCGACGCCAGCGCCGGGCAGACGGCTCCGCTGCGGCCGGTCGCCATCGCGCGGACGCGGTACCTCGCGGACGTCACGCCTCGCTACCTCGAGGCGCTGCACAGCGTGCGTGGTGAGGCTCGCGAGCTGCCGGTGGTCGCGAGGGTCGTCAAGCAGTGGTGCAGCGCGCTGGCGACGGACGCGGCCGCGACGGCGGAGTCCGAGCTCCACGCGCGGTGCGCCGCGCCGGAGCTGGCGGACGGCGCGGTCGACCACGTCGTCGAGGCGTTCGAGGCGGCGGCGAAGAAGGAGACGGCGCAGCGCGACAAGGCGCGGGACGCGACGCTGAACGCGATCGCCCATCCCGACGACTCCCGGGCCGTGGAGGTCGCCGCTCGCGAGCTCGACGACGCGCGCGTCGCGGCCAACGCGGTGGTCGCGGCGGGGCATCTGCTGCGCGAATCGAGCGCGGCGCTCGCGCGTGACGTCGCCACTCTCCGGGTCGCCCTCCGCTCGATCGACACGATCCGGCCCGGGGTCCCGACCTACCTCTCGACGTACTCGAGCGGCGGGAACGCCGAGCTCGAGATCGACGCGACGCCGATCGACGCCGCCGCCGTCAGCAGAGGGAGCGTGCCGCCGAACGCGGGGCGGGCCAACGGGCGCTTCCCCATCTTCGACCGGCACTATCTCGACCTCGAAGCCGGCCTCGGCTGGACGGCCGGCTTGCCGCAAGTCCCCTATTCGAGCGCCGTGAACGGGATCCAGACCATACAGACGAAGCCCGTCGACGAGTTCGTCGGGCTCGCGCTCGTGGAGCTCGAGCCCCTCCGCTTCCTCTGGCCCGAGCGGCCCCTCGCCGGCGTCCTGCGGCTTCCGACCATCGGCATTCCGTTCACGCGAGATCCGACGCAGAACTTCTTCGTCGGCGGCGGCCTCGGGTGGACCGGGATTGGCTCGATCACGGTCGGGCCCTACTTCCTGAACGAGATCACGCTGCGCAACGGCTACGCGCCGAACCAGCAGCTGCTGAACGGTACTACCCTCGGCGCGGCGACCGTCGCCGGGCTCCGCGTAGGGTACTTCGCCTCCGCGAGCATCGACCTCGTCGGGCTCTTTCACCTCTTCGTGCCGACCCACGTCGCGACCATCGACGCGGTCACCGGGAAGGAGAAGTAAGCCGGTGGGCGCCGCGTGAGCCGGCACATCGTGAGCCGGCACGTGACCGTCCTGGCCGCCGCCCTCGCGGCTGGCGGTGGCGGCGGTGTCATTCTCGCCAGCTGCTCGAGCGTCGGCGCGAGCCCCGAGGTCGTCGCGCTGGCCACCGGCCAGGCCACGCCCACGGCGATCACCGCCGACTCGACCAGCGTCTACTGGGTGAACTCCGGCAACGGCACCGTGATGAAGGTGCTTGCGTCGGGCGGCACGCCGGTGACGATCGCGTCGGAGCAGTACAATCCGACGGCGATCGCAGTGGACGGTGCGAACGTCTACTGGACGAACGCGGGCACGGGGGATTGCACCGCCGCGGCAGCGTCCACGCCGTCCGTGTGTCCGGGGAGCGCCGTGATGATGGCGCCGCTGAGTGGGGGACAGGCCGTCATGCTCGCGCCCGCGAGTGTCCCGGTCGCGATCGCGGTGGATGGCGCGAACGTGTACTGGGCAGGCGGCGCGGGCGACGCCGGGGGGCTGGTCGTCAAGGTCCCGCTCGACGGCACCGCGGCGACAACGCTCGCGTCCGGTCAGTCGGGCATTCACGGCGTCGCGGTCAACGCGACCTACGTCTACTGGACGAACGACACCGAGGCGGGCAGCGTGATGGAGGCGCCTGTCGCCGGCGGATACACGGGCACGCTCCCTTCCACTCAGGATTATCCGGGCGCCATCCAGGCGACCTCGGCGAGCGTCTACTGGCTGGACGCGATCGGGCGCAGCGGGGCGGCTGGACTGACGCTGATGACGGTCTCCGTGCGCGGGGGAACGCCGACCCCGCTCGCCGTCTCGGCTCCGGGATATTACAGCTCCCCTTCGGCGCTCGTCCTCGACGCGACGACGGCCTACTGGACGGCGCCCGGGGATTCCTACGAAGGCGCGTCGGGCTACGTGATGAGCATTCCGCTGGCCGGCGGCGCCATCAGCACGCTCGCGAGCGGCGACACCAGCGGCGGCGGCATCGCCGTGGACGCGACGAGCGTCTACTGGACGAGCGCGAACGCGGTGATGAAGCTGACGCCCAAGGTCGGCGGCCTTGCGCCGGTCGAGGCGGGAGTCGACGCGTCGGCGGACGTCCTCTCCTGCTCCTCCGACGAGCTGCTCTGCGGCACCGTGTGCGTGAGCCCGAGCACGGACACGGACAACTGCGGCGGATGCGGCACGACGTGCCTCGCCATGCAGAGCTGTCAGGCCGGCGTGTGCGCTTGCCCCTACGACGAGACGTCCTGCGGCGGCGCCTGCGTCGACTTGCTCGCCGACCAGAGCAACTGCGGCGCCTGCGGGACGATCTGTCCTTCGCCCGAGTCCTGCGAGAGCGGAGCCTGCGCGTGCGTCGGCGGCGGCACCGACTGCGACGGGGTGTGCGTCGACAAGGGGACCGACCCGAGCCACTGCGGCGGATGCGGGATCAAGTGTGCTGCGGCGGAGACCTGCCAGAGCGGGAAGTGCGCCTGCCCCGGCGGTGACTCCCTCTGTGGCGATGTGTGCGTCGACAAGAAGACCGACGGCACGAACTGCGGCGCCTGCGGAACGACCTGCACGGGCGCGACACCGTACTGCGCCTACGGGACGTGCGTTCCGAAGCCACTCCCCAACTGCGCTCCCGGGGGCGCGGGGCTCTCGAGCTGCGGCGCGAGCGCCGAGAGCTGCTGCACCAGCTTGCCTGTCACGGGCGGGACGTTCTTTCGCACGTACGACCCGACGCTCGCGGACGCCGGAGCGATCACCGGCCCCGACGGGAGCCCCGCGGGCGAGGCGGATCCTGCGACGGTGAGCAGCTTCGAGCTCGACAAGTACCTGGTGACGGTCGGTCGTTTCCGCCAGTTCGTGAACGCGTGGAACGCAGGCACGGGCTACACCCCCGCGGCAGGGTCGGGGCTGCATACGCACCTCAACGGAGGGCACGGCCTGCTCGCGCTCGGGGCGGTCGGCGCCGACGCGGGGGTTCCTGACGCGACCGCGGACGGCGAGGCGGGTGCCCGCGGCGCGACGTACGAGCCGGGCTGGCTCGCGGCGGACGACAGCAACATCGCCCCGACAAACGCGAACCTGGCGTGCGACCCCAGCTTCGCGACCTGGACGGCCACGGCCGGGAGCAACGAGAACCTGCCAATCACCTGCGTCACCTGGCAAGAGTCCTATGCGTTCTGCATCTGGGACGGTGGGTTTCTCCCGAGCGAAGCGGAGTGGGACTACGCCGCCGCCGGCGGGAGCCAGCAGCGCGAATATCCCTGGGGCTCGGCCGCGGCCGGCGCGAATAACCAGTATGCGATCTACGGAGACAGCGTCGGCGACTGCTACTACCCGAGCGGCGCGCTCACGAAGTGCACGGGGACCGTGAACATCGCGCCGGTGGGGACCGCGACGCTGGGCGCGGGGCTCTGGGGTCAGCTCGACATGGCTGGCGAGGTGAACCAGCGGACGCTCGACGGGTTCGCTCCTTTCGTCGATCCGTGCGTCGATGGTGCGTACTTCGGAGATGCGGCCAATCGCACGATCCGGTGTGGCAACTATGGCTCGAACATGCTGACGCCGCACCGCGTGAGCGCCCCGGCGACCAACCGCTACCCGTGGGTCGGCGTGCGTTGCGCGCGGGCTCCCTGACCGCGCCACCCCATCGCCGCTAGCATGAAGAAGCGCGGCCCAGGTCGTGCCTGCACCCCCAGCTTGCGGCGTACGCCTTGCTCCGATACCGTGAAAACGTGGCAAATCCTGCGGGTCACCAGTCGACGCCCCGCGTCCTCGGCCGCTATGCCATCTACGACGCCATCGCGTCCGGCGGGATGGCGACGGTCCACTACGGCCGCCTGCTCGGGCCGGTGGGCTTCTCGCGGACCGTCGCGATCAAGCGGCTGCACCCGCAGTTCGCGCAGGACCCCGAGTTCGTCACGATGTTCCTCGACGAGGCTCGCCTCGCCGGGCGCATTCGCCACCCGAACGTCGTCGCCACCCTCGACGTCGTCGCGACCTCGAACGAGATCTTCCTCGTCATGGACTACGTCCACGGCGAGTCGCTCGCGCGCATCGTCCGCGAGGTCACCTCCCGCGGGGAGCTCATCCCGCTCCCGATCGCGCTTCGCATCGCCACCGACGCGCTCCAGGGGCTCCACGCTGCCCACGAAGCGCGCGACGAGCGCGGCATGCCGCTCAACATCGTCCACCGCGACATCTCCCCGCAGAACATCCTCGTCGGCGTCGACGGGAGCGCCCGGCTCGTCGACTTCGGGGTCGCCAAGGCTGCCGGTCAGGGGCAGACGACGCGCGAGGGACAGATAAAGGGGAAGCTCGGCTACATGGCCCCCGAGCAGCTGCGCGCGGGGCGGGTGACCCGCCAGACCGACGTGCACGCCTTCGCGACGGTGCTCTGGGAGATGATCTGCGGCCGCCGCCTGTTCGCGGGCGAGACCGAGGCCGACACCATCGGGCGGGTCGTCCAGCACGTCATCCCCTCCGTGAGCGAGTACGTCCCCGACATCGACCCCGAGGTCGACGTGGTGCTGAAGAAGGGCCTCTCCGAGTCTCTCGAGGGGCGCTACGCGACCGCGCGAGACATGTGCATCGCGCTGGGCTCGTGCGGGACGGCGGCGAGCACGATGCAGGTGGCCGACTGGGTCCAGGCGCAGGTTCACGACCTCATCGAGAGCCGCGCGCAGGTGGTGAGCGCCATCGAGAGGAATCAGGAGCACAGCAACCCCGAGACGAAGGCGGAGCCGGGCGACCCACGGAGCGACTCGAGAGGGGGCGCGAAAGACTGGGTCGCTCGTCTCTCGGCGCCGGACCTCAGCGCCGAGGCCGCAGCCGCAGCGACCCTCGCGCCGCCGGCACTGCAGGCGCCTGCGCCGGCAGCGACGCAGGGACAGGGCGCCGATACGAGCATCTCGGCAGTGATGGACAGCGTGCTCAACCCGCGGCGACAGCGACCGTGGGGGCAGATCGCGGCAGGGAGCGTCGGCGTGCTCGGCCTCGCGTTCGGCGTGTTCGCGTGGAATCACCGGGCCGGCGACACGGTGCCGGCGGCTGCGCCCCCATCCACGACCGTGGCACCCGCGGGGCCGAGAATTCCGCCGCCGCCGCCGCTGGATCCAGTGCCAAGCGCGGTCGCGGCACCCCTCCCCTCCTCGGCTCCCGTCCCGTCCGCCGCTTCGCCAGTCACACCGCCCGCGACCCCCGCGATCCCTCGGGCGGCCGTCGCCCCGGCACACCCGGCCGTGAACGTACGGCCGGCGACGCCCACACACCCCGCGAAGAATCCATCTCCCAAGAAGGACGACAGCGTGTTCGACTCGCGAGAATGATGGCACGACGACCTCTAGTTCGCTCCTCCTGGCGCGCGTTCGCGCTCGTCGTCGCCGCGGGGACGCTCGCTGCCCCCGCCGCGCACGCGCAGACGGGCGACGCCGCCCTCGCCGAGGCGCTCTTCCGCGGCGCGCGGACACTCGTCGCCGCGGGCAACTACGCCGAGGCGTGCCCGAAGTTCGCGGAGAGCCAGCGCATCGACCCCAAGCTCGGGACGCTGATGAACCTCGCGCTCTGCCACGCCAGCGAAGGAAAGACGGCGAGCGCGTGGGCCGAGTACACGCAGGCGGCGGAGCTCGCCGCGCGCGCGGGCCAGGCCGATCGCGAGCGCGTCGCCCGCAAGAGCGCGTCTGACCTCGAGGCGGTTCTCCCTCACGTGGTGCTCAAGGCAGCGACGAACGACCCGATGACCGTCACGTGGGACGGCAAGACCATGGGCACGGCGATCCTCGGCACCGCCCTGCCCGTCGACCCTGGCGCCCACGAGCTCGTCGCGAGCGCCACCGGCAAGAAGTCGTTCTCGCAGACGGTCACCGTGAAGCCTGGCCCCGGCGAGCAGACCATCACCATCCCGGCCCTCGAACCGGGTTCGGATGCGGCGGCCGTCGTCCCTGTCGTTCCGCCCTCGAGCACACCTCCCGCGACCGCCGAAGCGCCGTACGGGCACCCCATCCTCGGCTACTCCCTCATCGGTGGCGGCGCGGCGGCGATCATCGTCGGCTCGATCTTCGGCGCGATGGCCCTGTCCGAGAAGAGCGCGGCCGGCCCGCTGTGCAACAGCACGTCGTGCACCCAGCAAGGGCTGAACGACATCAGCTCGCTCAAGACCGACGAGGCGACGTCGACGATCATGTTCGGTGCCGGCATCCTCGCCGCGGGCGCCGGGATCTACTTCGTCGTCAAGAGCGCGACGCACCACGAGGCTGCCCCGTCAGCGCCGGCGGCTCGCATCGATCCGCTGCTCGGCCCCGGCCGCGCGGGCCTCGCGCTCTCGGGTAGCTTCTAGGCTACCAGACCTCTCACGGCGTCGGCCGGCGAAGCGCCGACCGCCTTCCTCCCGTGAGAGCTCGCCGGGGAGCGCGGCCGCTCCCCGGTCCCCAGCCGTTCTACGCGAAGTAGCGCGCGACGAGGAGGGCGGCATCGCCCGCGTGCGACTCATCGAACGGGGACTCGTCATCGTTCGACGGGACCTCGAGGTTCAGCAGCGCGGTGTGCGCGCCGGCGTACTCGGCGGAGCGCACGAAGCCCGACGCCGGGGACACCGTGCCGCTCGTGCCTATCGCGACGAACAGGTCGACGTCGCGCAGCGCTTTCTTCGCGGTCCACTCCTCGAGCGCGCCCAGCCGCTCTTCGAAGAGCACGATGTCCGGGCGCACCGGCGCGCGGCACCGTGCGCATGCGGGGACGTCGACGCACGTCCGAGCGTCGACGAACGGTGGCTCGTCGCAATCGCTGCGCGAGCAGCGCGACCGGCGGATTGCGCCGTGGAGCTCGATGACGCTCTGGCTCCCGGCCTGCACGTGTAGCCCATCGATGTTCTGCGTGATGAGCATGAACGCGGCGCCACGCGCGGACGCCCGCCGCTCGAATGCGGCGAGGGCATGGTGCGCCGCGTTCGGCGTCGCGTGCGAGATCGCGCTGCGCCACTCGCGCGTGACCGACCAGAGGGCCTGCGGGTCGACGCCGGCCACCAGCTGCTTCGCGAGCGCCTCGTTCGTCGTCCACAGACCGCCGGGACCGCGGTACGTGCGGAGGCCCGACGGCGCGGAGATCCCCGCGCCGGTGAGGACGACCACGTTGTTCGCGCGCTGGAGTCGGTCGCGAAGGCTCGTGGTGTCGGTCGACGCACGCGTCATGAAGGCGACCTTTGCCAGTCACCGCCTTTGAGCTGCGATTCGAGGGGCTCTCGCGCGGCCGCGAACTGCCACGGGATGTTCGCATGACCCACGGCGAGCGCGACGATGCCGCCGACGATCGCGCACGTCGTATCGCGATCGCCGAGCCCGGAGACGGTGGTCCACAGGGCCGCTTCGAAGCTCGTCAGGTGTCGGGCGGCACACCAGAGCGAGAACGGGACCGTATCGGACGAGATGACGAGGCTGCCGTTGCCGAGAGCGGCGACCGCCGTGCGCGGATCGTACTCGAGCGGGAGCAGCGTCGCCTTCTCGACCCCGTCGCGAGTGGGGCCGCCGGGCGTGCGTGCGAGCACCTCCTGGAGCAGCGCTTCGCCCGAGAGGGGCCGATCTCCGCGCCCCATCTGCCATGCGACAGCGCACGCGATGCTCACCGCGATGGCGCCGGCGCGCGCGTCTGGGTGCGCGTGAGTCGGCTCTGCCGAAGCGGACGCGTGGTGAGCGGTGAGCTCGAGGTCGTCCGCGTAGTAGCCGCCGACGGGCGCGACGCGCATCGCGCTCCCGTTGCCCATCGAGCCTTGCCCTCCGAACGCCGCGCCTGCGACCTCTCGCCACGGCGCGCCGAGCCCGATGGCGTGGAGGATTCCATGCGCCGTTCCTCCGTATCCACGCCCGGGGTCACGGCGATATCGATCCGCGAACCGTCGGGCGAGCACGTCGCGATCGATGCGCCCGTCGTCACGCAGGCACTCGTAGACGGAGAGCGCCATCGCCGTGTCGTCCGTCCAGTGCCACGGCGCCTCCGGCAACTCGTGGGTCGCGATCAGCGGAAGGACGACCGACGGTGACCCGAAGAAGCGCTCTCCGAACGCGTCGCCAATCGACAGCCCCTCGAGCGCGAGCCGCGCCCGTCCGAGAGGCGACGCATCGCCAGGGTGCATTTCGAGCGCGCCGCTCACCGGCTCCTCTGCGGCCGTGCCTCATCTTCGGCACGCGGAGTGGGGGATGCGGTCGACAGGAAGCGGTAGACGAGCGCGGGCTTCGAGATCGTGATGCGCTTTCCGGGCGCCTGCTCGATGACCTTGTCCTCGACCATGCGCTCGAACTTCCGCCGGAAGTTCCCCGGGTCCTGCGGCTGCCCCGTGAGCACCGTGTGGACGTGACGGAGCTCCGGGATGGTGAAGGTCTTCGGTACGAGGCTCGCGGCGATGCTCGACGCGTCGATACGCGCGGCGACCCGGGCGATGGCCTGCGCGATGATCTCGCCGTGGTCGAACGCGAGAACGCCGGGCCGCAGCGATTCCACTGCTACCCAGTCCGCCGCGCTCGCGTCCCCGCCCGCCTTCACGAGCGGCACGAGATCAGGGCGGATGAGGGCGTAGTACGCCACCGTGATGACGCGCATCCGGGGGTCGCGGCCCGCGCGCCCGAACGCGCCGAGCTGCTCGAGGTACACATCGGCGACGCGGAGGTTCGTCTCTTCCTCCAGCTCGCGCGCAGCCGCGGCGTCGAGGTCCTCCCCCTGGTCGCGAGGCCCGTCGCCCACACGGACGAACCCTCCGGGGAGCGCCCACGAGCCCTTGAAGGGGTGGACGCCGCGCCGGACGAGGAGGATGCGGAGCTCTGCGTCCATGATGGTGAGCGCGGCGATGTCGACGGTGACGGACGGCCGCGGAAAGTCGGACGGACGGTACGTCGTGAGGAACGAGGCCTCCTCCGGCGGTATCTTGCGCGTGCTGCGCGTGTTGCCTGGCTCGCTCGCCTTCGTCTTCATCCGATTCCTCGATCCGGCGTCATGCGGCGCGGCTCCAGACGACCCGCACCGCGTGTGCCAGGACGATGGGGTATAGCGCGATGTTGCGCAGGAGGGCTCCCGGCCACGAGTACCGCACGACGAGGCGCGCATCCCCGCGACGCGCGCCATCGAGCGCGGCAGCGAGAGCGAGCAGGTGCGACGGACCGCCGAGCGTCAGCCTGCGCGCCGTGGTGAACCAGTCGGAGTCGTGAAGGCGCTCGCGCAGAAGCGACGGGAGCCCCGAGGCGCCGTGGCGCGCGCCCATCCACGCACCGACGATCGCGGCGTTCGAGTCGGTGTCGCCGCCCGCGCGAATCGCTTCGACGATCGCGAGGACGGGATCATGGCCGAACCGGACGAAGCAGAAGGTGGTGAGCGCGATGGTGTGAACGATGAATCCGGTCGTACCGAGGACGCCGCTCGCCTCGTCCACCGTCGCTCCCGATGCCGCGAGGGCTCGAGCGCGGACGATCGCTTCGCGCAGCGACGGTTCGTCGACGACGACGATGGCGGCCTCGATGATGCTGTCGCCGCTGCGCGCGCCGGTCATCGCCTCAGCCGCGACCTCGGCGACGAAGCACGCGCCGTCGACAGCGCGTGCGTCGGTGTGCGTCACTCGCGCGAGATCTCCGGCCCATTCCCGTCTCGTCACGGCGTCGTCGAAGAAGAACGCTCCGACGATCGCCGCGCGCATCGCCGCTCCGTTGCCGGCGGAGGCGACGCCGGAGCGCTCGAAGCCCGCGGCGATGCGGAGGCACGCTCGCAACGTGCCGAAGCCGATTCCCCAGGGCAACCGGAGGAACCAGCCGAGGATCGACTTCCGGAACGACAGGACGCACCCGGCCTTGAACCGTGGGTGGCGAGCGAGGCTCTGCGCCACGAGCGCGCTCTGCTCGGTGTCGTCGGAGACGAACCCACGGTCGCCGAGGAGCTGATAGCGATCGAGGCGCGCGTAGCGTCTGGAGATCGCGCGCGCTCCCATCCCCTCCATCGGCAGCCCGAGCGAGTCTCCGATCGCGGTTCCGAGCAGGACGCCCGCGAGTCGATCAGCGACGTCGATGGCGGGCGTCGTCGAGGTCGTCACGAAGGATCAGTCTATCGATGCAGCAAAGAGTGTCCATAACTCTTTGTCACCAATCGACGGACGGATCGTCGAAGACGTCGTGAAGCAGCGAGACGAGCATGCCGGCCTCGGCCTGCGAGAAGCCGGACACGTGCGGGGAGTCCAGGTCGAGCACGGCGCGCAGGATGCCGCCCGCCATCACGGGCACGACGAGCTCGGAGCGAGTCTGATCGTCGCACGCGATGTGACCCGGAAACACTTCGACGTCCGGGACGAGCTGCACCTCGCGGGTCCGCGCCGCCGCGCCGCAGACGCCGCGCGAGAAGTCGATGCGGAGGCAGCCCATCGGGCCCTGGTACGGACCGACGGCGAGCATCGCGTCGGCGATGCGCCTGTAGAAGCCGCACCAGCTCGCCTGCGCGAAGGTCTGCCAGAGGAGGCTCGCAAGCGTCGCCTCCAGCGATACCGCGCAGGTCTCTCCGGCGAGCACCGCGCGTATCTGCGGGAGCGCTTCGTCCAGACGCGCGACGCGCTCCGCCTCGGAGAGCAGAGCCCCTCGGGGGACGGCCGCGAGAAGGATCCCCTCAGACAAGGGCTGGCCTCTTCATCGCGATGGTACCGGCGCGTTCGGATCGACCGAGGTGCCTCCGGCGCAGGTACCGCACGACCCAGCGACGCGCACCCGGGCGGCGACGACCTTCGTCTTCGAGTCGTCGCACTCGTGCTGGTCATCGGCGGACGCTGCGAGGCTGCACAGCCGGCCGGCCGCGCTGTCCATTGCCCCTAGCGCCCGGCACGCGGCCTGGCAGCTTCCTGTCGAGGCCTCCAGCTCTTGCTGCGCGCGGACGACGTCCATGAACGCACGGGCGGCGGAGCGCGGGGCCGGAGCTCCCGCCGCAGGAGCACCTGAGAACGACGAGGGCGGCACAGCGACCACGGTCACCGCGGGAGCTGCCGGAGGGGGAGGCGGCGACGCCACCTCCACCGCGGGAGCGTCAGGACCTCTGGCCGCTGCCGCGCACCCGGTGCCCGTGACGAACGCGACGACCACCGCGACAAAGCCACCCAGTGCGCGCCTCACTTCGAACCTCCATCCCGCCCCGCCCCTGCTGCGAGCGACTGGTCGACGACTCTCTCTTGCACGAGCACAGCCTGGTGTAGCAGATCGAGCGCGCGAGCCTTCGCCGCAGCTGCCTGCGCTTGCTGCCCCGCGTCGCGCAGCGCCGCCGCGCGAGACTCCTCGACGATGCCGCCGATCTCGAGCAGGTGGCCGCGGAAGTAGCTGGCCGCTTCGGCGTGCGTCAGCCCTTCGCGTACGCTATCGGACGCCTTCGCGAGGTCTCCCTTGCGGACGCAGAGTTCGGCGATGCGCGCGAACGTGTCCGCGAGCACCTCCTCTATCTCGGGGATGCGCTGCCCCGGGTGAGGCCTCTTTGCCGTCGTGACGCGATCGAGCACGACGATCGCGGCGGGAACGTCGTCATCCTCCTTCAGGTTCGCCTCGTGATGGCGCGCGCGCGCCATCGAGAGGTAGGCCATCACCTCCGTGTCGACGGCGACGCCGGCCTCCGAAGACTCGCGCCCATGACCCGGCGTCTCACGCTGCTGCGCGCAGGCGGCGGACGCGGCGAGAGCAAAAAGGAGCAACGCCATGCGACCCGGAGGCGCTCTACGGCTCATCGGACGTCCCACCGAGCGAACATGTTCTCCCGGAGGTCTCCGGCACGCGCCGAAGCGATGCGGTCGATCCGCGCGCTCCTCGCACCCACTTGCGCAAACGGCTCGTGGAACAGCGGCTGCGCCGAGCGAACGCGCGCCGGAAGCTGCGGGTCGAGCGAGGCGACGACGTCCTGGCTACGCGCCTGGAAGATGAGCGCAGCTGCAGCGAACGCAAGCGTGCTCGCCGCGGCCGTGGCAGGCCCGACCCAAGCGCGCTTCCGCACGCGAGCGGCGGCGAGAGACGCCGGCGCCGTCGGCCTGGCGAGCGCGCGCTCGACCATGGCCTCGTTCTCGCCGCGGTCGAGGGGCCGAGGGCTGTGGGTGAGCACCAGCGCACGCGCGAGAGCGGCGTCGTCGTTCTCGCGAGCTGGGTCCGAGAGCGCCTCACGGAGGGCGTCCGCGCGGAGGACCTCCTCCTCTGACGGAGGATCATCCGGCTCGGGGTCGCGTGTGGGAAACGGAGGATGCTTCATGGCCTGTCTCGCTCGTTCGATGCGAGGTCCTTCTTGAGGGCGCCGAGCGCACGGTGGAGTAGCACGTCGAAGGTCGCCGGGGTGACTTCGAGGAGCCTGGCGACCTCCTCACGAGGTTGCTCGTCCAGCAGTCGAAGCTGGATGGCACGCGCGTACCTCGGGTGGATCCGCGTGAGCGCAGCGGTCACCTTTTCGCGTGCCGCCTTCTCGTCGCGAAGCGCGGACAGTCGAGCGTCGACCGGGGCGTCGACCGCGCATCGCTCGATCTCTCTGGCGAGGTCAGCTTCTTCCCAGAAGACGACGCGCGACCGTGCCCGGAGCATGTCGAGCGCCACGCGGAGCGCCACCGTACGCAGCCACGGATACACCCCGACCCCTTGCCAGGTGAACTGCCCGATCCGCTCGATGACCTTCGCGTACGTCTCGGCGAGGGCGTCCTTCGCGGCGGCTTCCCCGCCGAGGCGAGGCAGGAGCACCGTCCGGTACAGCGTCGGCCCGTGGGCGACGAGCAGCTTCCCGAGCGCCGCCCGATCTCCGCGCTGGGCGAGCGCTACCGCGCGGCGCTCGTCCTCGAGGTCGTTCGGTGCGTCGGCCTCGGCCACCCGCGGCAGCATAGTCGACCAGGCTTCGAGCGCGACCGAGGACATCATCATCGACAGGCGTAACGGACGACGACTGCCGACCTTACAGCCGCCGGACAGCACGGTGCGGGCGTGCCTGTCCAACCGAAGGACGTATTTGGCGATGAGCGTGTAAGGCGCCTCGCGCCGCGCCGTTCTCCATCCGTGCAGCGCGGACAAGCTGCAACGGAGGCGGTCATGACGACGGGAACGAGCGGCTCGGGTGAGGTGAATCGATGGACGGATGCGGCGCGCGGCGCACGGCGCCGGTCGGGGCTGGCCCTGCGGCTGCTCTCGCTCATGGGCGCGATGCTTGCCGGCGGCTGCAGCGCAGAAGGCGTGAGAGCCGTCGCCGCGCCCGCGGCCGCGGAGGTCGTCGTCGCTCCACCCCCACCCGTCAGCGCAATGGGCGACGAGAGCTTCACGGCCGGAGCGCCTCCCTCGGCGTCGCCGCAGAGCCGCCCCGGCCTCGGTACCGAGTGGGGCGAAGAGCGAGTATCGCCGATCGAAGACGTTCCGTTCCGGCGTGCCGACGAGAGCCGACCGATCGCCGCGACCGACCTCCGCTATGACGATGAGCGTGGTGTCCTAGCCCTCGCGGCTCACGTCGCCGACCGCGCACCTCGCGGGCACGAGTCGAGCGCGGCCGGTGGCGCGATCTCCATCTGGCTCAAGGACGGCCACGATACCCCGCTCGACGTCGTCCAGATCGCAGGGCAGACGTTCGTCGTGGGCGAAGCGGGAGAGCGCTACACGATCGTCCTCGAGAACCACTCCGGCCACCGATTCGAGGCGGTCTCCACGGTCGACGGGCTCGACGTCATCAACGGAAAGCCGGGGAGCGTCAGGAACCGAGGCTACCTTCTCATGCCCTACGCGACCCTCGAGATCGATGGGTTCCGCCAGACCGAGCAGACCGTGGCCGCTTTCCGCTTCGGGCGTGTCGCCGACTCGTATGCGGCGAAGGTCGGGACGGCGCGCGACGTCGGCGTGATCGGCATCGCCTTCTTCAGCGAGCGCGGTGACGGGTGGGTGCCGACGAGCGACGACGAGGTTCGACGCCGCGAGAGCGCGACCCCATTTCCTGGTGATGGTCGCTTCGCGACTCCTCCGCGCTGGTAGAGTCGTGCGTACCGGCACTGGCTCACGCCCGAGGGACGCTCACGGACCAAGCCCCTCGGCGCAAGCCTCGGTCTCGTCCGAAAGTGTGCGAGTGCGCGGTGTGCGCGGCAATCGCGTTTTCAGTGAGGCGATTCTGTCCTCGCGACTGTGGCGTATCTGCGCGCAGGTGGCGGCCCGGTCTCCGTTCTTGCGAGATCTCGCCCTGCGGTTCCTGGCCCGCTTCGTGCTCTTCACGGCTTCGCCTCCGCGAGGGGCACAAGACGCAGGTGAGGAAGGGCCGACACCGCGTCGCGTAGCTCACTCCTTCCGCGGAGGACCACTACGTGACAGCCCTGGAAACCGCACCCACCCCGTCCGTAGCGTTCCAGGTTTCGCTGGCGGATCCGTCCCGTCTGCGCCTCGCAGGAAGGCTCACGCTCGCGGACGCGGGAGCGCTCTGGGAGGAGATGCGCGGGCAAATCAGGGAGCTCGCCAAAGGCACGTCACTCGACTTCGACATGTCAGGAGTCGAGACGGTCGATGGCGGCGCGCTCGCACTGCTGGTGCACGTCCGCTCAGATCTGCGGCTTCGCGGAGTGGAATGCGAGTTCGTCAACACGAGCGCACGAATCCAGCAGCTAGTGCATCTATATCGTGGCGACGTGGACCCGAAGCCGCGCAAGCGGCGCCGACCAGCGAGCGCGCTCGATCAGATCGGGCGCGCGACGATCGCATTCGTCGCCGAGGTGAAGTCCGTATTCGGTTTTCTCGGGACGGTCGTCCTCGCGTCACTCGGCCTCCTACGGGAGCCCCGAACAGCGAACTGGCGTGCCGTGATGCCGATCATGGAGCGCGCCGGGACCGACGCGGTGCCGATCGTCGTTCTCATCAACTTCCTCGTCGGGTTCGTCATGGCGTTCCAGGGTGCAATTCAGCTCAAACAGTTCGGCGCGAACATCTTCGTCGCCGACCTCGTGGGCCTCTCCGTCGTTCGCGAGCTCGGGCCGCTGATGACCGCAATCATCGTTTGTGGCCGCTCAGGGGCCGCCTTCGCCGCCGAGCTCGGCACGATGAAGGTCTCGGAGGAGCTCGATGCCCTGCAGACTCTCGGTTTCGGACCCGTAAGCTACCTAGTCCTGCCACGTGTCTTCGCGCTGATGCTCGTGATGCCGTTCCTCACTCTTTTCGCAGATCTGATCGGCATGCTCGGCGGCCTGGCGGTCGGGCTCTTGAGCCTCGACTTGACGGTATCGGGCTATCTCATCGAGACGAAGCACGCGCTCGTGTTCTGGGACATAGGCTCGGGGCTGCTCAAGAGCGTGGTGTTCGCCGCGGCGATCGCGGTCGTCTCTTGCCAGCAGGGTTTTGCCACGACCGGTGGCGCCGAAGGTGTCGGTCGTCGCACGACCGCCTCGGTCGTATCGATCTTGTTCGCGCTAATCCTGATCGACGCAGGGTTCACCGTCTTCTTCTACGCGTTTCACCTATGAGGGCGCCCCTGCCACACGCCAGCTCCGATGTCCTCATCGAGGTCTCGGGCCTCACCATTGGATGGGGCACCGACGACGTGCTTCAACGTGACGCGTCGTTCCAGATCGCGCGCGGAGACATCTTCGTGATTCTTGGCGGCAGCGGCTGCGGCAAATCGACGCTCCTCCGCCATCTCGTCGGGCTCGAAGAACCGATCGCAGGCACGATCGAGATCGCCGGCCTCGGCAAGCCACGACTCGATGTCGGGCGGCCGCCGTTCGGTGTGATGTTTCAGGGCGGCGCGCTGTTCGGGTCGCTGACCGTCGGTGAAAACGTCGCACTCCCCCTCGAGCAATGGACGGGCCTCCCTGACGACGCCGTGACGGCCATCGTGCGTGCAAAGCTCCGGCTCGTCGGCCTTGCCAGCGCCGAGAACAAGTTCCCGGCCGAAATCTCCGGCGGGATGAAGAAGCGCGCGGCGATCGCCCGCGCCATGGCGCTCGAGCCCGAGCTCATCTTCCTCGACGAGCCTTCCGCCGGGCTCGACCCGGTCAGCGCCGTCGCGCTCGACGAGCTGATCCTCACTTTGAACGGCGTCCTCGGCATGACCGTGGTCGTCGTCACTCACGACCTCGACAGCATCTTCAAGATCGGCAAGACGTGCATCATGCTCGACAAGCAAACAAAGAGCATCATCGCTCGCGGCGTCCCCGCGGAGCTACGGGACAGTTCGACCGACCCGCGGGTCGTCGCGTTCTTCCATCGGGCCGTCGAGGTTGACGACGGCAACCGCGTCACCCGCGAGACGATGCTATGAGCGCCCCCTCCAATCACTGGAAGCTGGGGCTGTTCGTGGTCGCCGGGGTGGGGTGCTTCCTGGGGCTGCTCGTGGCGCTCGGAGCCTCGAGCCTCAAGAAGGAGAGCGTCGCGTACGAGACATACTTCGACGAGTCGGTTCAGGGGCTCGACGTCGGGTCGCCGGTGAAGTTTCGCGGAGTCACCATCGGCAACGTCGCCGAGATCGACATCGCCCCTGACCGGCGACACGTCGGGGTGTCATGTGCGATCACCGTGAGCCAGCTGGTCTCGCTCAAGCTGCTCGACACATCGAAAAAGAAGCTTTCGCTCCCGTTCGGGCGACCCGCGCCGGTAACGCTCGCTGTCCCGCCAGACCTGCGCATGCAGCTCGCATCCGCAGGCATCACCGGCGTGAAGTTCATCTCCATCGACTTCTTCGACATCAAGGACAACCCACCCCCCATCCTCCCCTTCCCGGTGCCCGTGAACTACGTCCCGTCTGCCGCGTCGACGCTGAAGAGCCTGGAGGACGCCGTCTTGAAAGCGGTCAATCGCTTCCCGGAGATCGCTGACCAGCTCGTGCTCGTGACGACGCAGGTCAATCATCTATTGTCGGCTGTCGACGACGAGAAGATCCCACACCACGCAGGGCTCGTGCTGAGGGGCGCTGGAGATCTCCTCGCCGCGCTCCAAGTGACGGTGAAGCAGGCGGACGTCGGGCACCTCTCGTCCGACGCCCGTCACACAATCGGTGGGCTCGATGGCGCGATTGCCCATCTCGACGCCATCCTGACCCGGATGAACGGAGACAAGGGAATCCTCGTCAGTGCGCAGCGCGCGACGGACTCGATCGGGGATCTCGCAGGCGGCGCGAAGAGTATCGGAGCAGAGATGGGTGACACGCTCCGCGAGGTCCGAGAAGCCGCCGACAGCATCCAGCGCCTGGCCGATGCTCTCGATACGGACTCGGACATGCTGCTCAAAGGGCGCGCCAAGGGGCGGCCATGATTACGCGTTCCCTGCTTCTGACGTGCCTCGGTGCGCTGTCCTTCGCCCCAGGCTGTGCGCTCCTTACGAAGGCCGAACCGGTCGTCCCTCGATACTTCACCCCCGAACTGGCTGACGGCGAAGCGCGCCCGAATTCGACCGCCGCGCGGGCGCTCTCTGTCCGACTCGGCCGCGTGGGCAGTGGGTCCTATCTCAAGGAGCGTATCGTGCACCGCGACTCGGAGCAGGAGCTTGGGTTCTATGAAGATCGGCGCTGGACGGAGCGACCCGACGTGTACCTCCAGCGCGAGCTCGAGGGGTCGCTCTTCGAGGAGCATGGTCTACGACGCGCGCTCGCCGCGACGGCGCCCACGCTGACGGCCGAGCTCGTCGAGTTCGAGGAGGTGACAGGGGTCACTCCACGCGTGCGCCTTCGCGTGAGCTATGCGCTGCACGACGAGCAAACGGTCTTCTTCGAGCGCACTTTCTCCATCGAGCGCCCGCTCCCGGTGGGCGCGGAAAGCGACCGAACCGCTCGTGTCGCGGCAGGGCTTGGCGCGGCGCTTCGTGCGGCCGTTGCGCGCATCACGAGTGACGTCGTGGTCGAGCTGACGTCCCAGGTCGCGCACCAACCGTGAAGTGGCTAAACCTCGTGGATGAAGGAGCGGCTCGGCATCGCCTTGGTCATCCTTGCCTTTGCCGGAGCGCCGCGGAAAGCGCGGGCTCAGGGCAACGCCTACGCAGCCCCGATCGGTGGCCGCTCGGCACTAATGGGTAACACAGGCGTGGCGCTCGGCGTCGACGGCGCTGCCCCGTTCTTGAACCCCGCCACCATCGTACGTCTCGACGATCAGCGCTTCGCGTTCTCGGTGAACTTCTACGAGTTTTCGGTGAACCACTTCAGCAACTGGCACCAACCCGGGCAGGTCGACACGACGCAGTTCGGCAACGTGTCGCTCAGCGGGACGAGCCTCACCTCGAGCGGCTTCAGCGGGCTCCCGTCCACGCTCTGTCTTTTCTTCACGCTCGCGAAGGGCTCGCCTGACGCCGACGCGCGCGTGGCCAACCTCGATAGCTGGCGGCAGAAGCTCGCGCTGTGTCTCGGCACGACCGAGAATCAGGGCGTGGCGTTCGCGGCAGTTCCGTTCTCCGGCACGACGTCCTTCGGCCAGACGACACAGGCGCAGTCGCTCATCCAGAGCTGGAATCGACTGAACATCGGTCCGAGCTACAGCATCGCGCTCACGCACCGCCTGGCGCTGGGCGTCTCGCTCCACGCCGTCTATACGACCGAGTCATACCTGCTCAACAGCAGCACGCTGACGTCTTCGGCCAACAATAGCGCCGTGGGGTCGGCGCTCGGCATCTCTGGGGGCGGATCCTCGATGGACGTCGCATCGATCCTCGGTGCCACCTACGGTTGGGATCGGTACACGTTCGGTGCGAGCGTGAGTGTGCCTTCGGTGCACGTGCTCGGGTCGTACACCGGAGTCCAGCATGAAGACTACGAAGGTGGTACGAGCAGCGGGACGGCCTCGATCTCGAATGGCACCGGGACGCTCTCCGCCGGCCCGCCGGTCCGCGTCGCCGTCGGAGCTGGCGCCGAATGGCCCAGCTTGACCTTGGAGCTCGACGAATCGCTCTACATCCCATCCCCGAGCGGCTTCTCCGCGGCAGTCACCGGCACGACGTCGGCGCTCGCGAATGGCGCGGTGATGACCTCGTCGTTTGCCTCCAAGCTCGGTGTGGCAGAGCACGTCGTGGTCAACACATCCGTAGGTGCCGAGTACTTCTTGACGCGAGACTTCAGCGTCGTCGGCGGGTTGGCGCTCAACCTCAGCGCGCTCGCCGCGCTCGCCCCCGCCAGCGGCGTGGGCAACCTCGTCCAGGAGCGCGAGAGTACGGCCACCCTCTCCGCCGGGGTCGGCAGCTACTCGAAGACGGGCAACGTGCTGATCGGCTTCCAGCTCGGCTATGGCTGGGGCTCGTCGCTCGCCGTGGACCCGTACGTCACACCGAACCAGCTCGCGGTCATCGACACGCAAGCCTACAGCGCGCTCCTGATTCTGTCGGGATCGACGAGTCTGAAGTCCCTAGGGCACGCAGTGGAGCACATCGAGAAGGTGATCTCGGGGGCGGAGAAGGTGGCACCCCCGACCACGCCGCCGGAAAAGACTGCGCTCCCTCCGCCCGCGTCGGCGCCTGCTGGCCCCCCGTCGTCCGCGCGTGTACCTCCATCGCCTAGCAGTCCACCATGAGCGAGAGACGCGAGCTCGGGACGAGCGGCTTATCGGCTCTCGAGCAACGGCGATCTCCTGGGACCGAAACCGCCCGCCGCGCTGCGGATCGCGACGACCGCACCGCACAGGATTAGCACGATGCCGCCGGCCTCGACGGGCGTCGGCCAGTTGCGCAGGAGGAGCGCGCCTATCACCAGCGAGCCGAGTGTCTCCCCGGGAGACGTGAGCGCGACGATTGACGCGGGTGCCGTGCGAGCGGCGAGTTGGACGAGCGTGTGGCCGACGAGCGTGGGAACGACCGCGAGCAGCACGAGCGCCACCCACGTCGCGGCGCCTGGGCGGGCGATCCCGTGAACGGCACGGAGCGCGAACGGTGTGAGCACGAGCGCCGCGAGCCCATAGACGGCGGTTGCATACGGAACCGCGGGCATCGCGTCGCGCAGCCCGCGCGCTGCCGCGACATAGAGCCCGTAAAGGGCTACCGAGCCGACGATCATCAGGTCGCCCGATACCCGATGCCCCCCCACGCCGGCATCGCGCGAGACGAGGAACGCTCCTGCAGTCGCCAGCACGATCCCGAGCCACTCGCCGCGACGAGGCGCGACGCCGAATGCCCCCCACGCGACGAGGACAACCGCGACAGGCTCGAGAGACAGGAGGCCGACAGCGGCTGAGAACGAGGTGGTCGCGAGCCCCGCGAGGAAGAGTTCAAAATGCGCGGCGAGGATCGCGCCAGCGGCGAGGAGACCCAAGGCGTGCCGGCCATCCTGCGCACGGTAGGCGGTGAGGACCGCCCGCGGACTCGAGACCCCGAGCAGGAGGGATGCAATGGCCGTGCGGCCCGCAGCCAGAGCGACCGGCGGAAGGCCCACGGCGAGCCGCGCGAGAGGAGAGCTCGTCGCAAACGCAATCGTCGCCAGCGCTACGACGAAAAGCTCCCGGCGTCTCGCGATGGCACTGCTCACCCCGACCACGAACCCGATCGACGCGCGCGCGTCAACCGCGAGGAAGAGCTTGTGTCCAAGTTGTGTCGCCCGCGCACCGTCGCCCAAGCTAGGGTAACGCTCAGGCTGACGTGCACTCCGAGAACGATCCCGCGCCTCCGTCACCGATCTGCGAGAACGCCTCGGCAGACACACAAGCGCCGAGCGCAGAGCAGAGACACGGCGCGCGCCCAAGTGAACGACCTGGTGGCCCCCAGTCGCTCGTCGGCATGCTCCTGAGTGACCGCTACCGCATCGAGCGGCTCATCGGCGAAGGCGGGATGGGGGCCGTCTATCAGGCCGAGCACCTGCACATGCACAAGCGCCTCGCGGTGAAGGTGCTCCATCCTGCGATGAGCCGATTGCCTGAGATCGTCGCACGCTTCGAGCGCGAGGCAATGGCCGCCGGTCATATCGACCATCCGAATGTCGCCGCCGCGAGTGACTTCGGCAAGCTCCCGGACGGATCGTTCTTTCTCGTTCTCGAGTACGTCGAGGGCTTGAGCCTGCGTGATGTTCTCGCCGGTGGAGCCCTCGAGGTCGGACGGGCGTTGCACATCGCAGCACAGATCGCCGATGCACTCGGTCGCGCACACTCCCTCGGCATCGTGCATCGGGATCTGAAGCCCGAGAATGTGATGATCATCGACCGCGGCGGCGACCGCGATTTCGTGAAGGTGCTTGACTTCGGCATCGCAAAGGTACCCGTCGAGAGCCTGGGCTCGTCGTCCTCCCTCGCCGCCGCGCCAACGTCGCGCCCGGTGCTCACGCAGATAGGTGCGATATTCGGAACGCCGGATTACATGGCGCCAGAGCAGGCGATGGGGCGGCACGTTGACGGACGCGCCGACCTGTACTCGCTCGGCGTGTTGCTGTTCGAGATGCTGAGCGGGGCCGTGCCGTTCGAGCATGAGAACCCGGTGATGGTCCTCGGCATGCAAGTTTCGATGCCTGCGCCTTCGATCGCCAGCAAGGCGACCCGTGCGATCGCGGCCGACGTCGAGGCCATCGTCGCGCGCTTGCTGGCGAAGGACGCCCGAGAGCGGTACGACGACGCACGACAGCTCGGACTGGCGATCACGTACGCCCAGCCTCCAGCGAAGAGCGCGGCGCGTGCTTTGGCGTCTACCTCGGCACAGTCTGGTACCGGCGGCGACATCGGAGACGTGCTCCCGGCGAGTCGCGTGCTCAAGCTGTTCGCAGGTAGGCGGTTGCCTCCGGCGCGGGTTGGCGCGATTGGCGCCGCAGGGATCCTGTTGATCTTGCTCCTTGTTGCGGGACGCAGGGGCGCACCGACAACACAAGCTGCAATGCCGACGACCACCGGCGCGCTCGTCGCCGAGCAGAGCCCGACGCCTACGCACACGAACGTTCATCAAGAGCTCGAGCGAGCCGCCATGGCCGGTGGAGACATCAGCGGCGCGCTGAGCGAGGCGACCCTGTGGCTAGAGAGCGACCCTGGTGCGGCTGAGAGCCTTGCGCTCGCGACCGACCTCAGAACCATCGCGCTCGGATCGACCAACCCCGACGCAGCGACGACCCTACTTCAGACCATGGGGTCCGTCGGGGTCGACGCTTTGTATGATCTCGCTTACGGATACGCCGCGAACCCCGCCACATCCCGGGCTCGAAAGCAGCTCGCGGTTCCGGCAATCATCGCCCGCGCGAGCCCGCCGCTCGCCGTCACCCTCGCGCTACGCGAGGCGCGTACGTGCGACAAGAAGAAAGCTCTGCTCCAGCGAGCTCGGGAGCTCGGAGACGTCCGAACTCTTGCCGTCCTTCGGGAGTACCAGCCGACGCGGGGGTGTGGCTTCCTTGGCCGAAAGGACTGCTGGGGCTGCCTGCACAGGGATGAATCGCTCGCGTCCACGATCGCTGCGATCACAGACCGTGTTCCTGCCGAATGAAACGATCTCGGATCCGCAGGACGAGCGCCGCGGAAGGGCTCACTGCGGTGCTGGGTGAACCACCGGCGTCGGATGCATCTCCGTCGATAGCCGCGCCGCAGGAAGGCCGCGCTTCCCATCTTGCCTGCACTCGCACCTTTGGTAGCTTCCGGTGCCATGCTCAGCGGCTTTCCGCGTCCGGTTCATCGCCGTTACCCCGACCTCACGGAGGCCGAGTGGGTACACGCGGAACGAACTGTTGCATACCTCGTGGCCGTGAACGCCGGCGTCACGCTCGGCGACCCGCGCGACGTGGCGATCGAGGCTGTGCGCCGGGCCTACCTGCCAGCTGCTCCCGCGTGGGACCGAGCGCACCAGACCCTCGCGAGCTACCTCGCAACCTTCACGAACGTCGCGATCCCGACCGGCAGCACCGCCCGTCCCGAGGCGTTGACCCCCGAAGCGCTCGAAGCAGAGCTCTCGGCGATGGGGCTCGGCAACGACGACCCGAGGCTCACGAGCGGGGACCGGCTGCGGAACGCCCCCGAGCTTGCACTACCGCCGCCTCGAGACGCTGTACCGGTGGCGACGCCCGCCGCCGTCGTCCCGCGTCCCTCCGCGCCAACCCTTTCGGCGCCCGAGCCTGCGTCTGGCGCTGTCGACCAGATAGGGTCGATCGCCTCGACCAGCCCGCCCGCGCCGCCGAACGAGGGGCTCCAGTTCGTTTACGCAGCCGCCGCGATGATCGTTCTCGTCGTCGCAGGGAGCTACTTGAGACTCTTCGGGCGGTGACGCCGTTCGAACTCGGCTACTAGGACGTCTCGCCAAATTGCGAGCCGCAGACGTGCCACCTCCCGACGACCAACCGCAGCGACCCGCGCGACTCGTGCGGTGGTGCGTTCGCAGCCTGGCAGCTGTCGCTAGCCTTGCGACGGTTGTCCTCGTCTCAGCGCTGGTGCTCTTGCACTCTCTGGATCGCCCTTGGATCAAGGCCCGTCTGCTCGCACGGGTACGCTCTGCGGCGGGCGTCGACGTTCGTTATCGCGCCGTGCACGTTCACCTGCTCGATGGTATCGACATCGACGGGATCACGGTGGAGTCTCCGGCAGCCGTGCGAGCACTCGCAGCGGACCTCGTGAGCATCGGTCGTCTGGAAGTGCGGTGGTCGCTACGTTCGCTCGTCGGCTATCGGGCCGATCAAGCCCGGATCGAGCGGGTGACGGTCAGAGACGTCGCCCTCGTCGTGGTCGTCGACGAGCACGGCCGGACCTCCTTCGATGCGCTTCCTCCGCGGCCACCGTCGCGTTCGGCACCAGTTCCGCTCTCGGGGATGGCAACGAACCTGCTCCGGGCGCCGCTCCCCGTCGCTCTGGTCGAGATCGACGGCCTCGCGCTTGCGCTCGTTCGAACCGAGGACGGCTCGCTCTCCGAGCGCACCGACGCCCGCGGCATCTCCGGGACGATCACGAAGATGCCGGCGGCGACCGAGGAGGGGTCGGAGGTTCGCGCGCTCTTCGGCGGCGCGGCAGACGTACTCGATCTCGGCGTGACGCACGCGCGCGGGAGCGCGACAGCGACGGCTCACGCGAAGGTCTCGCTCGCGGTCACCCTTACGTCGACCGCACTCACCGGCGCGCTTGATCTGCGGGTCCCCGAGCAGACCTTTGCGCCGAGCGTCTCCGCTGATCGGTGGCTTCACGCGGACGTCACCGCTCGCTTCGAAGCGAAGTCGGCTCGAACAGTCGTGACCGTCGAGCGCGCCGAAGCCGGGGATGGGTCCGTCAAGGGGAGCGCTGTGATCGAGATCCCGGACGAAGGTGACTCGATCGTCCGTCACGCGGTCGGAGACGTCGATCTCGCGCGCCTGCTCAGCTGGGTGCCCGCCGGCATTGCCCCAGTAACCGCGGAGCATGCGCAACTCCACGCCCAGATCGACTCGCTCGTCGCAGCGGAGCTCCCTCACCTGTCGGACCAGGGAAGCTTCGTGCTCGACGCCGACCTCGCAAACGTCGGGGTCGACGTGCCCGGTGGGCCGCTTCGCCTCGAGAGCAGCAAGGTCTCGCTGCACGTCCAACCCCACGGCAAGGGGCTCGTGGCCCGGGGAACGATAACGCTCGATGCCGCGCACTACGCGTCGAGCAAGGGCCCGATCGCGGGGGACACGGTCGAGCTTGAGCTCGAAGCCACGCGGGCCAGCGACGGCGCGGTCGACGGGCGGGCAGCACTTCGATTCGGCAAGCTTGCGGTCGGAGGCGCATCCTCTGTCGTAGTCCGGGGCGGTCATGTCGAGCTACGCGTCAAGGGGATCCTCGCTGATCTGACCCACGCACTAGCCACCCGTGGGGACGTGCACGTGACGGGTGAGTTTGCGTCGCTCGACGCAGGTGCGCGCTCCGACGGCACCAGCGTCACCGCCGAGGGCCTGACGCTGAGCGGCCACGCCGGCCTCGACGGCAGGGCGCCGTACCGCGTCGAAGGTTCGGCTTCGGTCTCGCGGCTTCGCGTCTTCGGAATCGACCGACGCCCCCTCCTGGACACGCCTGCCCGCCTCGACGCAACTGTCCAGAACGTCGAAGTCGACCTCTCGGACCTCGCGTCGAGCAACGGCAACGTTCGCGCGACCGTAGACCTCGGCGAGTCCACCGTCTCACTCGATGCGACGAAGGGGGGGGACACCGTCGACTTCGATCTTCATGCCAGAGCACCAAAGCTTTCGATCCTGCGCCCGCTCCTCTCGCCTGCAGTTGCGCGCGCAGCGCCATGGGACGAGATCGCGCTCGCATTGCGGTCTGTCGGTCACGTGGATCACCTTCGTGGCGGGCCAGCCGAGGTCCAGCAGACGACCGAGCTCACGATCGAACGCCCGATGATCCGTGACATGCGTGCGCGGTCGCTCGCGCTGACGCTGCAGTCGGCGGGGACGTCGGTTCAGCAGGACGTCACCGCGGACATCCGAGCGAACGCGCTCTCGCTCGCAGGAGAAGTACCCAGCGACGACCACGCCACCGTCTCGGCGAGCCTCGATCGCAAGCGTCGCTCGTTGCGCGTAACCCTGGGCGTCGAGGGCCGCGCCGCGATCCATGTTGCAGCTTTGCTGGCGTTCGACGGCACAAGTCATGCAATTACGTACGAGGTTGAAGGGCACGCCGCGAAGCTGGGGAGGCTCGCACCACTCACGACGGCGCTACCCGAGCTCGCTGCGCTGGAAGCCTTCGACCTCGCGGACCTCGACGTCGCACTGTCGTCGCACGGCGCGCTCCTCGGGGTCGTCGCCGGGGTTGGGGACAACTGGGGCGTCGAGCTTCAGCCACACCCCACTATGACCGCGGCGATCGACGGGAACATCGATCTGGGAGTCGCGGGCCTTCGATGGACGCACGGGGACACGTTGCTTGCGACGCGCTCGGCGACATGGCACGCCGCGCTGCGGACCGATGGCTCGCGCCGTCACGTCGACAGCCATCTCGAGGTCGACACCTTGCATCTTGGTCTTGACGCAAAGAGCATGGACTTCTCGGGTGTCCGCGACGACACTTCGGCCGTGGTGACCGGTGATCTCGCGGATCCCGGTACCGAGCTCACGCAGCGAGCGAGCATTCGCGGTGTCGAACAGGATCTCGTTCCGGGTTATCCGATCGGCGACGTGACGCTCGCTGTCACCGCGGACCGGGATCATGATGGCGTGATTCATCTGTCGGACCTGAAGCTCGTGAACGGGGCCGGCGGGACGACCCTCGAGCTCGCCGGCAACCTCGAGCTCACCGGCGTTCGTCGCATGCTGTCCGTGACAGGGGCGGTCGGCCAGGACCTCGCGCGCCTGTCGCGCACGCCGGAGCGGTTCAAGGGCCGAGGACAGCTCGCGCTCGACGCGAGCGTTACCTCGCCGGATCTATCGGTCTTTCGCGTGCGAGCAGCGATGAAGATGAAGGATGTCTTTCTGGACGTGCCGCGCGCCGACATCGCCGTCGAGGCAGCGACCGGCGAGGTGCCGATCAGCGTCGCCCTCGAGATCGGCAAGGGCGGCGTAGCACTGAGGCCCGACGAGAGACGGAGCGCGTACTCGATGCTCCGCTTCGCTGATCAGCACCCGCTCCTCAGCCACGGTGGCTTCCTCTCCGTCGCGAGCGTGAAGACGCCCTACGTCACCGTCGCCCCGCTCGTCGGCAACCTCGCGATCGAGCAGAACGTGATCTCGCTCCGCCAGTTCGAGGTGGGCGTCCGTCATGGGACGATCACAGGGCAGTGCGCGTTGGAGTGGGACGGACCGCATTCGAGCGCGGAGCTTCACGTGCGCGCGACCGGCGTCCAGTCCTCGCACGGTGAGCCGTTCGACGGCAACATCGCCGTCCTCGTCTCAGCGGCGGACCGCACCATCGAAGGGCGAGCCGACGTCTTGCGTATCGGTCAGCGACATCTGCTCGATCTGCTCGATCTGGCGGACCCGTTGCACGCCGACCGTGGAATGAACCGCATCCGCACGGCGATGACCATCGGGTACCCGGACAGGCTGCACCTCGCGTTCGATCATGGCTTCGCGAGCGTGCGGCTGGAGCTCGGCGGAGCGGCACGACTCATCAGCATCGGCGAGCTTCGGGGGATCCCGATGGGACCGATCGTCGACAACTTGCTCGGCGCCGCACCTGACGCGAAAGCGCCGCGATGAACCGGGTCACTGTCTTGCTCGCAGGCGTCGCCATCGCTGCGTGCTTCAAGCCCCCCGAGATCGTCATGGTCGACCGCGCTACCGCACTAGAGCAGCAGGCCGGCGGCTCCTTCGACGAGCTGGAACGACAGCTCGATCGCGCCGGCATAGAGCCCCGGCCGGTACCGTTCACGCCCGAGCAGCTCGAGGCGCTCGGCATTCACCGGGGGCCGCTCGTCGACGGCGCGGAGCTGACGGACGCCGAGCGCCTCGACGATCTGCTCGTCCGGCGATGCATCGGAGAGGGAAAGGACGGTGCCCTCGTCGAGACACACGATACGTGTCGCGGGGCGGCCGACGCCGAGCAGATGCACAACCTCGTCGACCGCGTGAACCGCGCGAGGAGGCAGGTCTGGCGATGGATGCACGAGCAAAAGCCGAGCGTCTCGGTCGACGATCTCCGGCGCGAATGGCGAGCGGCCCACGTGAAGAACGTCGCCTGTGGAGGATGGATCGAAGTGAGTGATGGGCAGTGGCAGGCGAAGTCGTGCTGACTCGGCGCTCCCCACACGCGACCGGGACTGCGGTCGGTCTGGTGCTCTCGCTCCTGTGTGGCACAGCCGCGGCTGGCGATGACCCCGCGGACAGCCCCCTTCGCGCACCCGAACGGTTGACTGTCGGCGTGGCCGACGATCTGCTTGGTCAGCTCAGCGTCGACGGCAAGACTCTCTATTACGTGTCCAATCGCAACACGACCAATCAGCTGTTCGCGCAGAACGTCGCGGATGGTCGCGCGAGACAGCTCTTCGACGACAACGCCGACGTGACCTGGCCGCGCGTGAGCCCTGACGGCGGCTCATTGCTCTACGTATCATACCGAGACGAAGCCTCGGGTCGGCTCTGCGTCCGGACACTCCCGGATGGCGGTGGGCGCCGCTGCCTGGAAGGCTCCAGCGCTGCACTACAGGCCGAGTGGATCGATCGAGACCACATCGCGCTCGTCAGCCGCCAGACGATCGAAGGCGAGCTGCGCGTGCTCGACGTCGACGCCAGAGCAACGCTCACCGCGCGCCCCTTGCTCGACCGCAGCGTGAGCAGCCCGGCGATCTCGCCCGATGGCCGCTGGCTCGTGTACGTGCCCGTGTCCCGGACGACCGATCGTGTGGGCCCGGCGTTCGCGGCGCACGCCTCGCAGCAGCTCGACGTCGTGAAGCTCGGGTCTTCCACGCCTGTCGCGATGAGCCTCGAGCTGCCCGGTCAGACGGGCCAGCCAGCGTTCTCGCGCGACGGACGCTCGCTCTATGTCGTCCAGTTCTTTACCGACACCAACCACGACGGTGCGGTCGACGCACGTGATAACGGCGTGCTCTTCCGCGTGCCAATCTCGTTCGCGGGAGACACGCCGAGCCTTGGCGCGCCGGAGCAGCTGACGCTCACGTCGTGGAACTGTCAGTATCCTGCGCCCTTCTTCGACCGCCTGATCATGACCTGCTCCGAGGACGGGAGCCTCGACGTGTATTCGCTGCCTCTCGACGGCGAGGTTCCGCCGGATTGGACGGCCGAAACCCTCGCGGCGGCCTTGGAGACCGACGGAACGCGCGTCGAGCACCAGCTGCTCGCCAGCCTTCGCGTCGCGCGAGAGACTACCGCAGCAGGCCGACGGCGCGCGATGCTCGCGCTGGTCATGGTGCACCTCGACGGGGAGGAGTTCCGGGCTGCCGAGTACTACGTGGAGCACCTCGACGCGGTCCACGACGACGCAACCGCGGGGATCTCGGCGCCGCTGAAGCTCCTCGTCGACCAGCGACGCGCCTCGCGGCGGCGGGAGCAAGGGCGAATGATGGAGGGGTTCGGCGCGGAGGCCCGAAAGCGCCTCGACAGCCTGCGGTCAGCGGCAGCACCGAGTCGCATCGCGGCGGATCTGTCACACCTCGTTCGGAGCGAGATCACGGACTCGATCGGTGAGAAGACCACGGCGCGGAGCGAGCTCGAGGCCATCACGATCGACGGCTCGACTCCCAAGTCACTGGTCGTCGCGTACTACCATGCTGCCGACGCTCTCTACCGGGAGCTCGACGATCGCGAGGCCCTCGTCTCCGTATGCGAAAAGCTCTCGCGCATCGCTGCCGTCTCGCCTGATGAGCGGCTCCGCTACGCTCGCGCCGCCGTGCGCGCCATGGTCCGCGGGCTCCCGCGCGACGAAGCGCGTGTGCGGATCGAGAGCGAGCTCGCGCACGTTCACCTCGACGACGCCCCCCCCGATTCCGAGCTCGCGTTCGCCCTCGAGCTCGGAGGCGCCGTCCTTTCGATCGGCGATGCTCACCCGCCTGCCACCGTGACGTCCCGACTCCTCCAGCTCTACGCACGGGAGAGCCGCGGCGGACGACGGCGTGCCCTCGTCAGTGACGCCATGCGGCGCGCAGGCGAGGTAGAAGCGAACGAGCTCCTCGAGGCGCTCGCCCGCACGGAAATAGAAAACGTGAAGCGCGGCTCGCGCGAGCGCGCGAGCGCCGAGCGCCTTTACCGACGAACGATGATCGCTCGTGCCTACGAGCGCGCCGCGCAGCAGAAGTATGAGGAGGCGCGCGACGACTTCGACGCTGTCGCGCGCGAAACGGGCTCTTACGAGGCGCTCGTCGGCGCGATCGACATGCGACTGAAGACGGGCGAGGCGCACGCCGAGATTCTCGCTCGCTACGATGAGCCCGGCGCAAAGCCTGCGATGTCTCGCTTCGCGAAGGCTTACCTCATCGCGCGGCAGCTCCCGAAGCTCGATGGCGAACCCCACGCGCGCGCTGCTGCCACCGCGCTTGCCTCGCTCCAGGCGTCCTGGTCCGACCTGAAGGAGCAGCGAATTGCGCAGGCGCTCTTCGGCGCGCTTCTCCACGAGGAGTACCTCATGACGCACGACGTCGCGACAGCGGAGCGGGCAAACGTCCACTACCTCGTCGCGCTGGAGCTCATGGGTCAGAACGCTCGTTTCCGTGCCATGATCCTTGGCGAGCTCGGCCTCCTTCACACCGATGTCGGCAACTACCGCATCGCGCTCGGCTACTTGAGCGAGCGCGACAAGCTCCCATACACAGACAACTCGGAGGGGCTGGATGTTCGTGTCTCCGAGGCAGAGGCGCTGCTGCACGTCGCGCGAGATGCTGATGCGGTGACTGCCGCCGAGCAGGCGATCTCGATGATCGAACGAAACCCGGCGCTCGCTCGCTATCGGGTGCTGGCGCTCGACTGGGCGGCGTTGAGCAATCTCGCGGCGGGGCACTTCGCCCGCGCTCTCGCGCTCTACGGTGAAGAGATTCCGCTCCTCGACGCCGCGGGCAAGGGCATCACCGAGCGCAATCGTGTCGTCGCGCGTGTCTCGCGGGCAGCAGCGGCGATCGGCGCCGGCCAGCCAGCGCTCGCGCTTCCGGATCTAGATTACCTCGACGCGCGCCTCGGCGATGCGGCCGTGCGAGAGACGCTTCGCTGGCCTCACGCGACCACGGCGCACGTCACGCGGACGTATCGGCTGATCGCGGCCGGCCTGCGGGCGAGCGCGTACCGCGGGCTCGGTCAGCTTGAACGCGAGGCGCGAGCGATCGAGGAGCGACGTGCGCTCCTCGGCGAGCAGTTCGCGGACACCGGTCGGGTCGAGGTGGAGCAACAGCAGATGCTCGCCGACGCCCAGCTGGCGATCAACGCGAGTGAGCGCGGTGACTCGGCCGCTGCGGCGGCTGCGCTCGGCAGCGCTCTGAATCGTGGGGACGACCTTCGAGCGAGGGCGGGTGGCGTGAGCAGCAAGGAGGTGCTCGACATGCTCTTGCTCGCCGCCGAGCTCTCCGTGTCGATGCGGCGATCGCTCGTGCTCGATCTGCCGAAGCGCATCGACACGGCCTCGCTGGAGATGCTGCAGAGACGTGACTCCGCGCTCGGGCCATATCAACGATGGTTCGAGATTTACGGGCCTCTCGTGGCCCCTGTTGCAATCGGCTCGAGCGGGGGAGCGGCCGCGTCGCCTTCATCTCGCCCGTGAACGCGCCGTCGGCCCGGCGGCCTCGTCGGTCGGCTCATTTCGCGACGAGGCAATGCTGCCGACGCGGGCCTGCCCATCGTCATGGACAGCGTCGACCTGAGGTAGGCTCGCCACCGTGGAACGCGCGAGCTGCGAAGAGGCACATCCGTGGTGGCTCGGTGACGCGCTGACCATCGGACGCGACGGGCTGCTCATCGACGGAGTGTCCATCGCAGACACCGCCCGCCGGCACGGGACTCCCCTCTATATCTACGGTGAACGAACGCTCCGGCGCCGCGTGAGCGAGCTGCGCCATGCGCTGGACACGGCCGTCCTGGGCACGCGCACGCCGTTTCAGGTTCGCTATGCGATGAAGGCCTGCCGCTTCCGCCCCGTCCTCGACGTGCTCCGGAGCGAGCGGGACGTGGGAATCGACGCGTGCTCTCCGCGCGAGGTCGAGCGCGCCCTCGAGGCAGGGTTCCGCGCGGACGAGATCTCGGTCACGGCGGGGATGCTCTCGGACCGCGACCTCTCGGCCTTCGCGAAGCACGGTGTCCACGTCAACCTCGACACGCGCTCTGCGCTCGCGCGCTGGGCGAGGACAGCCGGGGCGTCGCGCGAGGTCGGGCTACGCATCGACCCGAACGTCCGCATCGGCTGGTCGGGCGAGCAGAAGCACTCCTACGGAGACAGCAAGTTCGGGTTCGCGGTCACGAGCGTGCTCGACGCGGTGGCGTTCGCGGAGTCGCTCGGGCTCGCGATCGTCGAGCTCCACGTGCACGCGGGATGGGGGCTCCAGGCGAGCGTCGCGGGCGAGCTCGCCACGATCTTCGCGCAGATGGCAGCGCTCGCGAAGGCCATCCCCACCGTGCGGACGATCGACGTGGGTGGCGGTCTCCCCTGGCGGCAGCGCGCCGAGGACGACCCACTCCTCCCCGCGACCTGGGCGAGCCTGCTGCGCGCTCACCTCGTGCCGACGGGCTGCGTGCTCAAGTGCGAGCCGGGGACGTTCCTCGCGGCGTCGGCCGGGGTGCTCGTCGCCGAGGTGAACACGGTCGAGGTGCGACCGAGCGGCAAGTGGGTCGGCGTCGACGCAGGCCACAACGTGAACGTCTATGCGGCGCACTACGCCATCCCTCATGCAATCGTCTCGGTCGCTCGGCCGCTGGCTCCTCCGTTCGCCACCGTCCACGTCGCGGGGAACATCAACGAGGCCAACGACGTCTTTGCCCGCGACCTCCCGTTCGCCGAGATCGAGGAAGGCGAGCTCGTCGTCCTCTACCCCGCTGGCGCATATGGCGCGAGCATGGCGAGTGACCACTGCATGCGAGGGCTCCCGCAGGAGGTTCTGGTCTAGGTCTCGATCGCGAAGAAGAGGACGAGCTTGGGCAGCGGCCACGTCTTCCACATCGCGGGGCCGAGATAGACGCCTCGACCGACCTCGCGAAGCTCGTCGTGGATCTGCCGGATGGCCCACGGGTTCTCGGGCTGGTCGTAATCGAGGATGAGGCAAGGTCGCCCGTCGAGCACCGAAGGACCGAAGCGCGTCGCGAACGGGAACGCGTCGCCTACGAGTCGCACGCGATTCACGCCACGGCCATTTGACTCGCTCTCGGACGAGAACGACTTGCCGCCCCACGGGAACACGGACGCGCGGGCAAACCGCGTGAGCCGCGCATGAGCGCGCCCCTGCCCGAGAGACCCGACCCACGTGAGCATGCGCCCTCGCGGCGCCCCGTCGAGGTCCCGCAGTCGAGGCGCGTCTCCCATCGTGTAGAGAGCGCCGAGCTGTTCGACGCTCTGCCGCGCCATCGCGTCGACCGTCGGACCGGTGGCTCGCGATTCCGCTCTGTCGAAGGTCCGGCTGGTCGCAACGACGCTGGTCACTGCTGTCATGAGAGCTCTCCTGTCGCGTTTGCGCGTGCGCGCGTCGGCGCCGCGTCGTCCCCTGCTTGCTCCGATGAACCCACGCCGAGGCCCGCGAAGCGAGCCGCCCATCGCGTGACGCTGAACGCGGCGTCGGGCGCGAGCCGCTTCAGCCACCACCCGAGCTTCTCGGGACCGAGGACTACGAGCGGGTCGCGCGACACGAGGGCGTCCGCGAGCTTCGTCGCCACGCGCTCCTGCGACAGGCCGTACCAGGACGGTGGCGCGGCGAGGAAGCGTCGGAAGTCGCCGTTGTCGTACCGGCTCGCCTTGGCAAAGTTCGTCCGCACGAAGCCGGGGCACACCAGGGTCACGTCGACGCCTGCGTCCGCGACCTCGAGCCGGAGCGCCTCGGCGAAGCCGACCAGCGCAAACTTCGTCGTCGTGTACGCCACCATCCCCGGGGCGCCGACCAGCCCCGCGAGCGATGCGACCATCACGATGTGACCCGAGCCGCGCGCGAGCATCGCAGGGAGGAGCGCGCGCGTCAGGTGGATCGGCCCACGCACGTTGACGGCAAGGACCCACTCCCAGTCCGGCGCGCTCGTACGGACGAAGGGCGCGACGACGGCGACGCCGGCGTTGTTCACGACGACATCGACCGGCCCTCCGTCGTGAACCGCCTGTGACGCGAGCGCTCGCACCTGGTCGCCGTCCGCCATATCGACCGTATACGCGGTGGCTGCATCGCCCCTCGCTCGTAGCGAGCTCGCGACCTCGAAGACGCCTGTCTCATCGATATCGGCGAGCGATAGCCGTGCCCCTCGACGCGCCAGCTCGACGGCGGTCGCCTTGCCGATGCCGGACGCCGCGCCGGTCACGAGGACGTGTCGACCCGCAATGTTGTCTCGCTCGCTCACCTTCGATAGGTATACACCGCGTATTCTTTCGTGCAACACCGATCGCTTGTCGACCAGCCATGCCTGGCAATCCTTGGACGCATGCGTGCACTTGGGATACATCGTGTACCCATGTCCGTTCGCCGCCCGGTTCGAGGATGAAGGAGGGGCTCGCCGCGCGCATCGGGCAGGGCGGGGTCATCGCTGCAGCCGCAAAGGTCTTTGCCCGACACGGCTTCGCGGACACGCGAGTGGAGGACATCCTCGCGGAGGCAGGGGTCGCCCGGCGCACGTTCTACAAGTACTTCTCGAGCAAGGAGGACGTCCTCGCCGCCGTCTACGAGCTCGCGACCGGGGAGCTGGTGAAGGCCATGCGCGACGCGCGCGGCGGCGAGCCCATCGTGGCGGTGCGACACGGGCTCGATCTCTTCCTCGACTACCACGTGGAGAACGCCGCCCTCCTCCGCGTCCTGGTCGAGCAGGCGATGCTCTCCGACTCGCCGCTCGCGGCAGCACGGAGGCGCTTCCGCGAGGATCTCGTGCAGCTCCTCGACGCGGCCGTCCGCGCCACGACCGGCGAGTCGCATGACCCGATCCTGTACCTCGCGCTCCTGTCCGCTCTCGAAGGGGTCTCACTCGAGCTCTTCGCGAGCGACGTGACCCCCGCGCACGTCGCGCGCGCAAAGAAGGCCATGCACCTCTTGCTCGAGCGCGTGGTCGCTCGCTAGCCTGCGCTCATGCTGAGCGTCCAAGCTTCGGCGGACGCGTTCGCGGCGAGCGCCCCGGCCGAGCCGAGCGCGAGGGCGCAGGTGAGCCCGCTCGTGGAGTTTCTCCTCGTCGGAGGGCTGACGCCGTTCCTCTTCCCGCTCTCGTGGGCGCTCCGGCGCACGTTCGGCCTCGAGGCCCCCGAGTACGCCGTCGGCTTCCTCTTCTTCTACGGCGCCTACCTCATCAACGACCCTCACTTCGCCGTCACCTACCTGCTCTTCTACAAGGACGTCCGAGCCCGCGCGTTCGGCGACGCGTTCTCGTCGTGGCAGCGCGCTCGCTATCTGCTGGCCGGGTTCCTTGTGCCGGCAACGCTCCTCGCCTGGGCCGTCGCGTCCCTCGTCACGAGGTCTCCTGCGCGGCTCGGCGTGCTCATCCAGCTCATGTTCTTCCTCGTGGGCTGGCACTACGTGAAGCAGGGCTTCGGCGTGATGACCGTGCTCGCCGCGCGGCGCGGGGTTCGCTGGACGGCCCGCGAGCGCCTCGCGATCCTGGCTCACGCGTTCACGGGGTGGGCCTACGCCTGGGCAAGCCCGGCCGACGCGGGCACCGTCGTCGAGGAGAAGGGGGTCGTCTACACGACCTTCGCTCACGGCCTCTCTCTCGAGCGCGTGACGCACGGCCTGTTCCTCGCATCGATCTTCCCGCTCGTGTGGGTGCTGGTCCAGAAGCGACGACGCGAGGGGCGGCTGCCGATCCTCACGCCGCTCACGGCGCTCCTCTGTTCGATCTGGTCGTGGAGCATCTACTCGAGCATCGACCCGCTCGTCCGGTACATGACCCCGGCGCTCCACTCGCTCCAGTATCTCTACTTCGTCTGGCTGCTCAGGGGCGCCGAGGCGCGCGAGCGAGAGGGCCCTCCGTGGTTCGAGCGCTCCGCCGCCGTCCGCGTCGGCTCTCTCGCGGTCGCCGCGCTCGGGCTGGGCTGCATCCTGTTCCACGTCGCGCCGAGCGCGCTCGACGCCGCGCTCACCCCGCGAAAGGCAGCGTCCTCCGCGCTGGGCCCGACTCCTTACTTCGCGGCACTCTACGCCTTCGTCAACATCCACCACTTCTTCATGGACTCGGTCATCTGGCGACGCGACAACCCCGAGACTCGATACCTGACGCGCCCCTGATCGTCAGCGCGTCAGCGCGGCGGCTCGGTCGTCACGTCGAGCGTGTGGGTCGCCGAGATCTTCCCGGTCGTGCGGAACGTCGTGAGGTTCCCGTCGCCGGCGAGGTCACCGTCCGCCTGGGCTTCGAAGCCGTCGTCGGGCCTGGTGCTCCCGTGCGCGTGATACCGATAGAGGAAGTACTGCGGCATCTGCATCGAGAAGCCGAGGCACGCGAAGCCGGTGTTGCGCGCCCTGTCGACCTGCCACTCGTCCGCGGAAGACAAGTACTTCCGCCCCTTCACCGAGGCGATGCTCGCGGGCACCGTCGCCGACGCGGAGCCGCACAGCTTGTGGACCACCTCGCCGCGCGCGTTCGTCGTCCCCCGCTCGTAGGCGCTCACCGCATCGCTGCTGATGGCCATGAGCGATGCGTGCGCCTCGGCGGTCTTGGCGCTGGCGATGTATTTCCGCACGCCGTAGATCGCGAGCGCGCTGAAGATGCCCATGAAGAACACGAGCGCAGGAATCGCGACGAGCATCACGATGAGCCACACGGGGATGCCCGTCTTCGGCGGCGGGCCGCCGTGACCTTGAGCCTGCCACGGCGCACCGTAGCCTGGGCCAGGGGGGCCCGGCGGCGACGGCTGAGGAGGAGGGGGATAGCCGGCCACGCGGCGAGCCTATCGATCGGGGCTTGCCTCCGCGAGCGGATTCTCGCGGCAGAGAGTGGCCCGCGCGTAGTCCGGACCGAGGCGGATGGGCATGGGTGTCGAACCCTGCGTCCACCGGACCGAGGGGGATGGGCATGGGTGTCGAACCCTGTGTCCACCGGACCGAGGGTGATGGGCATGGGTGTCGAACCCTACCTCCACCGGACCGAGGGGGACGGGCATGGGTGTCGATACCCACCTCCGCCGGACCGAGGGGGACGGGCATGGGTGTCGAACCCCACCTCCGCCGGACCGAGGGGGACGGGCATGGGTGTCGAGACCCACGTCCACAGCACCGACGGTGACGGGCATGGGTGTCGAGACCCACGTCCACAGCACCGACGGTGACGGGCATGGGTGTCGAGACCCACGTCCACAGCACCGAGGGGGACGGGCATGGGTGTCGATACCCACGTCCACCGGACCGAGGGGGATGGGCATGGGTGTCGATACCTACCTCCCTGGGACCGAGTGCGATGCCCGTCGGCCGGAGCGTCAGCTCGTCCGCGCGGGTCCGCGCCGGTTGCGCGAGGAGGGCGGCTCGGGCAAGGTCCGCCTCTCTCCGTGACCTCCCCCATGTCTCCGCGCGACGCCCACCGATCCCCCCCCGCGCGCTCCCTCCTCCCTCTCGTCGCCATCGCGCTCTCCGTCGGCTGCGGCGGCCCGCTTCCCGGCTCCGAGCCGAGGTCCGCCGAGGGTGCATCTCTCTCGGCCGACGGAGGAGTCTCCGCCGACGCGGCGGTCGTCGCGTTTGCGCCGGTGCACTCGATGACCGTGACCGCGTGCGCGAGCGACCCCGACGCGTGCCGCAGCGCAGGGATGGAAGTGACACGCGCCGTCTACCTGGTCGCGTTCGGCGCCGGCGCGGGCACGCTGCGATCCCGAGATCAGGCCTCCGCGGACATCTACCGCGAGCTCCGCGACCGGACGGGCTTCGGGACCAAGCTCATGGCCGTCCCCCATCGAATCGTCCCCCGCAGCGACGCGCGCGCCATCGCGCCCGGAGCCGCGCCGACCGCTCGACCCACGTCCTCGACCCCCGACCCGCTCATCGTCGCCTCCTTCGATCTCCTCGAGACGGTCGACGCGGAGGGGCAGATCACCCTCGACGTCATGCGCGGGAGGACGACCTGCAAGGTGTCGCTGGCGAGCTCGAGCGCACCCCGCGACGGTGGCGTCGAAGGCGGCGGGTCGCGCCGCTGCCTGGTGAACGGGCCGGACGGGCCAGAGCGACTGGACGAGCCGACCCCGAGAGACCGCGAGAAGCGCTTCGGCTCCTGACGGAGCGATCGAGCCCGGCGCCGTCGGCCGAGCCAGGGAACCGAAGTGGACGAAGCCCAGCGCAGTCCACGCAGGTCCCCGGAGTGACGACGCGGAAGCATTGTCACGAAGGGAACACCGGGCCCTCGATGGGTGTCCCTCCTCGGTGACGCTCTCCCGCAACGCTCGCCGACGGCTCGTCTTCTACGGATCCATCGTCGCAGCGATCGGCGGCGCCGCCCTTTACTGCAGCGCGATGCCCGGTCACTCGTACGTGGGCTCCCCTCCCCTCGACGCGCGCGAATCACGGTACGAGCCGGTGCTGCGCGCTCACGTGACCGCGCTCGCGGCTGGCATCGGAGAGCGCAACACGCGGGTGCCCACGAAGCTCGCCGCGGCAGCCGGCTACATCGAGTCGGTGCTCGCGAACGCCGGGTACGTGGTGCACAGGCATGCGTATGTGGTCGATCGTACGCGCTCGGAGACGCTCGACGTGGACCTCGTGGGCAGCGACAGCGCCGTCAGTGGCGAGGTCGTCGTGGTGGGGGCGCACTACGACTCGGCGACCTCTGCGCCCGGCGCGGACGACAACGCCAGCGGGTCTGCGGCCGTCCTCGCGCTGGCCGCGGTGTTCGCGGGGCACCCGGCGCGTCGCACGCTCCGCTTCGCGCTCTTCCCGAACGAGGAGCCTCCCTACTTCGCGACCGAGTCGATGGGGAGCCTCGTGTACGCGCGGGAGCTCGCGGCGCGCGGCGATCGCATCGTCGCGATGCTCAGCCTCGAGAGCCTGGGATGCTTCGCGGACGCGCCCGGATCGCAGCAGTACCCCAGCGTCGTCGGGGTCCTCTACCCGGACCGCGGCGACTTCATCGCCTTCGTCGGTGACCTCGGGTCGCGATCCCTCGTGCGCGACGCGGTCCGTGTCTTCCGCGCGAACGCCCATGTGGCGTCGGAAGGGGGCGCCCTCCCGCGCGCGATCCCCGGCATCGACTGGAGTGACCACCGTTCGTTCTGGGCGATAGGAGCGCCGGCGCTCATGGTGACCGACACGGCGACGTTCCGGAACGCGAACTACCATCGCGCGAGCGATACGGTCGAGACGGTCGACTACGCGAGGCTCGCGAAGGTCGTCGCGGGAGTGGAGGACGTGGTGCGCGACCTCGCGACGCGCTGATCCGGCGCATCTACTGCGGCGCGGTGAGTGCGTGGTAAAGAACGGGCATGGCTTTGTCCTCTTCGCTCTTCTTCACGCCGACCGCGCGTCGCGCGCTCACCGCCGCGCTGTCGGGTCTCGCCCTCGTCGCATGCGCGGGCACGACGCCCACGTACACCGGGGTCGCGAGCATCTCGGGCGGCTCGATCGTCCCCGTGAAGTCGGCCGCGCTCATCCAGAGCGGCGCCGTCACGGAGGCCGGAACCCTCGGCATGGCAACGACTTACCTGCAGTTCTTCGGCAGCGCCGCGGGCGCGGCGTGCGGGACGCTCGACGCGTCGACCGTGGTCCTTGCGGGCAGCCTGCAGGTCGCGGTCGATCCTGCGACGTTGCCCGGGAAGACGCTCACGTTCGGTCAGTCGCCCGACCCCGTCCTCACCTTCAACGCCGACGTGTCTCCGGACGCTTCCACGGACGATGCCGGCGACGACGCAGGCGCTGGCACTGGCGCGTCCCTCGTCGCGACCGCCGGCACGATCGCCTTCAAGGGGAGCGGCACCGAGCTCACCGGCACGATCAACGCGCAGATGGTCCTCGCGTCGTCGCCAGGGAGCAGCACCGTCACGGTCACCGGGACGTTCACCGCGCCGCTCTGCAGCGACTGATCCACGACGTCAGCGCAGAGCGAGCGTCCCGCGCTTCCAGTCCGCCGTCTGCCACGGGCGAGCGCTCGGCAGGCTGGCGAGGTTCGGCCCCTCCTTGTCGACCCGAAGCCCAGCGGCGTCCGTGGTCGCGACGGTCTGGAACACCTTGCGAATCCACGGCGCAAGCGTGTGCGGAGAGCCGAGAGGGCCGCTCGCTCTCGCCTCTCGCACCACGAGGAGGCGCGTCCCATCGGGCGAGAACCCCGCGACCTCGACATACCCGACGTCGGGATCGAGCGCCGCAGGGGTCACCGTATCGGCAGCCCAGCCAGCGGGAGCGGCGGCCGGATGAAGCACGAGGACCTCGCTCCACCCGTCGAGCGGCTGCGTCACCACGGTGACTGCCGTGTCGTGCGGCGCGACCCGCAGAGACGCCGGCCATACGACGCCGTAGGTGCAGTGCTCGAACGTCGCGGTCGACGGTGCGGTGTCCGACTTCACGCGCACGCACGTCTGCCCTGGCTCGCCCGCGGCGATCTCGACGTGCAGGTGCGAGCCGGGAGGGCTCGCGGGAGGCGCCTCCGCTGCCCAGCGCACGGTCGAGGCACGGAGCGCGGCCTCCTCGTAGACCGGGCGATCCTCGTCCGCGAGGACGGCGCGATCGACCAGCGTGAGCTCGTGCTTCGCAGATTGGGCAGCCACTCTCGCCGTCGCCTCGTCGCGTGAGCGCGCGGCAAAGAACGCGAGCTGGGAGTCGACTATCGAGCGCCGGAGCCGGAGGCGTGCGCGGTCGGACGAGGCGACGTCGGCCCCCACGGTGCCCGGGTCGACCCCTTCGAGCACGGACGCCCGCCACTTCGCCAGCTCGAACGCCGCAGTCGCGCCCAGCGCCGGATCCACGCAGCGCGGGTCGGTGAGCCCCAGCGCCGCTCTCGTCCGTGCGGGTCCCGTCCCGCCCAGGGCGAGGACGCGCCGGAAGGCCTCGCCGTCGTAACAGATCTGCGTCATCCCCTCGCGCTCGGAGCTCGCGAAGTGGACCCCGTAGCTCTCTGCGACCTCGATCTCGGCCGCGATCGAGGCATCGCCCGCCCGAGCGACGCGCACCGACGCGCGCTCCCCCAGCCGCTCCGCCATCGTCCCGAGGGCATCGAACAGGTCGGCGCCGACCGCTGCCGCCGGCGCCGCTCGCAGGAACAGCGCCACGTACCCGATGCCGAGCGACTCCTGACCGGGCGCGTCCTTGAGGTAGTCGACGATCGCCGCGAGCTTCGGCGCCGCAGCCTCGTCGAGCGTGTAGCTCCGCACCATCGCCGGCCGCACGTATCCCGGTCGCTCACGTCGATGGTCGTAGACCTGCAGGTAGCCCTGCGCAGCGCCCCGGACCTCGAGCCAGTCTCCGGCCATGAGGGCGGTCTGACGTGGCGCCCCCTCGTGAGAGGTCGCGCGGAGAGGCGTCTGATCCTGGACGACGAGGGCAACGGTGAGCGCGAGCGCGGCGGCGAGCATCGGTCACTCCATCCCGGCAGGCGACGGGCCGGTGCCCGGGCCCGTGGCGACGGCTGGCTGGCCGTGCGGACTGGACGGGTTCGGCGACTGCCCGAGGAGACCGCTCGCGAAGAACCCGCCCGCGTTCGGCGGCGCGATGATCACCTGGATCTTGTCCGACAGCTTGTCTGCGATCGTCTTCTGGATCATGAGCGGGTTCTTCGCGATGAGCGCAGAGTCGCGCTCTAGCTGCGCCGACTGCGCCTTGCCTGTCGCGTCGATGCGGAACGCCTCGGCCTCCGCCAGCTTCCGCCGCGCATCCGCCTCGCCCGAGGCCTCGATGCGGCGTGCGTCGGCCTCACCCTCGGCCTGCTTCACGCGCGCGACCTTCGTTGCCTCGGCCTCGAGCCGCCGCTGCTCGATCTCCTTCACCTTGAACGGCAGCACGTGCGCCATCGCTTCCTCTTGCGCCTTCGCCGCGATGATCTGCTCGAGCGCCGCCGCCTCGGCCCCCTTCTCTCGCCTGATCTTGAGGGCGTCCGCCTCGAAGCCGGCCTCCTGCACGGCCTTGCCTTTGAGCTCCAGCGTGTAGCGCATCTTCTCGGACGAGAGCTCCTCGGAGAGCATCGACTCGAGCCCGGCGCGATACTCGGGAGGGAGGTCGACGTTCCCGAGGAACACCGCGCGGACGATGATGCCGTCGGGGAGGAGCTGCGGCCTGAGCTCGTCCTCGATCTGCTTCTGGATCTCGGCGCGCTTGGTCGAGAAGATCTCGCGCACCGTGCTCTTCGCGAACGTGCGGTGGAGGACGCCATCGACGATCGGCTCGACCAGCTCGCGACCGACGTCGGCGGGGAGCTCCGTCGACACGCTGACGACGCGCGCCGGATCGAGCGCGTACCGGACGGCCACGTCGACGCCGATCGACAGCCCCTCGACGGTCTGGAACGGAGCTTCGCCGTTCGCGTGGGCGCTGCGCTGCGGCCGGTAGATCTGGTCGCGCAGCGGGAAGAGGCGGAGCTCGTGGATCGCCGGCACGTCGAGCACCCACCCCTCACGCAGCGTCTGGACCGTGCCCGTGACGCGGTTCGTCCGGACGCCCACCTCCCCAGGCAGGATCGAGCGCACCGGCTTCAGCGCGACGACGCCGCCCGTGACCCCGACCAGCGCGACGACGCCGAGCACACGCCGGCCCCGCTCGGACCCGACCGTCTCGAGGATCCCGAGGACCGTCGCCCACCCCGTCGCGCGCACGAGAACACTGCTCTTCCGGACAAACGCACCCACTGACCTGAACGCTCGCATGCTGGCCTCCACGACGGAGGTCACTGCACGGCACGGGCCGCGGCGTCGCACGCGTCACGGCACGGCAATCCGTGCCCGTGCGCGCTGGCGACGCACGTCGAGCGTGTTTCGATTGAGACTTCGTGTGGGTGGCGGGACACACGGTGCCCGCCGCCCACGGAGCGTCAGTCGTCCGCCGGCTCGAGGTCGATGTTCAGCGCGGCAGCGGGGAGCGGCGGCGGGGCCTTCTTCACCACCGAGATGAGGTGGCTCACCGGATCCTCGATGCGGATGATCTTCACCATGAACGAGAGGTCCTTCCCCGCCAGAGGCGGGAGGAGGCGCACCTTCACGCGCTCGTCGTTCACCTCGAGGATGCGCAGGTTCACGACGCCGCCGACGGCAATCTGCGCCTCGAACAGAGCGCCGATCTCGAGCGGCACGCTCTTGGGGAACTCGGCCCGCGGGATGTCCCGCGTAGGCATCGTCTCCTCGGGAGGGATCGCCTCGGCGGCGGGAATCTCACCGATGAACGATTCGCCGGCGCTCCTCCCCTCGAGGCGCTTCTCGAGCGCGGGCAGCAGCTTCCCCTCGCCGTGGACGTACTGGACGGGGCCGGACTTCGCGGACGACTCGATGACGTCGCCCCCTTTGACCCGGATCTCGAACTCGATGCGGACGATGTTCCCTGCGGTGATCTTCATGGGAGATTCATCTCACTTGGCAAGAGCAGGCGGAAAGCCCGGTTGCCCGTAGGGCCATCCGGTGGGAAACGCGAAGTCGGCGGAGATCTGACCGTTCTGGATCATCCAGTACTTGAGCGCGCGACCGGCCCATCGACGCATGTCCGGGTTCGTCTCGGTCGCGATCGCCTGATCGATGAGCGGCTTGGCGAGCGGCGAGCCCGACCTGCCGAGGGCGATGAGCATCGCTCCTCGCGCGTGCGGGTTCTCCTCGTGGGAGATCGCGGCGAGGAGCGGCGGGATCGCCTCCGGCGGGACCCCTGTCGGCGTCCGGAGCGCGTCGGCGGCGTTCTGCCGGATCTCCGGGTCGCCGGCCTGGAGGTTCGAGATGGCCTCGGCGGGAGGCATCGAATGACCGCAGGCTGCGAGGGCAAGGACGGCGGTGAAACAGACCGGAAGAAGTGTTCGAGGATTCACGACGGCTAGAGGTAGCAGGGACGGAAGTTCGGCTCAATCCGGAGATCAACACGCCTGCAGCCGCGCCGGCACGTCGATCCTCCACACGTCGGAGTTCTCCTCCGTCGCCGCGATTGTCGTCCCCACGAACATCTCGAGCAGCGCCATCTGCGTGCGGCAGTGCTCCGACGGGCGGACCGTCCGGAAGGAGCCGCCGGCAGAGAACGCCATCGGCAGGAGCAGCTGATCGGCCAGGTGCTCCCCGACGGGCACGCCCGCTGCAAGATAACGCGCGACCTCCGTCACCACGGATGCGGCGACCCGTTCAGCGCTGACTCCGCGCTCGCCGAACGCGGTGCACACCTCGGTCACGTTCGCGCTCTCGATCGTGGCGTAGACGACGTTCCCGGGGCCGTGGGAGTCCTTCACCACCGACGGGTGCCACCTGGCACGATCCCATCCGAGCTCGCTCGCGACGACGTCGAGCTCCCGAACCGCGACCTGCGGGCGCACCTGCGCGACGAGCGCGACGGCCTCACGAGAGCGCACGTCTCCACGATCGAGCAGCTCAAGGCGGGTCAGTCGAGCGACGGGATGGATGGTGACTGACCAGGCGCCGCCGCCGGCCGGGTAGAAGCCGTGGCGCTCGAAGGAGAGATCGACCCGCGCCCCCATGCGCGCGAGGAGCGGGAGGAACGCAAGGCGCAGGAAGTCGAGCGGTGGCGCCATGGGGTTGTGCGTGCCGCCTTCGAGCCGGAGCGTCGACGGGACACGCGACAGAAGCAGGAGCGGGAGGAGCACGGTCTGGAAGACCAGCGTCGTGCTCCCCGCACCGCCGGTCGAGAAGGTGTAGTCCCCTCCTCGCACGCTCTTCGGACTGAAGACGACCTCGGTGCTCCCGATTTCCGCACCCGACACGTCGGCGAGACCGACCTCGGCCGCAGCGCGGACGGCCGCGAGGTGCTGGCGCATCAAGCCTGGTCGTACGCGACCCGCGCGGATACGCGTGACGTGGATGGGTGAGCCAGTGAGGAGGGACAGGGCGAGCGACGTGCGCAGGACCTGCCCTCCCCCTTCGCCCATGGATCCGTCAATCGAGAGCATGGTCGTCACCCCTTCACGCACACTACCTGACGGAGCGTGTGCACGATGTCGACCAGCTCGCGCTGGGCGTTCATCACATCGTCGATCGACTTGTAAGCCGCGGGGGTCTCGTCGATCACGTCCGCGTCCTTGCGACACTCGATACCGCGCGTCGCCTCCTCGTGGTCCTTCACCGTGAACGTCTTCTTCGCCGCGGTGCGCGACATCTTGCGCCCCGCGCCGTGGCTGCAAGAGCAGAAGGCTTCCGGGTTTCCCTTGCCGCGGACGATGAACGACTTCGCACCCATGCTCCCGGGAATGATCCCGAGATCTCCAGCCTGCGCGCGCACAGCCCCCTTGCGGGTCACGAGTACGTCCGCCCCGTAGTGGTGCTCGCGCGCGACATAGTTGTGGTGGCAGTTCACCGCCATCTCGGTGAGCTCGAACGCCGGAAGCTGTGCGCGCACGGCCTTCACGACGGCCACCATCATGAGCTCGCGGTTCTTCGCCGCGAACCGCTGCGCCCAGCTCACCGCCTTCCAGTAGTCACCGAAGTGCTCGGTTCCTTCCGGCAAGTACGCGAGGTTCTCGTCGGGCAAGCTCACCATCCAGGTGCGCATGTCCTTCTTCGCCAGCTCGATGAAGAAGCTGCCGATGCGGTTTCCGACGCCGCGCGACCCCGAGTGAAGCATGAACCAGACGTGGTCCTCCTCATCGAGACACACCTCGATGAAGTGGTTTCCGGTCCCGAGCGTCGCGAGCTGGCTCACGGTCGCACCGCGACCGAGCTTCGGGAACTTGTCGGTGAGCGCCTTGAAACCCGGCTCGAGCTCCGCCCATGCGGCGATGACCGGCTCGGGCAGGTCGTGCCAGGCTCCGCGATCCTGGGGCCCGCCGTTGTCCGTACGACCGTGCGGGACGGCCGACTCGATGGCCGTGCGGACGCTCGCAAGATGATCAGGGAGGCTCGCGGCGTTCAGCGTCGTCCGCACCGCCATCATCCCGCACCCGATATCGACGCCGACGGCGGCGGGAATGATCGCCCCCTTGGTGGCGACGACGCTACCGACCGTCGCGCCGATCCCGGCGTGCACATCGGGCATCACCGCGACCCACTTGTGGATGAACGGCAGCGCGGCGACGCGGCGGAGCTGCGCCTCGGCCGCGGCTTCGAAGGGGACGCCGACCGTCCACGCCTTGATGGGCGAGCCGGTCGTCTCGAGCGTCACGTGCGACTTGGTGCTGGGCTTGGAGAGGTCCATGGAGAGCACGGTCTGCACGGCGGATGCCACGCTGCGACGACGCACTTCTCGGCCTACAGCGCGTCGGTGTGGCCCCGGAGGTCTATCTCGTCATATAAAAGCGATACGTCTCGCCATGGCCCGCCGCAAGCTCGTCGTCCTCGGCCTCCTCGGCACGAACCTCGACAGCGGCCAGGGGAGCAAGCGCTGGGACCGCTGGCGTCCGACCGTCGCGCTCGCACAGCACGATGACCTCCTCGTCGACCGGCTCGAGTTGCTCCACGACGCGAAGACCCGCCCGCTCGTGGACATCGTCGCGGGAGACATCGCCCACGCTTCTCCGGAGACACGTGTCGTCCCGCACCGCATCGAGCTCAAAGACCCGTGGGACTTCCAGTCGGTCTACGGCGCCCTCCACGACTTCGCCAGCGCGTACCCGTTCGACGTCGAGAAGGAGGACTACCTCGTCCACATCACGACCGGCACCCACGTCGCGCAGATCTGCCTCTTCCTCCTGACCGAGTCGCGTCACATCCCGGCGAAGCTAATCCAGACCTCGCCCGGCCGGCGTGGCGGACGCGAGGGAGACGGGGACGCTGGTCACGCGGGGACGTACTCGGTCATCGACCTCGACCTCTCACGGTACGATCGGCTGGCGGAGCGCTTCCGCAAGGAGGAAGCCTCTGCGCAGTCGTTCCTCAAGTCCGGTATCGCGACGAAGAACCGCGCCTTCAACGACCTCATCGAGCGGCTCGAGCACGTCGCGATCGCCTCTCGCGCCCCGATCCTGCTCACGGGCCCGACTGGCGCTGGCAAGAGCCGTCTCGCGCGGAGAATCTTCGAGCTGAAGAAGGCTCGGCGCCAGGTGACGGGGGACTTCGCCGAGGTCAACTGCGCGACGCTGCGCGGGGACGCCGCGATGAGCACCCTGTTCGGGCACAAGAAGGGCGCGTTCACGGGCGCGGTCGAGGGGCGCGCGGGGCTGCTCATGAAGGCGGACAAGGGCGTGCTCTTCCTCGACGAGATCGGGGAGCTCGGCCGCGACGAGCAGGCGATGCTCCTGCGCGCGATCGAGGAGAAGGTGTTCTATCCGATGGGGTCGGACCGAGAGGTGGCGAGCGACTTCCAGCTGCTCTCGGGAACGAACCGCGACCTCGGGCCGCGGTCTGGCGGGGCCCGAGGCGGCTTCCGCGGGGACCTGCTCGCGCGCATCGACCTGTGGACGTTCCGACTCCCCGCCCTTGCGGAGCGCCCGGAGGACCTCGAGCCGAACATCGACTTCGAGCTCCACGAGGCTTCTCGCACGGTCGGCGTACACGTGACGATGAATCGCGAGGCGCGGCGGCGGTTCCTCGCGTTCGCGACCGAATGGCGATGGCCCGGCAACTTCCGCGAGCTCAATGCCAGCGTGACGCGCATGGCAACGCTCGCACGCGGCGGGCGCATCACAGAGGAGGTCGTCGCCAGCGAGATCCAGCGGCTGCGCGACGCTGGAGAGCCAGCGCAGCCGAGGGACGGTACCGACGACGCTGACCTCGTGACTCGCGTTCTCGGCGCCGAGCGCGCGGCACGCCTCGATCGCTTCGATCGCGTCCAGCTCGAGGACGTCCTTCGCGTGTGCCGCGGTGCTCGCTCCCTCTCCGCCGCGGGCCGCGAGCTGTTCGCGAGCTCGCGCTCGGAGCGCCAGAGCGTGAACGACGCCGACCGATTGCGAAAATACTTGGCGAAGTACAGCATCGACCTCGCCAACGTCCGCGGGGCGTAGCCGCTCGTGGCGCCGAGGAGCTCGACCCGCGGCGACGCCGTCAGCCTTCAGTCGATCGGCCATGGTGCTCTCGCGCTCGGATTCACCAGCCAGTTCGTGCTGACGGATCTGTTCGTGCGGGGCCGTCTCGGCGTGCGGCTTCACCCCGAGGCGATCGTCGGCTGGCTTGCGAGCATCGCGCTGTGGACGCTGGTCGTCAGGACCCAGCACGCCGGGCGCGGCGCCCAGGTCGCGAGAGCCGTCCTCGCAGCGTTCGCGGTCGCGGTCCTCGTCGTCGATGGCCTGATCTTCCGCTACTACGGCACGCTGCTCGATCGCCAGGTGTTGGCGACAGCCATCCACGGCTGGTCCGACGTCCGCCCCATCCTCGCGCGCCTCCTCCCGACCGCCGTCGCTATCACCGTGGTCGTCGCCGTTGTCGAGTACGCGTGCCTCCGGAGCGTCTACACGACGGCTCGCGCCCTGCCGCGTCGCGCGTTCCCAGCGCTCGCTCTGCTGTTCATCGGCAGCATGTGCCTGCTGCCGGCGTCCGCGCTGACGCCCGAGCTTCGCGCCGTCCACGCGAGCTCGATCCTCCTCGACGCGTCGCCCGCGGGCACGACCGGCAGCGTCGCAGAGGTCCCGGTCACTCCGTCGAGCAGAGCAGAGGTCCCGAGCATCCTCCTCATCCTGACGGAGAGCGTCGGTGCGTCGAGCTACTGCAGCGAGCCAGCGCCGGCGTGTGCGTTCTCGCCCGAGGTGAGCGCGCTCTTCCCCGATCGCGTCCCGTTGAACCAGATGCGCAGCGTCGCGAGCTACACGGCGCTGTCGGTCTCGTCGCTCCTCACGGGCCGGACGCTGATGGATGACGCTCGGCGTGGCGGCGCAGCGCCCACGCTCTTCGACTACGTGCGCGCGGTCCGCGTCGACGGGCGCGCCCCCTATGTGGCGTACTGGTCGGCGCAGTCGAAGAACGTCACCGAGCGCGACGCCGCGAGCTCCGTCGACTCGCTCGTGACGCTCGAGTCCCTGCTCGGGCATGGCTTGGAGGACGAGGACGAGGCTGTCGCCGACGACATGGATCGGAGGCTGGTGGAGCGAGCGCTCGCGGAGCTCGCGGCGAACCGTCTGCCGCATCCCTCCTTCCTCATGCTCCATCTTCTCGGCACGCACGCACCCTACTTCGTCGATCCGGCGCGCGCGCCGTTCCAGCCGACCGCGCAGGTCGTGTCGTGGGCCGGGCTGCCCGCGCTCCAGAACGCGTACCATGACGCGGTCGTCCAGCAGGACCATACGCTCGCGGCGTTTCTCCGCGCGTTCGTCGCTCTTCAATCCCGCGATCGAGCGCCGTTCGTCATCCTCTTCACGAGCGACCACGGCGAGGCTTTCGGCGAGCACGGCGCGATTCACCACGGGCAGAACCTCTACGACGAGCAGATCCACGTCCCCGGATGGGTGTTCGCGAGCGACGGGGCCCTCGACGCGGTCGAGCGCGCGAACCTCGCAGCGCACCGGGACGCCTTCGTCACCCACCTCGACCTCGTCCCGACGGTGCTCGACCTGCTCGGCGTGAGAGAGAGCCTCGCGCTCGCGCCGCTTCGGTCCTCGCTCGCAGGCCGGAGCCTCCTCGTCCCGACGGTCGCGCGCTCGCCGGTGCCGATCACCAACTGCACGTCGATGTTCCCGTGTCCGCTCGACACGTGGGGCATGCTCGGCGACGGGCACGCGCTCGTCGCGCAGCCGTGGGACGGTGACTGGAACTGCGTCGATCTACTGACACACGCCGAGCGGACGACAGACCCCGCGTGCGCACGGCTGCGAGACGCGTCACGAGCGTTCTTCCCCGAGCTGCCGGGCGGCAGGACGAACCGTCTCGAGGCTCGCTGACGGCTCCATCTGCTAGATGGTTTCCGCATGACCCACGCTTTCTGCCGGCCGCTCCTCGGCGCGCTCCTAGGCCTCTCGCTCGCGGCCTGCTCTTCGAGCGCCCCGGCGTCACACACCGGCGACGCGGGGCCAACGCTGACGTTCGATGCCAGTCACCATGACGCCAGGTCGGACGCCGCCGCCGACGCGCACCCGACGTCGGACGCTCACGACTCGTCCCTCACCCACGCGAACGGCACGCTCGGTCCCTGGCAGTCGCTCGCCCAGATGCCGTTGCCGCGCGCAAATCATTGCGCGGTCGCGGCAGCAGGGTACCTCGTCGTCATCGGCGGGAACTACGAGCCCGACGGCGGGATGGGCTTCGTCGACATCGACGCGGTCGACGTCGCCGCGCTGCATGCGGACGGCTCGCTCGGCCCCTGGTCGCAAGCCGGCACGACTCCGAGCCCGGTAAGCGGATGCACGGCGGCAGCAAGCGGGAGCACCATCTACCTCGTCGATGGCATCTATGACGACATGAGCGACCAGGGGCAGGTCTTCTCGGCAGTGCTCTCCGCCGACGGGGTGCTCGGGAAGTGGACCAAGCTCGGTGCGCTGCCGGACGGTCAGGACACCTTCTACTCGACCGCCTGGGTGGCCACCGATCCCGCGAGCACCCTGTACGCGGTCGACTCCACGTTGACCGCCACTGCGATCCTCACCGTTGCTACCGCGCCGAGCGTCGGCACGTGGGCAGAGAAGAACTGGCTCTCGGGCTTCCTCGGGCGCCCCGAGTACGCGTTCACCGGCTCGTACGTCTACGCGATCGGCGGCTACCTCAGCGACGACGCGGGGAATCCGGCGGTCACCACCGTGCAAGGGTCGCCGCTCAGCTCGGGCTCCGAGGTGGGCGCGTCCTTCACGACGTCGGCTCTCCCGACGGCAATCATCTACGGCAACGCTGCATCCGTAGACGATTGGATCTTCGTCGTGGGCGGCAAGCCGTCGCTCTTCGGCTCAGGCGAGGCAACGACGCTGAGCGCGCAGTCGCTCGCGGGAGGCCAGCTCGGCGCCTGGACCGCGCAGACGTCGCTGCCGGAGGGGCGTACCGACATGGCTCTCACGCTCGCGGGCGACTTCCTCTACCTCTCCGGCGGCGGCTACATGGGGCCCGGCGTCGCGACGGTCTTCGCTGCACGCGTGCGCTTCTGAGGACTACGTCCCGCAGGGGCCGCTCGCGTACGGGGCACCGACAGGAGCGTGCTTCGCTCACACGTGATGATGCACAGCGTGCGCGAGCCAGGTGACCGCAGCGATGGGGACAACGTAGATGGTCGCCCAGACCACAGCCCACCCGAGCGACTTCACGAGATCGCCCTCGCACCCTCGGCGGTCGCGCGCAGCTCGGCTGATGGCGCGCATGAAGAGCCAGTACATGAGGAAGAAGACGAGCGGCATCACCAGCTCGACGAAGATCCACGCCGCGCCGAAGGCGACCGCGATGGCGACCATCACGGCCAGCGCGATGAGCGCACCTTCGCCGTCCAGCCCACCCACGTCGCCGCAGCCGTCGCCTGCCGAGCACCCCGAGCCGCCGGACCGAGCCTTCGGGCCGCCGGTGTCGCCGGCAGCAGGGCGGGACCACGGGACGAAGTAGACGTAGTCGTCGCGCAGCCTGAAGCCACGATAAAGAAGGGCGGTGAGCGCGAGAGTCACGATGCCCCACCACGCGCCGAGGACCATCTCCGCCTCGAGCCAGCGTGGAAGCTTGAGCGACGCAGGGAGCAACACGGCCGCACCGCCGAAGCTCCCGAGCACGATGAGCGCGGTCGCTGTCCCCGAGACGCGCGGCGACACGGCGTGGATGGCGCGTCTCACGTGGGCGCGGTACGGGTTCGAGCTCCCCGCGAGGTCGAGCTCGCCGACCTCCGCGTCGTCAGGCTCGCGGTTCTCGACCGCGGACGCCTGGCTTCTGCCGGAGAGGGCGACGACGAACGCGAGGATGAACGCCGGGATGGCCGCGAACACCAGCAGCCATGGCTCTCGCTCGATCGGCCGGTAGTGTCGCATCGCCCACACGGCAATCGCGCCCGAGAAGCAGAGGAACGACGCGGCGAGCGACACGCGACGGGCCGGTCGCGTGGACGCTTCGTAGGCGCACCGGGCGCACGCGGGACGCGTCGCCATGCGGAAGCGGAAGCACTCGCCGCACAGCGAGCGGTGACACGACCCGCAGCGCGCGATGGCCGGCACCTGAGCGTGGTCCCTGCAGCGCAGGTTTCGCGAAACGGGCGAGGTTTCGTGCACGGTCGCCACTGTACCGCACGACGACAACCGCGCTACACCGTGCACATGCGCGGGCGGGCGGTGATGGTCTGCGGCACGACGAGCGGCGCAGGAAAGAGCTTCCTCACGACGGCGCTCGCCCGCTGGTACGCGCGCGAGGGCTTCCGGGTCGCGCCCTTCAAGGCGCAGAACATGAGCAACAACGCTCGCGTCGTCGCGGGCGGCGAGATGGGAAGCGCCCAGTACTTCCAGGCACTCGCCGCGCGCTGCGTCCCCGACGTCCGCATGAACCCGGTGCTGCTCAAGCCCGAGACCGACACGCGAAGCCAGGTCGTGCTCCTCGGCAAGCCCGACGCCGAGCTCTCGCGGATGGAGTGGCGCCATCGCTCCGCGCTCCTCTGGCCCACGGTCACCTCCAGCCTCGACGCGCTCATCGCCGAGTTCGACGTCGTCGTCATCGAAGGCGCCGGCTCACCGGCCGAGATCAACCTCTCGGCGAGCGACATCGTGAACATGCGCGTCGCGGAGCACGCCCGCGCGGCGACGCTCCTCGTCTGCGACATCGACCGCGGCGGCGCCTTCGCGCACCTCTTCGGCACGCACCAGCTCCTCTCACCCGCGCATCGCGCGCTCCTCCGCGGCTTCGTGCTCAACAAGTTCCGCGGCGACGCGACGCTCCTCGCGCCCGGCCCCGCCATGCTCGAGGAGCGGACCGGAGTGCCGCTGGCCGGAGTTCTCCCGATGTGGCGCGACCACGGCCTACCCGAGGAGGATGGCGTGTTCGACGCGGAGATCGGCGACAGCGGTGAAGCGAGAACCGGCGCGCTCAAGGTCGCCATCGTGGGGTATCCGCGCATCAGCAACCTCGACGAGCTCACTGCGCTCTTGCGGGTCCCGCGCGTGTCGGTCCGCTGGGCTCGTCGTGAAGACACCATCCGCAGCGCCGACCTCCTCATTCTCCCTGGCTCGAAGCACGTCGCCGCCGACCTCGCGTGGCTGCGCAGCACGGGGCTCGACGCGGCCATCCTCGCGCACGTCGCGCAGGACAAGCCCACCCTCGCGATCTGCGGCGGCTTGCAGATGCTCGGTCACGAGGTGCGCGATGCTCACGGAGTCGAGGGCGGCGTCCCCGCGACCACGCGCGGGCTCGGCGCACTTCCGCTGCGCACCGAGTACGACGACGCGAAGCAGTGCGAGAGAGGGCGCTACACGTTCGTCCCGAAGCTCGAAGGCTTCTGGCGCGAGCTCGGCGGCCTGACCTTCGACGCGTACGAGATCCACCACGGACGGACGGAGGTCGTCTCGGAGGTCGCGCCCGCGATCGACGGCGGCGTGGGCTGGCAGCGCGGGCAGACGCTCGCCATCTACACCCACGGCCTCTTCGAGAACAGCGCGGCGCTCCGTGCGCTCTTCGGTCACGACGTCCCCTCCCTCGACGACACCCTCGACGGCCTCGCCGACTTCGTCGATCGCCACATCGGGCGCACGAGGCTCCTCTCGCTGCTCGACGCGAGAGAGCGCTGACGTGCTTGACTCGGCTGCCAGGGCGGGCGACGGGTTGGGATGCTCTCGGTGACGTCCGGCGTGGCACGTGTGGGCGAGGTCGACATCGCGTACGACACCCGAGGGTCGGGCGGGCCGCTCCTGCTCATCGCTGGCTTCGGCATGACGCGCGCGATGTGGAGCGACGAGTACTGCGAGCTCCTCGCGAGCCGGGGGTTCGTCGTCGTGCGCATGGACAACCGCGACACGGGCGCCTCGACCCGCCTCCACAGCCTCGGCGTCCCCGACATCCCTCGCCTGTTCGTGAGCTCGTTGCTCGGTCGCGAAGTCACGCCCCTCTATACGCTCGAGGCGATGGCGAACGACGCGGTCGGCCTCATGACGAGCCTCGGCCACTCGCGCTTCCACGTCGTCGGCGCCTCCATGGGCGGCATGATCGCCCAGACCATCGCGCTCGAGCACGGCGCGCACCTCGCCACGCTGACCTCCATCATGTCGACCCCCGGCGGACGCCGTTACTCGTTCGCCCGTCTCGGCACCCTCCGCGACATCCTCCGCCGCGCTCCGACCGAGCCCGCCGCCCAGACCGAGCACTTCGTCCGCCTCTTCCGCCTCATCGCCGGCGACGGCCTCCCGTTCGACGAAGCGCGCGGTCGTCGCACCGCCGAAGCCATCGTCGCCAGCAAGCCGTCACCCGCAGGCAGCGCCCGTCAGTTCGCCGCCATCCTCGACAGCTCCGGGCGACGTCGCCCGCGACTCCACAGCATCCGCACCCCGACGCTCATCATTCACGGCACGCACGACCCGCTCCTCCCCGTGCGCGGCGCCCGTGCGATGGCTCGCCTCGTCCCCGACGCGGAGCTCATGGTCGTCGACCGCATGGGGCACCTGATCCCCTCGACTCACTACGAGCTCGTCTGCAACGCCATCGCCAGGACCGCGAAGCGCAGCGCGATCACCCCGTAGACGCCATGCTCGGAGCCAGCATCGGCTCCTCTTCCTTCGGCGCGCGCGACGCCGTCCGCAGCTTCCTCGGCCCGTCCGCAACCTCCTCTCCCTCCTTCGCAGGCGCAGCCCTCCGAGGCCGCGGCGCCGGGTCCGGCTGCAGCTGCAGCGCGAGCCCGTCCCCCTCGACGCGCGGGCGCTTCGCCACACGCGGGAGCGCGATCTGCTCGAGCCGCTCCGTCAGCGCCGCGTCCGTCTCGGCATACACGCGGGCATAGGCGAGCGCGCGCTGCGCATGCGTGAGCAGCGTGTCCTGCCGCTCTTGCAGCGCCCGCCTCGCGCGCGTGAGCTCGGCCTCGGCCGTCGACATCACCTCCGCGGCCGCCAGCGTGCTTGCGGCGAGGTCACGCAGGGTCGCGGCGTCGACGTCGGCGAAGCGAACGTCACGGAGGGGGTCGGTGAAGAGGTCGAGGACGGCCTGGACGGGGGCGGAGATCGGGTTCATTCACTGAACGTACACGCAGCATTGCTTTCTCGCCAGAACATTGCTTGCGAGGTCGCGCGCCTACTTCAGATCGACGCGCGGGCAGCCGAGCGCCACGTCCACCTCGGCGCCGGGATCGGCCGTGACGACCTGGCACGCGGCGGGGCAGAGGATCGCCTCCGTCGGGTCGGTCGGGTCGTCGAAGTACCAGCCGTCGGTCGGCGCCATCGCGCACGCGGAGGCGACCGCGACGTAGACGAACGTCTGCGGGGCGCTGCCAGGAGCGCCCGGGGTGTACGTCACGTTGGTCTGGGACGGGTCGACCTGCGTGCCGGCCGGAATCACGAAGTCGCACGGGATCGTCTTGGTCCGGATGGCGTTGAGCGCGTCGACGAACGCCTGCTCGGCGTTCCCGGCGTCGGCGGCGACGTCGACGAGGGTCGCGGTCCCCGTCCCGCCTGCGCTGGCGAGCGCGTCGAGGGGGCCGAGCTCGGAGCCGACACCGATGACGAACGTCGGGATCGACGGCGTCCCCTGGAACGCGGCCATGGCGATGGCCTCCGCGTTCACGAGCGAGTTCGGGGTTCCACCGTCGGGAGCGTACAGGCAGGTCGCGTCGGGCACGCCGTCGGTCGCCAGCACGATGACGGACTTCACGCCCGCCTGCGCGTTCGCGGTGAGGTTCGCGACGAGCCCCTGCAGCAGCTGCACGGTGGGCGTACCGCCGGACATCCTCCTCGACGCAATCGCCGCTTCGATGAGCGGCGCGGCCATCGGCTGCGGTCCGACGGCGACGGCGAGGTCCTCGTAGGCCGACACCAGGCAGGTCTCTCGAAGGGGGAAGAACTGGATGCCGAGGTTCAGCGTCGACGAGGCCGGGTCGGTGACGAACGTGTCGAGCGCGGCGCTCAGGTTCGTCCACTTGTTCAGGAAATCCATCGAGAAGCTGTTGTCGATCCCGAGGACCACGTTGATGGGCACCGGCTCCGCCTTCTTCTTCAGCGTCGTGCAGCCGGCGTCCGTCGCCCCGTGAAGCACGCCCGTGTCTCCGCCGGAGACGAACGCGTCGTGGCCGACTCCGACGTCGCGTCGGGGCCCGCTGTCGGACGCGTCCGGAACGAAGGCGCTGGGGACGGGCGAGCTCGAGCACGCGGGGGCGAGCACGACCGCGAGCGCACACGTGACCCGCAGGGCGACGCCTCGCTTCCGCATCGCGCTCCGCTCATGTTGGGTCGTCATCGTGTGCTCATCCCGCGCAGTTGAGGATCCCGCCGCAGCCGTCGGGAATCCCGTTGCCGACCTGGCTGCCGCAGGTGCTCGGTGTGCAGACGCACTGACCGGCGACGCACATGTTGTTCGTCTGCCCGCCGGCGGTGGAGCACGTGCAGAGGAGCGTCCCCCCGCATCCGTCGGAGAACGAGCCGCATCCGAGGCCGCCGGGCTGGCCGGGGCCCCCCGGGACGTCCTCGCACGCGTACGGCTCCGGGAGCCCGCTGTCGCAGGTGCAGGTGCCCACCCCGTCTTCGGCGCCGCAAGGCTGCCCGTTGCACAGGCAGGTCGTTCCGGGAACGCACGAGCAGGGAGTGCTCCCCCCGCAGTCGGGCGAGACGTTCGTGACGTTGCAGGAGTGGGCGCAGGCGGCCGGCGGGGTGCAGCATTGCGCGCCGTCGCACGTCTTGCCGGGCGTGCACTTGTCACACATGACGCTGGCCGCCGGGATGCACGAGTCGGGGACCTGCGCGCACTCGTCGACGCCGACGCCGCCGCAGGCATCGGCCGGCGTGCAGCAGCTCCCGACCACGCCGCGAGCCGGCGTCTTGCCCGGCGCGCCGGTGAGGTTGTCGACGCACTCGGCAGGGGGCGCGCAGACGACGTCGACGCCCGCGTTGCAGCCGTCGGTGAGCTCCGTTCCGCACTCGTTCTTTGCCACGTACGCGGCGAGCGTCTCGGTCGGCACGCAGCACACGTTGCCGTTCAGGCACGTGGAGTCGGCGGGGCACGTCCCGCACGAGAGGGGCATCCTCGTGCATGCGCTGGTGATGGTTCCGCAGGTCGCTCCGGCGGCGATGCACTCGTCCGGGACGATGGCGGGGTCGCACTGGTTCGCCGCCCCGACGATGCCGCAACCCTGTCCCTCGGGGCAGCCGAGGCCTGTCACGGTGTCGCAGTCGACCGTCCCGCCGCAGCCGTCGGTGATGACGCCGCACTGCGCCCCGGCGGCCGCGCACAGGGACGCGCCCGTCGCCGGCATGCAGTCGGGCTCGCAGAGGTTGAAGACGGAGTTGCACACCTGGCCGCTCGCGCACGCGCCGCAGTCGGTCGAGTTCGCGACGGTGTCCGGGCCGCACCCGAGCCACGCGAGGCCACACTGGTAGCCGAGGTCCGCGCACGTCACGGGCTGGCACGTCTGGCACTGGTTCGTCTCGGGGTTGCACTCCTGGCCGACCGGGCAGCCGGCGCAGTCGAGGAACATCCCGCAGCTGTTGACGATCGTGCCGCACGTCGCGCCGAGGTCCGCGCAGGTCGCCAGGATCGGGCCGCAGGTGTTCGTGGCGACGTCGCACACGCGCGGCACAGGGACTCCGCCGTCGACCACCGGCCCGGGGTTGCACCCGCCGCACTGAGCGGCCTCACCCGAGCATCGGTCGGTGACGATCCCGCACCGGTGGAAGCACAGCACCGCGTACGCCGAAGCGGAGAGCCCGGCGTCGCCGACGCTCGCGTCCGGGCAAGCCTCGGCGTCGGAAGCGTCGCCGGCACCGGAGTCGGCCGCGAAGCCGTCGTGACCGGCGTCGTGCGGCGGCGGCTTCGTCGCGTCACGAACGACCGTGGCGCCGGTGTCCCCGGGCGACACGCTCCCGTCGCCGAAGCCGAAGCTCGCGTCGCTCTTGCCCGCAGCGCCACCGCAAGAGAGCAGCGTCGCAGCCAGAACGCACGCCCCCGCGCCGGCGCGCGAGGCGGCTCTGTCGCGGAGCCCCACCCTTCGCATTCTGCCTACGCTATCACCGGTCCGCCACGGCAGGGCTCCGTCGTGCGCCACGGCAAAGGCGCCTTATGATGCTGCCGCATGCGCCCAGTCCTCAATCTCCTCTGGATCGTCTTCGGCGGCGGCTTCGTCATCTGGCTCGAGTACTGGATCGGCGGGCTCCTCCTCTGCCTCACCGTCGTGGGCATCCCGTTCGGCGTCCAGTGCTTCAAGATCGCAGGGATGGGGCTCCTCCCCTTCGGCAAGGACATCGAGGATGACCCGACGAGCGAGAGCGGAGGCGCGCTCGGCGTGCTGATGAACGTCGTCTGGTTCCTCGTCGCAGGCCTGTGGATCTGCCTGAGCCACCTCGGCCTCGCGCTCGCCTGCGCCGCGACCATCGTCGGCCTCCCCTTCGCGCTCCAGCACGTGAAGCTCGCGGTCCTCGCCCTCGCACCGTTCGGCAAGCGAGTGCGGGTGCTGGGCTAGCGCCACCGTTCCACGCACGAAGACCCCACGCCTCCGGCTCCGCGCCCAGGAGAGACTCCACCCTCCCGGCTCCCCGCCCCGCAAGCAGGGCGGAAGGAGCGTGAACGGCGTCGCGGCTGTCCTATTTCACGCTCTCCCCGGCCTGCCTGCGGGGCGGGGAGCCGGAGGGGTGGGGTTCTGGAGAATTCAGGGAGCGATAGGCAGGTTGTCGCCGTGCTCGCGGAGCTTCTCTGCCGCCAGCGCCCGCTGCTCGGGCGTGAGCATCGGCAGCACCTTCTCCACGATGTCGAGCAGGTGGGTCGTCATCTTCTGCGTGCGTGCGCCGACGTCCTCCGCGGGGGCGACCGCGTCGAAGGAGAACGTGTCCGCCTTGAACGCGTCGAGCACCGCGCGGCCGTGGCCGGCGCCGTGCATCGCGTGCGGGTGATCCCCGTGCGCCTCGGCGAAGCTGTCGTGCAGGATCTGCTCGAAGGTGGTCCGCTGCGCCTCGGTCAGCTGGAGCTCGTCGGCCCAGTGCTGGCCGGGGCCGTGACCCTCATGCTTGCCCCACCCGTGACCGTCGCCGCCGTGACCTTCGCGCGGCAAGTTCGTCATCGCGTCGACGAACTCCGCGCGCTGGGCGGGGTCGAGGATGGCGTGGATGCTCTCGAACGCGGCGCGCTCCTGCGGCTGCGCGGCCGACCAGGCGGCGGAGAGCGCGGCGGTCTTCGGCGTGAGCGCGGCGCGGTCGAGCGTCCCCGTCGCGACCTGCGCCGCGAGGGCGGTGACGAAGTCGTGCTGGGCGGCGATGGCGGTGGCGTGCCGACCTTCGGCCTGCGTGGCCAGCGCCTCGATCTGCGCGCGCTGGTCGGCGCGAAGCGCGACCTGACCGAGCGCGTCGGCGACCCGCCTGGCCTTGCCGTGGGCGTTCGCGGCGGCGACGAGCGGCGCGCGGACGGCGCCGACGGCGGTCGCGGGGGTCGTGATGGCGGCGGTCTCGGTCGCACCGAGATTGGTGTCACTCGCCGTCCCGCTGCAACCGGCGAGGAGAGCGGACGTGACGAGCGAAGCGGACAGCGCGGTACGGGTCACCCATCGAGCCATGAAGCACCTCTTGCTCAGAGGATGACCGACTTCCGCGCGGCTTCCCAGCAAGAACCGCAGAGCTCTGGCGTGTCCCCGAGCGCCGTCGTCGACGGATCGAGCGTCGTCGTTCACCCCCTCGTGGCTTGTGTCGATGGATCGACGGCGGTCGTCACTCCCCTCGTGGCTTGCGTCACTGGATCGAGCGCCGTCGTCACTCCCCTCGTGGCTTGCGTCGCTGGATCGAGCGCCGTCGTCACTCCCCTCGTGGCTTGCGTCACTGGATCGACCTCCGTCGTCACTCCCCTCGTGGCTTGTGTGACTGGATCGAGCTCCGTCGTCACTCCCCTCGTGGCTTGCGTCACTGGATCGACCTCCGTCGTCACTCCCCTCGTGGCTTGCGTCACTGGATCGAGCGCCGTCGTCACTCCCCCCGTGGCTTGCGTCACTGGATCGAGCGCTGCCCTTCATCGCCCTCCCGCCTGGTCGTCTCGCGGGCGCTCACGGCGGGTCGAGCACGAGGACCTCGCGGACGACCTCGCCCCACGCGCCGCACACCCGCGGTCCCTTGCGGAGGACGTCGCAGCGGTGCATCGCGAGGCCGATGCGCTCGCCGGCCGCCCCCAAGAGACCGAGCGACTCGAACGGGATGGCGATCTCGAGGACCCACTCTTCGTCGTTGTCCTTCGGGTCGTTCGCGGTCCCGTCCATCTCGTGCGAGACGTGGACGTGGCTGTCCCACGATCGGTCGGGGGGAGTCGTGCTTCCGCGAGGGCGAATGGCGTCGGTCACGAGGCCGAGCGGCGTGAAGTCGAAGCTTCGCTCGGTGGTCGCGTCGGTGAAGACGACGTGGAACGAGTCCTCGTCCGCGGAGACGGAGTCGTTGCTCTTGCTCAGCGCCTTGATGTCCTCGTCCGCGGCGTAGAGGTTCATGTAGAGGAAGCCGTCGCCCCAGAGGATGCGCGCCTCGCTGTGAGGGTGAACGGGGGTGACGCCGTCGGCGCCGACCCACGTGCCGGTGCGGAGGGACGGGCCCTTCCAGCCAGGGTCGTCGGTGTCTCCGTCGAGGGTGATGCTGCCGCGGAGGTGCGGCACGTGCGCGAGCGTGGCGCCCGGCCAGATCGCGGCGTGGCTCAGCGCGCGCTGGCGCTGCGCGACGACGAAGGCCACCGCCGCGACGACGACCGCGAAGGCGGCGATGCGAAGGTGGCGCGCGCTCATGAAGGAACTAGGTAGTGCGAGGCGGGCGGAGCGCAAGTCGCTGCGACGGGCCTGGGTTGCCTCGGCGCTCTCGTTGGCGCGAACGAGCCGTCCGGCGAATCAGTGGTTCATGGCCGAGTCGGCCTCTGCGCCGTTCTGCTCGGCTTGCGCGAGGAAGCCGAGGAACTGCGCGCTGAACGTCGAGCCCGACCCCGCATCGGCCGGCGCCTCGACGGTGCCGTCTCCGCTCACGGTGACGTTGCACCCTGCCACGACGAGGCCGGTGGCGACGAGGTCCGGCGCCTTCATGAGGTTGGGCTGGCCCTTCACGACGAGCGTGCCCTGCCTCAGGATGACCCCCTCGTCCCAGTCGATCTGCTCGAGGGTCGAGGTCTGGTAGTCCTCCCCCGAGAGGCCGAACTTGTAGCTGAACGTGACGGCGAGCAGCTTCTGCGCGACGTTGGCGCCGAGCGCGCCGGTGGGGACGTCGCCGTACGAGGTGCCGAGGGAGAGGGCGCCCTTGTCGGTCGAGCAGGTGGTGCCGCCTGGATTGCCGGCGCCGCCGTCGGTCTTGAGGAGCCAGACGACGTACTCGGGCGGCCCCATGCCGGTGGACTGGGTGTAGGCGAGGCTGAACATGCAGCCGGACGCGGTGAGAGACGTGCCGAGCGCGACGGTCGCGGCCGTGGGGGAAGCGACCCAGCTGTTCACGATGGGGGTGGTCATCGCGACGGGGCTGGTGACTGCGCAGAGGCCCGCGTCGACCGGAGCGGCGACGTCGCTCGTGTGGACGGCGTCGACCGGAGCGTCATGGGTGGCGGCGTCGTGCGTCTCTCCGCCGCTCTCGCGTGGAGCGTCGGCGTGCGACGCCGAGTCGGCGCTCGAGTCGCGCGCGACGGAGGTGTCGGACGCCGCGTCTACGGTGTGTGACGCGTCGGTGGTGCGTGCGTCGAGCGCAGGCTTCGGTGCGTCATGGGCGGCGTCGACGTGCCCGGAGTCGTGGCTCGAGTCGACCGCCGCGTCGGAGCCTCCACCGGCCGTGCCTGCTCCGGACGAGCTGCAAGCTGCGAGCGTCGACGCCCATGCGATGACGCTCAGCACCGTGACCGGACCCACGCGGGAGTAGCGCATGTCTCCCTCTCGCGTGGACCCTGCCCTGCGTCAACCGGGCTTCGCTCAGGTGTGGTACGGCGACGGCGGCCCGTAGCACTGGGAGTCGTCGGTGAACGACCCGCCGAGCCAGAAGAACTCCTGCCCGCCGCCGCGCCCGCCGTAGCCGTCGTGCGTCGCGTACCGACCGACCGACCAGTCGAAGTAGGTGCTGTCGATCGCGCCGTTGCCCGTCGCGGTGTACGTGCCCTGGAGCGCGCCGGTCGCGGTGTAGACCTGGTACTGCAGGTTGTTCGAGCTGCTCCCGTTGGAGGAGAAGTAATAGTAGACGCCGTCCCACGCGAAGGTGCCGCCGAAGCAGTACGAGCCGCAGGTGGAGGCGGGCGCGGGCGTGAGGGGGACGGCCGCGACGAAGCTCAGGGCGGCGCTCCCGGCGACGGTGGCGTACTGCCGCACGTTGACTCCGTCGAAGCACAGGAACTCCGTCGCGGACGCCGAGATGAGGTTGCAGCTGCCCGTGAAGTTGTCGCTGTAGGTCGCCGCGGTGAACGCGCCGATGGCGCCGGTGGCCTCGTTGATCGAGCCGAGCATGATCTGGTTGTAGGCGGAGGGGTACTGCGCCTGGCCGGTGTGGACGACCGTGCCCGTCTCGGCGACGAGCACCATGCGCGAGAAGTTCACGCCGGTCGCGTTGTTCGGCAGCGCGGGGTAGTTGCCGGTGTAGGCCGGGTAGGACCAGTACCCGTTGTCGGAGTAGTGGCCGGCGATGATCATGTTGCTGCCGGCGTGCCAGATTCCGTTCACGAGGTTGTTCGGGTAGGCGTAGCAGGAGTCGAGCGTGTTGAAGACGGTCGCCGGGTTCGGCGTGGTGGTGAGGCAGACCGTGTTCGCCGGGCAGGTGGTGCGGAAGACGCACGCGCCGGCGGCGCAGTCCTCGCCCATCGGGCAAGCCTTGCCGCAGCCGCCGCAGTTGTTCGGGTCGAAGGTCGTGTTGGTGCAGGTGTTGCTGCAGCTCGTGAGCCCCGTCTGGCACGTGAGCGTGCAGACGCCGGCCGTGCAGACGTCGCCGGCCGCGCACTTCGTGCCGCAGGTGCCGCAGTTGGCGTTGTCGGTCTGGAAGCTCGTGCAGAACGCGGTCGCGCCGGTTCCGCATGCGTTCGGCGTCGAGCCCGGGCACGCGCACTTGCCGCCGCCGCACTCCTGACCGACGGCGCAGGTCGTGCCGCAGCCGCCGCAGTTGGTGTTGTCGGTCGCCTCGTCCGCGCAGTAGGCCGGGATGGCGCCGGCGGCCGGGCAGAGCGTCTGGCCCGTCACGCAGCTCGAGGTGCAGACGCCCATCGTGCACACCTGCTCGGCGCCGCAGGTCTTCCCGCACGCGCCGCAGTTGGTGTTGTCGGTGGCCTCGTTCGCGCAGTAGGCCGGGCTGGCGCCGACGGCCGGGCAGAGCATTTGCCCGGTGACGCAGCTGGAGCCGCAGACGCCCATGCTGCACACCTGCTCGGCCCCGCAGACGACTCCGCAGCCGCCGCAGTTCTTGTTGTCGCTCCCCTCCGCCGCGCAGTACGCCGCGCCGCCGTCGGGGCTGCACAGCTTCTCGCCGGCGGCGCAGGTGAGCGCGCACTTCCCGCTCGAGCATGCCTGCCCGGCCGCGCACACGACGCCGCACGCGCCGCAGTTGCCGTTGTCGGTGCTCTCGTCGGCGCAGTAGGACGATGAAGAGGCCGCATCGGCTGCGGCGTCTCCCGAGGTGCCTCCGTCGCCCGCGGCGCTCTTGCCGGGGCAGAGCTGCAGACCGGCGGTACAGCTGCTCGCGCACTTGCCGCTGACGCAGGCCGCGCCCGCTCCGCAGACGTTGCCGCACGCGCCGCAGTTCGCGTTGTCCGTCTGCTCGTTGGCGCAGTACGGCGTGCCGCTGCTGACGCTGCAGGTGCTCTCGGCGCCTCCGCAGGTGGACGCGCACTTGCCGGCCGAGCACACCTGCCCGGCGGTGCAGACCGTGCCGCACCCTCCGCAGTTCGCGGGGTCGTTGGTCTCGTCGACGCACGCCTGGCCACACTTCGTGGCGCCGCCCGCGCACGCGAGCGTGCACTGCCCCGCGGAGCAGACCTCGCCGCCGGTACAGCTCTTCCCGCAGGCGCCGCAGTTGTCAGGATCGCTCGAGACGGTCACGCAGGCACCGCCGCAGGAGACCTGCTGCGCTCCGCAGCTCTTGACCGCCACATCCTTGGATGTCCCGGTGTCGACGTGGACGCTGACATCCACCGAGGCATCGACCGGAGGCGTCACCGAGGAGGCGCCGCTGCTGCATCCAGCGGCGGCGGCCGTCATCAAGAGGACTCCGGTGACGAACGACACTTCTCTGCACAAGCTAGACTTCATGACGGTCTCCCAAGCGTGCTCCGCAGCCCGAGACGGACGGCGCAGATCGGGAACCGTCTCATCCACCGGGCACCGGGCACAAGCCCAATGCGCCGCGCGGAGGGCCAGCTCTTCCTTGTGGTCCGCGAAGGGAGCGTGTCAGGCGAGCGGCTTTTGCCCCTTGTCGAGCGCGCTCGCCATGGCGTCGTGCACGAGCGTCGCGTGGTCGCGCGCGTTCTCCTCCGTCCAGCCGACGGTGGAGATGGGCTCGAGCACGTCCACGCGGAAGTCCGCGGGGCGGTAGCGGAGCTTGCCCCAGGGCCAGATGCGGTGCGCGTCGTGAAAGACCATGGGGACGATGGGGAGGCCGGTGGCGATGGCGAGGTGCACGAAGCCGAGCTTGAGCGGCAGGAGGCGGCCGTCGCGGCTACGGGTGCCCTCGGGCATGATCCAGATGGCGAGCCTGTCCTTCTTCACGAGCCGCGCGATCTCGGCGAAGGCGGCGATGGACTTGCCGCGGTCGGCGCGGTCGATGCGGAGGTGCCCGGAGAGGAAGAGGAGCTGGCCGAAGAACGGGATGAAGAGGATCTGCCGCTTGAAGACTCCGCAGCCGCCGACGGGGCAGAGCCAGATCGACACGAAGGCGTCGAGCATCGACGTGTGGTTGGCGACGTAGATGGCCGGGTACGCGGCGTCGATCCGCTCGCGGTTCGTCACGATCGGCCGGGCGCCGACGATGCGCATGATGGCGTAGCCGACGGTCTTTCCGTAGTAGTTGCAGAGCTTGATGCGCGCCGGCCGCGACGGCAGGAGGAAGAGCGCGATCGTGAAGCAGATCGTCGACCCGAGCGCGATGAGGCTGAAGCCGATCGTGGTGCGGACCATCGACCCGACGAGCGAGGTGCGCGGCGGATCGATCGCGGTCACTGTCGTGGCTGTGGTCACGACACGACCTCGCGGCGGCCTTGCTCGACCCGGCGCTTCATCGACGTCTTCCCGACGAAGATGTCGACGAGGCGCGAGGCGCGGCGGAGCAAGCTCTCCTGCACGTACGGCACGCCGTGCTCCTCGCAGAGCGCCTTGACGCGTGGCTGGACCTCGCGGCAGCGGAGCGGAGTGAGGTCGGGCCAGAGGTGATGCTCGATCTGGTAGTTGAGATACCCCTGAAGGAAGTCCGCGACGTCGCTGCCACCGGTGTAGTTCGCGGAGCCGACGACCTGACGGAACACGTGCTCGACAGGGTCGCCCGAGCGACCGTCGAAGCGATAGAGGTCGTCGCCGGCGTGGTTCGGCGCGATGACGACGAACGTGTGGAGGTTGGTGAGCACTTCGGCGGCGACGGAGTTGAGGAGCACGTTGACCGACGCGAAGGGGGCGAGAGGAAGGAGTGGCGCATAGAGTGCGGGAATGGCGACGAAGCGGTATGCGACATAGGGGACGACGCAGCGAGAGAGGAACTCGCGTCCGAGCGGACGGAGCGGGTTGAACGCCGAGGCATAGCTGGCGGTACGGACATACTCGGACACGGCGTGACCGGAGCGCCGCTCTCGCGCCCTCACGTACGCGAGGAAGGTGCTCGGCGCGTAGTAGGTGAGCTTCCAGGTGCACGCGTAGAACGCGACGGCGGCGTACTTGAGCGGCATGGGGAGGTGCGCGTCGCGGATGTCGCGCGTGTTGATCTCGACGACGTCGGGGTCGAGCTCTTCCCCGACATGATAATGATGAAGCACGTTGTGCTCGTGGCGCCACGCCTCGGGCAGGATCCAGTCCGCCCAGTCGATGAACCGACGGCGGCCCGCGGCGAAGCGCTTGCTGTGGTACCGCGACGGCGCGCCCTGCACGTCATCGAACGCGCGGTGGCCGAGGTGATGCATCATGATCGTCCAGCGCGACGTGTTGCCGAGGCTGATGAGACACGCCGAGACCGGGTTCGGCGCGATCCACGCCGTCGCGTACCCGAGCGCCGTGCAGGCACGACCCCAGCGCTCGGCCCGCTTCATGTGAGCGACGTCGTCGGCTCCGATCTCGGCCGCCACCTCGGCGCGCAGCGCGGCGAGCCCACGTGCGAAGGCCTCGAGGCGCGACCGGTCGGGCGCCACGCCGTCTACGGGGGGGCGACCCCGATCGATGAAAGGCCTGTCGTCGCGCGACGCGACGTGCTCCTCGGTCTCCACGCGGCCACCGTACGCGATGTCGCGTCCTGCCTGATCGAATTCTGGAGGAGAGAATACTCAATGGCCGGGACGTCCCGCGCCGCCACCGCCGCGTCCGCCACCGGCCGGCTTGACCGGAGCGGAGCGTTGCTCGTTCGTCGGCTCGGCAGGGACGTAGAGGTCGATCACGAAGGAGAGATCGCTCCCGGGCGGGACGGTGGGCGGCTTGCCTGCGTCTCCGAAGGCGAGGCGTGAGGGGACGAACACGCGACGCTGCGCTCCCGCGTGCATCCCGAGCAAGGCCTTCTCGAAGCCGCAGATGACCTTCGTGCTGCCGATGATGATCTCGATGGGCGGCGTGTCGGGCTCGGTGTCGTGGACGGTCGTGCCGTCCGCCAGGCGCGCGACGTAGTGGACGCGCACGGTGTCGCCGTCGCCGACGACCTTTCCCGGCCCGGCCGCGATCTCCTCGATGCGCAGCCCCGCCACGTTGCTCGACAGCGGGCCGCATCGTTGCCCCTCGAGCCAGGTGTCGTCCGTCCGCGCGTTGCTCGCGAACGTCTCTCGCGGGAAGGGCGCTCCACCGCAGGAGAGCATGACGGAGAAGAGCAGCGACGCGCTCGCGACGCGCGTCACACGCGGAAGATGCCGGCGCCCCATGTGAACCCTGCGCCGAACACGGTCGAGAGCACGAGGTCTCCCTTCTTCACGGTGCCCGCCTTGCGGTGGTGGTCGATGGTGAGCGGCACGCTCGCCGCGGTGGTGTTGCCGTACTTCTGGATGCTGTTGAGCACCTTCGCGGCGGGGATCTCGGCGTACTGGGCCACCGCTTCGTTGATGCGGAGGTTGGCCTGGTGGGGGACGAACCAGTCGATGTCGTCCCACTTGAGTCCGGTGGCGTCGAGGGCTCCTCGGGTCGCGAGGTTCATCGCGCGCACGGCGTTGAGGAAGACCTTCTTCCCGTTCATCTGCGGGTACATCTCCTTCCACTCGGCGCGCGTGCTCGCGTCGTACCAGACGAACGGGAGGTGCTTGATCTCGAACACCTTCAGGTAGAGATCCCACGCGCCGGAGCCGTCGGCGCCGACCTTCGTGTAGAGGATGCCTTCTCGTTCGTCCTTCGTTTCGACCGGCCCGACCACGACCGCTCCCGCCCCGTCGCCGAAGAGCACGGTGACGTCGCGCCCGCGCGTCGAGTAGTCGAGCGAGTGGCTGTGGACCTCGGCGCCGACGACGAGCACGCGCTTGTAGACGCCGGTCTTCACGAACGCGTCCGCCATCTGCAGGCCGTAGATGAACCCGGAGCATTGCTGCCGGATGTCGAAGCACGCGCAGCCATCCATCCCGTCGATGCCGAGCTTCGACTGGAGGAAGACGGCGGTGCCCGGGAAGTGAATGTCCGGCGACAGGGTCGCGAGGATGATGCAGTCGATGTCCTTCGGCTCGAAGCCGGCGTCGGCGATCGCCCGCGTGGAGGCCTCGCGCGCGAGATCGCTGCACGCCCAGGTCCCGTCGTTGGGGACGTACCGTCTCTCTTCGATGCCCGTGCGCGTCCGGATCCACTCGTCGTTCGTGTCGATGCGCGGCTCGGCGCCTTTCACGTGCTTTTCGTCGAGGTAGCGAAGCTCGTCATTGGTCACGATGCGATCGGGGACGTACGACCCGAGACCGAGGATCTTGGCGCGAATCATCACGCCGGAGCGTGCGCCAATTCGACCGCCGCTGCCAGAGCGTTGTCATCACCTTTTCGTCAGGAGGGAGGCCACCCGTGCCGTAATACACGGCACATCGGGGCTCCATTTCGCCCCTGCAGGCGTCGCATTTCCCGTTGACGCGGCCCGGTTTCCCGCGTTCTCCTTCCGGCCAAAGGAGTCCTCATCATGGCCAAGACCGATGGTACCAAGAAGACGAAGCCCCTCTCGAAGGCCGAGATTCTCAACGCCGTGGCGGACGCGGTCGGCGAGGAAGTCTCGCGCAAGCACGTCAAGCAGGTCGTCGAGACGCTCGTCGCGGTGGGTCACAAGGAGCTGAAGAAGAACGGCATCTTCGTCCTCCCGGGGGTCGCGAAGTTCGTCGTCGTGAAGAAGCCCGCGCGCCCCGCGCGTGAGGGGGTCAACCCGTTCACCAAGCAGAAGCAGACGTTCGCCGCGAAGCCGGCGAGCAAGGCCGTGCGCGCGCGCCCGGTGAAGGCCATCAAGGACGCCGTCGGCTGAAGTCCGGCAGGCGGGGGGCTGGGGAGCGGCTGGGGTCGGGGGAGCGACCGCGCTGCCGTCTCCCCGCGCTCAGTTGCGGTAGGTGGCGACCGCCTCGAACTTGAGCACGCGGGTGCACGACCCTGGGCCGACGGACCCGCGGCACTCGTCGTCCCCCTCGAAGGAGGTCCGCTGCGAGTGCAGCGCTCGCATCATCTCGTGGGTGAGGTCGTGCTCTTCGCCAGAGCACCGCGGATCGCCGCAGGGCACGAGGAAGAGGGCCGGCGCGTGGTCGACCATGATGCGCCGGGTGTACTTGGTCCCGCCGCAGACGCCGGCCCTGTCTTCCACGTCGAACTGGAGGGTGACCAGGCCGGGCACCTCTGCGGCGAGCCTCGGCGCGTCATCCTCGCGCTTGCGCCTGTCTGCGAACCGTTGAGCCTGCGGACCGTTTCTGCGCGAGTTCATCACATCAAGCAGTGTAACCACTCCCGGAGCGTGGTGCGCCTGTCGAGTACGTTTCCTGCCTTCTCGAGGTCAGCGCGCCTGTCCGCCGTCGTGGCCGGAGAGGAACCGTGTGTCGATTGGCCGGAGGCCCGGGACGGGAGACGCCTGCACCGCGAACGGCGTCCAGTTGCCTTCGCGGCCACGTTGATCGAGCTTCCCGTCGAAGTCGGTGTCGACGGCCTGCTCGACGACCTGGCCGTGCTCGATGCGGCTCCACGTGTCGATCTTGCCGTCGTGGTTGCGGTCTTCGGTGCTGCAGATCACGTCGCCGTTACCCAGGACGTGGACGATGCGATCGGGGTGGCCGTCGTGGTCGGTGTCTTCGGTCCGACGTTCGCCGCGCTCGCAATGAAAGTCTGCGGGTGGCGGCGGGCCCATCACGTCGGGGGCATCGGGTCGGTCGGGCCCCTGCGCGAAGCCGAAATTGCACGCACCCACGGCGAGGAAGAGGAGGAGCGCGGGCCGGGTGAGCGACGACGGCCATGCAGCGACGTCGACGAGAGCGTGGGGGTGGGGGGCCAAGGACCTTCCTCTAGCAGCGCCCGAGTGCGCACGCAGCAAGATGCGGTATGGTGAGCTTCTCCCATGCGCCACCAATCCCGCTCCTCCTTGGTCCGCTTGTCGATTGCGCTCGGTCCTCTCGCGCTCGCCGCGCTCGGCGCGCTCTCGGGATGCGGCTCCTCCGGCGGAAGCTCGTTCGACGGCGGCGGCGCGGATGGCACGATTTCCGGGACGGGCGACGTCCGGATTGTGCCCCTGAATCAACGCGACGTTGCTCCGCTCATGCCGACCATGAAGCCGGACGCAAGCTTCAGCCCGGACGCGTTCTTCGCGACTGACCCTGCGCCGAAGTACTGCGTGGTCGACGGCGGCGCTGCTCCGCCGGAGCCTGGCGGCACACCTGCGTGCCCGAGCGACAAGAACCGTGAGGGCTGCCCCTGTCCGACCCTCGGAGCGACCGCGGCCTGCTGGCCAGGGCTCCGCGTCGACCGCGGCATCGGCCAGTGCAAGGACGGCACGACGACCTGCGTCTCGCAGGACGAGGGGCTCAATTCGGTCTGGGGTGCCTGTCAGGGGTACGTGCTGCCGACCCCGGGCGCGACCTCGGGCGCCGCGGCATGCAAGTGCTTCTCGTCCGGGCAGTGGAACCTCAGCAACCTCTCGCCCTGCTTCGACAGCTACAACAACAGCCTCTATGCGGTGTCGTCCTCCCTCGTCGACGGAGGCATCGTCTGTCCGGCGCCGGTCATGCCCCCTGCCCCGGCGCCCGCGATCCCCTGGTCGACCGACACGCTCAAGGTCGACTGTGAGGGGAGCTTCACCCTTTGCTACACGATCAAGGCAGGCTCGGCGACGAACCCCCAGCCGAGCGACTGCGTCGTCGGCAAGGCGTGCGTGCAAGGGGATTACACGACGGCGAACACCGCCCAGACCTTCCCTCCCCTCGCGGGCTGGGTCGGCGCCGACACGGCGTGCGCGACGCTGTTCCAGACCTCGGGCGGATACGGGGAGATGACCGTGCAGGGGCAGAGCGAGCTCTGCGAAGGCATCGGCGCGAACGACGGCGGCGCTCCCGAGGTGTTCAATCGCGTCTCGTACTGCCCCGCGGTGTGCCAGACGAACCCGACAGCCACAGGCTGTGCAAACTGCCAGAACGGCGGCAGCGGTATGTTCGGAAACTGAATGCGCCAGCTCTCGTCCTTCCTCGCCACCGCCGCTCTCGTCGCGGGCGTCTTCCTCCTCCCCGCATGCTCGACGACGTCGAGCGCCGCAGCGACGGACGGCGCGGTCGTCGACACGGGGCAGGACACTTCGCCGTTCAATGCGTGCGTCGCCTACGGCTCGGTCTGCAAGGGCAACGGGGTCTGCGGCGCCGGGTACTTCATCGACACGATTCATCTTTGCTCGTCGAGCGTCGAGGTGTGCTGCGGCTCCACGACTCCGCCTGTGGACGCGAGCGCTGACGCCGTGAGCGACGCGACAATCGCCACCGACGCCGCGCGTGATGCCCCGGTCGCGCACGACGCACCCACGACGCACGACGCAGGGCACGACGCCACCGTGCCGCATGACGCAGGGCACGACGCGATCGCACCGCATGATTCCGGTCACGACGCGGGTCACGACGCCGGTGAGGACTCGGGAAAGACGCCGAAGGACAGCGGGGTCGACGCCGAGCACTCCGATTCCGGCGACGCGAAGGCTGGCTGATCCCGAGGCTCGTGCGGCGTCGGCTCAGCCGGTCGTTCCGTCCTTGCTGATGCCCGAGTCCTTCGAGCTCGATCCAGCGGAGTCGGTCGGGACACTCGCTTCCTTCTTCGCCGCGTCCTCGTGAGCCCCGGTGTCTTCCGGATGGGTCGCGTCCTCGTGCGTGCTCGAATCAATCGTCGAGTCGGTCGTCGAGTCGCGCGTCGACGACTCGTGCACCGCGTCGTGGGCGGCATCCTTGACCGAAGCTTCGGAGTCTCTCTTTGCGGCGTCCTTTGACGTGCCGGTGTCGGTCGCCGCATCGACCGAGGCTTCCGCTCCGGGCGCCCCCGTCGGGCCGTCGAAGAGAGCGCCATCCGGACGGATGTTGCCTCCGTAGGCCACCGCGCAGCACGTATAACCGCTGCCGCACGGAACGCCCATGATTGGGCCGTAGCAGCCCTGCGGGTCGTCGCTCCTGAAGCAAACGCCTTGCGCCTGGATGCACTGCTCGTCGGGCGGGCTCGCCTGGTTGCAGGCGAGGATCGACACGACGCCGAGGCCGACCAGGAAGAGCACGGCGAGTCGCATGGGCCCGCGTTTACTTCGCCCCGGAGATTGGGGCCAAGTTTGCTGTCCGTCGTTCAGTGCTTCGCGGGCGGTGCAGAACCTGGGGGCGCCGACGTCGCGGGTACCGAAGCAGGCGGCGGAGCTGCGGGTGCAGCTGGCGTGGCGGGCGCGGAGGGGCGCACCACCTTCTTGGTGTCGAGCGTCTTGAACTCGACCCGTCGATTCGTCTGACGACCGGCGGCGGTCGTGTTGCTCGCGGTCGGCAGGTCAGGGCCGTATCCCTTCGCCGTGAGCCGCCCCGGATCGACTCCCTTCGTCGCCAGGTAGTGGACGACAGCTTCCGCGCGCTTCTGCGACAGCTGCCTGTTCCTGTCGGCGGAGCCGGTGTTGTCCGTGTGGCCCTGAATCTCGAGGACGAGAATCTCCTTGTGACCCTCGAGGACCCCGGCGACGGCGTCCAGCACCTGGAAGCTCTTCTTCCCCTCGATCTTGTCCTTGTTGACGGCGAACTCGATGCGGTCGTGGATGGTGATGCCGGACTCGGTGACCTCGACCATCGTCGGGCCCTTGTCGGGGCACCCGTCCGCGTCCTGATAGCCGTTGTAGGTCTCGGGCTGGTCGGGGCACTTGTCGACGTCGTCGGGGATGCCGTCCTTGTCGCGATCGTGGACGTGCGGGCACCCGGATCCGTCCCAGAGGTCGTCTGTCGCCTCGGGCTCGTCGGGGCACTTGTCCAGGTAGTCGGGAACACCGTCGTGGTCGCGATCCGGGCAGCCGTAATACTCGCTCTTCGGGTCGCGGATGACGTCCGGACCGCCTGCGTCGGGGCACTTGTCGACGCTGTCGGGGATGCCGTCCTTGTCGCGATCGGGCAGCTGGTCGGGGCAACCGTCACCGTCCTGGTAGCCGTTCGCGTTCTCCGGCTCGTCCGGGCACTTGTCGACGCTGTCCTTGATGCCGTCGTTGTCGCGGTCCCCGTCGACGCAGCCGTAGCGCGGGCTCTTCGGATCGCGGATGACCTCTCCACCCTCGTCCGGGCACTTGTCGACATCGTCCGCGATGCCGTCGTGATCCCTGTCGTGCGAGCCGTAGGCGTACATGAGCCCGAGGAACACGCGCCATGCAGGGACGCCCACGCCAGGGATGATTCCGGGGCCGGCGCCGGCCGTGAAGGAAAGCGGCGCGCTCGGGAGCCAGCGCACGGCGCCGTCGATCTCCAGCGAGTTGCTACCAGGGGCGGAGCTGAAGCCCGTCCCCCCGAACCCCTCCGCGAACACCTGGAAGACGGGGTGGATTTTGTACCCCGCAGCGATGCCGTAACGGAACTCCGACCCGGCGCTGGTGTTCGGCGCCGTCGTGTTGAGGCCGACGGTGACGTCCTCGCGGAAGACCCCGCGGAGATTGGCGCCGTAGATGAAGTTACCGAGCTCACCTTCGGCGATGGCGCGGAGGCCGCCGGTCACGGGCGACGAATCGCCGATGAAGTTGGTCGCGGTCCCTGAGTGCGCCGCGAAGGAGATATCACCCGCGACGCCGAGGACGATCGGGCCGCCTGGCTTGCCGAGCACGCGGAACTTTGCCTCGAGATACGGGTCGCCCACGCCGAACGCGGAGAGCGATGTCGCGAGCGGTCCGCCAGTCGAGAGGTCGAGCCCCTGACCGGCGACGTACGAGAGCGGGAGGCGCAGGCCAACCTGGACCCACGGTGCGGGGCTCAACGAGGCGAGCAGGTCGGCGGTGAACATGTTCTGTACGACATGGTCGGTGATCTGGTTGGTCGCCAGTGGGCTGCTACAGGTCGTCGGCGAGTCGCAGCTCTTCACGACGAACGGATCCTGCGAGTAGTTCATGAACACGCCCGCAGACCACTGCCATGCGCCAGCCATGCGCAGCGTCTCGACCCCCAGGAAGTTCGCGGGGCCTGGCGCTGGCTCGAAGCGCTGGACGGAGAACTCCTGCGTCTGCGCAGACGCGGTTCCGACAGCGACACCCAGCCCTGCAGTGATGAGGACCGGTAGAAGCACCCGACGACTCGCTCTCATCAGTCCTCTCTTCACTCTCTGCCTCGGAGCATGCCGGGGCGTGTATCGTCGCGTGATGCTTCGCCGTAGCTGGTGGGCTCGACTGGTTGCGTGCGGTGCGAATCGCTCTTCAGTGGCTCGCGCGCCGCGCTCGCTCGTGGCGCCGGGAGCGGCGCCTGCTCGCGAAGAGGACCGCAAGCGCCAGACCACCGACGCCCGCGGCACGCTCGCTGTCGCTACTCGCCGTCGACACGAGCCGGCAACTGCATCCGGGCGAGTCCGTGACGACGTGCAAGTCACTGCCCGAATCGAGGGCATGCGCGGCGTCGGCCCCGGCGTCCTTCGTGACTGCTGCGTCGATGTGGAGCGGGCCCTGGCACTGCCCGATCGCGCTCGTCGTCGACGTACACGCGTCCGGTGTCGGGCAGGAGTTGCCGCTCATCCCGCGGCACCCCTGCTCGCAGGCATGCGTGGTGGAGTTGCACACGCGTCCGGACGTCGACGCACCGCAGTTCGCGTCGGTCGCGCACCCGCACGTCTCGGACGCGAGGCAGGCAGACCCGACGGTCGCAGCGCTGCAGAACTTCGTCTGATTCATCGTGCATTCGACGCAGTGATCAGTGGTGTCGCAGACCTGGCCTGCCGCGCAGTCGGAGGTGTTGAGGCACGGGACGCAGCTGTGAGGCTGGGCGATCGTATTGCACACGGGGTTCGGCGCCTTGCAGTCCGTGTTGCTGTTGCACGGCTGGGTCATGCAGGTGCCGATGGCCCCGTTCGTCGCGCTGCAAAACTGCCCCGTCGGACAGTTGTTGGTCCCGCCGTCGCCCATGTCGCGACAGCCGGTCGTACACACGCCGCTGCTGGCGACCGCCGTGTCGCAGTAGCTCCCGGAATTGCAGTCCGTGTCGTGGACGCAGCCGCACGTCGCAGACGCAGTGATGCAAACGGGGATTGTCGGCTGCGTGACGCACGCCGAGTCGTTGAGGGCCGAGCAGAGGCCGCACTGGCCGGCGAGCGCGCTCCCTGCCGGCTGACAGGCGGGCAGCGCCGCGGTCGGGCAAGGCAGCTCTCCAGGATTCGTGGCCGAGAAATCGTTCGCGCACCCGGTACAAGTCGCGGACGCGACGTCACACACGGGGGTCGCGTTGCTGGCGCTTCCATCCCCGGTCGCGGACGCACAATCGGCGCTCGTCACGCACTGAACGCAGAGCTGAGCGCTGTTGCAAACGGGGGTGGCACCGCCACAATTCGTGCTCGTGAGGCACTGCACGCACTCGTTGGCGACAGTGTCGCAGATGGGGGCTGCCGGGCTGGTGCAGTCCGCGTTCGCGGCGCAGGTCACGCACGAGCCGGCCTTCATGCCGGTCGTCACGCACGCGTTCCCGCCGGGGTTGCCCATACAGTCCGCATTCGTCGCGCAGGCACGGCACGTGTGCGTCGCCGTGTTGCACGTCGGCGTCGCGCCGCTGCAGTCGGAGCTGAACTCGCAGCCGACACAGGCCCCTGTCGGAAAGTCGCAGATACCCTTCGCGCCGCCGACGCAGGCCGTCGCGTTCGTCGCAGAGCACTGCCCGCACGCGCCCCACACTTCACACGCAGGCGTGGTCCCGCCGCAGCTCGAATCGGCGACGCACGCCTTGCACGCGCCGTTGGTGCAGACCGGGGTGTCACCGCCGCAGTCCGCAGCGCTCTCGCACTGGACGCACGTGTTGCTCGTCGTGCAGCGAGGCGTCGAGGGCGGACAGTTCGCGTCCGCGATGCACGCGACGCAGTCGCCCGCGCTTGCCCCCGTCGTCGCGCACTGCGGCGTCGAGCCATTGCAGTCCGCAGCGGAAGCGCAGGCGCGGCACGCGAGGCCGGTGCCGCAGATGGGCTTCGGGCTCGCGCAGTTCGCGTTCGTGAGGCAGCCAACGCAGGTGTTCGTGGGCACGTCGCACGTCGGCGTGGCACCGGTGCACGCGGTATGGTTCGTTCCGGAGCATACGGCGCAGATGCCGGACGTCGCACACGCCGGCGTTGCGGTTGGGCAGGCCGAGTCCCCCTCGCAGGCGCACGGGATGCCCCCGGTGCTGAGCTCGAGCTCGAATACGTCGTGCTGATTGACCGTCGGGCTCGTGCCCGTCGCGGAGCTGAAGCCGACGTACATCTTCGCGCCGAGCTCCGTGAACAGGTTGACGGTCCCGGTGAGTGTCGCCGTGGCAGGCTTCGTCTCGGTCTGCGAGACCGACGCCGTGATGTTTCCCGACCCGTCGTAGTCCACCCAGCCGTTGAGCACCCCTCCGTTGGCCATCGTGAAGCCGGGGACGCCGGTGGCCGTATAGACGGTGTCGCTACCATCCAGGAAGAGGGTGACGTTGTTCGCGTTCGTCCCGGAGTTCTTCACGGTGTCGAAGGCGATCACGACGCTCGGGGTGATGCCCGTCACGGCCGTTCCGGCGAACCCGAGCCCGGCGCCGCCCAGCCCGAGCGCCGCAGGACCTGCCGGACTGTTCTGCAGCACGAACGCGATGCCCTCCCCGCCCGTGGCGCTCGGCCCCATCTGGAACGTGAAATGCGCGTGGAACGCGGTCGTCGCCGTCAGCACGATCGGGGTGTCGTAGAAGAACGACCCCAGCTCGCCCGTGATGGCGTCGGTGAGACGGATCTCGGTGTTGAACGCGTTGAACGCGTTCTGGTTGAGGGTGAAGTTCGTGAGCGGTGGCTGGAAGCTACAGAAGCTGTCGGTCACCGTCGCCGAGGCCGTTCTTGGCAAGGAAAGCCCCGCGACGAGCGCAAGAGACGCGAGCGACCGGAAGGCAGGGGAGAAGCGTAGGCAGGAGTCGGTCATCGCTTGCATCTCCGAGGACTGTTGGAGGCCGCCCTCCTTCAGGGCATATCTCGCCACGATTCATGAGTATCACATCAGGCGCTCTTCCAATCCCGAAGATACGCGTCCGTCGATTCGCATGTTGCCCCGCCGTCTATCTCTCCCTCACGCGCTCACGCGCCGTGTCGCCGGGGTCGCTCATCGTGGGAGGTGTGAGGATTCGGCGCCCACCCTGGTTGCTCTCGTTGTGCCGGCCCGACGGAAAACGATTGGCATTGCTGTCAGGAACGTGGGAGCGATAAGGTCAATACTCCCGACACTCGGCCAATGCCCGAGTGGTTGGCGTGAACCACTCGGTCTCCCAAGGAGCAGGTCTGAACCATGAGATGGTCCGCCGCACTCTTCACTCTCTCGCTGGCGGCCGCCTCGGGCGCGGCACTCGCCGCAAGCTCTGGCTGCGGAACGCCCGGGCTCGGTCTCAGCGGCAACGGTGACGGCAGCACCGGCGTCGATGCATCGATGTCGACGAAGGCGGATGGCAGCGCACGACACGACTCGAGCCTCTTCGGGGGAGACTCCACGACGATCCTCGGCGGGGGCGATGCTGCCGACGGCGGCTTCTCCGGCCAGTGCGTGCCGAAGACGTGCACGGTGCTCGGCGTCAATTGCGGGCCTCAGGGCGACGGCTGTGGGGGTGTCGTGCAGTGCGGGAATTGCACCCCACCGCAGACGTGCGGAGGCGGCGGCACGGCGAGCGAGTGCGGCGGCAACAACAATTGCAAGCCGAAGACTTGTACCGACCTCGGCCTAAACTGCGGCCCGGTCGGGGATGGCTGCGGCAACATCATCCAGTGCGGGAGCTGCACGGCGCCACAGACGTGCGGCGGCGGCGGCGACGAAGGCGGCGTGGCCGCGAAGCCGAGCGTTTGCGGCGGAGATACGGGCTGCAATCCCCAGACGTGCACCGGCGCCGGCGTGAACTGCGGCCCGATCGGCGACGGCTGCGGGAACGTCGTCCAGTGCGGCAACTGCGACACGCCCGAGATCTGCGGTGGCAACGGGAAGCCCGGGGTCTGCGGGGATGGCCTGGTCGACGCAGGCGATTCCGGCAGCAAGTGTGTCCCCAAGACCTGCCTCAGCCAGAACATCAACTGCGGCCCGGCGGGGGACGGATGCGGCAAGCTCCTCAGCTGCGGTACGTGCACGGCGCCGCAGACGTGCGGCGGCGGCGCGACACCGGGGAAATGCGGAGGGAGTGGCGGCTGTACGCCGACGACTTGCACCGCACTGGGCCTGAACTGCGGCCCGGCTGGCGACGGATGCGGAGGAGAGCTCCAGTGCGGCACCTGCGCCGCGCCGCAGACCTGCGGCGGCGGCGGAGTACCGAGCGTCTGCGGCGGCAGCAACGACTGCGTGCCGAAAACGTGTGCGGCGCTCGGCTTGAATTGCGGCGCTGCGGGCGATGGCTGTGGCGGGCTCCTCCAGTGCGGGACGACCTGCCCAAGCGGTCAGATCTGCGGTGGCGGCGGCACGGGCGGCGTGTGTGGCCCGACCACAATCACGACGCCCTGCACGAACCTTTGCCTGCAGCAGGTCGCGTGTCCGGGCAGCAACATCACGACGACGATCACGGGCACCGTCTACGCACCGAACGGCAAGGATCCGATTTACGACGCCCTCGTCTACATACCGAACAGCGCCGTCGCGGCCTTCGCGCCCGGAGTGGCCTGCGAGACCTGCACGGCGAGCGTCTCTGGCTCTCCGCTCGTCAGCACCAACACTGCACCGGACGGCACCTTTCAGCTGCAGAACGTCCCCGTCGGGACAAACATCCCGATGGTCATCCAGCTCGGTCGCTGGCGCCGCCAGATCACCATCCCGACCGTGGCGAAGTGCGCGAACACGCCGCTGCCGGCGACGCTCACGAGCCTTCCCAACTGCCGCGTGGGGGACGCGACGTGTCTCACGAGCGCATGTCCCGCGTGTCCCGCGACGAGAGTCACGGGCGACATCCCGCTCATGGGCTTCGTTTCGGGCACCGCCGACCCTCTGGAGTGCGTCCTCAGGAAGATCGGAATCGCCGACAGCGAGTTCACCATCCCGAGCGGAGGTGGCCGCGTGCAGTGGTACACCGGCAACGGCTCGACCATCACCGGCGCGCCAGGCGAGGCGACCCTCGAGAGCACCCAGGCGACGATCAACGATTACGACATGGCGATCTTCTCCTGCGAGGGAGGCGAGTACGACAAGAGCTCGACACTCCAGAATATCGTGATCGACTATGCGAACGCGGGCGGGCGCGTTTTCGCGACTCACTTCAGCTACGTCTGGCTGTTCAACGACGCTCCGTTCTCGGGTACCGCAACCTGGGACGCACAGCAGGCCTATCCAAACGACCCGACCGGCGCCTTCGTCGACTTCACGAACCCGAGGGGCCAAGCCTTCGCCCAGTGGCTGCAGATCGTGGGGGCGTCGACGACCTACGGGCAGGTTTCCATCTCCGCGCCACGTCACGACTTCAACGCCGTGACCACCACTGAGGCGCAGCAGTGGCTCTACTGGAAGCCCACGGCTGGCACGACCAACCCGTTTCACTACACGTTCAACACTCCGGTCATCGCCGGGGCGGAGAACCCGAACGCATGCGGTCGCGTGCTCTTCAGCGACTTCCACGTCGACAGCACGACCGGCGGCGGGGGCACTTTCCCCACGGAGTGCGACACCAACGCGATGACGGCCCAGGAGCACCTCCTGGAGTTCATGCTCTTCGACCTCGCCTCCTGCATCACGCCGCAGGTCCCGCCCCCTCCGCCCACGTGCACGCCGGAGACCTGCATGTCGCAAGGCTTCAACTGCGGCCCTGCGGGCGACGGCTGCGGGAACCAGCTCGCGTGCGGTACGTGCGTCGCCCCCCAGACTTGTGGCGGTGGCGGGAAGCCCGGCGTCTGCGGAGGGACGACCTGCGCCGCGACCACTTGTACCTCGCAGGGGATCCAGTGCGGTCCCGCCGGTGACGGATGCGGCAACCTCCTCGAGTGCGGCAACTGTCCCAACGGGACGACCTGCGGCGGCGGTGGTGTCCCAGGGAAGTGCGGGAACGTCACGTCTTGCACGCCAATCACCTGCGCTTCTCAGGGCATCGGCTGCGGACCCGCGGGCGACGGGTGCGGCAACCTTCTGGAGTGCGGCAACTGTCCGACGGGCGAGGCGTGCGGCGGGCTTGGGCAGCCCGGCAAGTGCGGAGCGCCAGACGCGAGCGCATGCTCGCCGCTCACGTGCGCCGAGCAAAAGATCGGGTGCGGTCCGGCGGGCAACGGATGCGGAGGTCAGCTCAGCTGCGGGCCCTGCGTCGCCCCGCAGACCTGTGGCGGCGGCGGCGTCCCGAGCATGTGTGGCGTGAACCAGTGCACCCCGACCACGTGCGCCGCCCTCGGCTACACCTGCGGACCGGCAGGCGACGGGTGCGGGGGACAGCTCGCCTGCGGGACCTGCCCCCCCAACGAGACCTGCGGCGGCGGTGGAACGCCCGGCGTGTGCGGATCGCCATGCATGCCCGCAACGTGCGCGTCTCTCAAGCTCGGCTGCGGGCCCGCGGGTGATGGCTGCGGGGGTCTCCTCCAGTGCGGCACGTGCACGACACCGAACACGTGTGGCGGTGGCGGCGTCTCGGGCCAGTGCGGCAACTCGGGGCCCAAGTAGCGGGACGAGGGCTTCGACCCGACGACCGGCCGCGACCCGGCGCGCGGTCATGTACGATGGCCGGCGACCATGACCACGCCTCGAACGCCTCGCTCCCTCAGCGGTCGCATCACGATCCATCCTCGTGGATTCGGCTTCTTCACTTCGACGGAGGGCGACGACGTCCTGAGCGCCTTCGTCGCCCCGCCTGTGCTGAATCCTTTCCTCGAGGGCGACGTCGTCACCGCGACGATCACCACCGGGGACGACGGCCGCTCGACTGCGACGGATCTCTCGCTCGTCGTTCGTGCGCGCAAAGTCGTCTTCGGCGAGCTCGTGTCGAGGCGTGGATCATGGTTCGTGAAGGTCGACCGTAGCGTCTCGAACACCGACTGGCCGCTCGCGCCCGCAGGTCACGCGACACCGGACCTCAAGGCCGGGCAGTGGGTGGCCGCGCGTGTCGAGCGAAACGGGACGTTGGTCGCCGAGCGCGTCATCCCGGAAGGGGGCGACGTGTCGCTCGAGCGGGTGATGGCGCGCTACGGCCTGTCGCCCGAGTTCGATGCAGAGGCGCTCGCCGAGAGCGTGGAGGCCGCCCGAACGCCGCACACGATCGGCGCGAGACGTGACCTCCGCAATATCCCGACGGTGACGGTCGATGCTCCGACGACGCGCGACATCGATGATGCGATCAGCGTTCTTCCGGCTACGGGCGACGGCGCGATGCGATTGCTCGTGTCGATCGCGGACGCTTCCGCGTTCGTTCCGGCCGGCGGAGCGCTCGACCGGGCCGCGAGAGAGAGAGCGACGAGCGTTTACCTCGCCGGTCGCGTCCTCCCGATGCTTCCGGACGGGCTGTCGTCCGAGTGGATCAGCCTCCTCCCCGAGCAGGAGCGATGGTGTCTGACCGTCGAGATGCGGATCGACCCCGAGGGAGAGGTCGTGGCGACGGACGTCTACGAGAGTGTGATCCGTTCGTGGGGCCGCCTCGACTACACCGAGACCGCCGCGTTCCTCGATCACGGGGAGCTCTCGCCGCGGATGGACCGGCTCCGCGAGGTGATGCCTTGGTTCCGGACGGCGTCGGCACGCCTGGCGGTGGCGCGCGCAAGACGCGGCGGGGTCCTGCTCTCCCGTGACGAAGCCCGTGTGACGTTCGACCGCGACAAGGGGACCCCGATCGGGATCGAGCGCGTGACGACGAACTCCGCCCATACGATGATCGAGCGGTTCATGGTTGCGGCGAACGAAGCCATCGCGACATGGCTGCGCGACCGCGGCGTCCCTGCGCCGTTCAGGGTGCACACACCTCCCGATGCCGACCGCGTCCATGACCTCGCGGCGTTCGCGCACCACTTCGGCGTCGAGTCGGGCTTCGGGCCAACGCTGACGCCCCTCGCGCTCGCCGGCTTCGACGCCCAGATCACGGGTCTCCCTGCAGAGCAAGCGCTGCGCTCGGTGCTGCGAGGCGTGCTTGGTCCCGCTCGTTACACGGTCCACCCGTCACTCCACTTCGGGCTCGCCGCGCCCCTCTACCTCCATTTCACTTCGCCCATCCGCCGCTACGCCGACATGGTCGTCCACCGTCTCTTGAAGTCGTACCTTGGAGGCGCCCGGAGCTTCGTGACGGAGGACCCCGAGATCGAAGCGCTATCGACGCACATCAACGAGCGCGCGCGAGGCGCGGCCAAGGCCGAGGCCGAGCGTCATCGGATGCTCGAGGCGGAGTACATGGCGAAGCACGTGGGCGAGATGCATGCGGCGCGGATCACGCGGGTCCGGCCGTTTGGCCTCCTCGTGCAGCTCGACGTGAGCGGAGCGGAAGGTCTCTTGCCGTTCGAGGCGCTGCCCGACGGCCCGTATCGCGTCGACGCCCGCGAGACCCAGGCATGCAGCGCCGCGCGGACCTTCACCATCGGAATGGCGGTCCGCGTGAAGATTGTCGCAGCAGACGTTGCGCTCGGACGGGTCGAGATGGGCTGGGCGCCGGAATCGCGGCCGAGCGAACCAAGCTAGGTGAGCACTGGGAAATGACGGTCGCGGCGGGGGGCTTCGACGCCGGCCGTGTCACGAGGGTCCGTGGGCCGGGTCCGTAGGCGGCTCTGGACGTCCGGGCTTGGAGGTAGGCCGGCGATCGACGGGTCGGTGGCACGTGTCGCGCGTAGGACCGGATCGCGTGGCTCGCTCGCTCCGGGCTCGTTGGATCAGGCGGCAGCCTGGGCGGGTGCGATGCGAACGCCGAGCGCGGCGAGACGCGCAAGGTTCATGCTCGCGGCGAGGAGAGCGAAGTCTTGCCGCACGCGATCGCGTCCGCGCACGCGCGCACGGCGACCGCCGTGCTTGCGCCGCATCATGTGGCCGAGCTTGCGCTCGACCCTGGGCCGCACCTTTCGGTACTGCTTCTTCCAGGCCTCGTCGCGCTGCCGCCTGCGGTGACGATCCAGTGTGTCGTGCTTGGGGTGCAGCTTGATGGTGCGACCTTTTTTCGACTGCGTGCACCGAGGCCGCAGCGCACAGTCCGCGCAATGGTCGCCGAACTCCGCGAAGTGTGAGCCGTCTTTGATCACACGGAGCGAGACGCGCACGCCTGCAGGGCAGCTGACTTCACGCGCGACGGCGTCGATGGTGAACTCGTCCTGAGAGAACATCCCCTCGCGCGCCGACGGCGGTTGGACCTTGACCATCGGGTCGATGCCGGCACCTTCAAGCTTCTCCACGAAGTCCGCGGTGCCGTACGAAGCGTCGCCGTAGACCGCAGGCTTCGCGGGAGGGTCGTCCGCGCCGGCCGTCGCCGCGTCGTCCGCGGCTGTCAGCAGATCCGCGACCAGCCCCGCGGCCGCGGTCGCGTCGCCGACGTTGCCCGCCGTGACGTCCGTCGCCGTGATGATCTCCGACTCGGCATCCACTGCGATGTGTCCCTTGTAGCCATCGAAGCCCCGCGACGCCGTCTTGTGGCCATGCCTCGCCTCGGGGTCGACGGTGGAGATCACGCGGTCCGGCGCTACGCCCCTCACGATCCGAAACACGCCATCGGTGCCCTCTTCGATGTCCTGGCCGACCACTGTCGCCAGCAGCGTCGTCGCCTTCGTCACCTCGGCCGAAAGCTCCCGCCCATCGAGTGCCAGAAGCACCGCATGGGCATCGCGCGTGAGCGCGTCCACGAGATCCTCACGAGCCTTCGCGTCGTCCCAAGCGCAGCTCGGCTTCCCTGACTTGTCGTACGGGTCGTCGCGCTTGAGCAGCTTGCGCAGGTCGGTCGCCGTCTCCGCGTCCACCTCGCGGAGGACCCCGACGATCGAGCTTCGGACCAGCGTCACCGTGTCCTGGGTCGCGACCGCGTCGTAGAGCGCCGTCGAGTCCACGATCCGTTTCTTGCCGATCAGATTCGCTTTCCTCGCGACCTCAAGCACCGCCTCCCCGATGCGGTCCGGAGTTGCTGAACGGCGAAGCCGGGCCCGCATGTCGACCAGCAGCGTCGAGTCGAAGCTCGGCGCGTCGTACGCCAGACCCGCGGCCCACTTGTACCGAAGGTCAAACTGCAGCCGATCGACCGCCTCGCTATCGCTCAGCCCGTCGAATCGCTGAAGAACCATCACCGTCGCCATCACCCGCGGCGCGATGCTCCGCCGACCCCGCGACGAGTACAGATCGGCAAACATCTCGTCGGGGAACAGCTGGTGACCCTGCTCCGCCAGCAGCCGAAATATGCTCCGCTCCCCTACCTTCGCGTCGCAAACCTCGTGCACCGACCGAAACATGTCGTCTTGCCCGTCTGAACGGCCCATCGTCATGCCGAAGATACGCCTCGTCGCCTCCCACGGTTTCCATCGATCGGGTTCGAGCCGGAGAAAACCAGCGGTCACCTAGTACCCCGCCACAGGGGTATGGAACGGTTGGACGGCGCCCGTCAGCGCAAGATCGGGAGCTGCTCCGGTGGCAGCAGGACCTCGAGGGAGCGAGGGGCGCCCGGCTGACGACGGACGAGGCCG
>Ga0302279_10000086_pt1 | contig 121903 bp, 94 predicted proteins | sample III_Bog_N3_3_FD_194541 | JGI IMG/M metagenome (GOLD analysis project Ga0302279, IMG submission 194541) | Peat permafrost microbial communities from Stordalen Mire near Abisko, Sweden - III_Bog_N3_3 | ecosystem: Environmental > Terrestrial > Soil > Wetlands > Peat | place: Sweden: Abisko... | reverse complement strand
TCCACGGCGGCGTTGAGGGCAAGCAAATCGGTTTGCCGGGCGATTTCCTGCACGATGGTGATCTTGCCGGCGATGGTCTGCATCGCCTCGACTGCGCGGCTGACGGCAACGCCGCTGGCCTCGGCGTCCTGCGCCGACTGATGCGCGATCTTCTCGGTCTGGCTGGCATTGCCGGCGTTCTGCTTGACGTTGGCGGCCATCTCCTCCATCGAGGCGGAGGCTTCTTCCGAGGCCGAGGCCTGTTCGGTGGCGCCCTGCGACAGCTGCTCGGCGCTGGCCGAGAGTTCCTGGCTCCCCGCCGACATGTTCTGCGATGCGGTCAGCGTGTCGGTGACGACGGCGCGAAGCCGTTCTACGGTGTTGTTGAGGGCACCAATCAGATCGCCGACCTCGTCGTTGCTGGTCACCTTCAACGTCTTTGTCAGGTCGCCCCCGGCGACCGCGTCGGCCAGGCCGACCGCGCGGCCAAGGCTGCGGCTGATGTTGAGAGCGATCCAAGTCGCCGCGGCAATCGCGATGACCAACGACGCAATGATGAGAGCGAGCAACAGGGTCTGGGCGCGGCCGCCATCTTCCCTGGCCTGTTCGGCCCGGTCGGCCATGTTCTTCTTGACGAAGGCCTCATAGTCCTTGGCGGCATTCAACGTCTCGTTCGTCGCCTTGCGACCTTCGCTCGTCGAATGCTCGATCGCCTTTGCCTTGTCGAGCTTCGCAAACTTGATCGTCTGATCCTCGATGGCGTTCATGCTGCCATAGATCGAGGCAAAGCGTTCAAGAAGCTTCTTGCCGGCTTCGGTGGAGAGGGCATGAACCTCGTCACGCACTTTCGTCACCGAAGCCCGAAGTTCGACCGTCTCGGCGGCGTACTGTTCAAGCTGGGCATCGGTGGCCGCTAGCATCATGTTTTTCTCGGCCCGGATCTGAAGCAGGATGCCCTTCTCGATCTCGCCGGCCTTTTCCATGCGGTCGGCACTGGCCACCAGGTTTTCGGCCGTAGCGATCATGTCGCTGAGCTTGAGGTAAGCCATGCCCCCCGCCACCATCGACAGAATGATGACGATGCCGAATGCTGCGGCGAGCTTGCTCTTGACGGTCAGTCGCATGTTCAACCCCTAAAATTTCATCGTAGGTTCGGCTCAGGACGCGTTCCATGTCCGGAACGATGCAAGATCATCGCGCCGATCGCGGTAAAGCAGTCATATTTCCGTGCCGCCGTTAAATCGCTCTACCAACAGTAGCGTCCGCGATCCTCGTTAGCGTTAATTTCATCCCTCGTAGAAATACGAGGGCCCTGCGCCGAGTCGGCTTGCGGCCTCGCCGGACGGCGGGGCCGAAGTTCGGTTCAGCGCTTGAAATCGGCGTCGCGGTCGTCGACGCCATCGTTCATCTCCAGCGCAAAGCCGCCGGAACCGCCCGCGGCCTTGAAGGCGCGGACCGGGCGGCCGCCGGCCGGCCGCTTGGCGCCCTGCTGGGCTCCCGTCATGGCCGTCGCCTTGGTTCGCAGCTGGGCCACCGCCTTGTCGATCGCGGCGGAAGGGCGGCCAGCGCCGCTGTGTGATTGGTCGATCTTGAAGAAGGCGATGGTCGATTGCAGCTGCTCGGCCTGGGAGGCGAGTTCCTCGGCGGTCGACGACACCTGCTCGGAAGCGCTGGAATTCTGCTGGCCGACCTTGTCGAGCTGCTGGATCGCCTGGTTGATCTGCGAGGATCCGACATCCTGCTCGCGGCAGGCGGCGGTGATCTCCTCGACCAGCTGCGCGGTCTTCTTGATGTCCGGCACCAGCCGCGACAGCATGGCGCCGGCCTCCTGCGCCGCCTTGACGGTCTCGCTCGACAGCGCGCCGATCTCGGCGGCCGCGGTCTGGCTGCGCTCGGCCAGCTTGCGGACTTCGGAGGCCACCACGGCAAAGCCCTTGCCGTGCTCGCCGGCCCGCGCCGCTTCGACGGCGGCGTTGAGGGCAAGCAAATCGGTTTGCCGGGCGATTTCCTGCACGATGGTGATCTTGCCGGCGATGGTCTGCATCGCCTCGACCGCGCGGTTGACCGCGCCGCCGCTGGCCTCGGCGTCCTGCGCCGACTGATGCGCGATCTTCTCGGTCTGGCTGGCATTGCCGGCGTTCTGCTTGACGTTGGCAGCCATCTCCTCCATCGAGGCGGAGGCTTCTTCCGAGGCCGAGGCCTGTTCGGTGGCGCCCTGCGACAGCTGCTCGGCGCTGGCCGAGAGTTCCTGGCTCCCCGCCGACATGTTCTGTGCCGCGGTGAGGGTATCGCTGACGACCGCACGCAATTTTTCGACCATGCGCTCCAGCGCCAGTCCAAGCGTATCCTTGTCCGACAATGGCTTGGCATCGACCGTGAGATCGCCATTGGCGATCGAATCGGCAATCTTCGCCGTGGCGTTCAGGTTGACGGTCATGCTGTTCAGCGATTTGACGAGGTCGCCGATTTCATCGTTGCTGGAGAGCTCGATCTTCTTGCTGAGATCGCCCAGTGCAACGGCGTCGGCGAGACCGACGGCGCGGCTGAGACCGCGGCTGATGTTGAGCGCGATCCAGGTTGCCGCTGCAAGCGCGATGATCAGGGAGGCGATGACCAGCGCAAGCAACAGCAATTGCGCGCGATTTCCGTCGGTCTGCGCCTGGGCCGCCAGCTCGGCCATCGAAGTCCTGACGTAGTCGGCGTATTCCGCTGCGGCACCCGTTGCTTCACCGGCGGCCTTGCGTACCCCGGTCTTCGACATCTCCTCTGCCTTGAGCGTGCCGCCTGCTTGCGCGATGACAACGCCGCGCTTCATGACGTCCAAAAGCCGTCCCGCGCTCGCTTCCGCAAGACGCGCAGCCTCGGCCGCCGAAGACGGCGCCGAGCGCGCCATCTGGCCGAGTTCGGCGCGGCTGGCGTCGATGTCGGCGAGCGCCAACTTGCTCAGGCTATCAAGCTGCTTGTCGTCCTGAGCGCTGAAGATTTCAAATAGGGCAGACCATGCCTTATGAAGGTTCGACCGCGCATTTGCCAGCGCCGTCACCTGTTGCGCCGAAGTCTGGGAATCCGCAAATTCCTTTTCGAGGCGCGCCAATGCCGCAAGTTCATCCGAAAGCGCCTGCTTGCCTTCCGACATCATCAGGACCTCGGCGGCGTGACCTGAATTGAGGGTAGCGAGCCTGATGACCTCGTCCTGTAGTTTGCTATACTCCTTGTAAAGGGCTGTGAAATGCTCGAGATGCTTTTTGCCGATCTCCGTGGAGACGGCGTAAACTTCGTCTTTCGTCCGCAATACATCGACACGAGACTTTTCGATCTCGCCCTTGTACAAGGCGATATTCGCATCCGAATGTGAGAGAATCATATTCTTCTCCGCCCGGATTTGCAGCAGAACTCCCTTTTCGAGCTCAGCAGCCTTTTCAATCCGGCCGGTGCGTGAAATGAGTCCTTCTGCTGTCACCAACATGTCGCTCAGCTTCAGATACGCTACTCCGCCCGCCACCATGGACAACAGGATGACGACGCCGAAGGCGCCAGCCAGCTTCGCTTTGACAGTAAGTCGCATTGGATAGCTCCTTGATCCCGTCCGGAATCGAATTTCAGCTGAGGATGCGTTCCATGTTCGGAACGATGACGAACTCTTCACGCCACTTGGTGATGAAGCGGATAAATTCCGGATTCCAGTGCATGCCGACCCGCGGCGTCGGCTGCACGTCGGCCGGCGAAATTTCCGTCACCTCGTAGACCTTGTCGGCGACCACGCCGACCAGCACCGGGTCGCCGTCGATCTTGATCTCCAGCACCACGATGCGGGTGTCGGCGGTGCTTTCGGCCTCCGGCATGCAGAACCGTACCCGCAGATCGGCGAGCGGGATGACATTGCCCCTGACGTTGACGACCGACGGCAGGAACGGCCGCGCCCCCGCCACCCGTGTGGCCGGCACCGGATCGATGATTTCCCGCACCAGGTCGGAGTCGAGGGCAAATACCTCGTCGCCGATTCCCAGCATCACCACCTGCATCGCCGCGGCGGCGTCGCCGGCTTCCGGTTTGCGCTCGACTACACTCTGGTTCATCAGGCGGCCTCTTTGAGCGGTTTTTCGGCCAGACCCTGGCCGGCCGCGATCAGCTGTGCGACATCGAGGATCAGCGCGGCGCTGCCGTCGCCGAGGATGGTTGCGCCCGAGAACATCGTCACATCCGAGTGGAGTTTCGACAGCGACTTGATCACCGACTGGTGGCTGCCGATGATCTGATCGACGATCAGCCCGACCCGGGTTTCGCCTGACGATGCGATGATGATCTTCTGGTGGCGGTCGGGCTCGCCGGCGGCGTCGAACAGGCTCCTTAGCCGCACGAACGGCACCAGGTCGCCGCGCATGTTGAGGAAGTCGCGGCCGCGTTCGCGCTCGTCGGCGGCTGTCAGTTCGGCGCATTCCTCCACCGCGGAGAGCGGAATGATATAGCGGCCCTCGCCGACCCGGATCAGCAGCCCCTCGATGATGGCGAGCGTCAGCGGCAGACGCAGCGTCACCGTGGTGCCATGGCCCGGCGCGGTCGAGATATCGATCGACCCGCGCATCGCCTCGATGGTGCGCTTGACCACGTCCATGCCGACGCCGCGGCCGGACAGCGCGGAAACCACCTGGGCGGTGGAGAAGCCGGGATGAAACAGGAACTGGTGGATATCCTGGTCCGACATCACGGCGCCCGGCGCAATCAGTCCCTGCTCTTCGGCTTTGGCGCGAATCCGCATGGTGTTGAGGCCGGCGCCGTTGTCGCGCACGGTGACCAGAACCTGCGCGCCGGCATGGGTGGCGGCAATCTCGATCCGGCCGATATCGGTTTTGGCGGCCGCTGTCCGGCTTGCGGTGTCCTCGATGCCATGATCGATGGCATTGCGGATCAGATGGACCAGCGGATCGGCCAGCCGCTCGATCATGGTCTTGTCGAGCTCGGTATCCTCCCCCGAGGTGACGAAATCCACAGGTTTGCCGAGATCGCGGGAGAGATCGTGCACCAGCCGGCGGAAGCGGCCGAACAATGATCCGATCGGCACCATCCGCGCGCCCATGGTGGTGTCGCGCAGGCTGGCGGCCAGCCGCTCGATTTCCTCGGCGATCGCCTTGATCGAGATATCGTCTGTGGACGCCGCCAATTGACTGAGGCGGGCCTGGGCGATCACGAGTTCGCCGACCCGGTCCATCAACTCGTCGAGGCGCTCGGCCTGGACGCGGACGGTGGCGTTCGCCTTGTCGTCGGGGCGTTTTGAGTCTTCGCGCTTCTTTTCGGCCGCAGGTGCCGGCTGGCTGGCGGCAGTTGCTTGCTCCGACGGCCTTAGTTCGCCCACCGGAGCGGCAGGTTGCAAGGGTGGCGCCATCTCTGCCGCCAAAAGTGGCGTTTCGGCCGCGGCCAGCGGCCTGCAATCAAGCTTCATTTCGTCCTGGACAAAGATGAAGACGTCGTCGATGGCGTTCCGATCGCAGTCGCTGTGCAGCGTCACATCCCATTTCAGGAAGCAGTGTTCCGGATCGAGTTCATCGAGAAACGGCACGTCGTCGGTCAGCGCCATTACGAAGCAGGCGCCCAGTTTGCCGAGGTCGTCCAGCAGATCGAGCGGGTTGGAGCCGTTGCGGAGGATGTCGCTGTCGAACTCAAGATGAAGCTGCCATCCGACCCGCGGCTGCGCCGCGGCCGGCGATGCTTCGACCGGATGTGCTTCGGTCGGCTTGTCACCGTCGGGCTCGACCAGGTGATGCAGATCGTCGAGGATGGCGTCGCCGATGACGGAGTCGGTGGTTTCGGGCGCTTCGATCAGGGCGCGAATGTAATCCTTGGCGGCGAGCGCCACGGAAATGAGATCCTGGTTCGGCTTGATCTCGCCTTTGCGCACCCGGTCAAAGGCGGTTTCGAATTCGTGCGTGAAGCTGGCTACCGCATCGAAGCCGAACATCGCGCCGGAGCCCTTGATGGTGTGCAGAGCGCGGAAGGCGGTATCGACAAGGTCCCTGTCGTCCGGACGCAGGCCGAGATCCAGCAGCGCGCCTTCCAGGGCGTCGAACAGCTCGCTCGCTTCCTGTCGAAATACTTCGGCCGGATCCAGCGTGGTCATGATCGCACCAGCTTGCCGACCACGGCAAGAAGCTGTTCCGGCTTGAACGGCTTGGTGATCCACCCGGTGGCGCCGGCCTTCTTGGCCTCGAGCTTGACGGCCTCGCTGGACTCAGTGGTCAGGAACACGATCGGCAGCCCGAGCAACGCCGGCAATGCGCGCAGCGCGCGGATCAGTTCCAGGCCATTCATGATCGGCATGTTGAGGTCGGTGATGACAAGATCGAAGCGACTGGCCTTGGCCTTTTCCAGGCCCTGGGCGCCATCGCCCGCCTCGGTCACATTGTGTCCCGCCGGCGCCAGCGTGACCTTGATCATCTGGCGGATGCTGGGGGAGTCGTCGACGGTGAGAATATTTGCCATTACTTGATCTCGGCTGGTTGAGCGGAGTGGCTGTCGGGCATCGAGCGGCTGGAAACGCCGGCACGTGCAATGGCAGAGCGGAGCACTTCCGAAACCGCCGTCAGGCTGACGCGGTTGCCGAGGTGGCGCGCGGTCTTGGCTGTCGAGAGCAGAAGCTGAACTGCGCTAACATCGGCCTTGTCGACAGCCGAGCAATCGAGTTCCAGCTTCTGCTGGACCGAAAGCGCCTTGCAGATCAGATCGTAGACAAGGCGAATGCCGCCGATGCTGCAGTCCGCGGGAAGGCGAAGCAGCTGCTGCGAATCTGGCTGAATTTCCATGGGATCATGCTCGAACCGGTCGATGTCGACGAGATGCGCCAGGCTCGTCGGCCTCGACAATTGGTGACCAGAAAGCGCAGAGGGGACCTCGGAAGCCAGGCAAGGTCGATTCGGGAACGTTCGATCCATCAAGCGATATGGCGCGCCCCCTTCCTGAGGGTTAATTTTGCCCTCCGTCAAACTACGGACAAACTGGGGCTGCCGACCGCGCCGTGTGCCGGGTTGGCTCCGACGGCGAGGCAATCGTCAGGCGGCGCAAGCAACCTGACAATCCTCCGCGAACCTCTCGAATCGGCCGGGCGATCGGCAGTTTCACGCCGACCTGCGGACGATCGCCGCTGGAATTTTCACTCGCCGCGCCCGACCGGCAAATCCAGCCAGCGCACCGTCATCACCGATCTGTGAAGCGTGCCTGGGCGCCATTGCGGCTTGACGGCCTCGCCGCCGCAGCGCGTGCTTCTGCTTGATGTCGGCAATTGCGAACGTCAACGCTGCCGCTGAGGCCGGGCAGCTGCCAGAAATTAAGGCTTCATTCAGGTTTGATTAAGGCCTCATTAAGCACGGAAAATGCTTGATACCCAATCGGTTGGGAACTTTCCGACTGTGACCTATGGGTGACAGCATTTTACGCAAAAGCTGTCTAAGTGCGCGTCATGGATGGAGCCGACACGCGGCCAATCTCAAATGATCTGCTGGAGACTAGAACAATGAAAAAGCTTCTTCTCGGAACTGTGGCCCTCGTCGCCCTCGGCGCGACCGTGCCAGCACTCGCCGCCGACCTGCCGGCTCGCGCTCCCTATACCAAGGCTCCGGTCTATGCCTCGCCGATCTACAACTGGACCGGCTTCTACATCGGCGGTCACATCGGCGGCGCTTTCGCCGGCAACAACAGCCTGACCGGCAGCAACGGCCGATTCCTCGGCGGCGTGCAGGGCGGCGCTGACTATCAGTTCGCCACCAACTGGGTGCTCGGTATCGAAGCGCAGTACAGCTGGCTGAGCAGCAACAACGGCGGCGTGCTGTTCCCCGGCGGAACTCTTGTGAACACCAGCAGCAACCAGCTCGGATCGGTCACCGGTCGGCTCGGCTACGCCTGGGGACCGGCGCTGGTTTATGCCAAGGGCGGTTATGCCTTCAAGGATAGCGACGGCGTCACCGCGACTGCCGGCGGCGTTCCGGTGGCCTTCACCACCGACAGCAACCACCGCGATGGATACACCGTCGGTGCCGGCGTCGAATACATGTTCGCGCCGAGCTGGTCCGCGAAGCTGGAATACATGTATTACAACTTCGGCAGCACCACGTTCACGACCGGCCCCGTTGGCCTCGTCGGAACCCGGTACCGCGACGACGAAAACACCGTCAAGGCCGGCCTGAACTATCGCTTCAACTGGGGTGGCCCGGTGGTTGCGCGGTATTGATCCGCACCTGATCTGATCGAACTGACGGAAAGGCCGGCCTCGCGCCGGCCTTTTTGTTTTGCTGCCCAATAATTGCGCAAACCCCTCGAATTCTCCCGATTTTGTTAACCGGGTAACGAGATACTGCCGCCGGGCAAGGATCCTGATGGATCCAGCGGGCAGGGCGGGGGCAGCATGGCGGCGCGATTTGGCATCGGCAAACTTGGTCGTCTGTTGAGATTTCTGCGCCCGCAATGGGGCGTCAGGGGCAGCCTGTTCGCAGCCTTCGCCGTGATCGCCGGCATGGCCATCATCATCAGCGTTGGCGCCGGCATGGTGCTGGGCGACCTCGGCAGTCTGATGCTGGATCTCAGCGGGCGCGACATACCGCGGCTCACGGCAAGCCTGCAGCTGGAGGCCCAGAGCGCCAGCCTGGCCAGCCAGGGACCGGCGCTGCTGGCGTCGCAGAGCCAGCAGATGCTGGACGAACGCTCCAAATCGATGAAGGAAACCCAGCAGCTTACGCTGGAGAAGCTCGGCCAGATCATCGAGCTCGGCGCCGACAAGACGGTGGTCTCCGCCCTCAGCGAGACCGTCAAGAACATCGACGACACCATCAGGAGCCTCGGCGCTGCAGCCAAGGAGCGGCTCGACGCCGGCGCGGTCCACGAACAGCAATACGAGGCGCTGCGCAAGGCTCAGGCCGCCTTCGTCGCCGCATCCGGTCCGGCGATGATGGACGCGCAGGCCAGGATCAATGCGGTTCTCGGCTCCGCGAATCTCTCGCAGGACGACGCGGTCGAGGCGGCACGGTCGGTCGAGCGGCTCGGCGACATCATCGCCAGCACCAACCTGCTGGCTTCCGACATGACAGCGGCACTGGCCGCCAGCAACAGCGATTCGCTCGAGCCGATCGAGAAGGCATTCAAGACCGCCCAGAGCAGCGTCAAATCCAACCTCGACACACTCCCGGGGAACAACGGCACCGCCGCGTTGAAGGACGCCGCGTTGAAATTGCTGGCGCTTGGCGAGGGCAAGACCAGCGTCTTCAAGATTCGCCAGAAGGAACTCGACGCCGACGATTACGGCCAGCTCATCCTTGATGAAACCCGCAAGCTGAATATCGGTCTCGGCATCAGCGTCAGGCAACTGGTCGATGCGGTGAAGACCGAAACCGGCAGATCGACCTCGCGGGCCCGGCAGAAGATCTCCTTCGCGACGCTGGTCATGGTCGCGCTTGGCGGCCTCACCTTGATCGGGTCGGTGCTGTTCGTCTGGCGCTATGTCGGCGGCAACATCCTGCGGCGGATCGGCAATCTGCAGCGATCGATGCAGCTATTGTCGGCCGGCGATCTCGAATCGGAGATCTATCGCAGCAGCCAGCACGACGAAATAGCGGCGATGGCGAGTTCGCTGCAGGTCTTCCGCGAAAGCATGCTCGAAGCCCGCGCGCTGAATGCCGATCAGGACAAGGATCGCATCGCCAAGGCCGAACGCGCCTCCCGCATGGAAGCCCGGATCGTCGAATTCGAGACCACCGTCCGCACCGCGCTGGACACTCTGCAGCGATCGGCCAATTCCATGCAGAGCACCGCGCAAGGCATGTCGGCGAGCGCCGATCAATCCAGCGCGCTGGTCAACGCCGTGGCGTCCGCCGCCGAGGAAACCTCGGTCAACGTCCAGACGGTGTCCTCGGGCACCGAGCAATTGTCGTCGTCGATCGCCGAAATCGGCCGCCAGGTGGTCAGCTCGGCGCAAATCGCCCGCAAGGCGGTCGATGAAGCCGGCGCAACCGACGCCACCATGCAGGGGCTCGCCGAAAACGCCAGCCGGATCAGCGTCGTGGTCGACCTCATCCAGGTCATTGCGTCGCAGACCAACCTTTTGGCGCTCAACGCCACCATCGAGGCCGCCCGTGCCGGCGAGGCTGGCAGGGGTTTTGCGGTGGTCGCCTCCGAGGTCAAGAGCCTCGCCAACCAGACCGCAAAGGCTACCGACGAGATTCGCTCGCAGATCGCCAACGTACAGCATGTGACGACCTCGGCGGTCGGCGCCATCCGAAACATCGGCCAGACCATCAGCGAGATCAACGAGGTGACTACCGCGATCGCCGCCGCGGTTGAACAGCAGGGCACGGCGACGCGCGAAATCGCCCGCAACATCCAACACGCCGCCGGCGGCACCTCCGAGGTCTCGAGCAATATCATCGGGGTCAGCACCGCCTCGGCCAAGGCCGGTTCGGCGGCCAGCGAAGTGCTGAGCGCTTCCGGCGCGCTACGCCACGAGGCCGACGTCCTGCGCTCGGAAATCGACGCCTTCCTCTCGAATATCCGGGCCGCCTGAAAGCCCCGCCATGCGCCGCAGGTTCACGCCTGCGCTTGCAGCGCATGGTTGGGCCGGCTTGGCCGGCGGTAGATCGGTGCCGGCGGTGTTTTGGCGAAATCGCTGTCGTTTTCGGCTGGCGCCAGGTCGATTGTGCGGCTAAGTCGGTTGTGCGGCCTGGTCGATGGCAGTCAGGCTGGACAGACGTTGCGACATCGGGCGATGCATTCAAAAACAGACACGGTTCAGTCCTCGGTCGAGGCGCTACGCTACCCCTGGGAAAATCCTCCCGGCCCCGATCAGGTCGTCGAGATAAGGCCGGGCGTGTTGTGGGTCCGGCTCAAGCTGCCGTTCCGTCTCAACCACGTGAACATCTATCTGCTGGCCGACGACGACGGCTGGGCGATGGTGGATTCCGGTTTCGGCAACGAGGAATCGATCGCGGCCTGGACGGCGCTTTTCGAGGGCCCATTGGCCCATGTCAGGATCACGCGGCTGATCGTCACCCATTCGCACCCCGACCATGTCGGCCTGGCGGGGTGGATCGTCGACCGCTTCAATTGCCCGCTGCAGATGTCGCAGGTCGAGTACCTGCAATCGGTCTATCATCAGAACCGAGGCACCGAAGAGCGCAAGATGGCGCAGCGCCTGTTCTTCCGGCGTCACGGCATGGATGAGAACCTGACCGACAAGCTGCTCGGCCGCGGACAGGATTACCTGAAGCGGGTCTCGATCCTGCCGCCGTCCTATCGCCGCATCTCCCATGGCGAGGAAATCTGCATCGGCACCCGGCGCTTCAAGGTCATCACCGGAGGCGGCCACGCCCTCGATCAGGTGATGCTGTATTGCGCCGCCGACAAACTGTTTCTCTCGGCGGACCAGGTGCTCAGCAAGATCTCGCCCAATGTCAGCGTCTGGGCCGTCGAGCCCGATCAGAACTCCCTCGGGGAATATCTGGCCTCGCTGGCGAGCCTCACCACCACCCTGCCCTATGACGTCCTGGTGCTGCCCGGCCACGGCGTGCCGTTCTACGGATTGAAGACCCGGATCAAGCAACTGGCCGACCATCACGAGGAACGTTGCGGGTTGATCGCGGACGCCTGCCGCGAAAGCTCGAAAACTTCCAAGGAACTGGTGCCGGTGGTGTTCCACAAGCATGTTCTGGACGTGCATCAGATGGGTTTTGCCGCCGGCGAGCTGATCGCCCATGTCAATTACATGCTGGTCGAAGGCCGCCTGACCGCCGAGGAGGCCGATGGCGTGTTGCGATTCAGGACGACGTGACCTGACCGCAGATCCATTGATCGGGATTGCCGCTTGACGGCTCCCGGCGGGAGCCGGGTGCCGCAGTGTCGCGGCCTCGGCGGACGGCGTGTTGATCAGGATCAAGTTTCGTCCTCCGCCTGGAGCAACCCGGGTCCGCCGCCAATCAGGTCCAAAAAGGCCGATTCCGGCTCGACAGCAAAGCTGGAAACGCTCTAAAAAGGACCCAAGCCGTTCCGGCCTCAGCTTTCGTTCCAGGTTCCGCGATGGATTACAGCAAATTCTTCAGTGCCGCCCTCGGCCGCCTGCACGAGGAGCGGCGCTACCGGGTTTTCGCCGACCTCGAGCGGATCGCGGGCCGGTTTCCCCATGCGGTGTGGCATTCCCAGAAGGGACCCCGCAACGTCGTGATCTGGTGCTCCAACGACTATCTCGGCATGGGGCAGCATCCGAAGGTGATCGGCGCCATGGTCGAGACCGCTACCCGGGTCGGCACCGGCGCTGGCGGCACCCGCAACATCGCAGGCACCCACCACCCGCTGGTCCAACTCGAACAGGAACTGGCCGACCTGCACGGCAAGGAAGCCTCGTTGCTGTTCACCTCCGGCTATGTCTCGAACCAGACCGGCATCGCCACCCTCGGCAAGCTGATTCCGGATTGCCTGATCCTGTCGGATGCGCTCAACCACAATTCAATGATCGAGGGTATTCGCCAGGCCGGCTGCGAGCGCCAGGTATTCCGCCACAGCGACATGGCCCATCTTGAAGAGCTGCTGCGCGCGGCAGGGCCCGACCGGCCGAAAATGATCGCCTGCGAAAGCCTTTATTCGATGGACGGCGATATTGCGCCGCTTGCGAGGATCTGCGATCTCGCCGAGCGCTACGGCGCCATGACCTATGTCGACGAAGTTCACGCCGTCGGCATGTACGGGCCGCGCGGCGGCGGCATCGCCGAGCGCGACGGCGTCATGCACCGCATCGATATCCTGGAAGGCACGCTCGCCAAGGCGTTCGGCTGTCTCGGCGGCTATATCGCCGGAACTTCCGACATGATCGACGCGGTGCGCTCCTACGCGCCGGGCTTTATCTTCACCACCGCGCTGCCGCCCGCGATCTGCTCGGCGGCGACCGCCGCCATCCGGCATCTGAAAACCTCGACTTGGGAGCGCGAGCGCCATCAGGACCGGGCCGCCCGAGTCAAGGCTATCCTGACCGCGGCAGGGTTGCCGGTGATGTCGAGCGACACCCATATCGTGCCGCTGTTCGTCGGCGATCCCGAACGCTGCAAGCGAGCCTGCGACATCCTGCTGGAAGAGCACGGCATCTACATCCAGCCGATCAACTATCCGACTGTCGCCAAAGGCACCGAGCGCCTGCGGATCACGCCTTCGCCCTATCATGATGACGGATTGATCGATCAGCTCGCCGAGGCGCTGCTGCAGGTTTGGGAACGGCTCGGATTGCCGCTGCACGAGAAATCGCTGGCCGCCGAATAGCCGGATTGTGGGGCTGCTGCAGGCAACCTGGTCGGCAAACTCAGCGTGACCGCGATGCCCGGGCGATTCCGGCATCCAGCCTCGGAAGAGGCCCGGCTCCGCTGCGGCGGAACCCGGAAAACCTGAGGGGAAATCGCTGTCGCTTGCCGCTGGGAAAGCGTTAGATTGCCGACCGATCGGGGCTTTGGCCTCCACAGGGAGCAAGCGCGATGCTGCACGACTGGGGCGTCATCGCAGCCGCATTCGGCTACATCGGGTTCCTGTTTTTCGTTGCCAGCCACGGCGACCGGCTGTCGCCGACGCAGCGCGGTCGCGCCAGCGCGCTGATCTACCCGCTGTCGCTGGCGATCTACTGCACCTCGTGGACGTTCTTCGGCTCGGTCGGCTTCGCCACCCGCACCAGCGTCGATTTTCTCGCGATCTATATCGGGCCGATCCTGATGATCGCGTTCTGCACACCGTTGCTGCGCCGCGTGATCCGGCTGGCGAAATCGCAGAACATCACCTCGATCGCCGACTTCATCGCCGCCCGCTACGGCAAGAGCCAGGCCGTCGCCGCCACCGTCGCGCTGATCGCCATCATCGGATCGGTTCCCTACATCGCGCTGCAGCTCAAGGCGGTGGCGTCGTCGCTTGAAACCATCCTCAGCGAAGACCAGGCCTTCTCCCATATTCCGGTCATTGGCGACATCGCGCTGATCGTCACGCTGGCGATGGCGGCGTTCGCGGTGCTGTTCGGGACCCGGCAGACCGACGCCACCGAACATCAGCATGGCCTGATGCTGGCGGTCGCCACCGAATCGATCGTCAAGCTGGTGGCCTTTCTCGCGGCCGGCGCCTTCGTCACCTTCTGGATGTTCAGTCCGGTCGAGCTGATCGAGCGCGCGATGAAGACCCCGGAAGCTGTCCGCGCCATCGACTATGTGCCCTCGCTCGGCAATTTCGTCGCCATGGCGCTGCTGTCGTTTTGCGCGATCCTGCTGCTGCCGCGCCAGTTCCATGTCAGCGTGGTGGAGAATTCCAGCGATGCCGAGGTGGGGCGCGCGCGCTGGCTGTTTCCACTGTATCTGATCGCCATCAACCTGTTCGTGATTCCGATCGCCATCGCCGGACTGGTGATGTTTCCGTTCGGCGCGGTTGACAGCGACATGTTCGTGCTGGCGTTACCGATGGCGGGCAACGCTTCGCTGCTCAGCGTCGGCGTCTTTGTCGGAGGACTGTCGGCGGCGACCGCCATGGTGATGGTGGAATGCGTCGCGCTTTCGATCATGGTCTCGAACGATATCGTCCTGCCGCTGGTGCTGCAGCGCAGCCCCGAATCGCGCGCCGGCGGCAAGGATTTTGGCGATTTCCTGCTCAGGGTACGCCGCTTTTCGATCTTCGCCATCATGGTGATGGCCTATCTTTACTATCGGGCGCTGGGCAACACCCAATTGGCGGCGATCGGGCTGTTGTCCTTTGCGGCCATTGCGCAGCTCGCACCGGCGTTCTTTGGCGGCCTGTTGTGGCGGCGCGCCACCGCGCGCGGCGCCATGGGCGGCATGCTGGTCGGTGTGGCGGTCTGGATCTACACGCTGTTCCTGCCGAGCTTCCTGGAAGGCAACACCGCCGGCCTGCTGCTGCTGCAGCACGGGCCGTTCGGGATCGAGGCGCTGCGTCCGCAAGCCTTGTTCGGCGCCGATCTGCCGCCGCTCCTGCACGGTGCGCTGTGGAGTCTGTCGCTCAACCTGTTGACCTACATCGCGCTGTCGCTGGCGCGCCAGCCGTCCTCGATCGAACGACTGCAGGCCGATCTGTTCGTGCCGCGCGCGCTGGCGCCGATCGCGCCGACCTTCCGGCGCTGGCGCACCACCGTGACCGTGCAGGACATCCAGAGCACGGTGGCGCAGTATCTCGGTCCCGACCGCGCCCGTCATTCGTTCGAAGCCTTCGCGACCGCCCGCCACCTCAGCCTCGGACCGGCGGCGCCGGCCGACTTCGAGTTGCTGCAGCATGCCGAACATCTGATCGCTTCCTCGATCGGGGCGGCGTCCTCGCGCCTGGTGATGTCGCTGTTGCTGCGCAAGCGCACCGTCTCCGCCAAGGCGGCACTTAAACTGCTCGACGATTCCCACGCCGCGTTTCATTTCAACCGCGAGATCTTGCAGACCGCACTCAACCATGTGCGGCAGGGCATCGCGGTGTTCGATGTGGATTTGCAGCTGATCTGTTCAAACCGGCAGTTCGGCGAACTGCTCGGCCTGCCGCCCCACCTCGTGCAGCTCGGGATTCCCCTGAAGGAAATCCTCGAATTCATGGCCGCCATCAGCCCTCCCGACTTCGGCGACAGCGACGCGCTGATGCAGATGCGCCTGGCCGCCTATACCAGCGAAGGCGAGCCCTACCTTGAACGGCTGCCGGATCGCCATATGGTGATCGAGGTGCGCACCAATCGGATGCCCGGCGGCGGGCTGGTGATCACCTTTTCCGACGTCACGCCGAGCTTCGAGGCTGCCGAGGCGCTGGAGCGCTCCAACGCAACGCTGGAAAAGCGGGTGCGGGATCGCACCGAGGAACTCACCCGCCTGAACTCGGAACTGGCGCTGGCCAAGAGCACCGCCGAGGACGCCAACATCTCGAAGACGCGCTTTCTGGCCGCGGCGAGCCACGACATCCTGCAGCCGCTCAACGCGGCACGGCTCTATGTGACGAGCCTGGTCGAGCGCCAAAGCGGCGGCGAGGATTCGCGGCTGGTCGAAAACATCGACGATTCGCTGGAGGCGATCGAGGAGATCCTCGGCGCTCTCCTGGACATTTCGCGGCTTGACGCCGGCGCCATGACGACGTCGATCACCAGTTTCAGGATCGGCGACCTGATGCGTTCGCTTGAAATCGAGTTTGCGCCGATCGCGCGGGCCAAGGGGCTGAAGCTGACCTTCGCGCCGTGTTCGATGCCGGTGGAATCCGATCGCCTGCTGCTGCGGCGGCTGCTGCAGAACCTGATCTCCAACGCCATCAAATACACCCCGCGCGGGCGCGTGCTGGTCGGCTGCCGGCGCCACGGCCAGGCGCTGCGAATCGGCGTCTATGATACCGGCGTCGGCATCCCCGTCCTCAAGCGCGGCGAGATCTTCAAGGAATTTCACCGGCTGGAGCAGGGCGCGCGGATTGCGCGCGGGCTCGGACTGGGGCTGTCGATTGTCGAGCGCCTGGCGCGCGTCCTCAACCATGGCATCGCGCTCGATTCTAATCTCAGCGGCGGTTCGTTGTTTTCGGTGACGGTGCCGACCGCGCAGGCCGTCAATTATACCGCGGCGGTCACCAGCGCGACCCCGCTTGCCAAGACGCCGATCAGCGGCTCCCGGATCGTTTGCATCGAGAACGACGCGGCGATCCTGGACGGCATGAAAACCCTGCTGACCGCCTGGGATGCCGACGTCATTGCGGTGGCGGATCCCGATGCCGCCATCGAGGCGATCGAGGCCGCGGGCGGACGGCTCACAGGGCTTCTGGTCGATTATCATTTGGACCGCGGCAACGGCATCGCCGCGATCAGGGAGATTCGCCGCCGGTTCGGCGATCGCATTCCGGCGATCCTGATCACCGCGGATCGCAGCCCGCACGTGCGGGCCGCGGCGCGGGAGGACAACATCGCGGTGCTCAACAAGCCGGTCAAACCGGCTTCGCTACGGGCATTGCTCGGTCAATGGCGCACCCAGCAGATGGTCGCCGCGGAATAGCCGAACGGCATTTTGGCTCGCGCGCAATCTGATCGGCGCTGGATGCGCACTTGCCCTATTGCGGTGGCGAGTTGCCCTGCCGCCACTGGCCGCCGGCAATCTTCGCGGCGGCAATCACGGCCTGGGTGCGGCTCTCGACGCCCAGCTTTTGCAGAATCGCGGACACATGCGCCTTGATGGTCGCTTCCGAAACGCCGAGCTCGTAGGCGATCTGCTTGTTGAGCAGGCCTTCGGAGAGCATCATCAGTACCCTGACCTGCTGCGGCGTCAGCGTCACCAGCCGGTCGCGCAGGCGGGTCATCTCGGGGTCGGCGGCGGATGACAGGTCGGTGTCCGGCGGCACCCAGACGTCACCTTCCATCACTTTTGCAATCGCGGTGCGCAAGGTCTCGACCCCGAAGCGCTTGGGAATGAACCCCGAAGCGCCGAAATCCAGCGACCGGCGGATGGTGCCGCCATCATCGCTGGCCGATACGATCACCACCGGGATCGCCGGATACTGCGCGCGCAGGTAGATCAGGCCGGAAAATCCACTGATTCCCGGCATCGACAGGTCGAGCAGGATCAGATCGACTTCCGAGTCGCGCTCCAGCAGCGAGGTCAGCTCGTCGAACGATCCCGCCTCGTCAATCACAGCCGGGATCACCACGCTGGCGACCGCCTGGCGCAACGCATCGCGAAACAGCGGGTGGTCATCGGCAATCACGAGGCGAGTGTTGACAGTGGTAGTCATATATTTCTTGCAAGGGGGTTGCGGCGGAGTCGTGACAGGCTTTTGGAGCCGTGCGAACGCGTTGTTTGTCAATTGTCCCCTGCCGGGCGATCGCACGCAAGCGCGCAATATTGCCGTGCGTCAAAGCGGTTAACCGACGCCCGTTGTGCATCGCAGCACAAAATGGGCCGACGCAGCATCCGATGCTTACCAGCATCAAATCCGGGCAAAGCCACGAGGCGGGCCAAAAGTCTTATTGGGGGCCGTTTCACGAAGATGTTACCTTAACGGGAACCTCCTGGCTTAATCCGGCCAAGTCCGGCGTCGGGGGCGAATTGCATCAAATGATTTCGGGGAGCGAGCAATGACAATGGCTGCAACGGCGGGCCGCGAAGTCCGCACCGGGGGAATGACTGCCGAGGAGCGAAAGGTCATTTTCGCCTCCTCGCTCGGTACCGTCTTCGAATGGTACGACTTCTACATTTACGGAACGCTTGGCGCGTTCCTGGCCAAATACTTCTTCTCCAACGTGCCACCGAATGTCGGCTTCATCTTCGCGCTGCTCGCCTTCGCTGCGGGCTTTGCGGTCCGCCCGTTCGGCGCGCTGATCTTCGGCCGTCTCGGCGACATGATCGGGCGGAAATATACCTTCCTGATCACCATGGGGCTGATGGGCGTCGGCACCTTCTTCATCGGCCTGCTGCCGGGCTTTGCAACCTGGGGGATTGCCGCCCCGATCGTCCTGATCGCGCTGCGCCTGATCCAGGGCCTCGCGCTCGGCGGCGAGTATGGCGGTGCCGCAATCTATGTCGCGGAGCATGCGCCGGCCAACAAGCGCGGCTACTACACGTCATGGATCCAGACCACGGCGACGCTCGGTCTGTTCATGGCGCTGCTGCTGATTCTCGGCATTCGCACCTGGATGGGCGAAGCGGCGTTCGGCGATTGGGGCTGGCGCGTTCCGTTCCTGCTGTCGGGCATTCTGCTCGTGGTCTCGATCTGGATCCGAATGAGCCTGAACGAGTCGCCGGTGTTCGCCAAGATGAAGGCAGAGGGCACCACGTCGAAGCGGCCGCTTGGCGAAGCATTCGGCGAATGGTCGAACGCCAAGATAGCTATCCTGGCCTTGCTGGGCGCAACTGCGGGCGAAGCCGTCGTCTGGTATGGCGGACAGTTCTACGCGCTGTTCTTCCTGACCCAGACCATCAAGGTGCCGGGCGTTACCGCCCAGATCCTGATCGTGATCGCGCTGGCGCTCGGCACGCCCGGCTTCGTCATCTTCGGCTGGCTGTCGGACAAGATCGGCCGCAAGCCGATCATTCTCGCCGGCTTCCTGCTGGCGGCCTTGACCTATTTCCCGATCTTCAAGGCGATTACCCACTACGCCAATCCGAAGCTCGAGACCGCGCTGTCGTCAGCGCCGGTGACCGTGATCGCCGATCCCGGCGAATGCTCGTTCCAGTTCAAGGCGACCGGCACGGAAAAATTCACCACGAGCTGCGACGTGGCCAAGTCCGGCCTGGTCAATCTCTCGGTGAACTACAACAACGAGGTCGCGCCGGCCGGGACCAAGGCCAAGGTGAAGATCGGCGATCAGACGCTGTCGGCCGACAGCCCCGATTTCGCCAAGGCACTGCCGGCCGCGATCAAGGCTCACGGCTATCCGGCGTCGGCGGATCCGGCCGACATCAACTGGGTCATGACGACAGTCATGCTCTGGCTGCTGGTGGTCTATGTGACGCTGGTCTATGCGCCGATCGCCGCCTGGCTGGTTGAACTGTTCCCGAGCCGCATCCGCTACAGCGGGCTGTCCTTGCCCTACCACATCGGCAACGGCTGGTTCGGCGGCTTCCTGCCCGCCACCGTGTTCGCGATCGCGGCGGCCACCGGCAACATCTATTCCGGCCTTTGGTATCCGGTCGGGATCGCGGCCATGAGCCTGATCGTCGGCTTGCTGTTCCTGCCGGAAACCAAGGACGTCGACATCAGCAAGACCTGAGATCGTCGGACGGCGACAGCCGCCCGATCCGGACCATCTCGACGAACCGGCCGCGGATGGCTCCGCGGCCGGTTTGGTTTTCACCTCCTGGCGCCGATGAATTGCAGCACGATCTCGCGGCGGTGCGGACGGGCGCGATGCTCGATCAGGTAGATCGCCTGCCAGGTGCCGAGCGCCAGTTCGCCCCTCACGACGGGGACATGCAGCGAACTTGCCGTCAGCATGGTCTTGACATGCGCCGGCATGTCATCGGGCCCCTCGGTGTCGTGGGTCCATCCGGCGTGCTCGGGCGCCAGCCGATCGAGCGCCATCATCAGGTCGTGCAGCACCGAGGGATCGGCATTTTCCTGAATCGTCAGCGACGCCGAGGTGTGACGGACAAACAGCGTTACCGCGCCTTCGCTGGCACCGGCGTCGCCGAGGAATTTTGCGACCTCAGCGGTAAGGTCGGCAAAGCCGGGCCCTGAGGTCTGCACCGTCAGCCGCGACGAAACAATGGCGTCGGCGCTGACCGTCGACAGCGGGGAACGCGATGACGACCTGGGCGAAGCCATGAAATATCTCTCGATGCGTCGTTGCGGCATTCTCCGGATAAAAAGCCGAAGCCGCAAGACGATGCCGGCTCTCAAATCCTGCCGGTGACGTCCTTCTGCATCCGGTTGGCCATATCGACCAGCCGTCGCCAGGCCTGCTCCAGGAACGACATCATGCGGTCCATGTCGCGGTCGCTGGGCAACGGGATTTCGATTCTGCGCGCGCCATCGTCCAGTCTCGGCTCCGGCTTCTGCAGCGAGTCGGCCTTCGGCAGCGGCTCGTCGGTCTTGCCGGTCACGACAGCTTCGCGCTCGGCCAACTGCACCTTCAGCTTTTCGTTTTCGGCCTGCAGCCGGCCAATTTCCGCGTCGTATGCCGCGCGTTCGTCGGGCACTGAATAGCAGGCAAAGCCGGTGCCGTTGTCGGTGCAGGTCGACACCGCGCCGGTCCTGGTATCGAGCCGGATCACGCCATCGGCAATCGGCGACATCGTATAACGGCCATTCTCGGTATCGAGCGCCGGCTGCGCCGAAGCGGCGGTGACGTCGCCGACGCAGAAAAAAACCGCCAGGACCGGCATCGAGCTGGCGATTTTCGAGGGCGATCTGGCAGTCATGGCAAAGGCTCCGCCGCAAAACCGGTCAGTTTTCCTGGTCCTGAACCTGCGAACGATACGGTATCCGGCCGGACTTCAACGCATCTGCGAGCAATTCGATCCGATCCTGGCCCCAGAACACCTCGCCGTCGAGCACATAGACCGGCGATCCGAACACATCCGCCGCCAGCGCATCCCTGCGGTTCTGTTCATAGGCTTCACCGATCTCATCGGACCCCGACCGCTCGACCAGCGCTTTGCCGGGCAGTCCGGATTCGTCGGCCAGTTTGACCAGCGTGGCGGGATCGGCCAGGTTCAACTGATCCTCCCACACCGCTGCAAAGGCCCGTCGCAGAAACGGATCGGGATCGCGGCCGGCCTCGATCGCCGCGACCACGACACCGTCGGCCAGCCGCGCATTGAAGGGCCAGTTCGCCGGCTGCAGGTGAAAATTCAGGCCCCGTTTTTCGCGCCAACGCTGCAGTTCGACCATCCGATAGCGCTGCCGCACCGGATGGCGCTTGAGCAGCGGCAGGCCGCCGGTCTCGGAAAACAGATCGACCAGCACCACCGGCTTGTGATTCACCTTGAGATCGTAGGCGGTTGCGATCTCCTGGAACAATTTGTGCCCGACATAGGCCCAGGGGGATTGAAGCGAGAAATAATAATCGACCTGGCGCGGCATGCGAACTCCGGAAAAAAGAGGGGGTGCTCGCGGCCATCCCAACAGACCGGCCACGACGATGCAAGATCGCCCGGCGGGTCCGAGCATCGGCAGGAACCTCAAAAAGCTCGGCCGGGGGCAATAGGTATCAAATCCTGCGAACTGGAAGCCTGCAGGGGCCGGCACCGATCGCCAGACGGCATCGCATGCCCGACCGCCTGCCCAGCTGTTGCACTGCGGCGACATCCGGCGGCAGGTTCGCCGCGGTTGGAATAAATCAAGCCAAATCAATGGTCTAAGTGGTTATTGCACAATCTTGACTTGGTCGGATGCGCTCAGTATGGTCCGCGCGGCTTTTGAGGGTGACGGGGCGTCATTTCCATCAACCGCAGCATTGTTTCGGGTCTCCACGGCATGGCGGACGGCACGAACGACGGCGGATCTGGAAGTCGTGATCAATCGTCCTCCGACGAGGCTGCGCTTTCCGCAAGGCTCGGAAGTCTGGATCAGCGGTTGTCCGAAATTCGGGACAACCGCAAAATCAGGACTGACCAACCCGGATCTGGAGGCGGAGACGGAGCTGCCAGCGCCTCGGCGATGGCGCGAGGTTTCCGGCTTTCTTCCGAGTTGATCGCGGGTGTCGTGGTCGGGGCGGGGATTGGCTGGGGTTTCGACCGTTTGCTGTCGACATCGCCCTTCGGACTTATCGTGTTCTTTCTGCTCGGCTTTGCCGCCGGCGTGCTGAACGTGATCAGGTCCGCGGGCGCGGCTCCTGACAGAACCGGCCGTTAACAAGCGGCAAGCCGGACGAATTGATTGCAGAGCGCCGGCGTGGCCGGCGGTACCTTAGAGATGCCACGCGGATGATCGATCCGATCGAACAGTTCAATATCGAAAAGCTCTTCACGATCGGCCATATCGGCCATCAGGAGATCGCCTTCACCAACTCGTCGGCCTACATGTTCGGCTCGGTGGCGCTGATTTCGCTGCTGATGATCGGCGGCGTCGCCGGACGGCAGCTGGTGCCGGGGCGGATCCAGTCGGTCGTCGAGATAAGCTACGAATTCGTGGCCAGCGCCATTCGAACGACCGCCGGCAAGGAAGGCATGAAGTTCTTCCCGCTGGTGTTTTCGCTGTTCATGTTCATTGCCGTATCGAACGTCATCGGGGTCATTCCCTACAACTTCACGATCGCCAGCCACCTCATCGTTACGGTCGTGCTGGCGATGATCGTGTTTCTGACGGTGCTGATCTACGGTTTCTACAAGAATGGCCTGAAGTTCTTCAAATTGTTCGTGCCCTCGGGCATTCCGATCGTGATCCTGCCGCTGGTGGTGTTCATCGAGGTGTTCTCGTTCTTTTTGCGGCCGATTTCGCACTCCGTGCGACTGTTCGCAAACATGCTCGCGGGCCATATCGCATTGGCGGTGTTCGCAAGCTTCATCCCGCTGCTGGCAGGACTTGGCATTGCCGGTTACCTCGGCGCCGTGTTGCCGCTCGGCATGGTGATTGCGCTGACCGCGCTCGAACTGCTGGTCGCGTTCCTGCAGGCCTACGTTTTCACCATCCTCACCTGCATCTACCTCAACGATGCAATTCATCCGGGCCATTGATCAGGCCCTCTATCCAACCTCAAGAAGGAGTTAGTTTCATGGATCCGATTGCCGCGAAGTACATTGGCGCTGGTATTGCCTGCATTGGCATGGGTGGCGCCGGCGCGGGCGTGGGCATCATCTTCGGCAACTATCTTGCCGCCGCGGTGCGCAACCCCTCGGCCGCCCAGGGTCAGTTCGCCAACCTGATCTTCGGCTTTGCCGTTACCGAAGCGCTCGGCATCTTCTCGCTGCTGATCGCGCTGCTGTTGTTGTTCGCGCTCTGATATTGATCACTGGCTGCGCGTGTCCGTCGCAAAACTGCTAGCTGCGAACGCGCGCTAAGCCGAACAGGAGAGACCCGTGGCCGAGAGTCATGGCGACGCCAAGGGCACCAGCGCCCACACCGAAGCCGACGCCCATGGACGGACGTTTCCACCGTTCCAGAAGGATACCTTTGCTTCGCAACTGGTGTCCCTGCTGGTGGCTTTCGTCGCGCTTTATCTGATCGTCTCGCGAATCGCGCTGCCGCGCGTCGGCAGTGTGCTCGACCAACGCCAGAACGTCATCGACGGCGACCTGGCCGACGCGCAAAAGCTGAAGGACGATTCCGACAGCGCGCTCAAAGCCTATGAAAGCGAACTGGCGGCGGCACGCTCGCGCGCCCAGGCGATCGGTGCGGAGACCCGCGAAAAGCTCAACGCGGCATCCGAGGCCGAGCGCAAGACGCTGGAAGAGCGGCTGTCGCTCAAACTCGCCGAGGCTGAAAAAACCATCGCCTCGACGCGCGAGGCGGCGATGAGCAACGTCCGGGGCATCGCCGCGGATGCGGCCGCCGCGATTGTGCAGCGGCTCACCGGCCTGGCGCCCGATGCCAGGTCGGTCGACAGCGCCGTTGACGCGTCCTTGAAGGGATAAGTTTGATGTTCGCCGAACCGGAATTCTGGGTCGCCGTTGCCTTCGTCATCCTGATCGGCCTGTTCGCGTATCTCGGTGTCCACCGCACGATACTGAAGGCGCTGGATCACCGCAGCGACCGCATCAGGGCCGAACTGGACGACGCGCGCCGCCTCAAGGACGAGGCCGCCAAGCTGCTGGCGGAGTACAAGGCCCGTCACGCCAGCGCCGAGCGCGAGGCCCAGGACATCATTGCCTCGGCAAAGGCCGATGCCGAGCGCATCGCGTCCGAAGCCAAGACCAAGATGGAAGATTTCGTCGCGCGGCGTACCAAGACGGCCGAGAGCAAGATCGCGCTGGCCGAGGCGCAGGCGATCGCCGACGTCCGTTCCGCCGCAGCCAACGCCGCGGTTTCGGCGGCTTCCAGCATCCTGTCGCAATCGGTAAAAGGCCAGATCGCCGACGATCTGCTGGCCAAGGGCATCACGGAAGTCCGCGAAAAGCTCAACTGATCAGGCTTCGTTGGCTCCCAGCGGACGGCGAGGTATCGAACACCGCGGCCCGCCACTCCGGCATGGCCGCTGCCATCCGCCTTACTGGGGCGGCGCTGCCGGCTTCGGCATTTTTTTCCTCGGCGGCTTCGGCTTCGGTTCCGGCGACAGCGCCTGCGGGTCGAACCCGATATAGAAGATGTAGGAATCGCCGGTCGCTCCGGGCGGCACCGGATAAACCATATCTTCGGCAACCAGACTGAACGGCACGCTGCTGGCGTCAGCCAGGGACACCGTGGTGCGGTAGACCTTGGTTGCGATCGTCTTCTCCTGCACACCGCCCTGCACAACGGCGACGCGTATCGGAATCTCGACCGTCGGCGGATTCCCGGCGGGACCGGCGATGACGCGGCCCAGAATGCCGATTCGCGCAGTGATCTGGTCGCCGTTTTGGGTACAATCGCGCGCCGTGCGCGTGATCGTCGCCTGGTAGCGCAGATCGTTGCCGACCGCCTGCTTGCCGGGCAAACCCACCGCAAAGGTCGAGGCGCCGGCGCGAATGCTCACCGGCGGACAGCTCAACTCATTGTCGACCGCCGCCGGTGCCTTTTCACCGACGGCCTGCGATTTCGAGCCGAACAACTGGCTGAATCGGTCGCCGATTGACGGGCTCGGGCTGGACGAGGCGCCGGACATGCTGCCGCAGCCGGACAAAAGGGCGCCCGCGACAGTCAGCGCCAGCGCCGCGCGCGGACGGGCCGCCCTGTCGGCACCCATCTTCTGCATCATCAGCCTGTTGCGCATCCCCAAGTCCCCAACTACCCGCGCCCTTGGCGCGGGCGCGGCTAAGCCCGCGCCGGCGCGTTATAACAGCGCAATGGCGGCGAACCCAAGGCGCTCAAAAGGCGCGCGGCAAAACCCGCAAACAAGGTTAGCCGCGAAAATCCTCGTGCAGCAGGCCGAACAGCAGGTGGTCCTGCCAGACGCCATTGATGCAGAGGTAGCGCCGTGCCAGGCCCTCGCGGCTGAAGCCGCATTTCTCCAGCACCCGGATCGACGGCGCATTGGTGGGAATGCAGGCCGCCTCGATTCGGTGCAGGTTGAGTTCGCCGAACAGCGACGGCAGCAGCACTCGGAGCGCCGCGGTCATGTAGCCGCGATGCGCATGGGGTTCTCCGACCCAGTATCCGATGGTGCCGGCCTGCACGATGCCGCGGCGGACATTGGCCAGCGTGATGCCGCCGAGCATCGCACCGTCGGACTCCCGGAACACGATGAAAGGATAGGATCGGTCGGCGGCGATGTCCTCCGCGTAGCGGCGCAATCGCCGGCGGAACCCGGAGCGGGTCAGATCGTCGGACGGCCAGATCGGCTCCCACGGCGTCAGATAGTTGCGGCTGTATTCGCGCAAATGCGCCCATTGCAGAAAATCGGACATTTGCGGCGCGCGCAGCAGCAGGCCATTGCCGCGCGGGGCGAGCGCGGCCGATCCGCTGGATGGCAAACGAAACAGGGCCATGCGTGTTACTCCCCGATGTCCGAACCTGACGGCTGCGCATCCTCAGTGCAGGCGCGCCCTGGCCATCGACTTGGTCAATCCTTCCGCAAAAGCCACCGCCGTGTCCAGACCCCTGCCGCTGCCGAGCGCCACCACGGCCGGGCGGCTGCGTGACAACAGGCCTCGCGCGGCGTTCCGGGTCGATTCCACGCTCACCGCGTCGATCCGGGTGACCAGCTCTTCCACCGACAGGGGGCGCCCATAGGCCAGAATGTGGCGCGCCAACTGTTCGGCTCGCGAACTGCAGCTTTCCAGCGCCATCAAAAGCCCTGCCTTCATCTGCGCCTTGGCGCGCGCGATCTCGGCCTCGGTCAGGGTCTCGACGGCATTGTTGATGACGTCGACGATCACCTCCATCATTTCCGGGGCGTCGCCGGGATCGGTGCCGGTATAGAGTCCGAAAAAGCCGGTGTCGCTGTAGGGCGCATGGAAGGTGTAGATCGAATAGCACAGGCCGCGCTTTTCACGCACTTCCTGAAACAACCGCGACGACATCCCGCCGCCCAAAATGTTGGTGAACACCTGCAGGCTGAACAGCGACAGATCGGATTGCGGTACCCCCTCGAGCGCCAGCGTCAGATGGGCCTGTTCAAGCTCGCGATGCACGACGCGTGAGCCGCCACTACCGAACATCGCCGGCTGCGGCTTCGGCGCAGGCGCGCCGTCGAAGCTGGCGAACCGCTGCGCCACCTCCTCCACCACCCGCTTGTGATCGACCGCGCCGGCGGCGGCCACCACCATGTCCGGACCGCGATAATGTGTCGAAAGGTAGCCGCGCAGGGTATCGCGATCAAACGCCTTCAGGGTCTTTGCCGTCCCCAGCAATGAACGCCCCATCGGCTGATCCGGGTAGCACAGCTCGTTGAGATGTTCGAAAACCACGTCGTCGGGCGTATCCTGCGCCGCGCCGATCTCCTGCACGATGACGCTCTTTTCGCGCTCCAGTTCGTCCGGCACGAAGGAAGGATTGGCGAGGATGTCAGACAGCACGTCGAGCGCCAGCGGCACGTCGGCCTTCATCACCCGGGCATAATAGGCCGTGGTTTCGGTCGAGGTGCCGGCATTGAGATCGCCGCCGACCGCCTCGATTTCCTCAACGATTTCGCGCGACGAGCGCCGCGTGGTTCCCTTGAACGCCATGTGCTCGAGCAGATGCGAGATGCCATGCTCGTTGGGCCTCTCGTCGCGACCGCCGACGCCGGCCCAGACCCCGAGCGCCGCGGTTTCGAGATGCGGCATGGTATCGGTGACCACCGTGAGGCCGGAGGGAAGCTTGGTGACATCGACGCTCATCCGGCAACTCCTTGCTTCGCGGCACGGCTGACCGACAGCACGAACCGTTCGACTTCAACCTGATCGTTGTTCATGACTTTGATCTGCTCGGGCCTGGACATCAGGCCGTCGAGCCACGGCGGCAGCTGCGGACGCACGCCGCAGGCGGCTTCTACCGCGTCGGGAAATTTGGCGGCATGCGCGGTCGACAGCACGATGTTTGGAACCTTCGAATCCGTGGTGTCGCGGTCCGCGACCGCCAGCGCCACGGCGGTATGTGGATCGACCAGCTCGCCGGCCTCGCGCCAGGCGGCGCGGATCGCCGCGCTGGTCTCGTTCTCGTCGGCGCGGCCGGCATCGAACTGCTCGCGGATCGCCGCCAGCGTCGCATCGGGCAGCACGAATCGCCCGGATTGCTTCAGTGAAGCCATCAGCGCGCGAATGGTGGCAGCGTCGCGTCCGCAGGCCTCGAACAACAGCCGCTCGAAGTTCGACGAGACCTGGATATCCATCGACGGCGAGGCGGAGGCGTGGACCTCGCGGACTTCGTAAATTCCGGTCTTGAGCGTACGCGGCAGGATGTCGTTGATGTTGGAGGCGATTCGCAGGCAGCGGATCGGCAATCCCATCCGCTTTGCCACATAGCCCGCAAAGATGTCGCCGAAATTGCCTGTCGGCACGGTAAAATCCACCTTCCGCGCCGGCGCGCCGAGCGCGACCGCGGCGGTGAAATAATACACCACCTGGGCGACGATCCGCGCCCAATTGATGGAATTGACACCCGACAGCGACACCGCGTCGCGAAAGCTGTGATGATTGAACAGCGCCTTCACGATCGCCTGACAATCGTCGAAATTGCCTTCGATCGCCAGGGCATGAACGTTGCCGGCTCCCGATGTCGTCATCATCCGCCGCTGCACATCGGAGACTCGGCCATGCGGGAACAGCACGATCAGATCGACATTGTCGAGCCCCGCGAACGCATCGACCGCGGCGCCGCCGGTATCGCCCGAGGTCGCGACCACGATGGTGGTGCGCTGCGCGCGCCTGGCCAGCACATGATCCATCAGCCGCGAGATCAGCTGCATCGCCACGTCCTTGAATGCCAGCGTCGGGCCGTGAAACAGCTCCAGCACGAATTGATTGGGGCTGATCTGGTCGAGCGGCACCACTGCCGGATGGCGGAAGGTGGCATAGGCCTCGTTGGCCATGCGGCCGAGATCGACATCGGGTATTTCGCCTCCGACGAACGGGCGGATCACCTCGACGGCGACTTCCCAATAGGGCCTGCCAAAGAACCCCGCGATGGTTCCCGGCGACAGCTGCGGCCAGGTTTCGGGCACATAAAGGCCGCCGTCGCGGGCAAGCCCGGCCAGCATCACGTCGCAGAAACCCAGGGCGGGGGCCTCCCCTCGCGTCGAAATGTACCGCGTCAAACCGTCCTCCAAAGGCGCAAGACTCCCGCCAAGCTTTTGATATTGATTGATGATCTTACTCGGCTACGGCAGAGCCGCGCGGCACCATAAAGCGTTTTCAGGGCAAGGGGAAATGCTGGAATGCGCGCGGCACTCCGGGGCCGCGTCGCACCGCCAATCCTGAAAGGGCGACGGCCCGGCGCAGGCGTCAGGCGCCTTTCAGCGTTGCGATAGCCCCGGCCGCCGAGACGATGCGGGCGAACTCGCCATTGAGATTGGCAAGCGTCATGGCATGGATGTCCTCGGCGGTATGTAGGTCGCCATCAGGCCCTGTGCGATCGAACGTCCACGTCGCGTCGCGGACCAGCCGCGCGTCGAATCCGAGATTTCCGGCCATCCGAACCGTGGTTTCGACGCAGTGATTGGTCGTGGCGCCGCAGATCACCACGGTCTTGATGCCGGCCCCGCGCAGCCGGGCCTCCAGATCGGTACCGATAAAAGCGCTGTTCACCCGTTTCACGATCACGGGCTCTCCCGGCATCTCGCGCGCTTCATCCTTGACGGCATAACCGGTGCACCCCGGCCGAAACCTGGAATCCGGACGGCTGCCTTGATGCCGAATGTGGAAAATCGGCAAGCCGCCGGCTCTAAATCCTGCCAGCAGTTCGACGATCCGGTCGACGGCTTCCGGATTATTTCGCCGCTTGCCTGCGGCCTCCCATTCATCGAACGCGCGCTGGACATCGATGACAATCAGGGCGGTGCCGGGCGACGGATGCTGGCTCATGGACTGACGCTCGAGGGAGCAGGCTGTATCTGCGAACGTGCCACGCCGGCGAGGGTTAGGACATGCCGTTGTTCCCTCATTTTCAGACACCAGGCCGGCAAACAGGGTATTGCTTCGAAGCTGCCGCGGCCCTGCGATTCACCTCGTGATCTGGCCGCGCAGCCATAGGCCGAACGCCATCACCACGGCGCCCGCCAGGGCGAACCAGGTGATGGCATATTGCAGATGATCGTCCTTGAGATGGACCTCGAGCGGGCCGGGTTTCGGAATGCCGCTTTCCGGTACCGGTGCCTCCAGATCGATGTAGAACGGCGCGACCTCGCCCCAGCCGAGCGCCCGGGCCATGGCGAGATGGTCCCTCGTGAACCACAGCCGCTTGTTCAGGTTTTCAGCCGGCGTGAGCAGGCCGGCCTTTTCGGGGAAGCGGATATAGCCGGTCAGCGTCACCGGCGCGCCGGTGGCCAGCCGCGCCACCGCGCGATCCTGCTGAGGCCGCTCCTGCATGGTGTTTTGCACGAAGCCCGCGTTGATGACGACGATTTCGCCGGTCGCAAGCCGCCCGGGCACGAACACCCAGGTGCCGGGGCCGGCGATATCCTCGCGAACCGCCGACCCGGAACTGTAGACCATTGCATCCGGAAGCGGTGCATAGGTCGCGGTAAAGCGAACGCGGCGGAATTCATCCACGGCCGGCGACAGCGCGCGCCACTGCGCCGGCGGCGGCAGGGCTTCAGGGGCGGCCGCGAGCCGTTCGGTCAGGGCCGCGATCAGCGCGTGCTTCTCGACCCGGCGCTGAAGCTGCCAGATCCCGAGGCCCGCGAACAGCGCCACCATGACCAGCGTGAACGCGGTAAAACCAGTGACGCTGCGCCCTGGTACCCAAGCCCCCATCATTTCGGGTCGCGCTCGATCAGCCGGCCAGGCGCAGCCTTGTGATGGAACTGCAGCGCGATCAGCAGCGACTTCATCGAACGCAGCGGCAATAGCGTGGTGGCGAGAATCAGCGGCAGCCAGAGCACCGCGTGCAGCCAGAACGGCGGCTGATACTTGACCTCGACGATCAGCGCACAGGCCACCACGACGGCCCCGGCGATCATGATGATGAAAATTGCAGGCCCGTCGCCGGCATCGATGAAGGCGTAGTCGAGCCCGCAGATCTCACAACTCGGGCGCAGGTCGAGGAATCCCGAATACAGCCTGCCCTTTCCGCAACGCGGACATCTACAGGCGAGGCCTCGCATCGCGGTCTGCAAAACGGTGACGGCAGGATGGTCGGTCATAGGTTTTCCTTCGCCTCTCGCCTTGCGGGAGAGGTGCCTTCGCAGACGGGGGTTGGCGCCAGCGGATCGCGCCCATGCGCCCGATGACAGCTCCGCGCTGCATAAGCGAAAACTCCGGCGAATTACCGGGAGCCTTCGTATTGCCGCCTCCCAGCTCGGATTTTCGTCCCCCGCCGCTCCCACGCGAAGCTGAGCGAAAGAAGAACGAAAGAAAAAAGGGCGGCCGCGGGGCCGCCCCTTGTAGCACGTTAGTGCCGGGATCAATGCGCGCCGTGGGCCATGGTTTCGGCGCCGTGGCCCCAGACGTAGATGCAGATGAACAGGAACAACCACACCACGTCGACGAAATGCCAGTACCAGGCCGCGAATTCGAAGCCGAGATGCTGGGTCGGGGTGAAATGCCCGGCATAGGTGCGCGCCAGACAGACGATCAGGAAGATGGTGCCGACCAGCACGTGGAAGCCGTGGAACCCGGTCGCCATGAAGAAGGTGGCGCCGTAGATATTGCCGGCGAAGCTGAATGCGGCGTGGCTGTATTCAAACGCCTGCACGCAGGTGAAGGTAGCGCCAAGCAGGATCGTCATGATCAGCCCGTATTTCAGGCCCTGGCGATCGTTTTCCAGCAGCGCATGGTGCGCCCAGGTCACCGTGGTGCCGGAGGTCAGCAACAACAGCGTATTCAGCAGCGGCAGATGCCAGGGATCGAAGGTCTCGATGCCCTTGGGCGGCCACACCCCGCCGAACAGCGCGTCACGGGTGGCATGCACGGGATCGCCGGGGAACAGTGCCGAATTGAAGAAGGCCCAGAACCAGGCGACGAAGAACATCACCTCCGAGGCGATGAACAGGATCATGCCGTAGCGATGGCTGATCTGCACCACCCTTGTGTGATCGCCCTTGTACTGTGCCTCGCGGATTACATCCGCCCACCAGCTCGCCATGGTGTAGAGCACGCCAATGGTGCCGATGCCGAAAATGATCGGCGCGGCCGTGAACAGGTGATGCATCCAGGTAATCGCGCCGAGCGCCATGATGAAGGCCGAGACCGAGCCGACGATCGGCCACGGGCTCGGATCGACGAGGTGATAGTCGTGATGCTTGACTTGCGCCGTAGCCATTGCGGTCTCTCCGTTAGCGGTGCCGGTGGTATTCGGCACGTATTCGTTTCAAAAATCAAACCCCGTGGACGTCCCAAAACCAGAAAAACCATGCCGGGGCTGGATCAGAGGCTGCCCTTGCGGTTGTCCGGTTCGCTCGCCGCCAGCGGCTTCGGCGCCGGATCGCGCACCGGATAGAAGGTATAGGACAGCGTGATGGTATTCAGCCCGTCATTGTCGCTGTCCGCGACCACCGAGGGGTCGACGTAGAACACCACCGGCATCTGGCGCCTCTCGCCGGGCGCCATGGTCTGTTCGGTGAAGCAGAAGCAGTTGATCTTCTCGAAATACTTGCCGACCGTCAGCGGCGCCACATTATAGGCGGCCTGCCCGGTCGTGGTCCGAGCCGACTGATTGGTTACGGTGTAGAACACGGTGACGACCTCGCCGATCTTGATCGCGATTTCGGTCTGCTCCGGCTCGAACTTCCACGGCAACCCGGGCGCGACATTGGAATCGAAGCGCACCGCGATCTTGCGCGCCAGCGGCGCCGAGGATGGCGCCGCTGTGGCGACCTGGGTGGTGCCGTTGAAGCCGGTGGCGCGGCAGAACCAGTTGTAGAACGGCACGGCGGCATAGGACGCACCGACCATCAGCACCACAACCAGGCCGCAGATCGAAGCCACCACGGCATCGCGACCGAGGCCGCGGCGCCTGACCAGCCCGCGGGTGGCGACCTTGTCGCTTGCGGTCGGCTGTTGCGGCATCGTCGGTTGTTTCCCCATCTCGATCACATCGGCCGTACTAGCACGGCCGGCCCCTTGACCATGGTGACCGCGAAAAACAGCACCACCAGAACGCCGAGCGCCAGCGCGATGGCGATCGAGCGCCGGCGGCGGCTCTTTTGCTGCGCCTCGGTGAGGACGATACCATGGGGCTTCTGCTCGTTGTCCATCGCCTTGTCATGCGCCCCCTACCAGATCGACGGCGCGACGGCATGGACGACAACCTCGAGCAGCAAGGTCGCGAACAGCGCGAACAGATAGACGATCGAGAAGGCAAACAGCTTTCGGGTTGCCCGCAACGCCGCGCGGCCCTCGCGACGCCGATAGACGTTGATCGCGAGCGCCAGCATGCCGGCGCCGAGAACCATCGAGGTTACGCCATAAACCGCGTCGAAATAACCGAGAGGCCACGGCGCGAATGCGACCGCGACCAGCACCACGGTATAGAGCAGAATCTGCAGCCGCGTCGCATCGGGGCCGGCGATTACCGGCAACATCGGCACGCCGGCGCGCGCATAGTCGTCGGAGCGGAACAGCGCCAGCGCCCAGAAATGCGGCGGGGTCCAGAAGAAGATGATCAGGAACAGCAGCAGCGGCTCGACCGACAGCGAGCCGGTCGCCGCCGACCACGCCACCACCGGCGGCAGCGCGCCGGCGGCGCCGCCGATCACGATGTTCTGCGCGGTCCAGCGCTTCAGCGCCATGGTATAGATCACGACGTAGAAAAAGATCGTGAAGGCGAGCAGCCCGCCGGCCATCCAGTTGACCAGGATGCCCAGGGTCATCACCGAGAAGAACGCCAGCGTCATTCCAAACGCCAGCGCTTCCGGCCGCGTGATCCGCCCGCGCGGAATCGGCCGGTTGGCGGTACGCGACATCAGCGCGTCGATATCGCTCTCGTACCACATGTTCAGCGCGCCCGAGGCGCCGGCTCCGACCGCGATGCACAGGATCGAGGTGAAGGCCAGCACCGGATGAACGTGGCCCGGAGCGATCACCAGGCCGACCAGCGCGGTAAAGATCACCAGCGACATCACCCGGGGCTTCAGCAACGCGATGTAATCGCCAACATCGGCCTCCGAAATCCGGGGCGACAGCTCAATGGCGTTGTGATCGATAACCGACAAGGCAGGTCTCGCTTCCTAAAGGCGCGGCGCGGTCAGCGCGCCGCGCTGTCTCATCACTGCACGCGCGGCAGCACTTCGAACTGATGGAACGGCGGCGGCGACGACAGCGTCCATTCCAGCGTGGTGGCACCTACGCCCCACGGATTGTCGGCGGCCTTTTCCTTGCGCACGAAGGCGTCGATCACGCCATAGATGAAGATGAGCACCCCGACCCCCGAGATATAGGATCCGATCGAGGATACCAGATTCCAGCCAGCGAAGGCGTCGGGATAATCGACGTAGCGGCGCGGCATGCCGGACAGGCCGAGAAAATGCTGCGGGAAGAACACCAGATTGACGCCGATGAAGGTGACCCAGAAGTGCAGCTTGCCGACAGTCTCCGAATACATGTAGCCGGTCATTTTCGGGAACCAGTAGTACCAGCCTGCGAAGATCGCGAACACCGCGCCCAGCGACAGCACATAGTGGAAATGCGCGACCACGTAATAGGTATCCTGCAGTACGCGGTCGACGCCGGCATTGGCGAGCACGACGCCGGTGACGCCGCCGAGCGTAAACAGGAAGATGAATCCGATCGCCCACAGCATCGGCGTCTTGAACTCGATCGAGCCTCCCCACATCGTGGCGATCCACGAGAAGATCTTCACCCCGGTCGGCACCGCGATCACCATGGTCGCGGCGACGAAATAGGCCTGCGTCGCGCTGGACATGCCCACCGTATACATGTGGTGCGCCCACACCACGAAGCCGATGCCGCCGATCGCCACCATCGCATAGGCCATGCCGAGATAACCGAACACCGGCTTTTTCGAGAAGGTCGAGACGATCTGGCTGACCATGCCGAAGCCCGGAAGGATCAGGATGTAGACTTCGGGATGGCCGAAGAACCAGAACAGATGCTGGAACAGCACCGGGTCGCCGCCGCCTTCGGCGGAAAAGAACGTGGTGCCGAAATTGCGGTCGGTGAGCAGCATGGTGATCGCGCCGGCGAGTACGGGCAGCGACAGCAGCAACAGGAACACCGTGACCAGGATCGACCACACGAACAGCGGCATCTTGTGCAGGGTCATGCCCGGCGCGCGCATGTTGAAGATCGTGGTGATGAAATTGATCGCGCCGAGGATCGACGAGGCGCCCGCCAGATGCAGCGACAGGATGGCGAAATCGACCGCCGGCCCCGGATGGCCAGAGGTCGACAGCGGCGCGTACATGGTCCAGCCGGTCCCGACCCCGTTGGCGCCGGGTTCGCCCTCGACGAAGGTGGAGATCAGCAGCAGCGTGAAGGACGCCGGCAGCAACCAGAACGAAATGTTGTTCATGCGCGGAAACGCCATGTCGGGCGCGCCGATCATCAGCGGCACCATCCAGTTGCCGAAACCGCCAATCATCGCCGGCATCACCATGAAGAAGATCATGATCAGGCCGTGCGAGGTCACGAACACGTTGTAGGTATGGGTGTTGTGGAAGATCTGCACGCCGGGATACATCAACTCGGCGCGGATCGCGATCGACATCGCCGCGCCGATGACGCCGGCGATGATGGCGAACACCAGGTACATCGTACCGATGTCCTTGTGATTGGTCGAATAGACGTAACGCCGCCAGCCGGTCGGGTGGTCGTGGGCGTGATCGTCATGGGCGTGTTCGGTATGAGCCGGTGTCGCTGCGGTGGTTGCCATTTTCAAATCCTGCCTTGCAGTCCTGTTGGACCTTCCGGTCCGGTCGCCCTTGTCCCGTCGCTAGGCGCTTGGCCTACTGCGCCGCTTCCGCCGCCGAGGCGAACGAGTTCGCCGGGTTGGCCGCAAACTTCTTCTTGGCGTCCTCGACCCAGGCTGCGAATTCCTGATCGTTCACCACCCGCACCGCGATCGGCATGAAGGCATGATCCTTGCCGCAAAGTTCCGAGCATTGGCCGTAGAACATGCCGACCTTGGTGGCCTTGAACCAGGTTTCGTTGAGGCGGCCGGGGATGGAATCGATCTTGATGCCGAACGCCGGGATCGCGAACGAATGAATCACGTCGGCGCCGGTGGTCTGAATCCGGATCACCTTGTTCACCGGCACCACCATCTCGTTATCGACGCCGAGCAGTCGGGGCATCTTGTCCTGAGCCAGCAGCGAATCGAATTCGAACTTGCCGTTGTCCGGATAGGCATAGCTCCAGTACCACTGCTTGCCGGTCGCCTTGATGGTCAGGTCGGCCTTCGGAATGTCGAGCTCCTCGAACAGCAGCCGAAATGACGGCACCGCGATGCCGACCAGGATCAGCACCGGAATCAGGGTCCATGCCACCTCGATCAGGGTATTGTGCGTGGTCTTGGAGGGGACCGGATTGGCCTTGGCGTTGAACTTCACGACGATCAAGGCCAGCAGCACCAGCACGAAAAGGGTGATGATGGTGATCAGCCAGAACAGGAAGGTGTGGAACCAGATGATGTTCTCCATCACCGGCGAGCCCGCTTGCTGCAGGTTATATTCCCACGGCGCGGGCTGCCCCAATTCGGCGAAAGCCGCTCCCCCGGCCGCCAGCGCAACGCCGGCTACCGCAAACCCCAACAACAGCCGGCCCAGTTGGCCCTTCGACATCTTCATGCCGCTCGCGCTCCCTTGATAGATCCCCAAAGCATTTCGCCGGACGGCGAGAGATGCTGCACGATCCGCCCCCTGACAAACGGCCTTGGCATGTCTTGGGGCCGGATCGTTAGAACGCGTCGAAATCCAGCCTCTCAAACCATAATTCGCCGTCTCTCGCAATGCAGTAGTGCAGCCCGCGGCATTGCGTGACCGCGACGTCTGCCGGGTTGGCATTTTCCCGCGAAATCAGGCGAAAGCGCCGCATTTGCCTATCGGCGGCGCTTGACAGGCCGGTTGCCCGATGTAGGCACAGGCTGGGTGCTCCACAGAAACCTGATTCGCGACTTTCGGAGCGGCCTCCCGGGCGGCGGATTGCCTTCAAGGCGCCGTCATTGCCGTATCAGTCCGGGGGCGCGACCGGGATTACCAAGGCAATACTGGAGGGATCGACCCCGATGGGGCCTTCGAACGACCTGAACAGGCGTAGCGCAGCCCGGGGCTCCGGATTGGCCCGGGCTCTGGATGTTGTGGGCTTGAGCCGCGGGCTCGGCCCGGGTCTGACCGCCGCAGCTCTCGCCATCGCGTGCCTGCTCGGCCTGACCGCGTCGGCCGGGGCGCAAGGCGCCGTGCGGTCGGTCCACGGTGACTGGCAGATCCGCTGCGACACCCCACCAGGCGCCCAGGCCGAGCAATGCGCCCTGATCCAGAGCGTGGTGGCCGAAGACCGTTCCAATGCCGGCCTCACCGTCATCGTGCTCAAGACCGCCGACCAGAAGAGCAAGCTGATGCGGGTGGTGGCGCCGCTCGGCGTGCTGCTGCCCTCCGGCCTCGGCCTGAAGCTCGACAATGTCGACGTCGGCCGGGCCGGTTTTGTCCGATGCCTGCCCAATGGCTGCGTCGCCGAGGTCGTGATGGACGACAAGCTGCTGGGCCAGCTGCGTACTGCAAAGACCGCGACATTCATCATCTTCGAGACCCCCGAGGAGGGGATCGGCTTCCCGCTCAGCCTGAACGGCCTCGGCGAGGGGTATGACAAGTTGCCGTGAGGGGACCGTTTGAACGCAACGAACCCTGGACTGGCCCCTCCCCTTTGTCCGCGGTCGACACTATCTTGAAAACGGACACCATCCCGGCCAGCCCCTCTCGGCAACGCCCATGCGTAATCCAGGGGGGCGAGCCGGAGCCCGTGACTACAGTTACCGTGTTGTAAGGCGATCTTTCCAAGGGTTTGTCCTAGAATGCGGGAAGCTATGGCGGCGGGGTCGCCGCGTCAGCGGAAACGACCGGAATCTGCATCTGTATCGGAGCCTTCATGACCAGCCCGCTAGCCACAACCTCCCTGCTCGACCGCGCCAACCTCGACCGCGATTCCGTCCGCGTCGAATTGGCGCGGGGGCTGTCCGGCGCCGACGACGGCGAATTGTTTCTGGAATACAGCCAGACCGAAGCGCTGATGTTCGACAATGGGCGGCTGAAGCAGGCGACCTACGACACCTCGCAGGGTTTCGGGCTGCGCGCGGTCAAGGACGACGCGGTCGGCTACGCGCATTCCTCCGATGTCTCCTTGCCGGCGCTGATCCGCGCAGCCGATGCCGTGCACGCGGTCCGCGGCGGCTATAGCGGGACATTTGCCGCAGCCCCCGCGCATACCAATGTACGGCTCTATGGCGACGAAAACCCGCTGGATGCGCCCGGCTTCGAGAGCAAGGTAAAATTGCTGGCCGAAATCGACGCCTATGTCCGCGACCGGGATCCGCGGGTGCGACAGGTCACGGTCAGCCTCGGCGCCACCTGGCAGGTGGTGGAGGTGCTGCGTCCCGATGGCGAAAGCTATCGCGACGTCCGCCCGCTGGTGCGTGTCAATATCTCGGTGGTTGCCGGCCAGGGCGATCGCCAGGAAAGCGGCAGCAAGGGCTACGGCGGCCGCGAAGGCTATGCGCGCTTCATCGAGACCAAGGCGTGGCGCGAGGCCGCCGAAGGTGCGATCCGCGAAGCGCTGGTCAACCTCGAATCGGTGCCGGCCCCCGCCGGCGAAATGGATGTCGTGCTGGGCTCCGGCTGGCCCGGGGTGATGCTGCACGAGGCCGTCGGCCACGGGCTCGAGGGTGATTTCAATCGCAAGCAGACATCGGCCTTTGCCGGCCTGATGGGGCAACAGGTCGCGGCCAAGGGCGTCACCGTGGTCGATGACGGCACCATGGCGTCGCGGCGCGGCTCGCTGTCGATCGACGACGAGGGGACGCCGACCAGCCGCACCGTGCTGATCGAGGACGGCATCCTGGTCGGCTATATGCAGGACCGCCAGAACGCCAGGCTGATGAACATGAAGCCAACCGGCAACGGCCGCCGCCAGAGCTATGCCCATGTGCCGATGCCGCGGATGACCAATACCTACATGCTGGCGGGTAGCCGCGACCCCGCGGAAATCCTGGCCTCGGTCAAGAACGGCATCTATGCCGCGAATTTCGGCGGCGGCCAGGTCGATATCACTTCGGGAAAATACGTATTCCAGTGCACCGAGGCCTACCGAATCGAAAACGGCAAGATCGGCGCACCGCTGAAGGGCGCCATGCTGATCGGCAACGGGCCGACCGACCTGCATCGCATCACCATGATCGGCAACGACCTGGCACTGGATTCCGGCATCGGCACCTGCGGCAAGAACGGCCAGGGCGTGCCCGTCGGTGTCGGCCAGCCGACGCTGCGAATGGAACGCATTACGGTCGGAGGAACGGGCGGATGAGCGTCGATACCGAATCGGTTGTTTCGAAAGCGGCTGGCTGGCGTGGCCAGTTGGCTCAGCTCGCCGCCATCGTATTGGTGGTTTTCCTGGCCAAGGGCGCGCTGGCCGAGCCGTTCTACGTCCCGTCGGGTTCGATGGAACCGACCCTGCTGATCGGCGACGCGCTGCTGGCCTCGAAATATCCTTACGGCTACAGCACCGCCTCGCTGCCGATCCAGATCAACCTGCCGGAGACCAGGCGGATATTCGGCGCGACGCCGAAGCGCGGCGATGTCGTGGTATTCCGCTGGCCCGGCGACCGTTCTCAGGCCTGGGTCAAGCGCGTCGTCGGGCTGCCCGGCGATCGCATCCAGATGCGGCAGGGCCAGCTTTTCATCAACGATCATGCGGCGACCCTGAGGCCCGATGGGATCGGCGAAGCCGAAGACGACAACGGCGGATCCGAACCCGCGCACCGCTATATCGAGACGCTGCCGGGCGGAGTCTCCCACGAGATCTTCAAGCTTTACGACAATGGCAGACTCGACAACACGCCGGAAGTGACCGTGCCGCCGGGCCGCCTTTTCGTGATGGGCGACAACCGCGACAACTCCGCCGACAGCCGCGTTCCGGTCCGCGAGGGCGGCGTCGGGCTGTTGCCGATGGATGATCTGGTCGGCCGCGCCGACGCCGTGGTCGGATCGTGGGACCTCGGCATGCGCAGCCGGCCGGTATGGACCTGGCTGTCGGGCTTTCGCGTGGCGCGGTTCTTTACGGCGGTGCATTGAACGGACGCCGCCGGCCTTCGCAGAGGCGGCTGCAGGCGGCGCAAGCGGCGACCCGGCAACTTGATGCCCCCCGAGGCCGTGATCGGTTGCCATGGATACCGACGCGTTTCTCGCCGCAGCGCTGCGCAATCCGGCCCATCAGGCCATTGCCGATGAATTATTGCGACTGGCGCTGCCGGATGCCTGGATCGTCGCCGGTTGCCTGGTGCAGACGGTGTGGAATGCGCTGACAGGCCGCACGATCGATTACGGCATCCAGGATTACGATGTTTTCTACTTCGACCCCGATACGTCATGGGAGGCCGAGGACGCCGTGATCCGCCGCCTGCAGGACCGGCTGCCAAAACTCGGCGCCGGGATCGAGGCCCGCAATCAGGCGCGCGTCCATCTCTGGTATCGGGAAAAACACGGATTACCCTACCCGGCGCTGCAAGCTTCGACACAGGGAATCGACCGCTTCCTGACCAAAAACACCCAGGTCGGAATTCAACGCACGCCGCGCGGCTTCGATGTCTACGCGCGGAACGGATTTGACGATATCGCCCGCATGGTCGTCCGACCCAATCCCGGCCCCAATTTCTCGGCGACAAATTTTGCGGCCAAGGCCGCACGCTGGAAAATGCTGTGGCCGGAAATCACGGTGCTGACGCCCGACGCCCGTGGATGACGCCGCGAAAACGGCGCTATCGCACCACCCCCGAGATGAAACCCGGCTTGCGCCTTGGCGGCTTGATCTCTTTCTTCAGGAAGCAGTGGGCGTGTTCTCCGACATATCCCGGCCGCGCATAGGTCCAGGCCCGGCATTGCTTGTCGCCGGCGCAGGCCGCCTTGCAGGCCTCGTCGCCTTCGCCGCTCTTGATTTCGAAATTGTGGTAGTCGCCGCCGAAACGGTCGATCGAGGTCTCGATCGACCCATTGCGCGGTTCCACCACGCCGGCGCCGCGCACGCCTGAAACGCAACAGGAATCCTTGACCCGTGGCGGCACGCTGCTCTTCAGCCAGCACACCGCGCCGCTGGCGATATCGGTCGGATAGCTGAAGCTCCAGGCCCGGCAGCGCCGGTCGCGCTCGCACACCAATGCACAATCCAACGGATCGCCCGAGGCGACCGGCGAGCTTTGATAGTCGCCTCCCGGACGGTCGAAATTGGCCTGCGCCATCGCCGGTCCCGTGGCTGCGGCGGGCGCCGCAACAGCCAGCGTCACCAAACACGCCCTGAGCAGGCGGCCTCCCCACATTTGCGATTGCTTTCGACTGACTGGGCATCACCGCCGTTCGCGGGGCGCCATTTGATCGCCATCAACCTGTACGGTGGATGAACGGCGCCAAAACCGCCCACCGGGCCAGCCTAGAAGGCGTATTCCTCGTAGGCCGGCTCCACCGAGCCATGCCAGGGGCCGTGGAATTTCTCCAGCATCTCCTCCGCCGGGGTGCGCCCGGAGTCGATGATCCGCTGCAGCGGCTCAAGATGACGGCTCTCGTCACGGCCGAGGTGATCGATGCGGCCGCGCCGCCGCAGCCCTGCGTGCGACAGCGCCAGGCATTCCTTGGCGATTTCGAACAGATAGCGGTCCCTGATCCGGGCCTTGAAGCCGAGTCTCGGCACGTCATCGCGCAATGCCTGACGCTCCCCCGCATTCCAGTTCTTGGCGATGTCCCAGGCGGCGTTCAGGCTGGTGTCGTCGTAGAGCAGCCCGACCCAGAACGCCGGCAGCGCCGGCAGCCGCCCCCACGGCACCCCGTCGGCGCCGCGCATTTCCAGATAGCGTTTCAACCGTACTTCCGGAAAGATCGTCGAAAGATGGTTGGCCCAATCCGACAGCGTCGGACGCTCGCCGGGAAACGCGGGATGCCGGCCGGCGAAGAACTCGCGGAACGACGATCCGGCGACATCGATATAGGCATCGCCGCGCTTGACGAAATACATCGGCACATCCAGCGCATAGTCGACCCAGCGCTCGAACCCCATGCCGTCCTCGAACGCCCAGGGAATCATCCCGGAACGGGCATTGTCGGTATCGCGCCAGATCTCGGAGCGGAACGACAGGAAGCCGTTGGGCTTGCCCTCGGTGAACGGCGAGTTGGCGAACAGCGCGGTGGCCACCGGCTGCAGCGCCACCGAGACGCGCAGCTTCCTGACCATGTCGGCCTCCGACGAGAAGTCGAGATTGGTCTGCACCGTGCAGGTCCGGTACATCATGTCGAGGCCGTATTTGCCGACCTTCGGCATGTAGCCGGTCATGATCCTGTAGCGGCCCTTGGGCATGACGGGAATCTGCGCACGCGTCCATGTCGGCGTCATGCCGAGCCCGAGAAACCCGATGCCGAGCGGAGCGGCAATCTCGCGCACCTGCGCCAGATGCGCCATCAGCTCGGCCTGGGTTTGATGCACCGTCTCGACCGGCGCGCCGGACAATTCGAATTGCCCGCCGGGCTCCAGGGAAATCGCGCCGCCGCCGGTGACGTCGTAGAGGCCGATGATGTTGTCACCTTCCATGATCGGCTCCCAGCCGAGCAGCAGCTTCATGCCTTCCAGCAGCGCGCCGATGCCGCGGGCGCCTTGGTAGCCGACCGGCTGATGCCCCTGAAGCGTGAACGGCGTTTTTTCGTGTTCGGTACCGATCCGGAACTCGGACACCGGCTTGACGCCGGCTGCCAGCCACGCCACCAACTCGTCGCGCGACTGCAACGGCGTCATATCGATCTGGTCACGCGCCATGAAAAATCCGGATGAAAGGCGCTTCGACCGAATGCGCGCGGTGTCGGGGTTGTCTCCGGACCAACCGGGCCGGCGACGCTGGAGCTGAAAACAATATCATCGTGCGGGCACGCCGTCTCTTGCGGCGAGCGCCTGCGCCTCGTCGCACGAGCAGCCCAGCAGGTCGAGCAGATCGCAGAGTTTCATGGCATCGGCGTCCGACAATTTCGAGCCAACGTGCTTTTCGATCGCGGCGGAATAGGCGCTCCACATCTTCTTCTGCAGTTCGCGTCCGCTCTCGGTGATCTCGACGAACTGACCGCGCTTGTCGATCTTGCACTCGCGGCGCACCGCCAGTCCCTCGTCCACCAGCCGGTCAATCAGCCGCGACGTCGAATATTGCGGGATCAGCATCTGCTTTTCGAGCTCGACCGGGCGCATTTCGCCCGAAGGCGCGCGCGACAATTCGACCAGCGCATCATACCAGGCCAGCGGCGGGAAGCCGGCCCTCTTCAAATCCTGCTCGACGGCGTCGAGCACCCGGCCCTGGATCCGCATCAGGCGAATCCAGGCTGCCGTCGCTTCGGACGATGGTCTACGTTTCATGACAACGCCCATACCTGGCATTCATCTCTGGGGCCTCGAACCGCGATTCGCCTGCATCGGTACGGGTCCGGGTGGGAATTTGTATTGGCAAGGGTGGCGGCGAAATGGGAAAATAGCGGCAGGCCACCCTAGCCCAATAAATGCATCTGCATCAATCTTGACAATTTGATGCAGATGCATTTAAACCCCGGTTTCAATCACCAATAATTCACAGGAAGGAAATTCCGATGAAACTGTATTATTCGCCCGGAGCCTGTTCGCTCTCCCCCCACATCGCGTTGCTGGAAGCGGGCATACCTTACGATCTGGTCAAGGTCGATCTGAAGGCCAAGAAGCTCGAGAACGGCGACGATTACCTGAAGATCAATCCGAAGGGCCAGGTGCCGGCGCTCGGCCTCGATGACGGCGAAGTGGTGACCGAGGGTCCCGTCATCGTGCAGATGATTGCCGACAAGGCCGCTGCCAAGAACCTCGCACCCGCCCGCGACAGTGCCGAACGCTACAAGCTGCAGGAGTGGCTCAACTTCATCACGGGGGAGCTGCACAAGAACTTCGGCCCGCTGTTCAGCCCGGTGCTGGCCGACGACGCCAAGGCGTTCTTCAAGGATCGGGTGATGGGCAAGTTCAAATATGTCGACGGCATGCTGGCCGGCCGCGATTACCTGATGGGCAAGCAGTTCACCGTCGCGGACGGCTACCTGTTCACGATGCTGTGCTGGGCCGACCGGATGAAGTTCGACCTCTCGGCCCTGCCGAACCTTTTGGCCTACAAGACCCGGGTCGCCGCCCGCCCGATGGTCCAGCAGGCCCTGACCAAGGAAGGCCTGCTGAAGGCGGCGTGAGCTTTCACAGCCGGCAATGAAACCCAGGGCCGGATCGATGATCCGGCCCTTTTTTCGGACCGCTGCAGTTCAAGCCGCGGCCAGCTTCTTCGGCGGGAAGCGGCCGTAGAAGGTCTCGCCCTTGGCCGCCATCTCGATCAGCAGCTTCGGCGGGGTGAAGCGCGGGCCATATTTGGCCTCGAGCTTGTGGCAAAGCGCGACGAAATTCTTGGTGCCCATGAAGTCGATATAGGACAGCGTGCCGCCGGTGAACGGCGCAAAGCCGAAGCCGAGGATCGAGCCGACATCGGCTTCCCGCGGATCGGTAATGACGTGGTCTTCGACGGTGCGCGCCGCTTCCACCGCCTGCACCACCAGGAAACGCTGCTTCAATTCCTCAATGTCGAGCGTGTCCGGGTCGAGATGCTTCGGCTGCAACCCGCTCAATTCCGGCCACAGGCTCTTCTGGCCCTTGCCCTTCTCGGGATAGTCGTAAAATCCCTTGCCGTTCTTGCGGCCGAAGCGGCCCTGCTTCTCGACCATCTCGACCAAGAGCTTCTTCTGGGTCTGGTCGATGGCATTGGCGCCGAGATCGGCCTCGGTCGCCTTCATGATCTTGAGCACGAGATCGAGCGCCACCTCGTCGGACAGCGAAAGCGGTCCGACCGGCATGCCGGCCATCCTGGCGGTGTTCTCTATCATCGCCGGCGGCACGCCTTCCATCAGCATTTCCAGGCCTTCGGCGGTGAAGCGCAGCACGCAGCGATTGGCGAAGAAGCCGCGCGAATCGTTGACCACGATCGGGGTCTTGCCGATCAGGCGCACATAGTCCAGCGCCGTGGCCAGGGCGACGTCGCCGGTGTTCTTGCCGACGATGATCTCCACCAGCATCATCTTCTCGACCGGCGAGAAGAAATGGATGCCGATGAACTTGCTCTGGTCCTTGAACTCCTCGGCCAGCGAATTGATCGGCAGCGTCGAGGTGTTGGAGGCGAAGATCGCATCGGGTTTGAGCAGCGGTTGCGCCTTGGCATAGGTTTCCGCCTTGACCTTGCGGTCCTCGAACACCGCCTCGATGACGAGATCGCAATCCTTCAGCACGCTGTAGTCGGCGGTGGCGCTGATCCGCGACAGGATGGCATCGCGGTCGCTTTCCTTGGCACGGCCCTTGGCGATCAGGTCGTCGATGACCGATTTGGCGTGACCCTTGCCCTTGTCGGCGCTCTCCTGGTCGCGGTCGATCAGCACCACGTCGATGCCGGCGCGCGCCGAGACATAGCCGACGCTGGCGCCCATGAAGCCCGCGCCGATGATCGCCAGTTTCTTGACCCTGGTCGGCGCCACGTTGGGCGGACGCCGCGCTCCCTTGTTGAGCTCCTGCAGCGACAGGAACAGGCTGCGGATCATCGCCGCGGCTTCCTTGCTGCGCAGGATCCGGGTGAAATAACGCGATTCGACCCGCAATGCGGCGTCGATCGGCAGCTGCAGGCCCTCGTAGACGCACTGCATGATGGCGCGCGCCGCGGGATAGTTGTCGTAGGTTTCGCGGCGAAAGATCGCATTGCCGGCCGGGAACATCATCATGCCGGCCTTGGAATAGACCGGCCCGCCCGGCAGCTTGAAACCCTTCTCGTCCCAGGGAGCGACCGCCTTGCCGCCGCCCTTGATCCAGTCCTTGGCGGCCTTGATCAGCTCGCCGGCGGGCACGATGGCGTCGATCAGCTTCAGCGCCTTGGCCTTGGCGAGATTGAGCGCCTCGCCCTTGAGCAGCAACTGCATCGCATCCTGCGGCGGCACGATGCGCGGCACCCGCTGGGTGCCGCCGGCGCCCGGGAACAGCCCGACCTTGACTTCGGGCAACCCGAGCCGGGTTTTTGGATTCTCGGCGGCGACGCGGTAGTGGCAGGCCAGCGTCAGCTCGAAGGCGCCGCCGAGCGCAAGGCCGTTGATCGCGGCCGCCCAGGGCTTGCCCGAGGTCTCGATGCCGCGAAACACCAGCGAGGATTTGCGGCTCTCGTCGAACAGCATCTGATTGGCCGCCACCTCGCCTTTGGCCGCCAGCAGCTCGGTATATCTGCGGTTCATGCCTTCGAGCATCGACAGGTCGGCGCCGGCGGAGAAGGCCTCCTTGCCCGAGGTGACGACGACGCCCTTGACCGCATTGTCGGCGGAGGTCTGCTTCACGATCGCCTCCAGTTCGAGGATCGTGGTCTCGTCCAGCACATTCATCGAACGGCCCGGAATGTCCCATGTCACCAGGGCAATGCCGTCGGCGTCGGTCTCGATCTTGAAGTTCTTGAAGGCCATTGGGTTCGCTCCCTCGATGCCGACAGCCCCTGGGCGCGGCGGTTGTTTCGCAGGGTGGACAAAGGCGCTCTTCGCGCCGTGCCCACCATTCAGTCAACGCAGTCGTGGGTGGGCACGCTCGCCTTGCCCAGCCTGCGATCGCTCAGACTCTTTCGATGATGGTCGCGGTGCCCATGCCGCCGCCGATGCACAGCGTGACCAGCGCGGTCGATTTGTTGCTGCGCTCGAGTTCGTCGAGCACGGTACCCAGAATCATCGCGCCGGTGGCGCCGAGCGGATGACCGAGCGCGATTGCGCCGCCGTTGACGTTGATCCGCGCGGTGTCGATGTTGAAAGCCTGGATATAGCGGAGCACCACCGAGGCGAACGCCTCGTTCAATTCGAACAGATCGATGTCCGACAGCTTCATGCCGGACCTCTCCAGCACCTTTTTGGTCACATCCACCGGCCCGGTCAGCATCATCGCCGGCTCAGACCCGATATTGGCGAAGGCGCGGATTTTCGCCCGCGGTTTCAGGCCGGCCTTGGCGCCGGCCTCCTTGCTGCCGAGCAGCACGGCGGCGGCGCCATCGACGATGCCCGACGAGTTGCCGGCGTGATGCACGTAGTTGATGCGCTCGATTTCCGGATGCGACTGGATCGCCACCGCATCGAAGCCGCCCATCTGTCCCATGGCCACGAAGGACGGCTGCAGCTGGCCGAGCGACTGCATCGTCGTGGTCGGGCGCATGTGCTCGTCCTTGGCCAGGATGGTGAGCCCGTTGACATCCTTCACCGCGATCACCGAATTCTTGAAGCGGCCCTCGTCCCACGCCTTGGCGGCGCGCTGCTGGCTCTGCACCGCGTAGGCGTCGACGTCGTCGCGGGAAAAGCCGTATTTGGTCGCGATCAGGTCGGCCGACACGCCCTGCGGCATGAAATAGGCCGGCACCGCGATCGAGGGATCCATTGGCCAGGCGCCGCCGGAGGCGCCGATGCCGATGCGGCTCATCGATTCGGCGCCGCCGCCGATGGTCATCGCATGCTGGCCGGACATCACCTGGGCGGCGGCGAAGTTCACCGCGTCGAGGCCCGAGGCACAGAACCGGTTGATCTGGATGCCGGGCACGTCGTTGCCATAGCCGGCGCTCAATGCCGCCATCCGCGCGATGTCGCCGCCGGCTTCGCCGACCGGATCGACGCATCCCAGCACCACGTCGTCGATGCTGCCGGGCTTGATGTCGTTGCGCTCCTTCAGCGCTCTCAGCGGCGCCGTCGCCAGCGCCAGCGCGGTCACTTCGTGCAGCGCGCCATCGGGCTTGCCGCGACCGCGCGGCGTCCTGACGTGATCGTAGATATAAGCCTCGGGCATGGGGTCTCCTGGATCGATGAGATTTGTTTCGCGTCGGAATCCGTCGCGATATCGAAAGTAAGTTCAGAACGCTTCCGCGGGCAGCTCCATGGTGGTGGCGCAGCCGCTCTGGATGCGCGCCAGATGCACCGTCGTTTCCGGCAGCATCCGCTCCATGAAGAAGCGGCCGGTCACCAGCTTGGTGGTCAGATAGGGCGTCGCGCCGCCGCCCGCAATCTTGTCCCGGGCGACTTTGGCCATCCGCGCCCACATATAGGCGAAGCTGACGAGGCCGAACAATTGCATGTAATCGGTGGCGCCGGCGCCGGCATTGTCGGGCTTCATCATCGCATTCTGCATCAGCCAGGTGGTCGCCTGCTGCAGATGGCCGAGCGCGGTGCTGAGCGGCGCGACATAGGGCTTCAGAGCTTCGTCGCCGCCATGCTCGCGGGCGAAGCCGGCCACCTCGTTGAAGAACGACATCACGGCGCGGCCGCCGTCGCGGGGCAATTTCCGCCCGACCAGATCGAGCGCCTGAATGCCGTTGGCACCCTCATAGATCATGGCGATGCGGGCATCGCGTACGAACTGCTCCATGCCGTTTTCGGCGATATAGCCGTGGCCGCCATACATCTGCTGGGCCAGTACCGCATTGGAAAACCCGACATCGGTCAGCACGCCCTTCAGGACCGGCGTCATCAGCCCCATGTGATCATCGGCCTCCTGGCGATCCTTGGGGTCGCTGGAGCGGTGGGCAACGTCGCTCTTCAGCGCGGTCCACACCACCATCGCGCGCGCCGCCTCGTTGAAGGCGCGGATCGTGAGCAAGGTGCGGCGCACGTCGGGATGCACGATGATCGGATCGGCCGGCTGGTCCGGTGCCTTCGCCCCGGAAAGCGAGCGGCCCTGCAGCCGGTCGCGGGCGTAGGCGACGGCATTCTGATAGGCCACTTCGGACTGCGCGAGCCCCTGCACCGCGACGCCGAGCCGCGCCTCGTTCATCATCACGAACATGCCCTGCATGCCCTTGTTTTCCTCGCCGATCAGCCAGCCGGTGGCGCCGTCGTAATTCATCACGCAGGTGGAATTGCCGTGAATCCCCATCTTGTGTTCGATCGAGCCGCAGGACACGCCGTTGCGGCCGCCCAGCGATCCGTCGGCATTGACCAGGATCTTCGGCACCACGAACAGCGACACCCCCTTGATGCCGGCCGGCGCGCCTTCGATCCGCGCCAGCACCAGATGGATGATGTTTTCCGCCAGATCGTGCTCGCCGGCGGAGATGAAGATCTTGGTTCCGGTGATCTTGTAGCTGCCGTCGGCCTGTTTGACGGCCCGGGTCCGCAGCAGGCCAAGGTCGGTGCCGCATTGCGGCTCGGTCAGATTCATGGTGCCGGTCCATTGTCCGGACACCATCTTCGGCACGAACATCTTCTTCTGGTCGGGCTTGCCGTGCACGATCAAGGCGGCGGTGGCCCCCATGGTGAGCCCGCCATACATCGAGAACGCCATATTGGCCGAGCATTGGAATTCGTTGACCGCCTGGCTCAGCGTGACGGGCAGGCCCTGTCCGCCATATTCCGCCGGCGCCGACAGACCGAGCCAGCCTCCCTCGGCGACCTGGCTGAACGCCTCCTTGAAGCCCTTCGGGGTGGTCACGCTGCCGTCGTCATGGCGGATACAGCCCTCGAGATCGCCGACGCGGTTGAGCGGCTGCAACACCTGTTCGCTGAGTTTCGCCGCCTCCGACAGGATCGCCTCCCGCACGTCGGTCGAGGCGTCGCTGAAGCCGGGCAGATTGTCGTAGCGGTCGATCTGAAACACGTCGTTGAGCAGGAAACCGACGTCTTCCAGGGGAGCTTTGTAGATCGGCATGATGTCCTCTCGGCTGGGCTGGCGGGCCCCCTTTAGGGAAGATTTTGCAGCGCAGCAATCGTTCAGTTGCAAAATTGGACCTTAGACGGTTCCGGTGGCCGCCGTCAGCCATTGCGACAATCTGACCGCCGCGGCTGGCGGCCGCAGCCCGCAAAATCGGTCAATTTCGCCGTCAGGGCAACTTTCCCCGCCCGGAATCCGAATCCTTAACCGCTTATTTACCGTAACACGAAAAAGTCGATGCCAGAGGCAGACGACCTGCGCTGAATTCGATTGTGTCTTCTCGAGGGGACGCGCGGGGAGGCTGAAGGCGCAAGGCGCACCGAAGTCGGAACCGGACGAGAGCATGAATTCGCGCGTATCGTGGAGTGTTGAAGGCATCGATCCGTCCGTTCGCGAGAGGGCCGAGGCCGCCGCGCGCCGGGCCGGCATGTCGCTGAGCGACTGGCTCAATTCCACCATCGGCGATTCCGCCCCACCGAACTTTCGTGCGGCGCCGGAGCAACGGCCACTGCCGCCGAGCCGGGAGAGCCAGGACGTCGCGGACATTCACCAGCGGCTGGATTCCATCACCCGCCAGATCGAGCAGATCTCGCGTCCGGCGCCGCGCAGCGAAGCGCCGCGCAGCGACACCGGGCGCAACGAGCCGGGCGTCGCGCGGCAATTGAACGACGCCATCTCGCGCCTCGACGCCCGTCTGGCGCAGATTTCCAGTCCCGCCCCGGCGAAAAGAGCCCAGCCCCAGGATTCGCAGCGCCAGGTCGACATGGTCGAGCGCGCCGCCACCCAGGTCTATCGCGCTTCCCCGCCGATCAGCCCGGCGTCGCTGGATTTCGCGATCGCGGAAATCGCCGCCCGCCAGAGCGAACTCGACAGCACCGCGCCGCGGCAATTGCCGCCGCGCAGCGCCCCCCCGGTGGCGCCGACCGCGCCGATGGCGTCGACGGCGCCGGTGGCGACGGCGGGGCCGGATTTCTCCAGCCTCGAGCGTCACCTTTTCAAGATCACCAGCCAGATCGAGGCGCTGCGGCGCCCCGACGGAATCGAGCAGTCGATCGCCGCGTTCCGCGGTGAATTGACCGAGATCCGGCACGCCATCACCGAGGCGATGCCGCGCCGGGCGATCGAATCGATCGAGAACGAGATCCGCTCGCTGTCCCGCCGCATCGACGACACGCGGCAGAGCGGCAGCGACGGCCAGGCGCTTGCCGGCATCGAACGTGCGCTGAACGAAATTCGCGAAGTGCTGCGCTCGCTGACGCCCGCCGAGCAGCTCGCCGGCTACGACGAGGCGATCCGCAATCTCGGCGCCAAGCTCGACCTGATCCTGCGCGCCAACGACGATCCCACCACCATCCAGCAGCTCGAAGGCGCCATCGCGGCACTCCGTGCCATCGTCTCCAATGTGGCCTCCAACGAGGCGCTGGGCCGGCTCAGCGATGACCTCCACATCCTGTCCTCCAAGGTCGATCAGCTCGCCCGTTCCGGTGACAACAGCGGTTCCTTCGCGATGCTCGAACAGCGGATCGCCGCGCTGACATCGACGCTGGAAAACCGCGAGCGGGCGTCGGCCAGCGAAGGCACCGAGCATCTCGAGGCCGCGCTGCGGGCATTGTCCGACCGCCTCGACCGCATGCCGGTCGGCAGCGACAGCGCCTCCGCCTTCGCGCATCTCGAACAGCGCGTGACGTATTTGCTCGAACGCCTGGAGGCGTCTTCGGAGCACCGCTCCGGCTATCTCGGGCGGGTCGAGGACGGCCTGCAGGATATTCTGCGCCATCTTGAAACCCAGCATGCGAGCTTTGCCGCGCTCGCCGAGAACAGCCGGAATGCGGCAGCGCCGCCTGACAGCGGCCTGGCCGATATCGTCAAGCGCGAACTGTCCGATATCCGGTTCAACCAGTCGGAAGCCGACCGCCACACCCAGGATTCTCTCGAAGCCGTTCACAACACCCTCGGCCATGTGGTGGATCGGCTGGCGATGATTGAAGGCGATCTGCGCAATGGGCGTCCCGCGCCGGCTGCGTGGCAACAGGACGCCCCGCCGGTCCCACCGCCAGCGGCAGCCCCCCGGGTCGCGACGCCGCCGCAAGCCAGGCCCGAATTGCCCAATCCCGCCGCGGCACAGGAGCACTTCGCCGCCGCGCCGCGGGAGTTCCAGGTCGCCCCGATGGCTGTGCCTGCCGCAGCCGCCATCGCGCCGCGCGCCATCAGCGAAATCCTGGAGCCGCATACCGCCGCGCCGCGCCCCGCGATCGCGCCGGATCTGCCGCCCGATCACCCGCTCGAGCCAGGCACCCGGCCGAGCGCGCGTCCGGCTTCGCCATCGGAGCGCATCGCCGCTTCCGAGAGCGCCATCAGCGAAATCTCGGGCACCCCGCACGAACAGGCCAGCACATCGAACTTCATTGCCGCGGCACGTCGGGCCGCCCAGGCGGCCGCCGCGGCGCCGGCGGGCGACAAGGCCGCGCGCGGCCCGCTCAAGGAGCCCGGCCGCGACAAGGCCAAGGATGCTTCCAAGGAACCATCGACGATCAGCTCCAAGATCCGCTCGCTGCTGGTCGGCGCCAGCGTGGTCGTCATCGTGCTCGGCACCTTCAAGATGGCGATGACGCTGCTCGACGGCGGTAGCGTGCTGCAACTGCCCGGCATGGAGAATTCCAGCGCACCGCCCCCGGCCCAACCACCCGCGGAAGACGGCGCCAAGCCGGCGATGCCGGCTCCGGCAGCACCTTCGATGACTTCGCCTACTCCCATTGGCCGGCAATCGCTCAACGGCGCGGCGCCGGAGCTTTCCGAGTCCACCGCCTCGATTCCAATCCCGCAATCGACCGCCGATGCCTCGCCGGCGCCGGGCAACGATATCACCGCCACGATTCCGGCGGCGCCGGCGGCACCCGCCGGCGGTAAACTCCCGTTGGTGCAGATTCCGCCCAGCGAAAGGTTGCCGGACAGCATCGGCGGACCGCTGCTCCGCGCCGCCGCCCTCAGGGGCGATCCTGCCGCGGCCTATGAGATCGGCGTGCGCTACGCCGAAGGCAAAGGCGTTGCTTCGAATCTCGATGAGGCCGCGAAATGGTATGACCGCGCCGCGCAGGCCGGCGTGGTGCCGGCGATCTTCCGGCTGGGGACCCTCTACGAAAAGGGCCTGAGCGTGAAGAAGGACCTCGATATCGCACGGCGCTATTACATGCAGGCCGCCGAACGCGGCAACGCCAAGGCGATGCACAATCTGGCGGTGCTCGACGCCGATGGCGGCGGCAAGGGCGCCAATTACAAGAGCGCGGCGCAGTGGTTCCGCAAGGCGGCCGACCGCGGCGTCGCCGACAGCCAGTTCAATCTCGGCATCCTCTACGCCCGCGGCATCGGCGTCGAACAGAACCTGGCCGAATCCTTCAAATGGTTCAGCCTCGCCGCGGCGCAGGGCGACGCGGATTCGGTTCGCAAGCGCGACGATATCGCCAAGCGGCTCGACCCGCAGTCGCTCGCGGCGGCGAAGCTGGCGATCCAGACCTTCACGGCGGAACCGCAGCCTGACGACGCCGTCAACGTTCCGAGCCCGCCCGGCGGATGGGACAGCGCGCCGGCCACGGCGGCAAAGCCGGCGGCAAGACCGGTTTCGACCAAGCGCGCCGCCCGTTAATCCGAATCATTCACCACGTCACGCGTTGGGCGGCGGTCGGCGAGAAAAACGTCCGGGCCTGCGGATTCTCTAATCCCGGCGATCGGCGATTTCGGTTATGCAGGGGCGCGGCCGTTGATCCGCGCTTCCGAAGCAACCATGCCGCGAGCGGCTTCGGCCGGCCTCAAGGCTAGCTAAAGCAGGCGCGCGTGCAGCTTTACCTTCCGATCGCCGACATTCCGGTCAATGTTTTCCTCATCCTGGCGATGGGCGCGGCGGTTGGTTTCGTGTCCGGCATGTTCGGCATCGGCGGCGGCTTCCTGATGACGCCGCTGCTGATCTTCATCGGCATCGCGCCCGCAGTCGCGGTCGCTTCGGTCGCCAGCCACATCGCCGCCTCGTCATTTTCCGGCGCGATATCCTACTGGCGCCGCCGCGCCATCGATCCGGCCCTGGCAATGGTGCTGCTGAGCGGCGGCAGCATCGGCACTGCGCTCGGCGTGTGGACCTTCACGCTGCTGCGCTCGCTCGGGCAGCTCGACCTCATGATTGCGCTGTCCTACGTCGTGCTGCTGACCGCCGTCGGCAGCCTGATGTTCTGGGAGGGGCTGCGCGCCATTCTGCGGGCGCGGCGCGGCATGTCGGTACCGATGCGGCGGTCCGGCAGCCATGGCTGGATCCACGGATTGCCGCTCAAGATGCGTTTCAAGCGCTCCAAGATCTATCTGTCGGTGATTCCCATCATTGTCGTCGGGCTGGTGATCGGCTTTATCGGCGCGGTGATGGGCATCGGCGGCGGCTTCATCCTGATCCCGATCATGATCTATCTGCTGCGGGTGCCGACCGCCACGGTGATCGGCACCTCGATGGTGCTGACCCTGGTCACCATGGTGTTCGCCACCATGCTGCACGCCATCACCAACCATCTCGTCGATGCCGTGCTGGCGCTGATCCTGATGATCGGCGGGGTCACCGGCGCGCAGTTCGGCGCCCGCGCCGGCCAGAAAATTCGCGGCGAGCATCTGCGGCTGTTGCTCGGGCTCCTGATTCTCGCGGTCGGAATCCGCTTTGCGGTCGAACTGGTGATTCGCCCCGACGATCTCTTCACCATCCGGGAAACCGGAGGTGCCGGATGATCGCACGTCGTTCGCTCGCCGTGGCCGGCGTCGTGCTGGCGCTGGGCGCGGCCCTCGCGATCGGGCCCGCCCGGGCCGAGCGGCTGATCGTGTCGGTCTCGAACCATCGCGTCACCGTGACGCCGAACTATTCCGGCGAAGAACTGGTGCTGTTCGGCTCGGTCGAAAAGGACGCTTCGACCGCGGCTCGGCGCGGCAATTACGATCTGGTCGTGACCGTCAGCGGCCCGCGCGCCGACATGGTGACGCGGCGCAAGGAGCGCAAATTCGGCATCTGGGTCAACACCGACTACCGCGAATTCCTGAAAGTGCCGACCTATCTGGCGTTGTTTTCCAACCGGCCGTTCGACGCCATCGCTTCGCCCGACGTCGAGCGGCGGCAGCAGCTCGGTCTCAACAATGTGCTGCTGACCCAGCGCGTCGGCTCGGACTATGCCGACGTGGTGCCGAACGACGCGTTCCGCAGCGCCTTCGTGCGGCTGCGCTCCGAACGGGGGCTCTATCGCGAGGCGACCTCGGCGGTGACGTTCCTGACGCCGACGCTGTTCCGCACCGACATTCCGCTTCCGGCGGAGGTGCCGATCGGGACCTATGACGTCGAGATCAAGCTGTTTGCCGATGGCGCCCTGGTGACCCATGCCGATACCACGTTCGAAATCGTCAAGGTCGGTTTCGAGCAGTTCGTCGCCACCAGCGCCCGCCAGAACGGCTTCCTTTACGGCCTGGTAACAGCGTTGATGGCGTTGATGACCGGGTGGATGGCTTCGATCGTGTTTCGCAAGGACTAGCCACCTTTGGACAAGGCGTCCTCCCGGCGGCGCTGCCGCGCGGTGGCGGAGCGCCGAGCGCTGTTACGCAAAGCCCGACAGCGCACCGGCGGCGGCCAGCAGCGCGACCACGATCCAGGGCGGCAGCTTCCAGACCGTGAGCAGCAGGAAGCCGGTGAGCGCGATGGCGAAATCGCGCGGCGTCAAGACCGCGCTGGTCCATACCGGGCTGTACAGCGCCGCGGCCAGGATGCCGACCACGGCGGCGTTGGTGCCGCGCATGGCGGCCTGGGCCGCCGGGCGGACACGCATCGCATCCCAGAACGGCAACATGCCGTAGACCAGCAGCATGCCCGGGAGCAGCAGCGCGACCAGTGCGATGGCTGCCCCCGCGAGACCATTCGGCGCCGGCCCCATCACCGCGCCGAGATAGGCCGCGAAGGTGAACAGCGGCCCCGGCACCGCCTGGGCCAATCCGTAGCCCGCCAGGAAGGTCTCATTGCTCACCCATCCCGGCGTGACGACCTGGGCCTGAAGCAGCGGCAGCACGACGTGGCCGCCGCCAAACACCAGCGCGCCGGAGCGGTAGAAGGCGTTGAACAGGGCGAGAGCTTGCGGGCTGCTCGCCGTGGCAAGCACCGGCGGGATCAACAGCAGGGCCGCGAACAGCACCAGCGCGACGCCGCCGCCGAACCGCGAGACCGGAAAGTCCAGACGTCCGGTCACCGCCGCGACTTCTCCGCGGCAGAGCCAAAGACCCGCACAGGCCCCGAGCGCGATCGCGGCGATCTGCGCCGGCGAGCCCGCGAAGAACACGGTGATCGCGACCGCGGCCAGCGCGATGCCGGCGCGGCCCCGATCCGGAGCAAGGGTCCGCGCCATGCCCCAAATGGCCTGGGCGACGACGGCGACCGCGACCAGCTTGAGGCCGTGCAGAAAGCCTTCGGCAACCGGTCCCTTGAACGCGGCCGCCCCCGTCGCAAAGGCGAACAGGATCAGCGCCGAAGGCATCGTGAAGGCGAACCAGGCTGCCAGCCCGCCAACGAGTCCGTTGCCGCGCAGGACACCCAGGGAAAAGCCGACCTGGCTGGAAGCCGGTCCCGGCAGGAACTGGCACATCGCCACCAGATCGGCGTAGCCGGCTTCATCGATCCATCGCCGGCGCACCACCAGTTCGTCGCGAAAATAGCCGAGATGCGCGATCGGGCCGCCAAACGACGTGACACCGAGCTTGAGAAAGACCCGAAACACCTCGCCGGGCCCGCCGCGAACGTCAGCATTGTCTATGCAGCGATCGCGACCCTTGGCCTCGCCATTGGCGGGCGGGGAACTCTGCATCGACCTCTCCTCCGGCTGGCATGCTTGCGATGCCCGCGTGGCTCAGGAACAGCGCGAGGCGGCGATGCTGTGCAGCCTGGCATCGCCGAGCACATGCGCCATCAGACCAGGCGCCGGGAACAGCTTGGCAAACGCCTGGTCGCGGATGCTGAGGCCGCCGGCATAGGCGCCGAACGCCGGCATCACCGCGCGCTCGCCGTCGCAGGCAAAACACCGCCGCTCCAACGAACGTCCGCGTGTCGCCACCCTCGCCTTCGGATGCAGATGACCGGCGATTTCACCGGCGGCACCGGTCGGCTGGTGGCGAAACGCGATTCCGCCGATCGCCACTTCGCTGGCGACCACGCCGCCGAGGTCGGATGGCAGCGCCGGATCGTGATTGCCCGATATCCAGATCCAGTCGCGCCGCGTCTGCAGCGCCGCAATGGCGTCGCGATCCGGCGCCGACAGCCGGCCGTGAGCGTCGCGGTCGTGAAAACTGTCGCCGAGCGCGATCACCATGCGCGGATCATGCCGCGCGATCACCGCGGCGAGGCGGCAGAGGGTCGCCACCGTGTCATAGGGCGGCAGCAGCACGCCGCGCGCCGCAAAACTGGAGCCCTTCTCCAGATGCAGATCCGAGACCACCAGCAGGCTCTGCTCTTCCCAGAACAGCGCGCCGGAAAGGTCGGCGACCAGCGTCAGCCCCGCGACATCCATGGTCGCGATTCGCCCAGCCGGTAGCCTGTCCTGCAGAAACTGCCCGTGCGCCGTCACAGCCTACCCCGTCGCCTCCTTGACCAGCTCATTGGCGGCTTCCGCCAGCAGTTCGTCGGAGGCCTCGCCATAGACCTGTTCGCGGCCGATTTCCAGCATCACCGGCACCGCCAGCGGTGAAACCCGATCCAGCTCCTGGTGGATGATTCGCCCCTTGATTCGCAACAGCATATCACTGAGGCGGCGGATATCGAGCAGCCCGGTGGCGGCGTCGGCGCGGGCGGCGCGCAACAGCACGTGATCCGGCTGATGCTTGCGCAATACGTCGTAGATCAGGTCGGTCGAGAACAGCACCTGGCGCCGGGTTTTTTCCTCGCCGGTGAAGCGCCGCGCGATCATCCCGGAAATGATCGCGCAGCTGCGGAAGGTGCGCTTCATCAGCGCGGATTCCGCCAGCCACGCCTCGAGATCGTCGCCCAGCATATCGGCATCGAACAGCGCCCGCAGATCGAGCCGGCCCTGCCGGATCATCGCCGACACGTCGCCGAGCCCCCACACCGCCAGCGCATATTCATTGGCGGCAAATCCGAGCGGCCGGGCGCGGGCGCGCTCGAGCCGCCGCGTCAGCAGCATGCCCAGCGTCTGATGCGCCAGCCGGCCCTCGAACGGATAGCAGACAAGATAGTGCTTGCCGGCGCGCGGAAAGGTTTCCACCACCAGCTCGCGCGCGCCGGGCACCCGCGACATCCGAGCCTGCAGCGACAGCCAGTCGCGCACCTGGTCCGGCAGCGCCTTCCAGGCGCGCTTATCGGCCAGCAGCTTGCGCACCCGCTCGGCCAGATAGGTCGAAAGCGGAAACTTGCCGCCCATATAGGACGGCACCTTCGCATCCTTGTCGTTGGCGCGCGACACATAGACCTGATCTTCCGCCAGCGCCTCGTAGCGCACCACCTCGCCGCCGAACACGAAGGTATCGCCGATCACCAGCCCCTCGATGAAATATTCCTCGATCTCGCCGAGCATCCGTCCGCCGCGCCCCACCGCGCCGGTCGATCCCTTGTTGCCGTTGGAGCCGCCGCGCGCGCGCACCAGCCGCACCTTCAGCATCGCGTCCTCGACGATGGTGCCGACATTGAGCCGGTAGCTTTGCCGCACCCTTGGATTGGCGACGCGCCAGCGCCCGGCCTGGTCCGGCTTGATGCGCGCGAAACGTTCGTAGGTTTTCAGCGCGTAGCCGCCGCTGGCGACGAAATCGACCACGTCATCGAATTCGGTCCGGGTCAAATTCGAGTAGGGCGCCGCGGTGAGGACCTCGCCATAGAGCCGGTCGGCAAGAAACGGTTCGCCGCAGGCGCAGCCGAGCACATGCTGGGCCAGCACGTCCAGCGCGCCGGTGCGCAGCGGCGGGGTGTCCTGGGCGTTTTCCGCCACCGCCTCGATCGCCACCCGGCATTCCAGCACCTCGAACCGATTGGCCGGCACCAGCACCGCGCGCGACGGCTCGTCGAGCCGGTGATTGGCGCGGCCGATTCGCTGCATCAGCCTTGAAGAGCCCTTCGGCGCGCCGATATTGATGACGAGGTCGACATCGCCCCAGTCGACGCCGAGGTCGAGCGACGAGGTGCAGACCACGCCGCGCAGCCTTCCCGCCGCCATGGCGTCCTCGACCTTGCGGCGCTGCGCCACATCGAGCGAACCGTGATGCAGGGCAATGGCGAGACCGTCGTCGTTGATGCGCCACAGGTCCTGGAACAGCATCTCGGCCTGGCTGCGGGTGTTGACGAACACAAGGGTGGTGGTGTTGCGCCGGATCAGGTCGTAGATCTCGCCGAGCGCATGGCGGGCGGTGTGGCCGGCCCACGGCAGCCGCTCTCTGGTGTCGAGCATCTCGACAATCGGCGCCGCGGCCCCGGTGGCGACGACGATGTCGGCGGCTGCGCCGACGCCGTCGCGCTGCGGCACCAGAAACCGCGCCAGCGATTCCGGCTCCGCCACCGTCGCCGACAGCCCGATCGCGCGCAGCTGCGGCGCCAGCCGCCACAGCCGCGCCAGGCCGAGCGACAACAGGTCGCCGCGCTTGGAGGTGACCAGCGCATGCAATTCGTCGAGCACGATGCGCTTGAGCGAGGAGAACAGGAACGGCGCATCGTCGGACGACAGCAGCAGCGCCAGCTGTTCCGGAGTGGTGAGCAGAATGTCCGGCGGATAGCGGCGCTGGCGCTGCCGCCGCGACACCGGGGTATCGCCGGTGCGGGTCTCGACCTTGATCGGCAGCCCGATTTCGGCGATCGGGGTTTCCAGATTGCGCGCGATGTCGACCGCCAGCGCCTTCAGCGGCGAGATGTAGAGGGTGTGGAGGCCGCGGCTGCTCTTTCCCTCTCCCCGCGCGCGGGGAGAGGGTGGGCCGGCCAGCGAAGCGCGCCGCGTCGGGTCAGGGGGCGTCCCGGATGGCACGACCGCTTCAGCAACGCCCTCACCCGGCTTGTTCGCTTCGCTCGCAAGCCGACCTCTCCCCGCGGGCGGGGAGAGGTTTGAATAGGTCGCGCTGAGTTCCACCAGCGTCGGCAGGAAACCGGCGAGCGTCTTGCCAGCCCCGGTCGGGGCGATCAGCAGCGCCGAACGATCGGCGCGGGCTTTTGCCAGCAGCGCCAGCTGATGGTCGCGCGGCGACCAGCCGCGGGCGGAAAACCAGCGCAGAAATCTTTCAGGCAACAAGGCGGAAGCAAGACGGTCTCGTTCAAGGATGCTCACCACCGCAGGTTAAGCCGGGCGGGCCGGCCCGGTCGAGAACTTAAAAGCCGTGTCATTTCAACCGAACAGGGGCCGATTCATCACGGTTTTGCCGCCACCGCGACCAGCCCGGGAACCGGAACATTGTCCTCATTGCGCGCCGACGAATGCTCGAGCCGGGAAAGGACGAGTCCGGCCGCCTCGATCGACGCGCGCACATGGCCGGCGGCGTGGGCGTAGCGCAGCCCCCCGCCGAGGATGACGCCGTCGCCGTCATGGGTTTCGGTGGTAAATGCCAGCACGCCGCCGGCGGTCAGCACGCGCGCGATTTCACGCAGCAGCGGAACCAGCTCTGCCACATAGACCATGGCGTCGGCGGCCAGTACGAGGTCGGCGCTGGCGTCGGGTCTGGCGCGCATTCCCTCCAGCATCCCGGTTACCTCGAGCTCGGCATAAAGCCCGCTGGCGCCGGCCTTCTCGATCATGCGCGGCGACAGGTCGATGCCGATGAATTCGTCGACCTCGTTGGCGAAGGCCGCGGCCGCAAGCCCGGTGCCGCAGCCGAGATCGATGCCGCGCCGGAAAAAGGCCGGCTTGCGTTGCGCGGCGCGCACCGACAGCACGGCCCTGAACAGCAGCGCCGGCCCGCGATAACCGAGATCGTCGACCAGCGCGGTCTCGAATTTCGGCGCGTATTGATCGAACAGCGCGCGCACATAGGCCGGCGGCATCGCCGACACCGGCTCGGCGCCGAGCCGCATCAGCCGCAGCCGCGCGCCATGCCGGTCGTCGGGGTCGGCGATCCCGGCTTTGCGGAACGCCGCGATGGCCTCGTCGCGCGCGCCGAGCTGTTGGCGAATTTCGCCCAACGTGAACCACGCCGAGGCAAAGCCCGGCGCAAGCTCGGTGGCCTGCAGCATCAGGTCGGCAGCGGCGACAAGCTCGCCCTTGCGTTGCAGATCGCGCGCAAAATCGAACCTGCGGTCGGCAATCAGATCCCCGGAAGAGAAGAATAATCGCGCAGGCATGGTCGGCAGCCGCTTGCAGGTCCGAGGGAATGCGGCGACAGGATTCCGGAGGGAACACCGTCGGCCCGGAAGACTCGAATGAGCCCCGCGCCGGACTATATAACCGGGATGCGTCCGCAAGACATCCTGATGCCCGGGCCCGCCGGGCTGTGCTGCCAGCCCGGCGGCTTCCACATCGATCCGGTGCGGCCGGTCAGCCGCGCGGTGATCACCCACGGCCATTCCGACCATGCCCGGCCCGGCCATGGCGCGGTGCTGGCGACCCAGGAAACCCTCGACATGATGCGGTTGCGCTATGGCGACAATTTCGCCGGCCGCACCCAGGCCGTCGCCTATGGCGAGGAAATGCGGCTCGGCGACGTCACCGTCAAGTTTCACCCGGCCGGCCATGTGCTGGGTTCGGCGCAGGTCGCGGTCTCCTGCGACGGCATCCGCATCGTCGCCTCCGCCGACTACAAGGACGCCCCCGATCCGACCTGCGCGCCGTTCGAACTGGTGCCGTGCGATGTCTTCATCACCGAGGCCACCTTCGGCCTGCCGGTGTTCCGTCACGGCGATGCGGCTGATGAAATCAGCAAGCTGCTGGCCTCGGTGGCGCTGTTCCCGGAACGGGCGCATCTGGTCGGCGCCTATTCGCTCGGCAAGGCGCAGCGCGTCATCGCGCTGATTCGCGCCGCCGGCTATGACGCGCCGGTCTATCTGCACGGCGCGATGGAAAAGATCACGGGCTATTACCGGAGCCGGGGCGTGGCGCTCGGCGCGCTGCGCGCGGTCAAGGGCGTGAAGAAGGCCGATCTGGCCGGCACCATTACGCTGGCGCCGCCTTCGGCCACCTCGGATGTCTGGACGCGGCGGTTTCCCGATCCGGTCACCGCCTTTGCATCGGGCTGGATGCGGGTTCGCGCCCGGGCGCGGCAGCGCGGCGTCGAGCTGCCGCTGGTGATTTCCGACCATGCCGACTGGGACGGGCTGACCGCGACCATCGCAGCAACCGGCGCCGGCGAGATCTGGGTCACCCACGGCCAGGAGGACGCACTGGTGCATTGGTGCAGGGCCAGGGGCCTCGCCGCCCGCCCGCTCGATCTGGTCGGCTATGGCGATGAGGACGAAAGCGACGCGGTGCCGGCCGCCGAGGACGCCGAGGCATGAACCGCTTCGCCGAACTGCTCGACCGCCTCGCCTATGAGCCCGGACGCAACAACAAGCTGCGGCTGATCACCAGCTACTTTCGCAGCGTCGAGGACCCCGATCGCGGCTATGCGCTGGCCGCTCTCACCGGCGCGCTGTCGTTCAAGCATGCAAAACCCGGCCTGATCCGCGACCTGATCGCGGCCCGCACCGATCCGGTGCTGTTCGCGTTGTCGTATGATTATGTCGGCGACCTGTCGGAGACGGTGGCCCTGATGTGGCCGAAGCCGGCGGATAGTGGCGACGTCGCGTTTTCGAGCTGCCCGCCTCCCCGACCCTCCCCCGCAAGGGGGGAGGGAGACGCGCAGAATATTGAGCAGCCGCCGCACAATAAGTCGAGCACGGCAGCAGCATCGGTTTCTGTTCCCTCCCTCCCTGCGCGGGAGGGTCAGGAAGGGGGATACCACGGGCAGAGCGGTCAGGAGGATCGTCAACCTCGCCACCATCACAACAACCCGCCGCCGCCGACTTTGACCGAGGTCGTGACCACGCTGCGCAGTCTCGGCAAGACCGAGCTGCCCGGGCAGCTGGCGCGCTGGCTCGACGAACTCGACGAGACCGGCCGCTGGGCGCTGTTGAAACTGGTCACCGGCGCGATGCGGATCGGGATTTCGGCGCGGCTGGCCAAGACCGCCGCGGCCGACCTCGGCGACAAGGACCCGCACGACATTGAACTGATCTGGCCGGGGCTCGCGCCACCCTATCTCGAACTGTTTGCCTGGCTGGAGGGCCGCGCGGCAAAGCCGATCAATCTCGACCCGGTTCCGTTCCGTCCGGTGATGCTGGCGCATGCGATCGAGGATGCGGATTTCGCCGGTCTCGACGCCGCCGATTTCATCGCGGAATGGAAGTGGGACGGCATCCGGGTGCAGGCGGTGTCCGGCCGCGACGCGCGCGGCCAGATGCTGGCGCGGCTGTATTCGCGCAGCGGCGAAGACATCACCGGGAGCTTTCCGGACCTCGTGCCGTCCTTGCATCTGCCCGGCGCGATCGACGGCGAGCTGCTGGTGCTGCGCGACGGCCGGGTGCAGAGCTTCAACGTGCTGCAGCAGCGCCTCAACCGCAAAGTGGTGTCGCCGAAGCTGACCAAAGACTATCCCATTCATCTGCGCGCCTATGATCTGCTCGGCGAGGGTGAAACTGATTTGCGAACGCTGCCGTTCGTCGAACGGCGCGCGCGGCTGGTGGCCTTCGTGGCCCGGCTCAACGATGCGAGAGTCGACCTTTCCGCGACCATTGACTTCGACAGCTGGGACGCCCTGACGGCGGCGCGGCGCGATCCCGGCAGCGCGGGCGCCGGCGACGATGCCGAGGCGGTCGAGGGGGTGATGCTGAAACGGCGCGACGCGCCCTATCTGCCGGGCCGCCCCAAGGGGCAGTGGTGGAAATGGAAGCGCGATCCGCACATCATCGACGCCGTGCTAATGTATGCGCAGCGCGGCCACGGCAAGCGCTCGTCCTATTATTCCGATTATACCTTCGGGGTCTGGACCTCGGGCGAGGATGGCGAACAGCTGGTGCCGGTCGGCAAGGCCTATTTCGGCTTTACCGACGAGGAGTTGCTGCAGATCGACCGCTTCGTCCGCCGCAACACCACGGAAAAATTCGGACCGGTCCGGCATGTGGTGCACGAGCCGGATCAGGGGCTGGTACTGGAAGTGGCGTTCGAGGGACTGGCGCGCTCGCCGCGGCACAAATCCGGGGTCGCGATGCGGTTTCCGCGGATCAGCCGGCTGCGCTGGGACAAGCCGCCGCGCGAGGCCGACCGGCTGGAAACGCTGGAACGGATGCTGCGGTCCGACCGTGCCGTCCCGGTTTAGCCGGATTGCGCGGCCATTGACGGCGACAGCCGGGTTCCCCATCTGCCCTGTGCTGGACTATAGTGCGGAAGCGAGTTCGCGCAGGAGAGTGTCGATGCCCAATGACGCCAGGGAACTGCCGGCGACCAATGACGGCCTGCACCGCTTTCTCGGCGGCTCGCCGCTGACGGTGGCGTTTCGGCTGATCCTGCTGTCGATCCTGGTCGGCGTGGTGCTGGCCGCCATCGGCTTCGACCCCTGGAATATCGTCAACAGCATCCGCCTGTTGTTTCAGCGGATCTGGAACCTCGGCTTTGACGCCATCAACGGCCTGTGGCGCTATTTCCTGCTCGGCGCCGTGATCGTGATCCCGATCTGGCTGTTGTCGCGGATGTTCGGCGCGCCGCGCGGCCCCTAGACCGCCGCCGGCCCGATTCATTGCCTCCGGTATCCAGGGTTACCAGCGCGGAGGTGTTTGCCATCGCCGGACCGGCGATGGTGGCGAACCTCACCACCCCGCTGATCGGGATCGTCTCGACCATCGCGATCGGACGGCTGGGCAATGCGGCGCTGCTCGGCGGCGTCGCGGTCGCCTCGGTGATTTTCGACTGCCTGTTCTGGCTGTTTGCGTTTCTGCGCATGAGCACGGTGGCCTTTACCGCCCAGGCGCTCGGCGCCGGTGAATTGGCGGAGATACGGGCGCTGCTGCTGCGCGGCCTGGTGATCGCGGCGCTGGTCGGCGCAGGCCTCGTCATGCTGCAGGTACCGCTCGCCGCGGCCTTGCTGGGCATGATCGGCGGCAGCGAGGACGTCACCCGCGCCGCCAGGGCCTATTTTGCGATCCGCATCTGGTCGGCGCCGCTGGCGCTGGCCAATTACGTCGTGCTCGGCTGGCTGATCGGCCAGGCGCGCGCCGGGCTGGCGCTGGCGGTGCAGATCGCCATCAACCTCATCAACATGGCGGCGACGGTGCTCTTCGTGCTGGTGCTCGATGCCGGAATCGGCGGCGCGGCGATGGCGGCGCTGCTGGCCGAAGCATGCGGGCTGTTGCTCGGCATCCTGATCGCCCGGCGGCTCACAAGGGCGCAACCGGCGGTCGGATGGGCCGCGCTGCTCGACCGCGGCAAGCTCCTGCGCATGCTCTCGGTCAATCGCGATATCATGATCCGCACCGCCGCCCTGATCACGGCCTTCCTGTTCTTCACCGCGCAGGGCGCGCGCTCCGGCGACCTGATCCTCGCCGCCAACGCGGTGCTGAACAATTTCCTGCTGATCAGCGCGTTCTTTCTCGACGGCCTTGCCAATGCCGCCGAACAGCTCTGCGGACGCGCCTATGGCGGCCGCGACCGCGCCGGCTTTTCCGCCGCGGTCCGGCTGGTGATGCAATGGGGGTTCGGCTTTGCGCTGGCGGTGGCGGCGGGCTACGCGCTGTTCGGGACGGCACTGATCGATGTCATGACCGCCAGCGAGGCGGTTCGGCGCGGCGCGCGCGACTATCTCTGGTTCGTGGCAGTATCGCCTCTGCTCGGCGTTTTCGCCTTTGCCTATGACGGGATCTATATCGGCGCCACCTGGGCGCGCGACATGCGCAACCTGATGGTGGCCTCGCTGCTGGTGTTTTTCATGGCCTGGCTGGCGCTGCGTTCGCAAGGCAATGCCGGCCTGTGGGGCGCCATGCTGGCCCACTACGCCGCGCGCGGCGGGTTGCAGGCGCTGCGCTATCCGGCAATGCTGCGCGCCTCGTTTCCGCAAAAGCCGCCGCCCGGCTGAGCCTTCAAGGATGAAACCCGATGCAAGTGCGATTTGTCGGCTGCGGCGACGCCTTCGGCTCCGGCGGCCGCTCCCACACCTGCTTTCATGTCACCGGCGCGCAGGTCAATTTCCTGATCGATTGCGGCGCCTCCGCGCTGCCAGCGCTGAAGCGGCTCGATATCCCGCGTGCCGATATCGACCTGGTCCTGATCACCCATTTCCACGGCGATCATTTTGCCGGATTGCCGTTTCTGCTGCTCGACGCGCAGTTTTCCCGCCGCACCCGGCCGCTGGTAATCGCCGGGCCGCCAGGAATCGAGACGCGATTGGCGCAGGTGATGGAGGCGCTGTTCGAGAATTCCTCCCGGACCAGGCAGCGCTTCGAGCTGTCGGTGGTCGCGCTCGAGCCGCTGGTGACGCGGCGCTTCGGCGCCGTCGATGTCACGCCGTTTCCGGTCGTGCACGGCGAATTCGGCGGTCCGTTCCTGGCCTACCGGGTCGAGGCCGAGGGCCGCGTCATCGCCTACAGCGCCGATACCGAATGGACGCAAACACTGGTCCCGCTGGCGCGCGACGCCGACCTGTTCATCGCCGAAGCCTATTATTACGACAAGGTCGTGAAGAACCATCTCAGCCTCAAAACGCTGGAAGCCCATTTGCCCGCGATCGGGCCGAAGCGGCTCGTGCTCACCCATATGAGCGACGACATGCTGGGTCGTCTCGATACGCTCGGCTACACCGCGGCCAGCGACGGCATGATGGTCGAGCTATAGTGGAGCGATTCCATGAACCCGACCCTATGGGTTGGGGATCTATCGTTTGTCATTCCGGGATGTGCTCTGGCCGGCGATAGCCGGGCGGAGTGCAGGCCCGGAATCCATAGCCCCTGCGGTGATTATGGATTCCGGGCTCGCTTGTGCCGCGCTTCGCGCGCGACGAGCGCCCCGGAATGACAATTGATGCGATTACAAAATCGCTCCTCTCGTCAGACCGGCCAGTCTTCGGCGGTGATGGTCGCCGCATCGGCGCCGACGATCTCGGACAGCGCGTCGCGGCCGGTGCGCAGCAGGGTCGAGGCGAGATCGCTCTTGATGGTTTCGATCAGGCCGAGCCCCTTGTAGATCAGCGACGAGTAGAGCTGGATCAGGCTGGCGCCGGCGCGGATCTTGGTCAGCGCGGCGCCGCCCGAATCGATGCCGCCGACGCCTACCAGCGGAAACGCGCCCTCGGCCCGCACATAGGTCTCGGCCACCATCCGGGTCGACAGCCGGAACAGCGGCCTGCCCGACAATCCGCCCTGCTCGGCGGCGCGGGCCTGTTCGCGCAGGCTCGAAGGCCGCGCCAGCGTGGTATTGGCCACGATCATGCCGTCGACCCGGCGCGAGCGCGCGATATGCACGACGTCGTCGAGCTCGGTGAGGCTGAGATCGGGCGCGATCTTCAGCAGCACCGGCGAATCGCCGGCGTCCTGCCGCACCCGCTCGCGCGCGTCGATCACCTTGGCGAGCAGATCGTCGAGCGCGGCGGCCTGCTGCAGGTTGCGCAGGCCGGGCGTATTCGGTGACGAGACGTTGACGGTGAAATAGCTTGCCACCGGCGCGAAGGTCTCGATCAGCCGCACATAATCGGCGACCCGGTCGGTGGAATCCCGGTTGGCGCCGACATTGACGCCGATGATGCCGCCGAGATGCGCGCGCCCGGCCAGCCGCCGCAGCACCATGTCGGCGCCGTCATTGTTGAAGCCGAGGCGATTGACCACGGCCTCGTCGCGCTCCAGCCGGAACAGCCGCGGCCGCGGATTGCCGGCCTGCGGCCTCGGCGTCACGGTGCCGACCTCGACAAAGCCGAAACCCAGCCGCAACAGGGCATCGGGCACCTCGGCATTCTTGTCGAAGCCCGCGGCCATGCCGATCGGATTGGGAAAATTCAGGCCGAAAGCCCGCACCGCCAGTTTCGGATCGTCCGGCCGCAGCCGCACCGGCGGCAGCAACCGCAGGCCCTGGATCGCCAGGCGGTGGGCGTCTTCCGGATCGAACCAGCGCATCAGCGGCAGCGAGAAGGCATCGAAGGCGCGAATCACGGCGTCAACTCCGGAAGCTCGTGCGATCCGTCGGGCCGCGCATGCAGCTCGTAGACGTTCGTGACCGCGCCGAGATCGAGGTCGCCATAGAGATGCGGAAACAGCTCGTTGTTGCGCGATGGCTCCCAGCGCAAGCTTTCGCCCAGCGCCGTGGCGTCGAGTTCAATCAGGAACAGCCCGGCCTGGCCATGGAAATGCTTGCGCGCGGTCTCGGAAAGCTGCGACGCCGTGGAAAAATGGATGAAGCCGTCCCGGGCATCGTCGGCGCTGCCGCGGTATACGCCCTGCCGCTCGGCCTCGCGCCAGGCCGAAGCCGGACAGATTTTATAGATCCTTCGCACCAGAGTTCCGATTCCAAAGTTCGCTCGTCGTTGCGTGCCCCTGATGCGAACTTGCGGATCATGGGGCATGCTTCAATGCTGGCGCGGCTGATCGAGTCCAAAGATTCCAGCGCGGCCCTCACCGGTGGATTCTGCCGCAACTTGAAATCGGCCGCACGGGGTCCGGAGTCCGTTGGTGTTTGCTCGCCTGGGATTCCCCGGAATATCCGCACCTTCGGCGACCGTATCGACGGCACCGGCGCACTTCAAGGGCAGCCTTGCGGCGCGGCCCCGCGGATTGCGGAATCCGGCGCCTTGAGGCAATAATTCCTAAATTCTGATACGGCTGAGCCATGGCCAAACCGCCCAAAGCGCCGCGCATGCTGACCCACGACCAGATCTGGGCCGCGCTGGACCGGCTTGCGGAACGCGCCGGATTGTCGGCCTCGGGGCTGGCCAGGAAGTCCGGCCTCGACCCCACCACCTTCAACAAGTCCAAGCGCGTCACCGCCGACGGCCGCCAGCGCTGGCCGTCGACCGAATCGATCGCCAAGGCGCTCGCCGCCACCGCCAGCTCCTTCGATGCCTTCGTGCAGTTGATCGGCGACGGCGCCCGCACCGTGCAGTCAGTTCCGCTGCTCGGCCTTGCCCAGGCGGCAGGCGGCGGCGCCTTCGACGACGATGGCGCCCCGGCCGGCAAAGGCTGGGATGAGTTCGGCCTGCCCGCGGGCGACGACACGCAGGCCTATGCGCTGGAAATTGCCGGCGACCAGATGCAGCCGGTCTATCGCGACGGCGACGTCCTCGTGGTTTCGCCGGCCACCCCGATCCGGCGCGGCGACCGCGTGGTGCTCAAAACCAGGACCGGCGAGCTGATGGTGCGGGAATTGAAACGCCGGACCGCCAAGACGCTGGAGCTGCGCTCGCTGAACGGCACCCAGCCCGACCGCACGCTGGCCCCCGCCGATGTGGCCTGGATCGCGCGGATCGTATGGGCCAGCCAGTAGCCTCGCCGCCATTGCCGGACGTGCTGCACGACGTGCTGGTGCCGTCGCTTCAGGTCGTGCTGTGCGGCACCGCGGCGAGCACGGTGTCCGCGAAGGCGTCGGCCTATTACGCTCACCCGCAGAACAAGTTCTGGACCATCCTGCACCAGACCCGGTTGACGCCGGAGCGACTGCAGCCGCGTCAATTTCGCGAGCTCTTGCGGTACCGAATCGGCCTCACCGACCTCGTGAAAACCCATTCGGGAATGGATCATCAGATCCGCGCCGGGTTCGGCGAGATCGCCCGGGCGCGACTGCGCGCCTCGATCCTGGATGTTCGTCCGCAGTTCCTGGCGTTCACCAGCAAGACCGCCGGGCAGAGCTTCCTCGGCGGCCGACGCCACTACGGCGAACAGGCCGAAGGGCTCGCCGGCACCCGGATCTGGATCCTGCCTTCGACGTCGGGCGCCGCCAACGGCAGCTGGCGGCCGGAGCTCTGGCACCAGTTCGCGGATCGGGTCAGGGCCGCCAATGGCGAATGAGGCCGGGCCGCCTACCCTGCCGAGCGCGCCAGCGCGCCGTCGATCATCGCGATTGCATCGGCGATGCCATAGACGGCGACGAACGAGCCGAAGCGCGGCCCCTTCTCCTGGCCCAGCAGCACCTGGTAGAGCATGTTGAACCAGTCGAGCGAGACGCCTGGCTTGCCGTCCTTGGCCTTCTTGGTATCCAGGAACGGCTCGCGGCGGCCGATCTCGTAGACCACGTTCTGGATATCCTCGGCGGAGGAATCCGGCGGCAGTTGCGACAGCGCGTCGCGCAGATCCTGCAGCGCGGCGCGCTCGACCTCGCTGGGCTCGCGGAATTTCTTGGTCGGCGCGACAAAGTCGCGATAATAGTTGATGGCGTAGCCGACCATCGCATCGAGCTTCGGATGGCTCTGCGGGGTGACGCCGGGACGATAGCGCCCGATGAACCCCCACAGCGTGGCGGCATTCTCCGCATTCGACGACGACACCAGGGTCAGCAGCAGCTGGAACGTCACCGGCATGTCGGCCGCCGGCGGATGGCCGGCATGGATGTGCCAGACCGGATTGGCAAGCTGCTGCTTCGGATCCTGCCGCGCGAAGCCCTCGAGGAACTGCTGGTAGTCGTCGACATTGCGCGGAATGACGTCGAAATGCAGCCGCTTGGCCGCCTTCGGCTCGCGGTACATGAACAGCGACAGCGATTCCGGCGACGCATAGCGCAGCCATTCATCGATGGTCAGGCCGTTGCCCTTCGATTTTGATATTTTCTGGCCCTTGTCATCGAGAAACAGCTCGTAATTGAAGCCTTCCGGCGGCGTGGCGCCGAGCACGCTGCAGATCTTGCCCGACAGCTTGACCGAATCGATCAGGTCCTTGCCGGCCATCTCGTAGTCGATGCCGAGCGCGGCCCAGCGCATCGCCCAGTCCGGCTTCCACTGCAGCTTGCAATGTCCGCCGGTGACCGGCAGCGTCACCGGCTCGCTGGTTTCGGGATCGTCGTAGGAGATGGTGCCGGCCTTCGCGTCATGCGTGGTGACCGGCACATACAGCACCGCGCCGGTGCGCGGACAGATCGGCAGGAACGGCGAATAGCTCGCCGCGCGCTCCTCGCGCAGCGACGGCAGCATCACCGCCATCACCTGGTCGATGCGCTCCAGGACCCGCAGCAGCATCGCGTCGAATTTTCCGCTCGTGTAGTAATCGGTCGAACTGGCGAATTCGTAGTCGAAGCCGAAGGTGTCCAGAAAGGCGCGCAGCCGCGCATTGTTGTGCGCGCCGAAACTCGGATGGGTGCCGAACGGATCGGGCACCCGGGTCAGCGGCTGGCCGAGATGCCCGGCCAGCATCTCCTTGTTCGGCACGTTGTCCGGCACCTTGCGCAGGCCGTCCATGTCGTCGGAGAACGCCAACAGCCGGGTCCTCACCCTGTCCTCGGTGAGCACCCGAAACGCATGGCGCACCATGGTGGTGCGCGCCACCTCGCCGAAGGTGCCGATATGCGGCAGGCCCGAGGGCCCGTAGCCGGTCTCGAACAGAACCTCGTCCTTCGGCCGCTTCTTGAGGCGCGCCACGATCTGCCTCGCCTGCTCGAACGGCCAGGCGTTGGATTGCTCGGCGAGCATGCGCAGATCGCTGGGGCTGAGGGCAGGGTCGTTGGTGGGCATCAGGGCTCTCCGGGGGCGCGGAACCTAGCCTGCCCCCGCCAAAATGCAAAATCGCGTCCGCGCCGGCCTATAGCCGCCTTTGCCGGCGGAGTCGCGGCAGGCACGCGGTCCCTGCGCTCGCATAGCAGCTGTTGCAGGCCTGGGGTGGCCCGAGGGACTCCGGCTAGAAGAGGCCTTCGCCTGGATCGCGAACGCGGGGATTACCGGAGCATCCGCCTTCGCGGATGATGACGGCGCAGGGTGTGGCGCGCCGCGCGGCCTCCACAACGCGCGTCATCCCGCGCAGGGGGAGATCCCCTACGCGGCGGCTTTTCGATTGATCACGGGCGCCGAAGCGCTGCACATCCGCCCCAAGAGTCAAAAAATCGAAAACAACCCCATGCAAAGTAGAAGGATACCGCCGGGGGATGCTTTGGCCGATCCCCGCGATGACATTTTGACAGGTCGGGCGAAGTTGCGAAGCGCCCGCGTTTAGGTCCGCCGGCTGCGATCCCGGCGCGCCACGCATGTCGCCGGGTTCGCGGTCAGAACACATCGATGGTCGGAAAGCGAGGCTCGCCGGTGAGGCAGTCCCAGAGGTAGATCGCCAGCCCGACGTCGCCGGTCCAAAGCGAATAGCGTCCGCGGCCGACGGCTGCCTGAGAACCGCGATACTGGACCATGGCCGTCACCGCGAACTGGCGTGCGCGGTCGAGCCAGACCGGGTCCCTGGTGCGGCGGTAGAGCTTGAGGAAGGCATAGCCGTTGCCACCGGTGCCGTGGCAGAGGTTCGAGCCCTTGGCAAGCGGTCCGGCGGCCCAGGTGAAGCGGCCGCCGTCCAGAAGCAGGGCGTCAAAATCGGGCGTGGCGAACGGCGCATCCGCAAACGTCGTCACCATGCCCGGCGCACCGTGGCAGTGCTGACACAATGTCGGCGGCTTCTCGCGCTTGCTTCTGGCCCCCCAATTGGCGCCAATTTCAACCCGCCACGCGTTCGCGGCAAGCGTCTTGGGCACGAACTCCGCCACCTGTGCCTGCTGCGCCGGCGTCAACCAGTCCCACCCGCGCAGCAGCGGGATGGCATTGCCGGCGAAGCCGTGAACCGGCCCGAGCCAATGGTCGCTGGCGCCATAGAGGTCCTGGGTCCAAAGCGGACCTTGCGGGGTGTCCTCCAGGGCAGCCAGCAGCCGGGCCGCCTGCGTTTCGAACAGGCGGCGCCATCGCGTCTCCCCCGTCATCCCCGCCATGTGAATGGCCGCCACCATGGAGCCGGGCATGCCCCACATCAGCTCCCGGATCGGCAGCGCCATATTGGCTTCCGCGCGCGCATGCACCAGGTCGGCCAGGCCCGGTGCGGGCGCAAGGCGCATGGCGAGAAGCGCGGCGCCCATGTCGCCGAACAGCAGCGAGCCATGCTTGGCATAATCGGCCGGCGAATTGCTTTCGAACGCGGTGACCGTCCGCTCCAGAAGCTGCGGCAGAACCGGGCGGAAGTCTTTTGCGACGCGGACAGCCCCCATGCGGTGCAAATAATCCAGCGCCCAGATGACCCCGGCCGCGCCCCAGTAAAAACTGGGGTTGCCGTCTGCCACGCCGTCGTCGCTCGGATGACCCGGCCAGAACGCGTCGGGATCGAACTCTGCGATCGCATCGGCCGCAATTTCCTCGATCGCGGCCCGGGCCGCCGCTTCACTCCAGGCGCCGGGTGCAAGCCCACGATGCCGACCGCGGACAATCATGCTGGGGATCTCCCTTGATTGGGCCGCACATTCTCCAAGCGCACGCCCGAGCTGAATATAGAGCCGCTATGCAAGTCGAGAATGGCAGACGGATCCTTCCCGTAAATCACGACACAACCAGCAGTCCCGCTCGCGCGCCGCACGGTCCGTCCGGTTGACCACAATGGAACCGCTGGTGGACGGGCAGACCGACGGCAACTAATTAATCTGCGATTTTTCCGCAACACCTGCTGAAATTCATCGAGTGCCCGGCATTCCGGGCATGAGCCGCGCGGGGTGTTCGGATAACATCGCCGTGCATTCGGTTCCCGGCTTGTCTTTTGACTCGGAGAAAATCATGCCCAGTGCACGTCTGATCGCAGCGGCGGTCGTGGCCATCAGCACTTTTGCCGCCGGCGCAGCCGCCGCAGCCGATCTCCCCGCGCAGACCTACAGCAAGACGCCGATCTTTGTCGAACCCCCCTACGACTGGAGCGGCATCTATGTCGGCGGCAATCTCGGTTACAGCTGGGGACGGTCCGCGGATACGTCCAGTCTCAACAGCGGGGCCGGCACGCCCGTCCTGTTCAGCGATACCGTCAGCTCCCATATGGATGGCGTCGTCGGCGGCGGACAAATCGGATTCAACTTCCAGACGCAGAACTGGGTTTGGGGCGCGGAGGCCGACTTCCAGGGCACCGGCCAGAAAAGCACCCATTCCTACACATGTCCCGCGGGCGTCTGCACCCCTCCCACCGGCGTGATCGCGCTGTTTCCTGGCCCGGCACTTCCCGTCAGCCTGAGCCAGCAGCTCGACTGGTTCGGAACGGTTCGCGGCCGGGCCGGCCTTGCGGTAACGCCGAAAGTGCTTTTATACGCCACCGGGGGCCTTGCTTACGGCCAGGTCGATTCGCACTCGACGCTGACCGGTGCCACCACCGCCACCAACGTCAACCCGGGGTGGACGGTCGGGGCCGGCATCGAAGGTGCCATTGCCGACCGCTGGACGGCCCGGCTCGAATATCTTTATGTCGATCTCGGTACGGTCTCCAATACATTTACCTCGGCGGTTGCCGCGATCGGCGGCGGCACCATCGCCAGCAATTTCAGCTCGCGCATCACCGACAACATTGTACGGGTCGGGCTGAACTACAGGTTTGGCGGCCCGGTGATCGCAAAATACTGACCGACAAAACACAACGTTGCGCGCCGCGCAGGCTGCAGGGCGCGAACAATCATCGGCTGTTTCCCTGACCCCGACGTCAGCTTGGCTCGATCGCGCCGACGGGAAAGGTCCGATGACCTCGCTGCATGATGGCGCGCATGGCAGCCAACTCAATATCCCGCCAGACGCCGATGCAGACCAGAAGATCGGGAAGATCATCCGGCCAAACCTGTTCGGCGGGGGAAACCAGTTCGGCGGCGGACCTCCCATCACCTCGCGCTTCGGATCGGTCCAGCGTTCGGTTGAGATCAACCGGGCTTGCGTACGAACGAGAAGGAGCCGCTCGTCGGCGCGCACCATCTCGCCGTCGGGTACCGACCTCCGGCCCCTCATGCCTTCCCGGGAAGACACATCGGCGACTCCCCGAACATATTTCGCGGACCGCCCCCTGAAGTCTTCCGGATGTCGAGTTTCGTCGGATAAACTGCCCCAAAGCCATCCTTTTGGGGGGCCATCATGCGGCGGCGGGAGTTTTTGGCGGTTGTCGGTGGTGCGGCGACAGGACCGTTCGCGGTGCGGGCACAGCAACCGGCCAACCTCGAGACGGCAAAGGCGCTTGGCATCGGGATACCCGCCGGCCTGGTCGCAAATGCCATGCGTTGATCGAATAGGGATCAGGTGGATCACCTGCCGTCCGATCCGACCGGGTGCCGTAAAGCCGGTCTATGCAGGAATATCCCGCACCACCTCGGTCAACTTGCCGGAATTGATCTCGTAGAAGAAGCCGTAGAGCCTGACATGCTTCGGGACTGCCGGGCTCGCGCGAAGCAACCCGACGTCATACTTGATCGACTTCTCGTAATCCGTAATGGCGAGACTATCGCGATCGAACAATGTCGAGATATCGGCGTGGTTATGATCGTGAAACTTGTCGAAGAGTATCTCGGGCGTGAAGGCAGTCGTGCCGCAAAACGAGTGGTGGACCACAACGACGTTTTGCACGTGGAACAGGAAGTCCATTTCCGCCACCGACATCAGAACGGGAGCGGCACGGCCGCCGCCGTTGGTCGCGGTAAACAGCGTGCGCGTGGAACCGACCCGGTTGCCGGCTTCGTCGAGAACGATTTCGCCGGGGTAGATTTCATCCCCCAAATACGCGGCGACCGCCTGCGGGATGTCGGCCGCGCGAGGGTCAAAGCAGTAGATCACCAGAGTTTTCATCGGAATGGCAAAGTTGAATCCATCGAATTTCGATTGATCGAACCAGGGCTGCGTCCGGTTTTCGTATTCGCTGAACTTCCTCATTTTACTGCTCCATGGCGATTGACCCGGTGAAATCGACGTCGCCGCACGCGGTGGTCCCGAACACGTCCGCGGCAATCAACCGTTTGCCGGGACCCGCCCGCGCAGGCGCAACACCCCGATCGAAAACAACTATGATCGATGTGTCGTTTCACGCCTATCCAGCGCAGGTCTTACCGTCACACACCTTGGTATGATCTGCTCGCTGCGCCTGGGATGTCGTCGCTTGGTAATTCGCAAAACTCGAACGTACCCAGACAACCACCCTCGTTCACGCGCCGGCGGCGACGCCGCGGCGGGTGCTCAGCGTTGCGACACCGCACGCGCCTCCGCCGGGTTGCCCTGCCGGCTCAGACTGAGCGCGCAGAGGATCAGGCCGACGTGGCTGTAGGCCTGCGGAAAATTCCCCAGCATGCGTCCGGTCAGTGGGTCGAGCTCTTCCGCGAGCAGGCCCACGTCATTGCAGCGGGCGAGCAGGCGCGCGAACAGCCGGCCTGCTTCCGCATCGCGGCCCTGCAACACATAATTGTGGACCAGCCAGAAGCTGCACGCCAGGAAGGCGCCTTCGCCCGCGGGTAACCCGTCGCCGACATGTTCGGTCTCGTAGCGCAGCACGAATTCGCCGTCGACCAGGAGCCTGTTCTCGATTGCCCGAAGCGTTCCGCGGACCCGCGGATCGTCGGGCGGAAGAAAGCCGACCAGCGGGATCAGCAGCAGGCTGGCGTCGAGCTGCCTCGAACCGTAGGCCTGCACGAAGCTACCGAGGTCGCGGTCGAAACCGCGCTCGCAGATTTCTGCATGGATCTCGTTGGCGACCTCGCGCCATCGCTGGCCCGGCTCGTCGAACGCCTGCGTTTCCAGTTCGCGCGCGGCACGATCGAATGCGACCCAGGCCATGACTTTCGAATGAACGAAATGCTGGCGGCCGCCGCGGACCTCCCAAATGCCTTCGTCGGGTTGCCGCCAGGCCGTTGCCAGGTAGTCCAGAACAACCGACCGCAGCGCCAGGCCGCGTTCCGACGGCGCGATGCCTGCTTTCTGCGCCTCCAGCATCGCGTCGACGATCTCGCCGATGACGTCGAGCTGCAGCTGCCGGGAGGCACCGTTTCCGATTCTGACCGGCGCCGACTTCTCGTATCCGGGCAGCCAGTCGATGATCTGCTCCGGCAACCATCGCTCGCCGCCCACGCCATACATGATCTGAACCTGGTCCGGGCTGCCGGCGACGGCGCGGACCAGCCAATCCCGCCAGGCCTGCGCCTCCTCGTAATATCCGAGATGCATCAGGGCCCTGAGCGTGAAGCTGGCATCCCGCAGCCAGCAATAGCGGTAGTCCCAGTTCCTCACGCCACCGGGGCGCTCGGGAAGCGATGTCGTGGCCGCGGCGACGATGCCGCCGGTCGGGGCGTAGGTCAAAGCCTTCAGCGTGATCAGCGAGCGTTTGACCGCCTCGGTCCAGGGACCGACATCCGGACAGCGATCGCTCCATTGCCGCCAGAATGTTTCGGCGCGCGCCAGCGCATCGAACCCGTCGAGTGCTGGCGGCGGGCTTTGAAGGGACGCGCCGTAGCACAGCACAAAGGGAATCGATTGCCCGGCCTCGACGGCGAACTCGCCGACCGTCCTGAGATCTTCGCCATGAAGCGCGACCGGAGTTCGCAGCACGACACGCTCCCGGCCGGCAACCGCGTTGATCGCCCCGTCATCGAGCCGGTTGACCCATGGGACCGTGGCTCCGTAGTCGAAGCGCAGCACAAGCTCGGTCTGAAAGGCCATCCGCCCCGACAGCCCCCTGACGATCCGGACAAGCGCGCCGTCCGCCGGCGTCATGAAATCGACGATCGCCGCACGGCCGGATTCGGTCTGGAATTCGGTCTCGAGGATGAGCGTGCCCGGACGATAGCGTCGTTGCGTGCCGACGGCTGCCTGCTTTGGCGCAATCATCCACCGGCCATGGTCAACCTGCCCGAGCAGGGCGGCAAAGCAGGCCGCCGAATCGAAGCGCGGCCAGCATAGCCAGTCGATCGAGCCGTCGCGTCCGACCAGGGCAGCCGTATGGCAGTCGCCGATCAACGCATAGTCTTCAATCCGAAGCGCCATTGCACCACCATCATGACTGCGTGACGCGCGCTCAGTCCAGCGCCCTCCAGGCGCGCCCATCGCGTCCCAGCAATTCGGCGGCGGCGGCGGGGCCGCTTCCGCCCGCGGCATAGTTCGCAAGGTCCGCAGAGTGCTCTGCCCAGACGTCAAGGACAGGTTGAACGGCCTGCCAGCCGGCCTCGATATTGTCGGCGCGCTGGAACAGGGTTGCATCGCCGGTCATGCAGTCGAAGATCAGCGTCTCGTATCCGGTGCTGGGTTCGATCCTGAAGTAGCTCTTGTAGGCAAAGTCCATGCTGACGGAGCTCAGCTTCATGCTGGGGCCGGGCTGCTTGGCTGCGAAATCGAGCGCGATGCCCTCGTCGGGCTGGATACGCAGGATCATCCAATTGGGATTCATTCGCTCCACATCGGTGCCGCGGAACAGGGTGTAGGGCGCCTGGTGAAACCGGATCGCGATCTCCGTCACCCGGCGCTTGAGATATTTGCCGGTGCGCAGGTAAAACGGAACGCCAGCCCAACGCCAATTGTCGATCTGCAGCTTGCAGGCGGTGAACGTCTCGGTATTCGAATCCGGAGCGACGTCGGGTTCCCGGCGATAGGCCTGTACCGTTCGATCGAGGACGGTGCCGGCCTCGTACTGGCCGCGCACGACATCGTTGCGCGCCCGTGCCGGGTCGAACGGATGGATAGCCTGGATGACCTCTGCCTTCTTGGCCCGAACCGCGTCGGCATCGAAGGATATTGGCGGCTCCATGGCGGTCATCGCCAGGAGCTGGAAGACGTGGTTCGGCACCATGTCGCGCAGCGCACCTGTCTTCTCGTAGAACCTGCCGCGGTGCTCGACACCGACGGTCTCCGCCGCGGTGATCTGTACGTGGTCGATGTGCTGCCGATTCCACAGCGGCTCGAACAGGCCGTTGGCAAAGCGCAGCGCCATGATGTTCTGCACCGTTTCCTTGCCGAGGAAATGGTCGATCCGGTAGATCTGATGCTCCTGCAGCGCTTTCAGGATCTGAGCATTGAGGGCCCTGGCCGAGACCAGGTCATGGCCGAACGGTTTCTCGACCACCACCCGCCGCCACTGCCCGTTGCTTTCTGTCGCCAGCCCTGCAGCCGCCAGCCTCGTCACTGCCACGCCGAAGAAACGCTCGGCGACGGCGAGATAGAACAGGTGGTTGCCCGCGGTGCCGGCGGTCTGGTCCAGCCTGGCCAGATGCCTGCCCAGCCGGTCGTAAGTCCCGGGATCGTCGAGATCGCCCTGCAGATAGCTCATGCGTTCGGTCAGCCAACGCCAGACATTCCGGTCAAGCCGCCGGAGCTGAAACTCGCCGTCCCTCCCGACATATTGCTGCATCATGTCGGTGAGGCCCTTGCACCATTCCTCGACCGTCTGGTCGGCGAGGTCGACACCGACCAGACGAAATCCGTCGGATAGCCGCCCGCCGGCAACCAGGTTGTAGAGCGCCGGCACCACCAGGCGCTTGGTTAGGTCGCCCGCGGCGCCGAATACCACCATGGCGCATGGCGGGGCGACCGCGCCATTCCGGCTCTCCGAGCCTTCACCCGCGATTGACTGATCTGCCGAACTTGACATGATCGGGTGTTCCTTTCGTTAGCTGCGGCCAATCAGTTTCATCGCTATCGCGACGATCCGCTCCGGTTCGAAGCCAAACTTGCGCTGCAGTTCCTTCAGCGGTGCCGATGCGCCGAAGGTCTTCATCCCGACGATACGGCCGGCGGCACCGACATATTTGTCCCAGCCCAGCTCCGATGCCTGCTCGACGGCGATGCGCGCTTCGACGCGCGGCGGCAGCACCTCATCGCGATACGCCTGCGGCTGGTCCTCGAAGATGTCCCACGAAGGCATCGAGACGACACGGCAGCGAATCCCCTGGGATGTCAGCTTTTCGTGCGCCTGCACGACCAGAGAAACCTCGCTGCCCGACGCGATGAGGATGATCTCGGGCGTGCCGCCGGACGCGTCCGCCATGACGTAGGCGCCGCGCGCGACCCCGGCCGGCGAGGCGTATCTGCTGCGGTCGAACGTCGGCAGCGCCTGGCGCGACAGCACGATCACGGCTGGCCTATGACGCAGCCCAAGCACGTAACGGTAAGCCTCGACCACCTCATTGGCGTCCGCCGGCCTCAGCACCACGAGGCCCGGGATGGCCCGCATCGAGACCAGGTGCTCGACCGGCTGGTGTGTCGGTCCATCCTCGCCGTCGCCCATCGCATCATGCGTGAAGACAAAGAAGGCAGGAAGCTCCATCAGCGCCGAGAGCCGTATCGCCGGCCGCGCATAGTCGCTGAAGATGAAGAACGTCGCTCCGAAGGCGCGCAGCTTCGACAACGCGATTCCGTTCACGATCGCCGCCATGGCATGCTCCCGGACGCCGAAGTGGAGATTGCGGCCTCCGGGATTTTCAGCTTCAAAATCTCCGGCGCCGGGAAATTTCAGCAGCGTCCGGTTCGACGGGCCGAGATCCGCCGATCCGCCCATTAGCCAGGGAATGTTCTGGGCCAGGATGTTCAGCACCTTGCCGGAGGCGTCGCGCCCGGCAAGGCCCTTCGGGTCGGCGGGGAAGCTCGGCAGGTTGCGCTCCCATCCGGCAGGCAGTGCACGCCGCTGCATCTGGTCGATCTCGGTGCCGAGCTCCGGGAATTGATCGCGGTAGGCCGCAAACAGCGTCTGCCAGCGGCGCCGCGCCTCGGCGCCGCGCGCGCCGATACCGGCGTCGAAGCGCCGGGGCACTTCGTCAGGCACCAGGAACTTGGCGTCCTCGGGCCAGCCATAGGCGCGCTTGGTGAGCCGAACCTCTTCCTCGCCCAGGGGATCGCCGTGCGCCGCCGCATTATCGATCTTGTGCGGCGACCCGTAGCCGATGTGACTGTCCACAATGATCAGGGTCGGCCGGCCCCTGGTGTTGCGAAAGATCGTGAGCGCATCCTCGATCCGCTCGAGGTCGTTGGCGTCGCCGACCCGCAGCACGTTCCACCGGTAGCTGAGGAACCGCCCGGCGACATCCTCGGTAAAGGCGATGCGCGTATTGCCCTCGATGGTGATGTGGTTGCTGTCGTAGATCCAGCAGAGGTCATCGAGGCCGAGATGGCCGGCCAGCGAGGCGGCCTCCGCGCCGATCCCCTCCATCATGCAACCGTCGCCGCAGACAGCATAGATGTCGTAATCGAAGATATCGAAGCCAGCCCGGTTGTAGCGATCGGCCAGCCACCTGCGCGCAATCGCCATGCCGACACTGGTGGCAATGCCCTGGCCCAGTGGACCGGTGGTCGCCTCGACGCCGGATATCCAGGGAAATTCCGGGTGCCCCGGCGCCTTGCTGCCGAGCTGTCGGAAACGGCGGATGTCGTCGAGGCTGACGGAGGCGTTGCCGAGAGTTTCGTAGTCGGCATTCACCGCACGGGTGCCGGTCAGATGCAGCACCGACCACAGCAGCATCGAGGCATGGCCGTTGGACAGGATGAAGCGATCGCGATTGGGCCAGACCGGATCCCTCGGATCGAACCGCATCACCCGGTTCCACAGCACATAGACCAGCGGCGCCAGCGCCATCGGCGTGCCGGGATGGCCGGACTTCGCCTGCTGCACCGCGTCGATGGAGAGGGTGCGGATCGTGTTGATCGCCAGTTGGTCGAGTTCTTCGCTGGTCATTCGACGAGGCTCCGCTCCGCCCAGCGCGGGATCCCCGGATCAGTGCCGCAGCCGGAATGTCGGGCAGCCGCAGACCGATACGCCAATCTCCGCCAGCAACACCGGCACCGGTTTCGCGGCGGCGCGCTGAGGGTTGGCACCAAGCTGCGGTGTCACTCCGCGGCCTGCCATTCAACCTTCGGAAAGAACGGATCATATCAATGTATGAGCGGGCCCAGCGCCGTCACCGGCGTTGGCGAATGGTCCAGCATCTTGACGGCGGGCGCGTTTTCAATCGCCATCGACCGGGCGGGCGAAGCCAGCGTTGAAGGATGCGGATCGGGCGCAGTAACGAGCACGGGCGGCTGATTGTCGTATTTCGATTCCGGTAGCGAGCGCTGGACCGCGGGAACACCAGATGCCGGACCGAGTTGGTCCGGCGGCGTGGTCCATGGCCAAAAAGGCTCGGCGCCGGAGGCTGTGCGCTGGAGGGCTCTCGGTTCAGGCCTGCGACGTCATGCTCACCTCCGACCCCGTCGCGATCACCGAGGTGCTGCGGAGCAGAACGATATGGACATTGCTGCGGATTCCGCGGGAGTAGCGGAAGCAAATGCACCGTTGCCGTCCGGCGCCAGCCTGCGCGGCCTTGATGGCGTCAATCTGCTTCTCGCCGGAACGCTGTCGGGCTTCGGTCCATACCTGGCCGCGTTTCTGGCGCAGCAGGATTGGAGCCGACAGAACATCGGCTTCGTGCTGACGGCGGGTGGCTTCGCCGGATTGCTGGGTCAGCTGCCCGGCGGCGCCTTGCTTGATGCCCTCCGATCGAAGCGCCTGGCGGTCGCGCTGGGCGCAGGCGTGGTCGCGGCAGCCGCGCTGATCATCGCGGTGTTGCCGAGTTTTCCGTTGGTGTCGGGCGCCCTGGTACTTCAGGGGGTCACCGGGGGCTTCCTGGGGATGGCGATTGCCGCCATCAGCCTTGGCCTGGTGGGCAATGCAGCACTTGCCGAGCGGCTCGGACGCAATCAGCGCTTTGCCTCGATGGGAGGGGTATTCGCAGCCGGCTTGATGGGTTTGATTGCCTATTTCCTTTCTTATCGCGCGATATTCGTCGTCGCCGCCGCGCTCGTGCTTCCGCTGCTGCTTGCCCTCGGCCGGATTCGGCCTTCAGATATCCATTTCGGCCGCGCCTCCTGCATTCCGGATCATCAAGGACCGAGCCGGCCGCCGAGAGCCCGGCTCCGGAGCCTTTGGAAGATCCCGGGCCTGCTCATATTTGCCGGCTGCGTGTTCCTGTTTCAGGTGGCCAACGCGTCGATGCTGCCACTTGCCGGCGAAGCGTCCGCCTATAGCAAGGACGCGTATTCCTCGCTGATCGTGTCCGCGCTGATCGTGGTGCCCCAAATCATCGTGGCGCTGATGGCGCCATGGACCGGACGCCGGGCCAACATCTGGGGGCGCCGACCGCTGTTGCTCGCCGGCTTCACCGCATTGCCGATCAGGGCGCTGGTGTTTGCCTCGACCACCAATCCGGTGATTCTCATCGTCGCCCAGGTTCTCGACGGCGTCAGCGGAACGACGCTGGGCGTACTCACGGCGCTGATAGTGGCCGATCTCACGGCAGGTACCGGCCGGTTCAATCTTGCGCAGGGATTCCTCGGAACGATATCCGGTACCGGCGCTTCGCTCAGCACCACATTCTCGGGTCTGCTGACCGGGAGCCTGGGCCGCGCGGCTGGATTTCTCGGCATCGCGGCGGTGGCGCTGGCGGCACTGCTTCTGTCGTGGTCGCTGATGCCCGAAACCCGTCCATTCAACAGGACCGGGCATCCATAACCGCGACCGCGCACCCGATGTGTCACATCGCAATGCGTCGATCGCGACAGGCCTCGGGACTTCATTGCGCGGGCTTGTATCAAGGCCATCTTCGATGAGGAACTTGCGGATGTCATTCAAGGTTCAGGTCGGGCCGGCGCAGATCGCCATCCATCAGGGACAGACGGTGCTGCTCACCGAAACCGACGGCCGGATCACTTGGCCAAGCAAGCGCGGGCTGTATTTCCGCGATACCAGGGTGATCAGCGCCTGGTCGATTTATGCCAACGGCGAACCCTGGGATCTGCTGAATGGCGGCGCAATTGCACCGCACGCGGCCCGCATCTTCCTGACCAACCGCGCCTTCGCAACCGAGGACGGGCCGGTCGCGGCGCGTACGCTGGGCCTGGTGATCGGCCGCCATGTCGAGGGCGGACTGCACGAGGACATCGAGATCACCAACAACAGCCAAGAGCCGGTTCGTTTCAACCTGGAAGTCGCGATGCGCGCCGACTTCGCCGACATCTTCGAGGTGAAGGGCGACAACATCGTGCGGCGCGGCCACATCGTCACCTCATGGTCGGCCAGGCGGGAAATTCTTCGGCTGACCTATCGCAACAGGGATTTCTACCGCGAGGTAACCGTCCGGACCGGCCACGGCGACGGCACCCCGACGGTATACGCCAATGGGCGCCTGAGCTTCGACATTGCGCTGGAGCCCGGGCGGGCCTGGCATCGCTGCCTGATCTACGACCTCGTCGACGGTTCGAAGCGCTTTCGGGCATCGAAGGAGTGCATTCATTCCAGTCACACGTCGGGCCACTCCCGCAACATGGACCAATGGCGGCGTACGGTCCTGAAAATCGAGACCGCCAACGAGGAATTTTATCGCTGCTACAGCCAGGGAGTGCAGGACATGGCCGCCTTGCGGCTTCCCTTGCAGGGCATGGACCACATGGTGTTCGTGCCGGCCGCAGGATTGCCATGGTTCGTGGCGCTGTTCGGTCGCGATACCCTGATCGTTTCGCTGCAGACGATGATTGTGTATCCGGAATTCGCCGCCGGCACGCTGGAAGCGTTGGCGCAGTATCAGGCGACGGAGCGCGACGACTACCGCGACGCCGAGCCGGGCAAGATCCTGCACGAACTCCGCTACGGCGAGCTGGCGCATTTCAGGCTGATTCCGCACACCCCGTATTACGGCACGGCGGACGCGACGCCGCTCTATCTGATCGCGCTGCATGCGGCGTGGAAGGCAACCGGCGATCACACCCTGATCGAGCGGCATTTGCCGAATGCCGAGGCGTGCCTGACCTGGATCGATAAATATGGCGACCTCGACGGCGACGGTTTCCAGGAATATCAGACGCGTTCGAAAGCCGGCTACGAGAACATGGCGTGGAAGGATTCCGGGGATGCCGTCATGTACCCGGACGGCACGCTGGTGCGCGGGCCGAAGGCGCTGTGCGAACTGCAGGGCTATGTCTACGACGCCTGGCTGCGCATGGCCGAGATCTACGACGAACTCGGCAACAAACGGCGCGCCAACCGGCTGCGCCGGAAGGCCGCGTCGCTGTTCAAGAACTTCAACGAGGTGTTCTGGGACGAACAATCCGGCTTCTATGCCTACGCGCTGGACGGCGACAAGAAAAAGGTGCTTTCGGTGGCCTCCAATGTCGGGCAGTGCCTCTGGTCCGGCATCATCGCGCCAGAACGCGCCGCTGCCGTCGTAAAGCGGCTGATGCAGAAGGACATGTGGAGCGGCTGGGGAATCCGCACGCTGTCATCGGACCATGCCTCGTTCAATCCGTACAATTATCAGACCGGCGCGGTGTGGCCGCATGACAACTCGCTGATCGCGATGGGAATGCGACGCTATGGCTTCGATGCCGAAGCCGCCGCGCTGGCGCGCGACATCAGCGGTGCCGCCAGTCATTTCCTGCTCAACCAGTTGCCCGAGCTCTATGCCGGGCTGCAGCGCGATCCGACCGGTTTCCCGGTGCAGTATCTCGGGGCCAACGTGCCGCAGGCCTGGGCTGCAGGGACGCCGTTCCTGTTGCTGCAGACGTTGCTGGGGCTTGAGCAGGATGCGCCCCGCGGGAAACTATATGTCGATCCGGCGCTGCCGGCCTGGCTGCCGGACATGACGTTGATCGATCTGCGGCTGGGGCGGCGACGGTTCGATATCCGGTTCTGGCGGGAAGGCAAGCAGACGAAATTCGAGGTGCTCCGGGGAAAGCGCAGCGCGGTCGAGCGCAAGGCCATCTGCGGATCTCGGAATCCCGGAGTCGCGGCTGGGTAGCGCATCTTGCCGCCGCACGCGAGGGATCGGTCGCGTGTTCGGGAGGTCAACTCCTTCCACATGAATTTCGGTTCGGCTCGGTGCGGCCCGTCGCGGCTCTGAGTTCGCGATAGGCCAGCACGAGTTGGTCGAGCGAGAAGCCAAGGTTGCGCCCGCTGGGGTTGGGAAGCACCCACGTGCCCGCACCACCGAACAGCTGGTTTTGCCGCCCCCATTCGACGTTCGATCGGCCGGCAATCGCGGCGTAGGCCTTCTTGCCCAGAAACGCCACTATTCGGGGCCTGTGCGCCCGGATCTTCCGCTCCAGCGCGTCGGCCGCGGCGGTGAACTCGCGGACCGAAACCTGATCGGCGCTTGCGGTCGGACGGGCGACCACTGCCGTCAGTCCGCAACCCTCTTTGAGCAACAGCCGGTCGTCAGTCGGGTCGAACAGTCTGGAAGTGAAGCCGGCCTGGAAAAGCACCAGCCAAAAGCGGTTGCCCCGGCCAACGAAATGGTGCCCGACGGCAGCAGCCTGCAGCCCCGGGTTCAGACCGCAGAACACGACGTCGAGACCATTCGCCAATATATCCGGCAGACGGCTCATCGCGCGAAACCCCTCCTACAATGTGGCGCATCTGGCCTGGCGCTGCTGATCGCCCTGGCCGCTTTCGTGGTCTGGACCGCACCGGATCTCGGGGTATCGGCAGGCTCGCGGACAATTCGGCGATCTCTTCCTATCCTAGCACACGACCCACCGATGAATGCAGGATCATGCCGTCCTTCGTGATGCATTCAGCATGCGCTTCGAGATCTGCGCCGCCGCAGCGGCGAGCATGGATCGCACGGCGGCCTCCTCACACCAACGTATGGGGGAGACGAAACCTGCGTTGAATGGTGCGAGCACGCATCGACAAACTACCGTGCAACACGCGCTGGCAAAGCAGACGGGTCGTGTCGCGGCTGCGACCGCCGCCGCGGGCGATCGGGCCGGTCAAACCAGGAGACTGGGTATCCCATGGCCAAATTCACGATCAATGAGAGGAAGAAGCGGCTCGGCGCGCCGCCGGCTTTGCCGCCGCTCCGGGCCCCTCGCGACATCCTCGGCATGACGGATGCGATACGGCGCGGCGGCGGCGCAAGCCGGTGTTTTGCGACAGTCGCGGCGCGCGATCGCAGCGTGATCGAGATAGCGGAAATTTCCGGGTTGAGGAACTGTCCATGAAGACAATCGCAACTGCCTTATCTGCTCTCCAGCCGGTTTCGCAGCCCGGTTTGGTGGCGCGGCTGCGCGACTTCATCACGTTGATGAAACCACGTGTGATGGCGCTCGCGGTTTTCACCGCGCTGGTCGGTTTGGCAAGCGCGCCGCGTCAACTCGATCCACTGCATGCGTTTGCCGCCGTTCTCGCAATCGCAGCGGGAGCCGGCGCCGCCGGCGTTCTCAATATGTGGTACGACGCCGATATCGACGCGATCATGACCCGTACGGCGATGCGGCCGATCCCCCGTGGCAAGGTTTCGCGGGTCGAGGCCCTTGTGCTCGGGCTTGCCCTCGCCGGCTTCGCAATCGGGCTGCTGGCCATCGCCGCCAATCTGTTGGCGGCTGCGCTGCTCGGCGGCGCCATCCTGGTCTATATCGGCGTTTACACGGCATGGCTGAAGCGCTCCACGCCTCAGAACATCGTCATCGGCGGCGCCGCCGGCGCGCTGCCTCCGGTTATCGGTTGGGCGGCGGCGACTGGAAGTGTCGGCCTGGAGCCGCTCGCGCTGTTCCTCATCATCCTGCTCTGGACCCCGCCGCACTTCTGGGCGCTCGCGCTCAATCGCGCGGACGATTATGCCAGGGCGGGCGTGCCCATGCTCCCGGCGGTCTCGGGAAGCGCGGCCACCAAACGCCAGATCCTGATCTACAGCGCCCTGCTGCTTCCAACTTCGATGCTGCCTTGGGCGATCGGCTTTGCAGGCGCGGTCTATGGCGCGGCCGCGGCGGCCTGCGGAGCAATTCTTGTCGTGTTTGCGTTCCGGCTCGGCGGAGGCCGTCGGGCCGGCCGGGACGCGGCTCGTCGCCTGTTCGTGTTCTCCATCACCTATTTGTTCGTGCTGTTTGCCGCACTGCTGGTCGATCATCGCGGCAGTCCATGGTCGTCCAGGCCCGGTTCAGGGCGTGCCGGTGCCGCCGCGGCTTTGCTCCCCGTCGGCTTCGTCCCGGCCCACATCAGGCCGGGTCGTGATTCGATCGGGGTTGGAGCGAGCGAGGTCTGACATGCGATATGTCCTGCTCACCTTTGTCCTGATCGGCGCCACCGCGCTCGGCGGCTGCGCGGAAGGCGTGCTCGACCCGAAGGGACCCATCACCTTCGCCGAGCGGCAAATTCTGTTCAATGCGACCGGCATCATGCTGGCGATCGTGGTTCCCGTGATGTTCGCCACGCTCGGCGTTGCGTTTTGGTTTCGCGCTTCCAACGAGCGCGCCCGCTACCGGCCGGATTTCAAATATTCCGGCCGCATCGAGTTGCTGGTCTGGTCGATCCCGTTAATGACCGTGCTGCTTGTCGGTACCGTCGCCTGGGTCAGTTCATACGATCTCGATCCGCCCAGGCCGATTGCTTCTTCCGCCAAGCCCGTCAAGGTTCAGGTCGTTTCGCTGGACTGGAAATGGCTGTTCATCTATCCCGAGCAAGGCATCGCCAGCGTCAACCAGCTCACGATCCCCGTCGGCACGCCGGTAAGCTTTGAGCTGACGTCGTCGGGCGTCATGAACAGCTTTTTCGTGCCGCAGCTCGCCGGCCAGATCTACACCATGGCCGGGATGGTGACGCATTTGAACCTGCAAGCCGACTATCCCGGAAGCTACCGCGGCGCGTCGGCGAATTTCAGCGGCGACGGGTTCGCCGACATGCACTTCAATGTCGACGCGGTGCCGCCCGAAACCTTCGCGAACTGGGTGGCTTCAACGCGCGGCGCCGGTCGGGTACTCGACGCACAAGCCTACGCCGATCTCGTCAAGCCCAGCAAAGCCGTCGCGCCATTCACCTATCCGTCGATCGCCCCGGGCCTGTTCGCCGGGATCTTGAGCGCCGAATTGCAATCGGACCAGGGGATCTGCGTGAGATATCCGGAATCCATGAGGGCAGCACGATGAGCCTACTCGGCAAGCTCAGCTGGAGCGCAATTCCCGTTCATCAGCCGATCATCATGGGAACCGTGGCCTGCGTGGCCATTGTCATCCTGGCGACGCTGGCATGGATCACCACAAGGGGGTACTGGCCCTATCTTTGGCGGGAATGGATCACCTCGGTCGATCACAAGCGTATCGGCGTGATGTATTTTGCGCTTGCCATGGTGATGCTGGTGCGCGGCTTCGCGGACGCCATCATGATGCGCACGCAGCAGGCGATCGCGGCCGGCGGAGCCCAGGGGTATCTGCCGCCCGAGCATTTCGACCAGATTTTCTCGGCGCATGGCACCATCATGATCTTCTTCGTGGCCATGCCGCTGGTGATCGGGTTGATGAACTTTGTCGTGCCGCTGCAGCTCGGCATCCGCGACGTGGCATTCCCGACGATGAATTCGGTGAGCCTCTGGCTCACCGCGTCGGGCGTTCTGCTGGCGAACGCATCGCTGGCCATCGGCGAGTTCGCCAAGACCGGGTGGGTCGCCTATCCGCCGCTCAGCGAGCTGCAATTCTCGCCCGGCGTCGGGGTCGACTACTATCTCTGGTCGCTGCAAATCTCGGGCCTCGGGACTTTGCTGACCGGGGTCAATTTCGTCACCACGATTCTGAAGATGCGGGCCCCCGGCATGAGTTACATGCGTATGCCGGTTTTCTGCTGGACTGCGCTCGCGACCAACCTGCTCATCGTCGCGGCATTTCCGGTGCTCACCGCGCTATTCGCGATGCTGCTGCTCGACCGCTACCTCGGCTTTCACTTCTTTACCGTGGACGGGGGCGGGAACGCGATGATGTATGTGAACCTGTTCTGGGTCTGGGGCCATCCCGAAGTCTACATTCTGGTGATGCCTGCTTACGGCATCTATTCAGAGGTGAGCGCGACCTTCTCCGGCAAGCCGCTGTTTGGCTACCGCTCCATGGTCGGTGCGACCCTGGCGATCTGTGTGCTCTCCTACACGGTTTGGCTGCATCATTTCTTCACCATGGGTGCCAGTGCGAGCGTCAACGCCTTCTTCGGCATCACCAGCATGATCATCGGGGTGCCGACGGGTGTCAAAATCTTCAACTGGCTGTTCACGATGTATGGCGGCCGGGTTCGGTTCACGCTGCCGGTATTGTGGACGATCGGCTTCATGGTGACATTCGTCTTCGGCGGCCTGACCGGTGTGCTGCTGGCGTTGCCCCCGGTGGACTGGCAGGTCCACAACAGCCTGTTCCTGGTCGCCCATTTCCATCACGTCATCGTTCCGGGCGTCCTGTTCGGGGTCATGGCCGGCTACAATTACTGGTTTCCCAAGGCGTTCGGCTTCAGGCTGGAGGAACGCTGGGGCGTGGCCTCGTTCTGGTGCTGGTTCATCGGCTTCCATCTGGCTTTCATGCCGCTCTACGTGGTCGGGCTGATGGGCATGACCCGCCGTATGCAGCACTACGATGTTCTTTCCTGGCAGCCATGGTTATGGGTCGCCGAGGCCGGTGCGGTGATTGTTCTGGCCGGAATCGCCTGTCAGTTCGTCCAGCTGGTGGTGTCCGTTCGCAACCGCGAGGAGCTCCGCGACACCACCGGCGATCCATGGAATGGCCGCACTTTGGAATGGGCTACCGCCTCACCGCCCCCGGCCTGGAATTTTGCGGTGCTCCCGCAGGTCGGCGAACTCGACGCGTTCTGGGCAAAAAAGCAGCGCGTGGGCGCCAAGCAGGAACAGCCCATGCTGCAGCGCGACTACAAGCCGATCGAAGTGCCCAGCAATAATCCGACCGGCTTCGTGACCTCGTTTTTCGTCGTGATAGGCGGCTTTGCCCTGATTTGGCACATCTGGTGGATGGCCGGCCTCGGACTGCTCGGCGCGGCCGCAACGCTGCTTGCCTTCATGTTCCACCCGGACGAGGAAGTTGAGATCCCCGCAGAACAGATCGCGCTGTTCGACAGGACCCACCCGGTTGAGGTGTCGCTATGAGCATCGCGGTTGGCGTTGATGATGTCTATGAAGGCGAGCTGGTGAAGGCCAGCGAGGCGGGTCCGGCGCCCAAGCGCATCGTCGTCGGCTACGGATTCTGGATCTTCCTGCTCAGCGACATCGTGATGTTCTCGGCGCTGTTTGCCGGCTACGCCGTGCTCGCAAAGGCGACGGCGGGCGGCCCGACCGCGGCTCAGTTGTTCAATCAACAGAACGTCGCGCTGGAGACCGCCTTTCTCCTGCTCTCCAGCTACAGCTGTGGATTGATGTCCCTGGCCACCAATTCGCAGCGCTATCTTGGAACCTTCGTGGGCGCCGCGGTTACATTCCTGCTGGGAGCGGCATTTCTCACGCTCGAGCTTCGCGAATTCCACAGCATGGTTGCGATCGGAGCGACGCCGCAACGCAGCGCGTTTCTTTCCGCCTTCTTTACATTGGTCGGCTGTCACGGACTGCATGTGACGGTCGGACTGGCCTGGCTGGTTCTGATGATGGTTCAGCTTGCGATGTGGGGTTTCCGCCCCGTTGTAGAGCGCCGCATGCTGTGTTTTGCCCTGTTCTGGCACGCGCTCGACATCATATGGGTCACAATATTCACGGTTGTCTATCTGATGGGAGTGCTACGATGACTGAAACGACTCTGCATGTGGCTCCGGGCGATCGGCCGAGGATCCCAGCGTCCGAGCAAATCACTTCCTCCGGCCTGCTGGTCTACACGATCGGTTTGCTGCTGGCCCTGATTCTGACCATCACATCCTTCTGGGTTGCCAATACCCCGGCGCTCTGGGCACCCGGTGTGCCGGCGGGCCTCGTCGTTCTTGCCATCGCGCAGATGGGAGTGCACCTGGTGTTCTTCCTTCACATTACCAGCGGCCCGGACAACACCAACAACATCCTGGCGCTGGCGTTTGGCGTGCTCATCGTCTTCCTGGTGCTGGGTGGATCGCTCGTGATCATGGCCAACTTGAACGAGAACATGATGGCGCACACCGAATTGCTGAATTTGCATATGCAGCACTGACCGGAAACAGACAACATCGTCGTTGATGGGCCCATTCATGTTCTGCCCCAATTGGGAAGACCGCGATCGGCGACCATGAAATGCTTCGTGGCGGTCCGTCGGAATCACTGCGGTGAAGCTGCCGATCGCTCGACAAGATGCGCCCGCGAGGGGCCAGGGTCGAACCGGTCGGCGAAATACTGGGTTTCGCGGGCCACCCGTCCTTCGCGGAATTCCATGATGCTCACGACGTAAGAGGGCACGCCGTCATAGCTGAGGACCAACTCGGTGATCCAGAGGTCGCCGCTGCCGACAATTCGACGGACCGCAAAGCGCTTGCTGTTCGGCTGCACGGTCCGGCTCTCCCGAATGTTGTGCCGGCCGCGGATCCGCTCACCCGATTGCGGATAATCAAGCACGGCGTCCTCGCGGTAGATTTCATGCTCGACCTTGAAATCGCCGGCGTCGGACGCATCCCAGTGCCGCTGCAGCGCCGCCCGCACGGTTCGATCGTCCATCTCACCCTCCCGGTCAGGCTTTCCGCTATCCTTTCGGGATACCGATTCATCTTGGCGGTACCCCATTGCGCCAGATAGGGCGTCGGCGCGGATCGCGCCAGTCGTCACCGCGGGGGGCCCGTTCATACCTAGATATGATTGGCTTCTGCCGAGGGTTGTATGGCCCGGCACCGGCTTTGGCGATACCGCTGCCCTTCACGGAGGAAGAGCGAACGTTTGCGGACTGTGCCGATCGCGTAGCGCGTGGGGTTGCCCGCAACAAGCCGAATCTCACGGACCGCTGGCGCCACCTTCCGGGTGGCGGGGGATCCCTGCAGTGGTGCGCAGTCCCCGTGGACTGCAGCGGGCGGCGGTTGAGAAACGATCCTCCCTGGGAGGGGATTTCCGATGCCTACCGAGACCATCGAGCGCAAAAGCGGGGCGCCCTCGAACGAGGCGCCCGCCACGGAAAGCAGGGACGCCACGGTTGATGGCGACGCCACGCGACCGCGGAGCGCCCCCGAATCAAAGCCGGCCTCGAAGCAACGGATCACGCGGCGGCAACGATTGCTGATCGGGATACTGGGAGCTGCTGTCATCGCGGGCGCGGTGTTCGGCATTCCCTGGATCCGGTTCGTGCTCAGCACGGTCTCGACCGACGACGCCTACGTGAACGGCCATGTGACGTTCGTCGCTCCCCGCGTCCAGGGTCAGGTCGCCCGGGTTCTGGTGGATGACAACTATCGCGTGCACAAGGGGGATCTCCTTGTTGAACTTGACAAGGAGCCGTTCCGGGACGCCGTCGCAGTGAAGAAGGCGGCGGTCGATACCGCGCAGGCGGATCTCCAGGCAGCCAGCGCCACGGTCCGCGGCATCGAAGCGCAGGCCGTGAGCCGCCGCTGGCAATTGCAACTGGCCGTGGAGAATGTCGAAAACCAGATCAGCCTGCTGCATGCCCGGGTCGCCGCGCTCAAGAAGGCAAAGGCCACCGTCATCCTCGCGCAGCAGGAGTTCGAGCGGACGTCGAAGCTGGTGGTATCGGAGACAGCGACCCGCGAGCTTTATGATCAGCGCCAGGCGGCGTTGTTGATCGCCCAGGCGGGGGTCGTCCAGGCCCTGGCGGATGCGAACCAGATCCGCGTCTCGCTGGGCCTGAAGCCGCAGCCCGAAGACAGCGCCGAGCTCGACCAGGTCCCGCCCGATCTCGATCAGACGTTTTCTTCGGTCCTGCAGGCGCAGGCCGACCTGATCCAGGCCGCGGCGGAGCTGGGCGTCGTCCACTCCTACAAACAGTCCCCGAAGCAGATGCTCGAAGAGTTTGACAAGCGTGATCCCAAGGAGGGTGTCGACGGCACGTTCAATCGGCTGGCCGCGGAGGCACCGGCCGTCAAGCAGGCCGAAGCCAAGCTCGAGGCCGCCAAACGCGATCTCGCCGTGGCCGAACTCGACCTGCGCTATTGTGACGTGGTCGCGGAGATCGACGGCGTGGTCACGCGCCGAAACGTCAATCCCGGCAATGACGTTCAGGTCGGCCAGAGCCTGATGGCGGTGCGCTCGCTCAGCGAGATCTGGATCGATGCCAATTTCAAGGAGACGCAGCTGCGCGACCTGCGCATCGGTCAGGCCGCCGACCTCTATGTCGACATGTATGGCGACAAACGGGTATTCCACGGTCGAATCACCGGGTTCACGTTCGGGACCGGATCGACCCTGGCCTTGCTGCCGCCGCAGAATGCCACCGGCAACTTCATCAAGATCGTGCAGCGGCTGCCGGTTCGTATCGAACTCGAGGATTACGATCCGGACAAGAAGCCGCTGTTCATCGGCACATCGGTCGTCCCCTATGTGTATCTCGACAAACCATTGAGCGGACCCAATGCCGGCAAGTTTCTTCAAGGCTTCGAGCCGCAACCGCCGGCCGGCGCTTCGGCTGCGAGCCCGCGGGATGTCGGCAAATGACCGAATTGGCGCTTTCAGCCTCCGGATCCCGGGCCGAGGTGAGCCCGTGGCTGGTGGCTGCCGTGGTCATCGTACCGACCTTCATGGAGGTGCTCGACACCACCATTGCCGTGGTCGCGCTGCGATACATCGCCGGCGGCCTTTCGGCCACGGTCGACGACGGTGAATGGGTCATTACCAGCTACCTTGCCGCCAACGCCGTTATCCTGCCGATCAGCGGCTGGCTGTCGGCGCGTCTCGGGCGCCGCAACTACTTCCTGATGTCGATAGCCGTGTTTACCCTGGCGTCCGGACTTTGCGGGATGGCCACAAGTCTCGGTCAGTTGATCCTGTTTCGCGTCCTGCAGGGTCTGGCGGGCGGCGGCCTGCAGCCCTCGAGTCAGGGCGTGCTGCTGGACGCCTTTCCGGTGCAGAAGCAAGGCATTGCGATGACGTTGTTTGGCCTGGCCGCGCTTCTGGCGCCGGTCGTCGGTCCGACCCTCGGCGGCTGGATCACCGACAACTACTCGTGGCGATGGGTGTTCTACATCAACGTCCCGGTCGGTCTGCTGGCGTTTGGCGCGTGTTACGTCCTGTTGCGGGATCCCGACTATCTCACCAAGCAGCGTGTGGAGTTGAGGAAGCAGCCGTTGCGCTTCGATACGCTCGGCCTGTCGCTGCTGGTGATCGTCATGGTGTCCTGGGAAGTCGTGCTCAGCAAGGGACAGGAGTGGGACTGGTTTGGCGATCCGTTCTGGCGCGTGCAGACGCTGGCGATCTGCTTTGTCGTCGGCCTTATCGCGCTGATCTTCTGGGAATTGCGCCATCCGAGTCCCGTGGTCAATTTCCATCCCTTGCGGGAGCGAAATTTCGCGGCTTGCTGCTTCATCATTTTCAGCGCTTTCGCGGTGCTCTACGCCGCCAGCACATCGTTGCCGGCCCTGCTTCAGGCTCTGTTCGGCTACGATGCGCTCAGCGCGGGGCTGGTGATGTCGCCAGCCGGGGTCGGTGCGCTGTTGGCCATGCCGTTTGTCGGGCGGGCACTGGGCCGGGGAGTCGATGCAAGGTGGTTGCTCGCCGCGGGGCTGCTGGTCATGGCGATCGGGAACTTCTGGATGTCGCAGATGAACCTCGAGATCAGCCCGGGCCAGGTGGTCTGGCCTCGGGTGGTCCTGATTATCGGGCTATCGATGAGCTTTGCGCCTGCGAATGTCGCGGCCTACCTCTATATACCCCCGGCGCTGCGCGGAGCCGCTGTTGGCCTGCTCAGCCTGCTGCGCAACGAGGGAGGCAGCGTGGGCACCTCGATGGCGCAGACGATTCAGGAGCGCCGCGATCAATTCCACATCCTGCGGCTCGGCGAGTCCCTCGATTCCTTCAACGCCAACGTGGTTTCCTTCCTTGATCAGGCCCGGGCATTATTCCTGCAGCAGACCGGCGATCCCTCGGCGGCACAGCAGTTCGGCTGGCAGGCGCTCGATAATTTGCGCCAGCAGCAGGGATCGTCACTTGCCTATTTCGATGTGTTTTTGCTGCTGGCCCTGGCGACGCTGGCGCCACTGCTCGCGGTGTTGCTGATGAAGCGTTCGGTGGCTGAGAAAGGCGCCCACATCGGCGCCGAATAACCAGAGCCTTGCGCAGATTCCACGACGTTCACCAATCCACACCGAGTCTGCCTCGGCCGGGATCAAGGTCCCGCTCGCCATCGTCCTGGCTGGCGGTTTTGGGAAAACGGTGATTGCGAGCGCGCCGGTGGCCGGCGCATGAGGCCCGCTCATACCTTGATATGATCGGCTTCCGCCTAGTGTTGGATGGCCGAGCCGGCCGGTGGCCCGCACAATGCTCCGAGCCTTCCACGGAGGAACAATGGATATGTCCAGGCCTCCCTCATCGCCGAGCCGGCGCGGCTTGCCTGAAACAGCGGTGGCCGTGGCGGCCTTGGAGGTTCTCGCCGCCGCATCTGCCGCTCGCCGCGGCGATTGGGTGGCCGGCGCGATCCCTTCAATGCGTGGCAACCTGGCATCCGCAGATCACGCTCACCGCCTTTCGCCCGGCCTCGCACGGTTCGTCGCGGGGGGTGCCGGCGCCGGCGCGGATGGCAAAGCCTTGCATGGCCGCGAAGGCGAGGATCGCAAGAAATACAACAGATCTGGGAGACTTCGATGGGGATTAATTTTTCGCCATTCGGCGGCTCGGCTGGCGACCGCACGGAGTCACGCGAGAGCGGGCCCGCGAGGCAATCGGTGAGCACCGAGGCAACGCCAACGGCCGTCGGTGATGGTTCTTCCGCAATCCGCCCTCCCGGCGCCGAGGCCTCCGGCGCGGCGGTGGCGGCCGGCGAGCCCCTTGCACTGCAAGCGCCCGAACAGCAATCAAGGCCTGCCGGCAGCGCGCTGATTTCTACGGGATTGGCGGATCCTGCGGCGGCGACGCCATTCGACCGGGTTGTCGATCGCCCGGCAACGGACCACGTGGCCGCGCTGCCCGGAAGGACATTGAGGGAGCGGCTGCGCCGGCCGCTGATGCTGGCTCTGCCGATCCTGCTGGCGGGGTGCGGCGCCGCCTATTACCTCGCCGTGGAGCCCTTTGTCTCGACCAACGATGCGTTCGTTCGCGCGGCGAAGATAACCCTGAATGCCCGGGTTGGCGGCCAGGCGGTGGAGATCGCCGTTCACGACAATCAACGCGTCCGGCAGGGACAGGTGCTGTTTCGAATCGATCCGGAGCCCTACCAGATTGCGGTCGATATGGACGAGGCACGGCTCGCCAGCGCGCGCCTCCAGATCGACGCGCTCAAGGCGACCTACCGCCAGCAACAGGCCGAACTGCAGTCGGCCAAGGATTCGGAGGCTTATGACGAGCGCGAGTACCAGCGCAAGAAGATGCTGGTTGCCAACGACTATACGCCGCGAGAGGTCTATGACCGGACCGAGACGGATCTCAAGGTTGCCCGCCAGCACATCGCATCGATCGATCAGCAGATCGCCAACACCGTGGTTGCGCTGAACGGCGATCCGAATATCGAGGTCGATCGTCACCCGACGGTGCGCGCGGCCAAGGCGCAGCTCGACCGTGCCCGGCTCGATCTGTCCTATGCGACGGTGACGGCGCCCGACGATGGCGTCGTGACGAGGGTCGACGATCTCGAAGTCGGCAATTTCGTCAATCCGGGCACCACCGTGTTCTCGCTGCTGTCGAGCCGGCGCATCTGGGTGGAGGCGAATTTCCGCGAAACCGGCCTGACCTACATGCGCCCGGGCCAGCAGGCGACCATCGACGTCGACGCCTATCCCGATCATACGTTCAGGGCGCATGTCGTCAGCATGAGTCCGGGGACCGGATCGGATTTCGCGGTGCTGCCGCCGGAGAACGCCACCGGGAATTGGGTCAAGGTGGTGCAGCGTCTGCCGGTACGCCTCGAGTTCGATGAACTGGATCCGGACCGGCCGTTGTTCTCCGGCCTCAGCGTCACCGCGCGGGTCGACACCGGTCATCGCCGCAGCTGGCGCCATCCGCTGCAGCCCGCGCCCGCGGCGGAGGTCAGGTGAGCGCCGCCCCCGCATCGGGCACCGCAGTCGACGGCCATCGCGCAATCACCGTGGCGGCGCTGATGGCGACCTACATGGAGGCGCTCAACATTTCGATTCCGAATGCGGCCCTGCCGCATATCCAGGGCACGCTGTCGATGTCGGACGACGAGGTAGGGTGGGCGTTTACCTCCTACATCGCGGCCAATGCCGTGGTGATGCCGATGGCGCGCTGGCTGGCGGGGCGCTATGGCCGGAAGGCGGTCTATCAGTTCTGCCTCGCCGTCTTCGCGCTCGCCCTGATGCTTGACACGCTGGCGACGACGCCAATCCAGTTCGTACTCGCCCGAATCCTCCAGGGGGCCGCGAGCGGTCCGTTCGCCGTTCTGTCGATGGCCATCCTGCTTGATGTGCTGCCGCCGGCGCGCCATGCCCGGATCAGCGTGGCGTGGTCGGCGTGCCTGCTGCTCGGCATCAGCACCGGCCCGTGCATCGGCGGCTGGCTCAGCGAATATCACGGTTGGCACTCGATCTTCTATTTCAGCCTGCCGATAGTGGGGTTCATCTTCGTGACGATGGCGCTCTCGCTTCCCGAGAAGAGGGCCGAACAGAACCCGCCCTTCGACTTCTTCGGGCTGACGGCCTTCTCGTTCGGCCTGGTCGGCCTGCAGATGCTGCTCGACCGCGGCGAGCGCCTGGAATGGTTTGCCTCGGCGGAAATCTGGGCCGAAGCGGCCGTCTCCGGGCTGGGATTCTATCTCTTCATCGTCCACATCCTGACGGCCAAGACGCATTTTCTCAACAAGGCGCTGTTCAGGGACCGCAATTTCGTGCTTTCGACCATCATGGTGTTCGCCGTCGGCTTCGTGCTGCTGCCGACCCTGGCCTTGACCGCGCCGATGCTGGAGGAGCTGCTCAATTATCCGGTCGACACCACCGGCTACATGACCCTGCCGCGCGGCATCACGCTGGTGGGAGCGCTGCTGCTGATGAGCTTCGTTCCGGCGCGAATCGACAACCGGCTGTTCGTGACCGGCGGCATGGCCCTGGTGGTCTATGCCCATTGGCGGATGCTCGGCTATTCACCGTTGATGGATGGGTGGCCGGTCATTGCGGCGATCCTGTTCCAGGGGGCGGGCCTCGGCATGCTGCTTCCGGCACTCACCAAGACGGCGCTCGGCACGCTGGATCCGAAATTCCGCCCGGAAGCCACCGCGCTCTTCAATCTGTCGCGGGTCTATGGAAGCACGATCGGCATCGCGGTGGTGCAGGTCTTCTTCTACAACAACACCCAGGCGATGCACCTCGCGCTGGCAAAGGACCTCGCGCCCTTCCGCAGCGCCGCGCATGTCGCGGGCTCGATCGCCAGGCCGGGCCTTGCCATGCTCAACGACATGGTCACCCAGCAGGCGGCGGTGATAGCCGTCATCGACCAGTTCAAGATCCTGATGTTGGCCATGCTGGTCGTGAGCCCGCTTGTTCTTTTTCTGCGCAAGCCGCAGCCGGTCAACTGACGCCAGGTCCCGGCAGCCGCCTTGTGTGCGACGGCGATGTCAAGAAGGGAATACGCACATGACGCCATCCGATACGCTTCGCCATGCCAGGATTCATCTTGCCCACGGATCCGGTGAGCTGCCCGCCGTCGGGTTCGGCACGCTGATTGCGGATCCTCTGGCGACCAACCAGGCTACCAGGGCTGCCTTGGAAGCGGGTTTCCGGCATCTCGATTGTGCGGAACGCTACCGCAATGAGGCAGCGGTCGGCGACGCGATCCAGGAAACCTTCAAGGGGGGTGCGCTGCGCCGCGAGGATCTTTTCGTTACCACCAAGCTCTGGAACAACAATCATCGTCCGGAGCGGGTCAAGCCGGCCTTCGATGCGAGCCGCCGCCGGCTGCAACTGGACTATATCGATTGCTACCTGATCCATACTCCCTTTGCCTTTCGAGCCGGCGACGAACAGGACCCGAGGGACGAGCACGGCCGGGTGATCTACGATCCGGGAATCACGCTCGCGGAGACGTGGCGCGCGCTGGAGCGCCTGGTCGACGACGGTGATTGCAGGGCGATCGGCCTGTCCGACATTACCCTGGCGAAGCTGCGGGAGATCGTGGCGGCAGCGCGGATCAAGCCCGCCGTCGTGCAGGTCGAATCGCATCCGTATCTTCCGGAATGGGAGCTGCTCGAATACTGTCGGGAGCAGGGAATCGTCGTGCAGGCGTTTGCGGCGCTGGGACATGCCATGGAGCCAAGCGTGTTGGAAGATCCGGTGATAGCAGCCATCGCCCAGCGAGTGCACAAGACTCCGGCTCAGGTTGCCCTGGCCTGGGCCGTGCAGCGCGGCACCGCCTTCCTGACCACCTCGACCAAGCCCCGGCGTATCCGGGAGAGCTTTGACATCTGCAGCCTGCCCGAAGATGCGATGCGGGAGATCCGGGAGCGCATCACCGTGAACGTCAGGTTCAACGCGGTGGTGACGACCGGTGTCCCCGGATTTATTCCCCGCGCCCGGTGAATTCAGCCGCACCGGGACCCAACGGGGACGAGGCGACGGCCGCCGCTAATCCTGTTCGCCGAGGGTTTGCAGATAGCTCTTGCCGTAAGGATAGAACGCCTCCTTGCGGCCATCTCGCCAGGCCGCCTTGAGTTCCGGCGTGGTGATGTCCCAGTCCGGCCGGCATTTCATGCTGACGGCCCGCAGGTCCTGGCGAAGCTCTTCCATGGTGGGTCGTCCGAAGAACCAGTAGCCATTGTAGATCTTGTAAATCAAAAGGCCGGGCTCCAGCACGATCACATGCGGAATCATCGGATTGTTGACGGGATCGGTGTATTCGGCGATGTCGAGATCCTTCTGGACGAGGCGCCGCGGATCGGACAGAAAAGGCCAGTGGGCACCAACTCCGCTGCGATACTCGTTGGTCTGGGTGATGTTGTCGGTGCTGATCGTGACCAGCCGGCAATAGCCAACCTCCATTTCACGATGGAGCTGCAGCAGACCTTCTGCCTGACGGCGATCCTTTGGGCAGAACGCGCCGCGGCTCAGCACCAGCACCATCGGATGCTGTCCCTGCAGCTCGGAGAGCTTTCGATGCTTCGCGGCTTGGTCGCTAAGTTCATAGTCGGGAAAAACGGCTCCGGGCACCATGTCCGCTCGCATGTGAAGTCCTCCAGCTGAAAACGCGCAACCGATCGGGCCTGATGCGCTCACAAATCGATCACGACGTCGCCCTCGGGGCGCGAGCAGCAGATCAGGAGATTGCCCTCCGCCGGCGCGTCGACCGGGTCCGGGCGATAGCCGATCCTGCCCGCCACCAGCCCGCTCTCGCAGGTGTGGCAGACCCCGGTCCGGCACGCCCAGCGCACGGGGACGTCGCAAGCCTCCGCGAGTTCGAGCAAGCTCTGGAACGACGGCGCCCAGGGGACATTGAGACCGCTGCGGGCGAACGATACCATCGGTCCCGGGCCGGGCGAGCCTGCCGGCAAATGCGGCGACGGCTGCTGCGAGGCTGCAATGCCCGGCGTACGAGACGGACCGGCACCGAAAATCTCGGTGTGGATGCGATCCGGCGCGACGCCCGATGCGGCAAGGCCACCCGTCAAATCGCTCATGAAGGTCGATGGTCCGCAGATATAAAAATCACCGTTGCGGGGCAGGTGGAGCTCCTCGAGCACCTGCATGTTCAGGCGTCCGGCAGCGTTGAAATCCAACTCCGGCCGATCCTGCGGATCGGGCGAGCTGTAGCAAATGCAGCTGTGGTGATGGGGCAGCGCTTCGAGCAGCCCACGCACCTCCCCGGCAAAGGGGTGTTCGCGCCCGCTGCGGGTTCCGTAGAGCCACCAGATTTCCCTGGTCGATGCCTGGGCGGCCAGCGCGTGAAGCATCGCGAGCACCGGCGTTACCCCGATCCCGGCACTCAACAAGACGACCGGCGTATCGCCGGGCCGCAGCGTGAAGCTGCCGCGCGCCGCGCTGGCCTGCACGATGTCGCCAACCCCGAGTTCGTCGTCGACATAGGCGCCGGCCGCACCATGGAGCTCCCGCTTGATGCTCACGCGATAGTGCGAGGCGGCAGCATCGCCCGACAGTGAATAGCTGCGCATCAGCGCCGGCGCCGATGCCGGCCCCAGCCGCAGCACCACGAACTGCCCGGGCAGAGCCGCGGCGACGGGTTGCCCGTCCGTGGGCTCCAGCCACAGCGAGATCACGTTGCCGCTCTCGCGCACCTTGCGCGAGACCCGAAGCGGGCGGAATCCACGCCAGGCCGGCGGCGGGCTGGGCGAGTTCGCGAGTCCGGCGTTGCCCGTCGTCGCACCGCCGTCGCGTTGCTGCGCGAGCAGCGCCTCGAGCGCGCGACGCCAGCCGGGACTGAGCGCCGGGATGCGCAGGGCATGCTCCAGCCGATCGCGGGGGTGGCCGGGCATGTAGAGCAGTGCGCTGATCTCGGACACGCTTATGCGTTCGGGCCCGGACGCGACCTGCGTGATCGCATCGCCGGCCTCGACTTCGCCTTCCTCCAGCACACGCAGGTAGAAGCCGGGTCTGCCGTGCTTGACCAGCAGCGCGGCCATTTGCGGCTCGTTGAGGCGGATGCCGAGCCGGTAGCAGGTGACACGCGGCTGCGTGACCTCGAACAAGGCGCCGCCGATCCGGTAGCGGTCTCCGATGCACACCTCTGAATCCGACAGGCCATCGACGGTGAAATTCTCGCCGAACTGCCCATAGCCGAAGTCGCTTCGTCCCAGATGGTTCTGCCAATACCGATAGGAATCCATCTGATAGACCAGGACCGCCCGGCGTTCGCCGCCGTGACCGGCGAGGTCGCCCTGTCCGTCGCCTTCGATGTTGAGTCGGCGCACCATGCGCGGGCCCTCGACCGGCGCCTTCCAGATGCCGGTATGGACCGCCCTGCCTTGCCAGTTCACGTCGCGCGGCAGGCCGACATTGACGGAAAGCAAGTGTCCCACGCGCCGCCTCGAGGAATTCCACCCAGCGCCGCTATACTGCCGATTTGCGTGCGTCTTTCCACTCGACCTTCGGAACTGGCATATCATATCAAGGTATGAGTGACCGGGCCGCCGCCTTGCGCGCAGCGCGGGTCGATCCCCTCCATTTTCGCCAAGCGAGCAGACCGGCGAGCCATTGCCATCCCGGTCCCGCGACGGCATCCTTGGTCCGCCGTGGCCTCCGCCATGGTCGAGCGAGGCGGGCGGCCCGCATTCGGCTGCCGGGGGCTGCGATGGGCAATCGGATCCTGGTATTCTACGGCTCCTATCGTTCGGACCGGATGGGCATCCGCCTCGCCGAATTCCTGGTCGAGCGGTTGCGGCGGCGGGGCGACGCCGTCGAACTGGTCGACGCCAAGGCGGTCAACCTTCCGATGCTCGACCGGATGTACAAGGAATATCCGCCCGGAGAGGCTCCCGAGCCGCTTGAGCAACTGGCCGGCCGGATTCGCGATGCGGATGGTTTCGTCTTCGTCACCGGCGAATATAATTGGGGTGTGCAGCCCGGACTGAAGAACCTGACGGATCATTTCCTGGAGGAATGGTTCTGGCGACCTGCCGCGATCGCAAGCTATTCGGCAGGACGCCTGTCCGGCGCACGGGCCTCGACCGCCTGGCACGGCACGCTTTCCGAGATGGGAATGGTGGTGGTGTCAAGCACCCTTGCCGTGGGTCCGATCGCACAGACCCTCACCGCCGATGCTGTCCCGATGGGCGAAGCCGGCAAGGCCCTCGAACGGGCGTTTCCGCGCTTCGCCGACGATCTGATGTGGTGGGTGGAAGCAGCCAGGACGCAGCGACAGCGCAAGCCGCCGCCATATTGATCGCTTTGCCCCGGTCAGCCCGGGCGGCTTTCCGCCCGTGGCGCCTTCAGCTGGACCTGCCTCGGAATCGGCATGTGCGCCGCATCGATGGCCAGTTGCCCATATCTGAGTTTCCGCCAGGTTGGCCCGTGGATCACTTCGCCTTCATGGGCATGGCACGCCCTGGCATCGGCACCCCACCGCTCCGCGGCCGTGGCAATCAGCATTACGCGCGCTGTCGCGGCGGCCTCGCCCAGCAGCTTCAGGGCACGGCGAACGGCCTTCGATGGGTCGACGGCCTGCGCGGCCAGCACCTGGTCGGCGGCGAACCCTTGTTGCGGCGGCGCATGTTCAAGACGAACCTGGTCGAGGGCGACTTCCAGTTCCTCGGCGATCAACATCCGGATCGAGGTGCAGATACCCGGCCCCATTCGAAGGTGGGGCATGGTCAGAAAAACCTTCCCATCGCCGTCGATCCGCAGGGAAGCGTTCCGCGCGCCGCCATCCCCCAACGGGAAGCCCAGGATCACCACCATGCTGCCGCCGGCTGCGGCGTCAATGACCAGGTGGCTGTGTCGAAAGAAATGGTGGTCGAACCCCTGTGGGCGATGGTGAATCATGATCGGCCACCAACCGGACCAGGGTGATCAGGGCTGTCTGTCCCAATCATGCGCCTCACCCGTCATCTGCCGCATCCCGCGTCATGATAAAAATGCGGCTGGATCACCATGCCCGACGCCGCCCCCTGCGAACCATTCAACGTTGGGAAGATGCCGGTCATATCAATGTATGAGTGAATGCGGCGCTGTCGCCCGGTTAGGAATGGCGTGATCGGCTTCCGGGCCGTTCCGAGGTCGAGCCGGCCCTCCCGGTGCAATGCAGGCGTGGCCTTGCCGGTACAGCGCACGCGATTTTGCGGGCAGGAAGCCGCTCGAACGGCCCCCGGCAGTCCGCCTGTCGGAGCCCCGCCTCGATTTGCGTGATCCTGGAGTGAATGGCTGACCTGTCCTGCAGCCAATGTGGTGGAACCGGGAAAGACCCATGGATCGCATCGACGCCATGAAAGTCTTTGTGTCGGCCGTGGACGAAGGCAGCCTGGCTGCAGCGGGCAGGCGTCTCGGCAAATCGCCGGCGGCCGTAAGCCGTGCGATCGCCTCCCTCGAAGCCCATGTCGGTGCCGAGCTGCTGCATCGCACAACCCGGTCACTCAAACTGAGCGAGGCGGGCGAGCGCTATGTCTCTGCTTGCCGCCGCGTCCTGATCGATCTCGCGGAGGCTGATATTCTCGCCGCCGGCGAACGGTCCGCCCCGCGCGGCACGCTGACCCTGACCGCGCCGATCATCGCCGGCGAGGATCTGCTGCGGCCGACGCTTGACGCCTTCATGGACGAATACCCGACGGTGTCGGTCAGGCTGTATCTGATCGACAGGCAGGTGAATCTGATCGACGAAGGCATCGACGTGGCGCTCCGCATCGCACACCTCGTCGACTCGAACTTCGTCAGCATCCGCCTCGGCGAGGTTCGCCGCGTCATCGCCGCGTCACCCGGCTATCTGGCGCAGCACCCGGTCATCCGCCAACCCGCCGATCTTGCCAAGCATCGGATTATCTCGATGACGCACTTCGGAATGGATTCCTGGAGCTTCCCTCCGCTCCCAGGCTCGTCGATTCCAAGAACCGTTCAGTTCGCGCCACGGCTGGTCATCAACACGGTTCGTGCGGCGGTCGCCTCGGCGGTGGCGGGACACGGCGTCACGCGGCTGTTTTCCTATCACATCGCCGAGGAGGTCGCGCAGAGGCGGCTGCGAATCCTCCTTGGCAAGGACGAATACCCGCCATTGCCGGTTCAGCTGCTTGCCCCGGAAGGTCGCTTCGCCGTGCCCAAGGTGCGTGCGTTTGTCGATTTTGCCGCGCCGCGTCTGAAGAAATACTTCGCGGGCCTCTCGGGCCAGGCCAGCCGCGTTGCGGGCGCCATTCGTTCGTCTGCCGGAAGGGTGTCTGCCGAGTAGCGGGCATTCGCTGCATGGCCGGCCATGCCTAGCTTGATCACCATCGACAGGATGATCATGGAGGCCAGTCATGGCTACGGAACAAAAGGTTGCAATTATCACTGGCGCATCCCAGGGCATCGGATCGGCCCTGGTGAAGGCCTTTCGCCGTCGCGACTATCGCGTGGTCGCCAATTCGCGGAAGATCAGGCCATCCTCGGATCCCGATATCCTGGCCGTTGCCGGCGACATCGCCGATCCGAACACCTCGCAACGTATCGTTTCCGAAGCCGTGGAGCGTTTCGGCCGCATCGATACGCTGGTGAACAATGCGGGCATTTTCATCGCGAGGCCGTTCACCGACTATACCGAGGAGGATTACCTCTTGATGCTCGCGGTCAACCTCGGCGGCTTCTTCCACGTGACCCAGCGCGTCGCCGCCGAGATGCTGAAGCGGGGGTCGGGCCACATCGTGCAGATCACGACGAGCCTTGTGGACCACGCCAGCAGCAAGGTACCCTCGGTGCTGGCCTCCCTGACCAAGGGCGGATTGAATGCGGCGACGAAGTCGCTGGCAATCGAGTACGCATCGAAGGGCGTGCGGGTCAACGCCGTGGCTCCCGGCGTCATCAAGACGCCAATGCACGGTCCGGACACCTACGACCATCTGTCGAAGCTGCATCCAGTCGGACGCATGGGCGAAACCAGCGACATTGTCGACGCCATCCTGTTCCTGGAAAGCGCACCCTTCGTCACCGGCGAGATCCTGCACGTCGATGGCGGCCAGAGCGCCGGCCGCTGAGGCGCGAGCCGATCGCCCCGGGGCGGGGATCGCGCTGACGCGGTTCACGCCCGGGAGCGGGTAGGTCGCGGCGATCAGGGCTGATTGCGATTCGAGCTTGTGGCGCAAGCTTGCTCCAGAGCCGCTTCGATACATCTAATCAAATCGTTTGTTTCAAATGGCTTCTCCAGAAAGCCGGCCGCTCCGGCGGCTACGGCCCTCGCTTCCAGACCCGCCTCGGAATGACCGGTGATCAAGACCACCGGAATCCTCGAGCCGGAAGCGGCGAGATGCCTGATCAGGTCCAATCCGCTCATACCCGGCATATGAACGTCCGTTACGATCAGGGTGCAAGCCCCCGGCCCGTTCCCGGCGATGAAATCCCGAGCCGAACTGTATCCGCTGGTCTCGAAGCCATATGAAGAAAGCGAGTCAACAAGGGCCACCCTGAATGGATCGTCATCATCGATGACCGCAATTGCCAAACCTGCCTGCACTCAAGCGTCCCTGCCCCAAGCTTGATCAGCCAACCGACATTTTGCTATAGTCGCATGTTACTGCATGCTGATATATTATACACGAGTGTTATTACCGCCGAGGTTAACCATAGATATCCCCGAGACCCAACTTCGGGCGCGCGTTGCGTCGACCGTGGGCTCACCCGATAGCTGGTTAGGCGAGACCAACGGCTGGCCGATTGGGCTTCCCGGCGCGCCCGACATGCTTGATGTACCCATCGGGCATCAGCCAGGCGCTGCTCAAACTCCAGATTCTCGGCGACCTGCGTGGCGTGGCCCACTCGATCTCATGGCCCAGTCGCACGCGTTGGTCCGGATGAAACCGATCGACGATCATGTTGAGATCGGCTTAATTGCGACCCCTATTAGATGTCAGTACCGAACGCCAGCCAATCAGCCCGCCCGGGGATGGCGCGGACCTCCGGCCACCGCTATCAGATTTTCAGGTTACCCAGTGATCCCCATATGCTATATTGCTTTCCGACCCGAGCAACTATTCTGTCCCGATGCCAATGTTCGCAACGTGCACGAGTTACGAAACCGGCGATGAATTTGGGGGCTGCCGGTATCTACCCGTTTGATGTTGCGATAATTCCGCAAGCTAATGTTACAGTCTAGCCTAGATTTGAAAAGCAGGATTGTGCGTCTCGAATCCGTAGGGGCCGGCCATGAAATTGATCGGTATCTTCCTTTCTCCCTTCGTTCGCCGAGTGGCAGTTAGCTTGAATATCCTGCAGTTGCCATTTGAGCATGAGGGGGTTTTTGTCTTCGGAGAACCCAACATAGTTCGCCGCCATAACCCGCTTGTGCGCATCCCCGTACTGGTGGCCGAAGACGGCGCAAATCTTATCGAGAGTGGAGCGATCCTTGACGAGATCGACCACATGGTTAGTCCTGAGCGGCGTCTGACACCAAGCGATGGTTCGCTACGACGGCGCGTGTTACAAACTGCGGCGATGGCGATCGGGTGCGCAGACAAGGCCCAGTGGGCATTCTATGAGGATCGCGTAAGGCCGGCTGAAAAGGTCCACATACCTTGGATCGAACACAATGACCGACAAGTGCTCGGCGGCTTCGAGCACCTTGATATGGCTGCGGCGAAGATCGATGACGGCGGTTGGATCGCCGGAACGCCGGATATAAGCCAGGCCGACGTGACAACCACCGCCGCCTTCACTTTTGCAAATCTTGCTCGACCCAACCTGAAACTGGCAGAACGATTTCCCCAGCTATCGCGCTTTGCCGAGCGTTGCGAATCCTTGCCCGCATTCCTGAAGGCTCCGTTACCCGGAGCCTCCCAATTAAAGAGTGTACTGTCTCAGCCATTCGTCTCCTAAGGCGCCGCCTTTAGGAACTGAAGGTGAAGCTGCCGTGCCGATTGATCGCGCGATCTGGTTTGGGCCGTTTTGTCTACGTCCCGCGGCGCATTTGCTGCTTGAAGCTGATACCCCCGTTCGCATCGGCGCTCGTGCACTCGACCTCTTGATTGTTTTGGTTGAGCGCGCGGGCGAGGTCGTCACCAAAGACGAATTGTTCGCCCGTGTCTGGCCGGGCCTTACTGTCGATCAGGGCAACCTCAGAACTCAAGTGGCATTGGTGAGAAGGGCCCTTCGCGATGACCGGGCTGGCGCCCGCTACGTGATGACTGTTCCTGGGCGCGGCTATCGTTTCGTTGCGCCTGTCTCGGCTACGGAAACAACAAACCCTGTCAAGCCACGAGCATCTCCTGTCGAATCGGCGCCTCGTCTGCCTGCTCGCCTGACACGGTTGATTGGTCGCGCAGATGCTGTTGTCGACATTGTCGGGCGACTAAGCAAGCATCGCTTTGTCACGATCATCGGGCCGGGCGGGATAGGCAAGACGTCAGTCGCCTTGGCTGTCGCCGAACAGGCGGCGATTTCATATGGCGACGGAATCTGCTTGGTGGATTGTGCGCCTCTCTCGGATATGTCATTAGTCGCACCTAAGCTGGCTTCGACACTCGGTCTTGAGATTGCCGTAGACGACCCAACCCGCGGGCTGGTTGCATTCCTGCACGGCAAGCGGATGCTGATCGTCCTGGATTGTTGCGAGCGAGTTGTCGAGGCCGCCGCTGTACTGGTTGAGAACCTGCTCAAAGGCGCCGCGGGCGTCGCCATCTTGGCTACAAGCCGTGAACCCCTGCGAGCAGAAGGCGAGATTGTGTATCGTCTCCCCCCTCTCGAAATCCCTCCTGCAGCGAGCGAATTGACCGCGAACGATGCGCTGACTTACCCCGCTGTTCAGCTTTTCGTTGAACGTGTTACATCAAGCATTGGCCAGTTCAGACTGAGCGATACCGATGCACCCGTCGTCGTCGACATCTGCCGCAGGCTCGACGGGATCGCGTTGGCGATCGAAATGGCGGCCGGGCGCGTTGACGTATTCGGACTGTGGGGCGTGGCCGCGCGGTTGGAAGATCGGCTCCGCCTTTTGACGCACGGCCTACGAACCGCACTTCCGCGGCATCGAACTCTCGCCGCTACCCTCGATTGGAGCTACGACGCCCTTCCGGAACCTGAAAAAACGGCTCTGCGCCGGCTTTCCGTGTTCGCGGGAGGCTTCACGCTCGATGCCGCGCAGGCGGTAGCGGCGGATGATTTGGTCGTCTCGTCCGATTTTGTCGAGGTCGTCGCGAGCCTGGTCTCGAAATCGCTGTTAAATGCCGATGTCGCAACAGCAATCGGCCAATATCGCCTGCTCGACACCACGCGAGCGTATGCCCTGCAAAAACTCGCGGAAAGTGGCGAATTTGACCAGACTTCTCGGCGACACGCCAAGTACATCCAATATCTGCTCGAGAGGGCGAGTGCCGATGCTGCGAGATCGTCATCGATGGCCGCGGCTGCGGGGCTGTCTGCGGAATCAAAACTCGTAGATGAAGCGCGAGCGGTGATCGACTGGGCGTTTTCTGCCGGCCGCGACATTGAATCCGGTATCGCACTCACCGTCGCGTGCGTCCCTCTGTGGACCCATCTTTCCCTTAACCGAGAATGCTGCCGGTATGTCGAACAGGCCCTGCTCGCAGGTAAGGCGACTTTTAGACAGAATGACCGTCGGGAAATGCAGCTATTGGCCGCACTAGGTGCGGCGCTGGTCTGGACGAAAGGCCCCGGTCCAGAGGCAGATGCGGCCTTCGCAAATGCGTTGAAGATAGCCGAGTCACTCGACGAAGCCGACTACCGGATACGAATACTTTGGGGCTTGTGGTCCAGCCATTTCAATAGCGGCCGCATTCGGATGTCTCTTGAAACCGCGAAACAGTTTCGCGATGTGGCCGCGAACCATGGCGATGCCGCAGCGGCGCTCGTGGGCGAACGCACAATCGGAATGTCGCTATTTTATCTCGGCGACCATACCAATTCACGTCGTCATGCCGAATCGATGCTCCGTCATTACCTCAGGCCGGGAGATCGCTCGCACATAATCCGTTTTCAGTTTGATCCGCGCATTGTGTCTCGCACATTGCTTTCAAAGCTTCTCTGGGCGCAGGGATTTCCTGATCAAGCGATGGATGAAGTTCGTGGCGTGGTCGAGGAGGCCATGACCGTCGGTCACGCGATGTCGCTGGCTCTTGCTTTGGCTCAAGGCGCTTGCCCCGTGGCCCTCCTGTCCGGCGATTTGACGGCAGCGGAGCGTTTCATCAATCTGCTGCTCAGGCATGCGGTGGAGCATGCATTGGACCTCTGGTGCGCCTGGGGCACGTGCTTCGCTTCCATGCTGCTTATTGCGCGCGGCAGAAACGATGAGGGACTTGAAACGCTTGATAGGACGCTCAACGAACTGCCTCAAGGTGCGTTCTTTGCGCACTACGCCGGGATCCACGCGACATTAGCGGAAGCGCTTGGGAGGGTCGGCGCGATCCCGAGGGGGCACGCAACCATCGACGATGCCCTGATACGGTCCGAACGCGATGAAGAACGCTGGTACTTGGCTGAGTTCCTGCGCATCAAGGGCGAGCTTCTCCGACTTGAGAATACGCCAAGGGCAGCGCGAGAAGCGGAACAGCAGTTTCGAGGCTCGCTTGACTGCGCCCGGCAACAGGACGCTCTGTCGTGGGAGTTGCGGACGTCCATAAGCCTTGCTCGCTTACTTCAAGCGCAAGGACGAATTATTGAGGCTCGGGATGCGCTTGGACCGGTCTACAGCCGGTTCGGGGAAGGCTTTCAGACCGCCGATTTAACCGCGGCGAAGGCTATCATGGAGACGCTATTCTAAGCCGGCGGACAATGGCGGTCCGTGACCTCGCTCGACCCGCGAGCCTCGCTGCAGAATACGATGAAAAGTTTTTGAAAAATGTAAATTAATTCAAGTGCATAGACGCGAATTCACAAGAATTCACAACGATTGATGCGGGAATGGCCGCCGCAGCGTGCAGATAAGATGGTTCCTCGATCGAAAAAATGGGCGCCAAATGACCGAGAGCACATCGCAGGCCCCTTGGCAGGCGCAACGTCCGCCTCTCGAGCCCAACACGCAGGACTTCGTCGATGGCCTGGCGGCGGCCGGCTCTGAAGTCAATGAACTTGCGATAGATACTGCGCGCGCCGCGCTAGTTGCGATGCAGGCTAAACCAACGGGAAAACCCGTCACACGATCCGAAGTAGTTACAGCTCCTGTTGGCCCGAGAGGCTCTGTTATTTTGCGTCTCGTTCGACCGAAGGAAGCGGCGGGTCCCTTGCCTGTCGTAATGCTATTCCACGGAGGAGGATGGGCGCTAGGAGACGGGACCACCCATGATCGCCTCGCTCGCGAACTTGCGGTCGGCATACGCGCAGCCGTCGTGATCGTCGAATTTAGCCGAACTCCCGAGAGCCAATTTCCCATTCCTGTCGAGGAGGCATACGCTGCCACAAAACATGTGGTGGAAAATGCAGCCGCATTCGGTCTTGAGGGATCTCGCATCGCCGTGGTCGGTGACGGCAGCGGTGGGAACATCGCGGCCGCGGTGACCTTGCTTTGCAAGGAGCGCGGAGGTCCAAAAATCGCTTTTCAGGTTCTCTTCTACCCAATTACCGGAGCCAACTTCGATACCGCTTCGTACCGGATTTTCGAAAACGGACCCTGGCTGACGAAGCGAGCGATGCAGCGTTACTGGGCCGCGTATATACCGAACGAGGCGGAGCGCGAAGTCATCACCGCGACCCCTCTCAACGCCACCATCGATCAACTGCGCGGTCTGCCCGATGCTCTTATCATCACGGCGGAAAGCGATATTCTTCGCGATGAAGGCGAAGCGTATGCAAGAAAGCTATGCGAAGCGAACGTACGCGCAACTTGTGTACGTTACCTTGGCACGATTCACGACTTCGTCATGCTGAATGCGATTGCGGACACTCCCGCAGCGCGAGGCGCGATAACTCAGGCCACATACGCACTCCGAGGCGCGTTAGATTGAATCAGCGGCAGACATCGAGTCCGAGGCAAGCGGCTTTTGAGAGGCACGTTCCGCGGGCGGGAACTAGTTCCGTGAACACGACCGATGATCGCAAAGACTTTTGGCCTGTGCAGAATTGGGGGTGAATTCGTGGTCAGATCGGGACGGGGAGACGAGCCGGTGCGTGGGTGCCGCCCGCGATGACCGAGTTCGCATGGGTCGATACTGGTGGCGAACACCTGCCGCTCGAGCCGCTGTGGGATGACGGCGAGCGCCTTTATTGCCGAACGTGGCGAAATAGTGCGGAGGGTGGCCGGCACGCATTGATGGCCGTGTTGGCGGCTGCAGAACACCCCGCGCCCGCCACCATCAGTCGACTTGCCCACGAATTCGCGCTCAAGGACTATCTCGACCGCGCCTGGGCCGCGCGGCCGCTGGAGCTCGTGCACAGTCGCGGTCGAACCCTGCTCCTGCTCGAGTCCGACAGTACCTGTTCGCTGGATTCGTTGCTGGGCAAGCCCCTTGAGTTTGGAAGGTTTCTGCGGCTGGCCCCGGAGATCACTCAGGCCATCGGCCGGTCACATGAGCGCGGCCTGGTCCACAAGGACATTAAGCCCGCCAACATTCTTCTCGCCCCCCTCACCGAGCAGGTCTGGCTGACCGGTTTCGGCATCGCCTCCCGACTGCCTCGCGAACGCCAGGCACCCGAGCCTCCCGAGTTCATCGCAGGAACCTTGGCCTACATGGCGCCGGAACAAACCGGACGAATGAACCGCTCAATAGATTCGCGCAGTGACCTCTACGCGCTCGGCGTTACGTTCTATCAAATGCTGACGGGAGCGCTACCGTTCGCGGCGACCGATCCCATGGAATTGGTTCATTGCCACATCGCGCGCAAGCCGCTGGCGCCGAACCAGCGATTCAAAGGAATACCACCTCCCTTGTCTGACATCGTCATGAAGCTTCTCGCCAAGACCGCAGAGGAACGCTATCAGACGGCGGCGGGTCTGGAACAAGACCTGCGGGATTGTGCAACCCAATGGGAGAGCCAACAGCACATCGAGCCCTTCACCCTCGGACGACATGAGCCGCTCGGACGGCTCTTGATTCCCGAGAAGCTGTATGGGCGCGCCCGCGAAATAGCGGTCTTGCAGCACGCCTTCGACACCATCGTCAAGCACCCGACGACCGCGCTAATCCTCGTGTCAGGCTATACGGGTATTGGCAAATCGTCGGTGGTGAATGAACTTCACAAGGCCCTGGTTCCGCCACGCGGCCTGTTCGCATCGGGCAAGTTCGACCAATACAAACGCGACATTCCCTATGCGACCCTGGCACAGGCCTTTCAACGACTCATCCGCCCGATCCTCGCCAAGAGCGAAGCCGAACTCGGCCGGTGGCGGGAGGCTTTGCTCCATGCGCTTGAGCCCCACGGCGGTCTCATCGTCGACCTCGTTCCGGAGCTGAAACTCATCATCGGGGAGCAGGGGCCGGTCTCTGAGCTGCCGGCACCTGATGCCCAGCGGCGCTTCCAGTCACTACTGCGGCGTTTTATCGGCGTGTTTGCTCGCCCTGCACATCCGCTCGCCCTGTTTCTCGACGACCTGCAATGGCTCGACGCGGCAACTCTGGACCTGCTCGAGGATATCCTCACCCAGCAGAGCGTCCCACACCTGCTTCTGATTGGCGCCTATCGCGACAACGAGGTCGACGCCTCTCATCCGCTGATGCGTAAACTCAGCTCGATCAAGGCGGCCGGCACGTCCGTCGAGGAGATCACGCTAGGCGCGCTCGATGCGCAGCACGTTTCGCAGTTGATCGCGGACACGCTGCAATGTGAAACGGATCGGGTGGGAGATCTAGCTCAGCTGATTTTGCGGAAAACCGGCGGTAATCCGTTTTTCATCAATCAGTTCCTGTCGACACTGACAGATGAGGCTCTGATCGCGTTCGATTCCGTGCATTCGCGCTGGTCGTGGGATCTCGAGCGCATCCACGCCAAGCGTTACACCGACAACGTGGCTGACCTGATGATAGGCAAACTCGCCCGGCTTCCTGCTGCAACCCAAGAGGCGCTGCAACAGCTCGCCTGTCTCGGCAATATCGCGACCAGCGCGATGTTGGCTGTCGTTCAAGGCACCACCGAGCAGGAGCTGCACGCCAGACTCCTTGAGGCGCGCCGCCAGGAGCTGGTCGATGTCCTCGAGAGTTCCTACCGGTTCGTTCACGATCGCGTCCACGAGGCTGCTTACGCGTTGATCCCGACCGAGCGGCGCGCGGCGGTGCACCTGCGGATCGGCAGGATGCTGGTCGCGCATACGCCTCCCGGCAAGCTGGACGAGGCCGTCTTCGAGATCGTCAACCAACTCAACCGCGGCGCCGCCTTGATGACCTCGCGCGACGAGCGCGTGCAGTTGGCCGAGTTCGATCTGCTCGCGGGCCAGCGCGCCAAACAGTCGGCGGCCTACAATTCGGCGCTAACCTACCTCGCTGCCGGGCGGGCGCTGTTGCCCGAGGATTGCTGGGAGCGGCACGGCGCGCTTACCTTCGCGCTTGAGTTCTGTCGCACCGAGTGCGAGTTCTTGACCGGCGCATTGGCGGCCGCCGAAGGGCGGCTGTCTATGCTTTCCAGCCGCGCTGGTCGGCTCGTAGACTTCGCCGCCGTCACCCATCTGCGGGAGGAGCTCTTTACTACCCTTGGCCGGAGCGACCGCGCCATTGAGGTATGTCTCGACTATCTGCGGCGCGTCGGCGTCGATTGGTCGGCGCGCCCGATGAAGGAGGAGGTCCGGCAAGAATACGAGCGGCTGTGGCGCCTGATCGGGCGTCGCTCGATCGAGGAACTCGTCGATTTGCCCCCAATGACCGACCCCGAGTGGCGCGCAACCATGGACGTCCTCACTGCGGTCGTCTCCCCGGCGTTATTTACCGACGAGAATCTGCTCTGTCTCGTCATCTGTCGGATGGCGAACCTCAGCCTGGAGCATGGCAACAGCGACGGATCGTGCTTTGCCTACGTCTGGCTCGGCATGCTCCTCGGGCCGCATTTCGGCGATTACCGGGCCGGGTTTCGCTTCGGTAAACTTGGCCTGGACCTGGTGGAGCAGCGCGGACTGCATCGCTTCGAGGCCCGCGTCTACCTGATCTTCGGGCACCGCGTCATTCCCTGGACGCAGCCCATCCGAACCGGACGCAGCCTGGTTCGGCGCGCCTTCGATGCGGCCAACAAACTCGGCGACCTCACCTTTGCAGCATATAGCCGCGACAACTTGATTACAAATCTCCTTGCCAGCGGCGATCCGCTTGGTGACGTTCAGCGCGAGGCCGAAGCAGGGCTCGACTTCGCGCGTCAGGCGCGGTTCGGCTTGGTCATTGACCGCATCACCACCCAGCTCAGGCTTATCCGGACCCTTCGCGGGCTGACTCCTGAGCTCGCCTCATTCAATGATACCGAGTTCGACGAGGGCCGGTTCGAACGGCATTTGAGAGAGGAGCCGGACCTGGCGATCGCCGCCTGCTGGTACTGGATCCGCAAGCTGCAAGCCCGCTTTTTCGCGGGTGACCACGCTTCCGCCGTCGCGGCAGCAGCGAACGCCAGCCGCCTTCTCTGGACCTCACCTTCATTCTTCGAGTTGGCAGAATACCATCTCTACTCCGCTCTGACCCGAGCCGCGTTATTCGATAAGCTCGACGTGGCGGAACGGGCCTACCAGCTGGAGGCATTGGCCGTCCACCACCGCCAGCTCCAGGAGTGGGCAGAGAATTGTCCTGAGAATTTTGTCAACCGGGCGGCACTCGTCGGGGCGGAGGTGGCCCGGATCGAGGGGCGGGACGTCGATGCCATCCGACTGTACGAGCAGGCCATTGGCTCGGCCCGCGAGCATGGTTTCGTGCAGAATGAAGCTCTGGCCTATGAGGTCGCTGCCCGGTTCTGCAGCGCGCGCGGCTTGGAGACCTTCGCCGACGCCTATCTGCGCAAGGCCAGGGATTGTTATCTTCGCTGGGGCGCCGACGGCAAGGTGCGGCAGCTCGATCGGCTTTATCCACATTTGACCACCCTGGAAGAGCAGCGTCCTGCCGCGATCATCGGCTCCCCGGTCCAGTATCTGGACCTGGCGAGCGTCGTGAAGGCCTCTCAGGCCCTGTCCAGCGAGATCGTGTTGCCCAAGTTGATCGAGCGGCTAATGAAGATCGCGATCGAGAACGCAGGCGCGGATCGCGGCCTTTTGATACTGCCGTCAGGCGATGAATATCTGATCCAGGCGGAGGCGCGAGCGACCGGCGATCAGATCGAAGTCACGATGCGCCAAGAGCCGATGACCCGGATCGCCTGTCCAGAATCCCTCATCCGCTATGTCATCCGCACGCAGGAGAGCGTGATTCTCGATGATGCCTCCAAACCCAACCTGTTCTCCGGCGATGACTATCTTCACGACCAGCAATCCAAGTCGATCCTCTGCTTACCGCTGACAAAGCAACGGGAATTGACCGGGATCCTCCTCCTCGAAAACACATTAGCTTCACGCGCGTTCACACCGTCTCGGATCGCGGTCCTGGAGCTGCTGGCGGCACAAGCAGCGATCTCGCTGGAAAACATCCGTCTCTACGGCGATCTCCAGGAGCGGGAAAGCAAGGTCAGACGCCTTGTCGACTCCAATATCATCGGCATATGCATTTTCGATCTCGACCGTCGCATTATCGAGGCCAACGACGCGTTTCTCAATATCGTAGGGTACAGCCGCGATGACGTTATTTCCGGTCACCTGAGCTTTACCCGCTTGACACCTCCCGAATGGGCCGAAGCCGACGAGCGGCTGTTGGCAGAGTTGGTTTCCACCGGAACCTGGAGACCTTACGAAAAGGATTTTTTTCGGAAAGACGGCAGCCGCGTGCCGGTGCTTGTGGGTGGGGCAACCTTCGGCGAACTCCAGCACCAGGGTGTCGGCTTCGTCGTCGACCTGACCGAGCGAAAACGCGCCGAGGCAGAGCTGGCGCACGCCAACCGGGTTGCGACAATGGGCCAGCTCACGGCCTCCATTGCCCACGAAGTCAACCAACCTATCGCCGCTCTGCTTACGAATGCCGAAACCGCCATGCGCTGGCTCGCCCGCCAGCCGCCAAATCTGGAAAAGGCCAAGCCGTTGATCGACCGCATCATCGGCGACGGTAAGCGGGCCGCCGATATTGTCGGCCGGATTCGTGACTTCTCCAAGAAGGCGCCGGCGCGGAAGAAAGATCTGGAGATCAACGAAACAATTTTGGAAATTATGAGACTGACCCGTGCTGCGATATCAGAGCACGGCGTCTTGGCGAAGATGCAACTGTCGGAGCGGCTGCCGCACATTTTGGGGGACAGAGTCCAACTGCAGCAGGTGATTCTGAACCTGATCATGAACGCCATTGAAGCGATGAGCGAGGTCAGCGAGGGATCGCGCGAGTTGCTGATCAGCACCAGTGAGGTGGAGTCGGGCAGCGTGCTTGTCGCGGTAAGCGATTCGGGTCCGGGGCTGCCCGCAGCGAGCCACGCACGAATCTTCGAGGCCTTCTATACCACCAAGTCCAGCGGTTTGGGGATGGGCTTGTCGATCTGCCGCTCGATCGTCGAAGCACATGGCGGCCGGCTCTGGGCGACGCCGAACCAACCTCAAGGCGCCGTGTTTTGCATGACGCTGCCGATCCACGAAAAAATTGCCTGAGAAGCCGGAGTCATCTGAGACCTGTTGTTGCCAAACAGATGAACTCGACCGGCCGCACACCGGGCCAATCGGCGCGATGCCGCTCTCCCAATGACGGAACGCGCCGGAGCCCAATCGGGGTGACGCGCGGGTCGACCAGCAAGTTGTGGAATTTCTCCATCCCGCAGGCGGCCGTCGGCCCGGCGCGCAGGCCAGGGGTGTCGTGCGGGCGGCGCGCGCCGGCGGCCATTCAGCGGGTCGTGCCGTGCCCGGGTGCATGAGAATCTTCCCGCTCATACCTTGATATGACAGCTTCTTACGAAGGTTGGATGGCGGACGGAACGATCGTGACAGAGATTGACGCCAGATAATGGAGCGGCCGGCGTGCAGTTCTGCTGCGCCTCAGCCGCATCGCTTGCGGCCAACCCCGGACCACAAGATTGAAGTACCAGCCGCTCGGAGCTCAGCGTGAAGCAACCCGGACAAGGCCTCCCTGTGCCATCTCGGAAAACCCGGTGGAGAAGGCAATGACCACGAGCGACGGAAGACGGCAAGCGGAGAGACCGGTTCTCTTGTCCCGCGGCTCCGGGCCGGACGCTCCCCCATCCAGCCGCGCGCTGTCTCCCCCGATCGCGATCGTTGCGTGCGGCTGCGCCGGCGCGGCTTGCAATTGTTCCTGCAGTCAGGCCGATCCGATTAACGGCGGTGAACTGATTTATGCGGTCTACCAGGCGGCGGATTCGGCGCCGACCTATCGGTCGGGGCCGGCCCGGCGCAAGCGGAACAGGGATCGTTTCGTCGAGGAAGACGTCTGTGACGACATGCTTCTGTGGAACGTTGCGAACGGCGAGAAAGCTGCGATGCACATCGTGTTTGCCCGGCACCGCGCAGCAGTATCTCGCTTCATCCAGCGGATGGTCGGCAATCCGGCGATAGCCGATGACCTGGTCGGCCAGGTTTTCCTCGATGTCTGGCGCTCCGCCGGCAGGTTCGGAAGTTGCGCGCGGGTTGCCACATGGCGGCTCATGATCGCCCGTCTCAAGGCGATCAGCGCCGTGCCGGGGCGGACGCACCAGCATGTCGCCCGATGCGGCGCGGCTGAAACCGCCGGCGCACTGGATACGCCCGCAACCGCGATTGATGGCAAACAAGCGCACGGAATTCCGCAGGGCTGCCTGGACGACCTGTCTTCGGCTCATCGCGAAATCATCAACCTGGTCTACTCCCGCAGGAAATCGCTCGGCGAACTCAGCCGCATCGTCGGCATTCCGGACGCGGCCGTGAGGAGCCGGCTGTTTTACGCGCGCAAGCAACTCGCGGGTATTCTCGTGCGCGCCGGCTTCGAGGCCGCAGCAGAGCCGGAAAACATGCAAATCCGAGCCGCAAGGCCGCCTCGCCGACCGCATCGGCATCGAAAAATACGTCCGGCTGCGAGCCTCAACCCGAAAGCCCATAGCTCGGTGATTTTTCTCGAGGGAGAACACGTCATGAAGGCGCTTGCCTTGTCCGCCCTGATTCTTGTTGGTTCCCTGTCATCGATCCATGCCGCCACGCCGGGCGCGGCATTCGACGGATCCTGGAATCTGGAATTCGTGACAAAGGCGGGGACGTGCGATCCGACCTACGAATTCACGGTCGACATTTCCAACGGGGTCGTGACACACCCGAACCTCGTGAGATTCAGGGGTTATGTGCAACGCTCGGGATATGTTCGTGCGTCCGTTACGGTACAGGACAAATACGCATCCGGGTCCGGCAGGCTGTCCGGCTCTTCCGGCAAGGGCAGCTGGACCGGCCGCTCCGGACATTCGCGATGTCTGGGATACTGGACCGCGCGGAAAAACTAGCCGCCCGATCCTGCTCGGCCGGGTCAAGGCGGCAGTTTCAGAGTGATCGTGACGAAGAGAAACTGGACCGAACCGGTTGTCGTGTTTTGGCGTTCGGGATTCGGCGCGCGATTGCAGGTCCGTTTAACCCGGCGATTATTCCCGCAATGTATTTCTCGCGGCTCGTGACGGGCGTCAAACGCTGGTTCGGCGCGTAATCGCCTTCAGGGGGTCGCGTGGGCATCGGCCAGCCGTGCAGCAGTGATCCTGCACCGGGAGAGCGGGAGACCGAGGGTATCTCTGGCAACGGCCACGATCTGAAACGACGCGCCCTTCAGATAAAAAGACCGTCCCACACTTGATTGAAATTACTTTGTTATTGCATCCGCAGGCGGGCCGCTGCCGGGTTCGCCGTCGATGGTCATTTCCTCGGGGACCGCGCGCAGGGCCCGCTATCGATCCCGGAATGTCCGGTCCCGGACAGTGCCGAAATCAACTTTTTTCGGGAACAAACGTTTTTCGGGCGAGTTCAGATGCTCGGACTAAACACCACGCCGGGCACTACCAGGTAAAATTTCAGAACTCAACATCGGGCGGAGCTTTGACGTGACCGAGCCAGAGGCGGACCGCAAACCACTGTCTGCCTGGCAGTTGCTGAAGCCGGATTGGCGTGCTCGGCCGGTGTCGTGGAAGGCGATCATTGGCGTCGTGGTCTTCCTCGGCATTGCCATGGCCGCCTTTGTCGCCGCCGGTGGCGTCAACGTGTTTGCGGACAGGCCGGACGGCCGGCTCAAATACCACCTGCTGCACTTCGTCTTCAATCGCAGCGAGGCGTCGCGGTCGGTCGACGTGATTCCGCCCGGCGATCTGGCGTCACCGGGCCGCGTGCATCTGGGGGCCCAGCATTTCGACATGGTCTGCCGCAATTGCCACGGCCGCCCGGGTTTCGGACAATCGGTCACCGCGCTGTCGATCAGCCCGCGGCCGCAATATCTGCCGGATGTACTGGGCCAGTTCACCGACTCGGAGCTCTATCTGATCGTCGAGCACGGCGTGAAGTACAGCGCGATGCCGTCATGGCCCACCGACGTGCGCGGCGACGAGGTCTGGTCGATGGTGGCGTTCCTGCGGCAACTGCCCAAGATGGACGCCAAGACCTATGGCGACATGACGGCGCTTCCCGAAAAGCCTGCGACGGCGCCCACCGGTTCGGCCGGTGACACCAGCTTGCGGCCGGCGAATCCGGGGCGCAACTCGTACCCCTTCGTCGAATTCCAGTATGCGGCGCCGGCCAGCGGATTTTCCGATCCCACCATTCACGACAATCCCACGGCGACCTGCGCGCGCTGTCACGGTGCCGACGGCTCCGGCGCCGTGACCGGCGGCGAAGCGCCCAACCTGACGATTCAGGATGCCGGCTATCTGCGGGCTTCGCTCGAAGCCTACACCCGCGGCGCCCGCAAGAGCGGCTTCATGCAAAACATCGCAGCCCAGCTTTCGGCCGCGCAGATTGCGGCGCTATCGGATTATTACGCGGGGCTGCCGGTTCAGACCGTAGCGTCGCCGCAGCCCGACCCGGCGCTGGCCAAGCGTGGCCAGGCGATCGCGACCCAAGGCATCCGGGAGCGCGCGATTCCGGCCTGCGCCTATTGCCATGAAAGCGCAGGCAGCAAGATCAGCGGCGCGCCGCATATCGCCGGGCAGTCGGCGACGTTCCTGCGCCGCCAGCTCGGCGCGCTGCGGGACGGCGGCCGCGGCTCGTCCAACTGGTGGAATCCGATGCCCGCCGTCGCGCACAATCTTGGCGACAACGACATTGCCGCGGTGGCGGCCTATTATTCCGGATTGAAGCCGGCCAAGAGCGGCGGCCAAGCCGCGCCGGCCCCGCAAGCCGTGCTTCCCGTGACAAACAGCCAAAGCGACATGGCCGCGGCAAAACAGATTTTCGAAACGACTTGCAACAAGTGTCACGCCAATGGCGGGCGCGGCGATCTGGAGGGCGGCTATCCGGATCTCACCCTGCAGACCGCGCCCTATGTGGCGCAGACCCTGTATTCCTTCCGCACCCGCGCCAGGCCGAACGAAAAGATGGAGGAAGTGATCGACAACCTCAGCTTCGAACAGATGACGAGCCTTGCCGATTACGTCGACAGCCTGAAGCCGGAGCCGGCGCTGGCCAAGCCCGACGCCGACGCCGCCGCGCGCGGCGCCGCCATCGCCACCAAGGGCGCGCCCGAACGCGGCGTGCCGGCCTGCCTGAGCTGTCATGGCCCCCAGGGCACCGCCGCCCTGCCGCTGGTCCCGAGGCTGCAGGGACAGAGCGCGTTTTATCTGCGACGCAGGCTCGAAGGTTTCGTCAGGCCTTTCCACGCCAGGCCGGACGACGTCGATCTCAGCGCGGTCAATCCGATGCCGGTGATCGCCAGCCAGTTGACCGAGCAGGAGCGCGCGGACCTCGCCGCCTATTTCGCCGCCGCCGCGCCGCTCGAGAAGGCCGCCGCGCCGCTCGAGAAGGCCGCCGCGCAGCCGTAATTCGGCAGTCCGCACCGGAAAACGGCATTTTCTGACTTTTTTGACGACGACGGGCTACAGCTCACCGACACGCGAAGTTTGCGGCGGCCTCGATATCCCCGCCGCCCTTGTAGGTGGCTGTCTTCGGGTAGGGGCAGAGCGGTCG